>Ga0265301_10007412_pt1 | contig 10298 bp, 5 predicted proteins | sample AusTroGonzalo_MG_2_FD_193488 | JGI IMG/M metagenome (GOLD analysis project Ga0265301, IMG submission 193488) | Bovine rumen microbial communities from tropical cattle in Woodstock, Queensland, Australia - Gonzalo_04 | ecosystem: Host-associated > Mammals > Digestive system > Stomach > Rumen ...
CGCGGAGGTCGGCCTGGATCCCTGCGCCGCCGCTCGGATCGGACGCGGCTATGGTCAGAACGGTCTTCATTTTTTGAACCATTCGTCAAGGGTGTTCAGCACGCGGTCGGCTCCGGCGAAATCCGCCGCTTTGAAATACTCGCCCGGCAGACCCGCCGTCCGCAGGCCGCAGGAACGCGCGGCTTCGAGGCAGAACGGCGCGTCGTCGAAGAGCCATGTGCTGCCCGGACGCGTCCCGAGGCGTTCGAGCGCGAGGCGGTAGAACCCCGGATCGCGTTTGTCGAGGCCGGTCTCGCCCGTGGTGAGGATGCCGCAGAAGAGGTCGAGCAGGCCATGTTTCGCAAGCACGGCTTCCACAGCGTTGCGGTCGCTGGCAGTGCCGATCACGAGACGGAACCCGTGCCGCCCGGCCTCGCGCAGAAACATCTCCGCGCCGGGCATGAGGCGGCATTTCAAATACCCTTCGTTCAGAATGCCCAGCAACCCGCGCACGGCATCCTCGGGTTTGAGCGGCAGAGCGTATTCCTTCTGAAGCGCCGCCGCGCCGGCCATCAGGTCCGAACAGTTCGCGAGGAGCTCGTCGAGGCCGGGTCGCGGCTCCGCGCCGTTCGCGCGCAGAAAATCCGTGGCGAGCGTGAGCCAGACGCCCATGGAGTCGAGGATGGTACCGTCGAAATCGAGGATCATGCCGGTCTCGTCCGGCAGCGAAAAATCCGCGTGTTCGACAAGATTATTGAGCTCGCGGGCGGCCGCCGCCGGATCGGGTGCGCCGAAAATGGCCGACACGACCGCGACCCCGGCGATGCCGCTGTGCGCGAATCCGGGGATATTGCCCGCGTGGATGCCGCCGATGGCAACAACCGGAATGCTCACGGCACCGCAGATGGCGCGCAGCGCGGTCATGGTCACGCAGGCGGCATCGGGCTTGGTCGCAGTGGGGAACATCGCCCCCGTGCCGATGTAATCCGCGCCGTCCTGCTCCGCACGGACCGCGTCGGCCACAGTCGCGGCGGACACGCCGAGTATCTTGTCCGGGCCGAGCGCACGCCGGGCTTCGCGGGCTGGAACGTCGTCCTGTCCCACGTGGAGCCCGTCTGCGTCGATGGCAAGCGCGAGTTCGAGCGAATCGTTCACGATGAACGGCACGCCCGCCTCGCGGCACACGGCCTGGATTGCGAGCGCATCGGCCTTTGCCGCCTCGAATGTGGCGCATTTCGCGCGGTGCTGGATGCAGTTCGCCCCACCCGCGACGGCGAGGCGGACGCGGTCCGCGAGGCCGGGGGATTCGTCGGTGACGGCGTAGAGTTTGAGGAAATCAGGCCTGACGGACTTCATAGTCGAGTCTTTCGTGCAGGGCTGTAACGTCGAGAAGGTCCATCGCGTCGAAGAGGCGCACGCCGAACGTGCCGCAGCCTTCGCCAGGCTTCAGGGATTCGGCGGCGAGCGTGCCGCAGACCCCGTAGGCCGCGAGCGCGGCTCCGGTGGCCTCGAACAGGAATTTCGGCTCCGCGCCGACGTATGCCGCGGTCAGGGCGGACAACATGCAGCCGGACCCGGTGATCTTCGCCATGATCTCGTGGCCGCCGCGAATGACCATCACGCGGCCGTCCGGATCGCCCACGAGGTCGATCGCGCCGGTCACGGCCATCACGCAGCCGTATTTGGCCGCCAGTGCGCGAACATCCGAAACCGCGTGGTCGAGCGAATCCTCCGTGACAGCATCGTCCGGCGAGGCGTCAACCCCGTGCGCGGAAGCGCCGAGACCGAGCAGGACTTTCGCCTCGGACCGGTTGCACCGCACGACGGAAACGCCGCGCTTCAGAATCTCAAGCACGAGCTCCGTGCGGGACGGCGCACAGCCCGCGCCGACCGGATCGAGCACGACCGGGATGCCGCGGCGGAGCGCGACTTCCTGCGCGGCCCGGGCGTTTTCCCGGAGCATCGGGAAGAACGTGCCGGTGTTGAGGGAGAGCGCGTCGGCCATTTCGGTGAACTCCACCGCGCCGACCGGGTCTTCGGCCATGACGGGCGAGGCTCCGGCGGCGAGCAGTAGATTCGCGCAGCCGTTGGCCGTGACGATGTTCGCGAAACATTCGACGAGCGGGTGTTTTTCCTTCACCCGGGAGAAACAGCGGATCAGCATGGCTTCACCTCACTCCTTCATGCCTTTGAGTTTGTTCGAGAGGCGGACGGAGCAGAAGTCCGGGCCGCACATGGTGCAGTATTTGCCGGACGCGGCGTCCTCGGCGCAGTGGCTTTCCTTCAGGGCCGCCTGACGGTACTCGCGGGCGCGGTCGGGGTCGAGCGCGAAGCCGAACTGGCGTTCCCAGTCGAAATCGGCGCGGGCATCGGAAATGGCGTCGTCGCGTTCCTGCGCGTGGGGCTTGCCGAGGGCAACGTCGGCCGCATGGGCGGCGATCTTGAACGCCACGACACCGCGGCGGACGTCCTCGTTGTCCGGGAGTCCGAGGTGTTCCTTCGGCGTCACGTAGCAGAGCATGGCCGCGCCCCAGTAGGCTCCGGCGAGGCCGCCCATGGCCGCGACCATGTGGTCGTATCCGGGCGCGCAGTCGGTGACGACCGGGCCGAGGATGTAGAACGGGGCGTCGCCGCAGACCTGCTGTTCGCGCTTCATGTTCATCTCGATCTGGTTGAACGGAACGTGGCCGGGACCTTCGACCATGGCCTGGACGTTCGCGGCGCGGCATCGCTGCACGAGCTCGCCGATCACGTCGAGTTCGCCGAACTGCGCCTCGTCGGAAGCGTCGGCGATGCAGCCGGGACGGAGGCCGTCGCCGAGGGAAAGCGTGACCTCGTAGTCACGGCAGATCTTCAGGATGTCGTCGAACGCGTCATAGAACGGATTCTCCATCTTGTGGTCGCCGATCCAGGCCGCGATGAGCGCGCCGCCGCGGCTCACGATGCCGAGTTTGCGCTTCAGCGCCGCCGGGATATGCTTCGCGAGCAGGCCGGCGTGAATGGTCATGTAATCCACGCCCTGCTTCGCCTGGTCCTCGACGACCTGCAGGATCGTGTCGCGGTCGAACTTGCCCGCGCCTGCCCGGGCGGCGATCTCGTAGACCGGCACGGTGCCGACCGGGATCGGGGACTGCCGGATGAGCTCGCCCCGGAACAGCGCCAGGTCGCCGCGGGTGCTGAGGTCCATGATGGTGTCCGCGCCGTATTTGAGCGAGGTTTCGAGCTTCTCGAACTCGTTTTTCGGGCAGCTGGAGGTCTGGGAATTGCCGATGTTGGAGTTGATCTTGGTGCGGAGGGCACGTCCGATGCCGATCGGCTTCAGAGAGGTGTGGTTCACGTTCGCGGGGATCACGATCGTGCCGGCGGCGACGCCGTCGCGGATGAACTCCGGCGCGAGGTATTCCGAGGCGGCCACGGCGGCCATTTCGGGCGTCACGATGCCCTGTTTCGCGGCGTCCATCTGCGTCATGTTTGCTTTCATACGGTGCTCCTTGTCGTTGCTTGAGCAGGAAAGCATCCATCGGAGGCTCCCTTCGCCGGCATGATCCGGATCAGGTCTCATGCGCCGGATGCGGCGCATACGGGTCGAAGCCTTTCCGGCTTCCTCTCAGCCCGCCTCAGCGGACTCCCCTGCTCATTTTCCGGGGCACATCAATTCACTTGATTCTTCCGCTCAAGGGAATCAATGTACCCTGTTATGTTTTTGTTATGTTAAGTGTTTTGTTTAGTATTTTCGGGTTCAGTTGGCGACCGAGTCGGGCGACTCCTTCTGCGTTTTGCCGAAACTGCCGGGCTGAGGATAGAGGAGGCGTTCGTCGAGCGCGAAGATCCAGCCTTCCTCCTCGCCGGGTTCCGTGAACGATTTCACGATCTTCCAGCCGTGGTCGTACAGGTAGGACGCCTGAGCCACGCGCGGCCAGAGCAGCACGGCGTACTTCGAGCCGAACGCCCTGTAGACGTCGTCCGGGTACGGATCGCCGCCGAGACCTGGCGTGGACGCGGTCAGCAGCATGGTGCGGCGCGGATCCACCGAATACGAGAACATCGGTTCCATACCCCATTGCCACAGGTGATCGCGGTCGTTGTAGAACAGCGCGGGGAAATCGCTCCAGTCCAGGTTGACGACCGGCCGCCCGGCAGGCACGTTCTCCTGCAGGAATGCGGTCATTTTCGGAAGCGGCTGGACCAGCACCTGCGGACAGTCGCGGCGGAAATAGCGCGTGGAATAGACGCCCAGGCCGATCGAGAGGACCGCCAGCAGGCACGGGACGCCACAGGCGAAACGGCTCAGCGGCAGGCGGAATCCTTCGCGCGTCGCATGTTCCAGCAGGAGCAGGAATGCAATGGCGACGAACGGGCCGGCGTATTCCACAGTACGGGCCGCCACGAGGATGCCCGCCGAGAATCCGCACGCCAGAACCGTGAGTGCAAGGGCGTTCGGATCGGCTTTCCACAGGCCCTTGCGTTCGATCAGGCGCACGAACATCATCAGAACGCACCAGGCCATGAGGTAAAGCGGTGCGACCGTCCTGTTGAACCCGAAGCGCGGTGTAAGCATCTCGCTCGGCTTGGAGAGGCGGACGCCCGCCATCATGGGCGCGATCAGCGCGTCCCACGACTGCACTTTCCAGATGATGAACGAATTCGGGAACTGCGGATGGATCAGCAGTCCGAGCAGGACGCCGCCGAGCGAGAGCGCCGGCAGCCAAAGCTCGCGCCGACCGCCGCTCCGAAGCCGCGTCAGGGCGAAGACCAGCGGGATGATCACGATGAAGTGCGGGTTCGAATAGCTCCACGCGAAGCAGAACGACAGCACGCCGGTCACGATCATGCGGAACCGGAACGACCCTTTCGCCAGAATCCCCGTCGTGAACGTCAGAAATGCGATGGAAAGGATGTGCGGACGCAGCACGGAAAGCCGGAACGTGTAGTTCGGCACGATGAGCGCGAAAAGCGGCGACCCGAGGAGCAAATACAGCGGACGCACCCCGAGACGCCAGGCCGCGAAAAGACAGCACAGGATCGCCAGGCCGGAATAGATCAGCGCGGCCGCGTGGAACGGCGGGTTCAAGGCGGCGCCGAACATCTTCTCCACGGCGAAGATCGCGTTCATCCCGGCGTGGTACAGCAGCTCCTTGTCCGCGAAATGGTCCTTCCACACGGACATCTGCGTCCACGGGAAGTGACGCGCCGCGTACACGCCCGGGCCGAGCTTCGCCATCATCGCGTGGTACAGCGCGTCCTGCGAGTTCTCCCCGGACGGCATCGTGGTAACGCGGAGAACGGCCAGCCATGTAAACGGAATCAGAAACGCGAAGACTAGCATGATGCGTCCGGTGCGGAAAAAGCCGCGGGAGCGCGCGAGAGTTTCCGCCGGGGAAATTCCGTCCGCCGCCGGTTCCGGAGGAAGCGTCTGTACTGTGTCCTGCTGAGTCATGGGGTGGTTTTGTCCGGGAACGAGGTTGAAGATGCGCCTTTCATACGGGCGCGGAAAACCGTATCTAGATAAGATACAGCCGGAAATGCCGAACTTCAACCGGAAACCGGAAGATATTTGCGCTTTTTCCCGAAAAATGATGGATCGTACGATTCGGAAGAGCGCTTCCAAAATCTCTTTTTTACCTGAACAATTCGGAAAACTGTTTAAAAGCGCAAAAATCAAGCCGGAAAGCGATTGACAAAAACAAGGAAAAGATGTAAATTACCATGATAACGAAATATTGTACGAACCACCCCGTGCCGTCATCAGGCAGCCTCCGCCCTATGAAACAACTTCTTTCCGCTCCAGTTCTTCTGCTCCGTTCCGGACGTCTGATCCTCTTCCTGGCCGTCCTGTTCTTTGCCGCCGCCCCGCTGTCCGCACAGGACGAGGCGGAGGACGGCGACGACGTTGTCGCGGAAGACACGGCGGAAGACGAGGAAGCAGAAGAGGATACGGAAGACGCATCCGGGGAAGCGCCCGAAACGAAAAGCGCGGCTGGAATAGGCCGTTCCGCAGACGATTCCGCCGTGCGGACGGGTGAAACGTCCGCTGCTCCGGCGACGGCCGGACAAAACGCTCAGGCCGGGGAAGATTCCTCCCTGAAATCCTGCAAAGATTACAGCCGCATGCTGATTATCGTCGCAGCGATCGCGGCAACGTTGATCCTGGGACTGCTCGTCTGCATCATCGTGCTGGACCACCACCGGCGGCACATGCTGAAGCTGCTGCGGGCGGTGTTCAAGCAGATCCCGAGCCGGATCGTGGTCGGCAGCCGCAACGGCACCGCGCACTTCATCCACGTGGGCAAGTTCGGCGAAGACAGCGGATTCGTGCATTTCCCCGTGAAGGAACTGCCGGAATACGCGGACGAGACATTCCGCCACGCCTGGGACGAAGTCTTCGCCACGGGCGAGACGCAGAAATTCCAGATGGCGACAGGCAACCGGCACCGTTCCGTGGAAATGGCGCTGTTCGACGACAAGGACGCGTTCGGACGCGACACGGCGTTCTGGATTTCGCACGACGTGGAGGAACTCCTGCAGGCGCAGAACGAGCTGAAAATGGGCCTCGACAATCAGAAAAAGCTGAACGAGCTCTTCGACGCCTCCCTGAAAATGCTGTCCGCCACCGGCTCCGCCGTCGATACGACCAACGACGTGCTGTCGTTCATCGTCCGCACCGTGAATGAACACCTGAAGGCCGACCGGTGCTTCATCATGCGGTATGATTTCCCGAACGACCGCATGGAGCTCTTCGCCGGAGACCTTTTCGGCGAGATCAGCCGGAAGACGCAGGGAGACCGGTTCGTCCCGTTCCCGGAAAAACGCGACGCAACGATCATGGAACGATTGCAGAAACATCTGCCCGTGGTCATCAACGACCGTCTGGCCGCGTTCTTCACGAAGCAGGAGGATGCCGCGCAAACCGCGCAGCCCGCCGCAAACGTCCGTCCGCGCAAAGTAAGCATCTGCTTCTCGCCCGTGTTTATCGACGGGAAACTGTGGGGACATCTCGGGGCCGTTTACCTGAAAGGACGGCACGACAAGTTCACCGACCAGCACATCCAGTTCCTCCAGGGCACGGCGCACGTCGTCGAAGCCATGCTCGAATACCGATTCATCCACACCAGGCTCGAACGCGGCGAATACGAAAAGCAGCTCATCATGGAAAACCTGCCTCTGCCGCTCTTCCTGCTGGACCGCGACCTCAACCTGGTCCAGCGCAACTCGGCCGCGCAGAAGGACCTGGTGGACTTCCCGGATTCGCTCAAGGCCGGGCTCTGCCATACCGTGTTCTGCAAGGCCGGAACCCCGCCCAAAGACTGCCCGGTCCGCGCGGTCCTGGCCGACTTCAAGCCGCACGCAAAGGCGCTTGCGCTCGGCGACAAGGAATATATCGTCCATGCCTACCCGATCATGATCGGCGGCGAGCTCGCCAACATCCTGCTGGCGTGGTTCGACATGACGGTGGAAAACGAAAGCCAGCGCAAGCTGGAAGCCGCGCTCCAGGAAGCCAAGGACGCCGGCAAGGCCAAGAGCCTCTTCCTGGCGTCCATGAGCCACGAGCTCCGCACGCCGCTGAACGCCGTGATCGGATTCTGCGAGCTCCTGCAGAACAATGCACTCTCGAGAGAAAGCCAGCTCGAGTATCTCAAGTCCATTTCCGTGGCCGGACACACGCTGCTGGATCTCATCAGCAACATCCTCGACACGTGCAAGCTCGAAACCGAGCAGATCGAGCTCCAGAACGAAAAGACCGACGTCAGCCAGATGTTGCTTGACATGGTCAGCATGTTCAAATCCCTCGCCGACAAGAAAAATCTTACGCAGCCGCTGGTCGTGCCCGAGGATCTGCCGTACGTGGTGCTGGACCGCATGCGCCTGCGTCAGGTGCTGGTGAATCTCCTCGGAAACGCGTTCAAGTTCACGGACAAAGGTTACGTCGGCATCAAAGTCAGCTGCACCATCAAGGAACAGGGCCGGTGCCGCCTTGCCATCGCCATCCGCGACACAGGCATCGGCATCGCGTCCGACAAGAAGCAGAAGATCTTCGAGCCGTTCGTCCAGCAGGACGCTCTGCGCGACACGCATGTCTACAAGGGGACGGGCCTCGGCCTCGCCATCTGCGACCGGTTCATCAAGGCCATGGGCGGCCGGATCGACCTCGAAAGCGAGGTCGGCAAGGGCAGTATCTTCACCGTCGTCTTCGAGAACCTCCCGTACGTGATCCCGACCGAGGAGGAACGCGCCGCCGCGAAGGAGGCCGGAAACGCGTCCCGCGGCGATGTCCCGGCGCAGAACATCTTCGGCAAGGCGGACGCGCAGAAGAAGACCGCGCCGAAGGTCGATCTGACCGGACACTCCGCACTCATCGTCGACGACGTGCCGATCAACCTGAAGGTCCTCAATGCCATGCTGAAGGGATTCCACCTCAACGTCACGCAGGCCGGAAACGGCAGTGAAGCCCTGGCCAAACTGCCGGAGGCAAAGCCCGACCTGGTGCTGACCGACATGTGGATGCCCGGCATGTCCGGCGACGAGCTCGCGCGGAACATCCGCGCGAACCCGGAGTTCACGGACGCCGTCATCCTGGCCGTGACCGCGGACGTCGAGAACCAGAACAACTTCGATATGTCTGTCTTCGACGGCATCCTCCTGAAGCCCGTCACGAAGGATTCCCTCGCGTTCGCGTTCCAGGAAATGATCGACAAGGGACGCATCGTTCTGAAGAGTCAATCCTGAGCGAAGCAAGGCACACCGCAAGCGGTGATGATCCTGTGCTCTCAGCTTCGCTTGAGCACGTGCCGTTGAAGGCACTGCTCGTCACACTCCGTTGTGCCGTTGCGAAGCAAGGCACTGCTCGTTACACTCTGTTGTGCCGTTGCGAAGCAAGGCACTGCTCGTCACACTTTGTGTGTACCGTTGCGAAGCAAGGCACTGCTCGTCACACTCCGTTGTGCCGTTGCGAAGCAAGGCACTGCTCGTCACACTCCGTTGTGCCGTTGCGAAGCAAGGCACTGCTCGTCACACTTTGTGTGTACCGTTGCAAAGCAAGGCCACACGGCGTGTGCTGATACAGTACCGCGCTGTGCGACGGCACGAGCATTTCGCCGACGCCTTTTTACGGTTTCGACGGTTTCCGCGTTTGATTTTCCCTTTCCGTATGCTATATTATTGTTTACGTATTCAGATTCAGAAAGGACACCGTTCGCCATGTCACAGGAAAACTTCCTCCAGCAGAACTTCGCCGCCAGAATCGGCGGTTCCAACTTCGGCAAAGACACCAAAATCTACAAGTTCGAGAAGATCAAACGCGCCAAACGCGCTGCGGCCGCCGAAAATCCCGGCGTCGAGCTCATCGACATGGGCGTCGGCGAACCCGACGACATGGCGTTCCCGTCCGTGGTCGCAAAACTCACGGAAGAGGCGGGGAAATGGGAAAACCGCACCTACGCCGACAACGGCTGTGCCGATTTCAAGGCGGCGGCCGCCCGCTACATGAAGGCGCTGTACGGCGTCGAGCTCGATCCCGACACGCAGATCGTCCACGCCATCGGCAGCAAGTCCGCGCTCACGCTGCTGCCCTCCTGCTTCATCAATCCCGGCGACATCTCCATCCTGACCGTCCCGGGCTACGGCGTGCTCGGCACCTGGACCGAATACCTCGGCGGCGAGGTGGTGAAACTGCCGCTCCTTGAGGAAAATGGCTTCCTGCCCGACCTGGATTCTCTCACGGAAGACCAGCGCAAGCGCGCCAAACTGCTCTACCTGAACTACCCGAACAACCCGACCGGCGCGTCCGCCACCGTGGAATTCTTCACGAAGGCGGTCGAGTTCGCGCGGCAGAACCACATCCTGATCGTGAGCGACGCCGCCTACGCGCCGCTGAACTTCTCCGGCAAGCCGCTCAGCATCCTGTCCATCCCCGGCGCGTTCGAATGCTGCGTGGAGCTCCACAGCATGTCCAAGGGCTTCAACATGACCGGCTGGCGTCTCAGCTGGGTCTGCGGCAATCCGCTCGCCGTGAAGGCGTTCGCGACCGTGAAGGACAACGCCGACAGCGGTCAGTTCCTGGCCATCCAGAAGGCCGCCATCGCCGCGCTCGACGATCAGGCGGCCATCACGCCGGCCATCTGCGAAAAGTACCACCGTCGCCTCGCCAGCATGGTCGAAACGCTGAAGAAACTCGGCTTCAACGCCAAGGTCCCCGCTGGCAGCTTCTACCTCTACGTGAAGGCCCCGAAGGCCACCGCCGACGGCACGCAGTTCGAGAACGGCGAGGCGTTCAGCCAGTGGCTCATCCGCAACAAGCTCATCAGCTCCGTGCCGTGGGACGA
>Ga0265301_10007415_pt1 | contig 10295 bp, 8 predicted proteins | sample AusTroGonzalo_MG_2_FD_193488 | JGI IMG/M metagenome (GOLD analysis project Ga0265301, IMG submission 193488) | Bovine rumen microbial communities from tropical cattle in Woodstock, Queensland, Australia - Gonzalo_04 | ecosystem: Host-associated > Mammals > Digestive system > Stomach > Rumen ...
CCGCTCGGCGGCATCCGCCAGCGCAGCAAGCCGAACGCGACGTTCGCCTTGGAACAGTTCGTACTGGTTGTACAGGCAGTCCAGTTCGCCGTTCATCAGCCGGATCTTCTTCGACGGCTTCAGTCCGATGCACTTCAGTGCCTCCTCGTTGCTGGATATCACCCACGCCGTGGCGCCGGTGAACTGGAACTTCAGCGCCTTGCCCATCTCGCTGTACAGGCGGAGCACGTCTTTGTCCTGTGCCAGTCGTTCGCCGTAGGGCGGGTTGATCACCACCAGTGCGCCGTCAGCCTTCAGGTCTCTGATCTCCTCCATCCGGATCTGTCTGACGTCAATGTACTTCTGTACACCGGCGGAACGGATGTTCTTCAGCGCGGCCTGTACGGCGTAGTATCCTGCGTCCGAACCGTAGATGTGGTGGGTGAACTCGCGTTCGTCGCTGTCATCCTCGCTTACGGTCTCGAACAGCTCCTTGTTGAAGTCTTTCCAGTTCTCGAAGGCGAAATGCTTGCGGAAGATGCCGGGGGGTATGTTCAGGGCGATGAGCGCCGCCTCTATCAGGATCGTTCCCGAGCCGCACATCGGGTCGTACAGGTCGCTTTGTCCGTTCCAGCCGGCCAGCAGCAGCATGCCTGCGGCCAGGGCCTCGTTGACGGGCGCTTCGGTGTTCGCCGTGCGCCAGCCGCGTTTGTGCAGGCTCTCGCCGCTACTGTCCAATGAGATGGTCACCGTCCGGTCGGCTATGTGCACGTTGATGTACAGGTCAGGCTCGGTCACGCGCACGCTCGGACGCTTGCCGTACTTCTCGTTGAAGCGGTCGGCTATGGCGTCCTTGACCTTGTAGGTCACGTAGCGCGAGTGCTTGAATGTCTCCGAATAGACCGTGGCGTCGATGCTGAACGTCGTTGTCAGGTCCATGTACTGCTCCCAGTCTATCTGCTTGACCTCATTGTACACCTCATCGGCGTCGCCGGCGCGGAACGTGGCTATCGGCACGAGCACACGCGAGGCGGTGCGCAGCCACAGGTTGGCGCGGTAGAGCACGCTCTTGTCGCCGGTGAACGTCACGGCGCGACGGCCGATCTCTATGTCGTTGCCGCCGATGGCGGCTATCTCGCCGGCCAGCACCTCTTCCAGACCCTTGAAGGTCTTGGCTGTCATCTGAAATTCCGTTCCCATACGCTATTGCTCCCTTCCGAGCAGGTCGTAGAGCTTGTCGCCTTTGATTACCAGTATCTGTCCGTTACGTATGATCTTGCGTGTGTCGGTCTGCTGCTTGCCGGCAACGGGTTCGCAGCCTGACGCCACGTTGATCAGGAAGTTCTTCATGTAGTACGGTGCGCACACGTTTTCCGCAGGATTGGCTTCTGTCGGGGCGGCTGTACGGTTGATGGCGTGTCCGTTGCTTGTCTGGTTCAGGTCCCAGAACCCCCGGTTCAGCCATGATGCCATGACGGTGGCTCCTCCGGCGTTCCAGTTGCTGTCATCGCCGTTGCCCGCTTCCTCGGGGAACCAGTAGTTGATGCCGTCCACGTTATCCAGCGGTTCGAGAGCGTCCACCAGGTCCTTCACGAACTGGTACTGTCCCGACTTGCTGCATGCCCATACGTCCCGGGTGTCGTAGTTGACGCCAGATGTCGGCCAGTTCATGAAGTTGTACGCGCACTCCACGATTTGCACTTTCTTGTCGGGGAAGTCCGTAGCAAGCTGCTTGATGGCTTTCACCAGGTTGTTCTTGTCGGATTTGGCCTTCACCTGTTCGTCGGTCAGGTAGCCGTGCCAGAAGGGGTAGTAGCTCAGACCTATGATGTCAAAATCCACTCCGCCGTCCAGCAGTTTCTGATAGTAGAACTTGTTGTACCCTGTGTTGCTCGGCCGGTCGGTGTGGATGATGATTTTCGCCTCGGGCAGTTCGTCCCGCACGGCGTTGCATCCGGCTCTGAGCAGTCCCAGGTATCCGTCCCAGTTGCTGTCCTGTCGGGTGTAGGGTGCGACCTTTATGCCGCACAGTCCGTACATTATCTCGTTGCCTACCTGCACGAGGTCCGGGGCTGCTCCGGCGGCTTTCAGTGCCTGCAGCACCTGGTGGGTGTAGTTGGCTACGCTGTCCGCCATCACCTCGGCCGATGCGCCTTTCCATGCGGCGGGCGCCTGGATATGGGTGGCGTCCACCCATGTGTCGGAGTAGTGGATGTCCAGCATGAAGTACGCTCCGGCGTCCTTGATGCGCTTGCCCAGGGCAGTCACATATTCGGTGGTCTGGCAAACAGCCAGGTCGGAGCCGTCGGGATGGACGAATATACGTACGCGGAAGGTGTTCCAGCCGCAGGTCTCAACGAACCATGTCAGCAGGTTGTTGATCTTTTTGTTGCTGGCGTCCTTGTAGTAGGAGTTATGCTTTTCATACTGCGGCAGCAGGGAGATGTCGCCTCCTACGTATCGCCGGTCGGGGGTGCCGGCCTGCAGGCAGAGCAGGCCCGTGCATAGGCACAGAGTCAGCAGAACAAGTTTTTTCATAATACTATCATTTTCAAAAAAGACTTTACAAAGATACACATTTTTCTGCAAATATGCAAAAAAAACAAGAAATAAATTTGCATTTCTAACAAAAAACTTGTATCTTTGCAGCCGCATTTGCAGAAAACCCTGAAAATTTCTAATAATCGGGGTCCCCAACGTAAACCTGAAGAAATGCCTCGGATGGCATTTCGAGCTTGAGCGCCACGGTAGTGGATCGAGCGAAAGCATAGAACAATCAGGCTGTTTGCGGTGGGGAAGAGCGGAGGCAATTGTGCGCTTAATTGCGCAGGGCGCAATCCGGAAGCACAATTTGCCGAACGCGACAGGAAAGATGGCGGAGTGGTCGATCGCGGCGGTCTTGAAAACCGTTGACCTGCGAGGGTCCGGGGGTTCGAATCCCTCTCTTTCCGCGGTAGAAAGGAGAGATGTCATGTCTCTCCTTTCGTATAAATGATAGGTCTGCCGTAAAGAGCAGACCTATATTATTTATACCGCGGAAGAGAGGGAAGTGAGTCATGACGTGTTTGCTACATGTTGCAAACGCGCCTTGACGAACAATCCGAGTGTGCAGCACGAGCTCTTTCCGGATGCCCGTGGCAGACTGTGGGGATTACGCAGCAATCCCTCTTTTTCTCATTTTTTTTTCTGGAATTATTTGCATTTCTCACTTTTTTTTCGTATCTTTGCAGCGTCTTATCAGCTATTAGTCTCGATACATTTACGATAGATACACGATAGATATACGTTAGATACACGTTACATTCAGCGGACTACACCGAGCCCACAGGCTCATATAAATATACATTAACCTCTCCATGGCAAAAATAGCCCCCGCCCTTCCCTTCGACCACTTTAGTGGCAAGCTCTCCTCCAAGGAGCGCATCGTTATGCGCACCCGCAACGGCCGCACCCATGCTTACGCTATTATGAACCCCTACACAGGTCCTCTCGCCGAGAGCCGCAAGCGTGCCATCAGCACCTTCGCCGAAGCCGTCCGCCAATGTAAGCTTGAGATGTCCGACCCCGACCGCCTCGTCTGGTGGCAGGACCGTTACATCCAGTACCGCAAAGCCGCCAACAAACACGTCGCCCGCGCCAACGCCCGTTTCCTTGGCACACCCGCTTCGTCGTCAGCTTCCGCGCCCACTCGCTCCTCCGACAAGTTCTACAGCACCCTCCGCGGCTTCATTATCGCCTCCCTCTCCGCCCAATTCAAAGCTTCCCACTCACCCGAGTAGCTTTGTCTGTTGCTGCCCAATCATATTGGGCATCTTCTTCGTTCTGCGCGCTTCGCGTAAGCGTAGCGGTGTCCCCTTTATGGCATTGTCCGGATTCGCGGCGATGCTATCGCCGCCAGATTCTTGGTGTTACCCTGCATAGTTGCGGGTATTTAATCTTTCTTTATCTCTCCATTTCTTTTGTTGATTATCCCGAATGTCATTCGGGTGCTCTTCTCCTTTCTTCGTTCATTTCGTCGGGATAGTATCCCGACAACGGCTCACCAGAGCCGCTTATTTCTTAGCATTCCCTGCATGGTTGCAGGTTTTCTATCTCCGTCCATTCCGCCTGCATTCTATGCAGACATCGGCTCCCCGAGCCGCCTATCTTCTTGGCATTCCCTGCATGGTATTCAGGCGCCCTTCTTATTTCGTTCATTGCGCGTGGATCCCATCCACGCAACGGCTCCTCAGAGCCGCTTCCAGATTCTCCGGATTCTCCAGTTTAGCTTCGCGGTCTTGTAAAAAAAAAGCATTTTCGTTAAAATTCTCACTTTCTTCCCTCTATTTCGTAAAAATTTCTCTTAACATTTGCAAAAGTCAATATTTTTTTGTATCTTTGTAGCCGTAATGCACACGCTGGGGAATAGTGGGCGGGATTGTCTGCTCCGAACACCTCAACCGGACATTACATGACATATAAAGGCGTTTATTGACGCTTGTTTTGGAAATCTGGAAATCTGGTAAATTTCTTCCCCCGAAACAAGATTGTGCAGTAAGCGTCCATGGATATGTATATTTCCACGCCGATAGGGTGTGCTGTACATATCAGCGTGGACGTTATTGTTTATTCTTGGGAAACGGTTTACCAGAGCCTCAGATTTAAGAATAAGCGTGGATAACATTCACGCTTTTGTTTTATATGTACTTGTGAACAAAAATATCAACCACTTAAAAGTTGCGCCCGACACGGATTAAGGGAGAAGGTTATGGGACTATATAAAAATATTGATGTCGACTTTGTTGAGAGGACAATAGAAGATTTGGATTACATTGAAAAAAACAATGTTAATCTACCACAGGAGATTACTCATTTGCTCAATTATTGCTATGGGTTATTTGTATTACCTGAACAAAAAATAGATGATATTATTGCTCTGATGCCGCAGGAGCTTTCATATTATGGCATACGGAAAGAAGATATTACATCTCACAGAAAGAAGACTTTTAAAAATTTTATCAGAAGTATGAGGAATGGTTTTGCACATGCTCAGTTGAAATCGTTAGCGATGAAAAGTAGTACTGACTTCTCTGCGTTGTCTATTGAGGATTATGATATTGATAATAAAGGACATAAAAAGAAAACGCCTCACACATCAATTGAATTATCTTTAGACCAACTCAAAAGTTTTATACTTAAGTTCTCGCATGAATATATAAAATGTAAAAAGCAAATATCATGAAAACAAAAATTTTACTTATTTTCCTATGTTTAATATCAAATATAGGAATGGCAAATGCCAAAATCGTAACTGGCGATTGTGGTGAAAATGGCAACAATTGTACCTATTCCTTGAACACAGAGACAGGAATACTTACAATTTCTGGAAATGGGAAGATGCAAGACTATAGTCAGCAATCATATGGTAAACCATATTCGTATTACTATTCTACAGCTCCATGGACTGAAAAGTCAATAACATCCATAATTATAGAAGAAGGTGTTACATATGTGGGCAATTATTCGTTTTATGGTGGTTATCAATCATCTCCAAACGGGGATAAATATCCGTATTCTCAAATTGGGAAGACCCTTCAAACCATCACGATTCCCAATAGCGTTACAAGCATTGGAGATGATGCGTTCGAATGTTGCACCAGTTTGACATCTGTCACAATAGGGAACAACCTCACAAGTATTGGATTGCGTGCTTTCGCAAATTGCTCCAGTCTCATAAGTGTGACTATTCCCAATAGCGTTACAAGCATTGGAGAGTATGCTTTCAGTGGTTGCACTGGTCTAACGAGTGTGACGATTTCCAACAGCGTCACCCGTATTGAATATGGTACTTTCCAACATTGCTCCGGTCTGACGACTATCACACTTCCCAACAGCATCACAAGCATTGGAGAGTATGCTTTCTTTGGTTGCTCCGGTCTGACAAGTGTTAAAATTCCCAACAGCGTCACAAGCATGGAAAATTATGTTTTCTATCGTTGTTCTATTTTAAATCTCGTGTATTGCGAGTTAGGAGCACCTGTATCCATAACTAACACTGTATTTCAAGAATCATCTCCTACTATTTATGTTCCAAATTGTGCATTTCCAGCCTTTAGTGTAGCACCAGTTTGGAAAGACATGACAATAGCACCCGTTTCTGTGAATTTAGCAGTGGTTAACAATGTTGGCGGAGTGGTAAATGAGACGTGCGGTTCGATGGAAATCGAAGCTATCCCTTATATAGGTTACCATTTCAAAAGATGGCAAGACGGGAACACAGACAATCCACGCTCTTATACACTTTCGCAATCAAACAGGAACTTTATAGCAGAGTTCGAACTTGACAAACATCAAATTACGCTCACCTGCAATGCCGACCAAGGCTCAATCACTGGCGACCAAGGCCTGTATAACTATGGTTCTGAACACACGATTGAAGCCGTCGCCAATTATGGTTACCATTTTACACAGTGGAATGACGGCGAGACAGAAAACCCGCGTACTTTCACCTTGGTGAAAGACACCATCTTCACAGCAGAGTTCGCTCCTAATCAATATACTTTGAGTATCAATTATGACAAGGCATTAGGAGAAGTCATTGCGGAACAAGGAAAATTTGATTACTTGTCACAACATACGATTCAAGTCAATGCCAATTACGGCTATCATTTGGCATCTTGGTCAGACGGCGTGACTGACAACTCGCGCATACTCGTTTTAACCAAAGACACAACAATCACTGCAATCTTCGCTCCAAACAAGTATCAATTAGAGATAAAAACGGATGATACGAAAGGCTCTATCCAAGGTGACCAAGGAGAATTTGATTATTTATCGGAGCATTCTATAGAAGCAGTCGCCAATTATGGATACCACTTTATTCAATGGTCTGATGGTGTACTGGACAATCCGCGTAATATAATCCTCACTAAAGACACATCTATCACAGCTGTATGGGAACAATGCACTGCTGCAAGAATAAACGAGGACGCTGTAATATGCGCAGGAGAATCGTACCATTGGATGGATGGCAAACGACTCATCGGAACATTCGACGTACCAGGCACTTATTTCGACACTGTGCGATATACAAGCTATGCATGTGACAGCATCTATTTTACGCTTAACCTGACCGTACAATATCCATTGGATACTTTTACGAGCGCAATCATCTGTGCAGGTGAGACTTTCGACTGGCACGGACTTACTTTGATGGAACCAGGCAGATATTACGATACTCTCCGTTATGCAACTGGCTGTGACAGCATTTGTTTCGAATTAAACCTGACAGTGCAACAAGCATCAACTATAATCATTCAGCACGATGCCGTAACACTTGATAACGCAGCCGAGTATGGCTTTGATGCAGTAGGTAACTATTCTTGGAATGATACATTACATTATTCCACTGGATGCGACAGCATTATCAGGGTTCACCATTTGGAAGTGTTGCCGTTACCGGATTATACTATTTCCGTCATGGCGAACAACACGAAATATGGAGCCGTTGAGGGCGGTGGCACATTCCCAAAATATACAACAATCACCATTTCTGCAACTTCGAACAAAGGCTACCAGTTTAATCAATGGAACGATGGAAACACTGACAATCCGAGAGAAATAACTGTCACTGGCGATGCCACCTATACGGCTGAGTTCGGCGTGAAGATGTGCAGTTGGCTCGCAGAGAGCAATGACCTTGAAATGGGTACCATCGTAACATCCTATACCAATCCGGAATATAGCTATGGCACACAGATCACAGTAGAAGCATCGCCCAACTCCGGATATAAGTTTGTCAAGTGGAACGACGGCAAGACGCACAATCCATACAAGTTCAGTTTGGTGGAAGATAAGTATCTGTTGGCAATCTTTATGCAAGAGGCGGAAACGCCCGAAGAAACAGAAGTGCAACCCTCTACCACTACTGCTACTTTTACATGGCCGTTGATCATTGGTGGTTACAGATACACTCTGACTGTCTATGTGGATGTGGAAAGGATAAACCCGTTATGCAATATACTCTTTGACCAGTTTGGCAAATTTATCAGCCGAATACTCTTTGCTCCGTCACGTCATTCTATACAAGAAGAAGAGGCGTTCACATACACCTTAACAGACCTGACACAAGGTACGCAATACTACTATCGCATGACAGCCGCAGATGAAGACGGTCGCTTGCTCAATACGGACGAAGGTTCGTTCACCACAACGAACACCGCAACCGATGCAGGGCTTGTTGAGTCATCTGCCATGCATGGCGGAGTAACGAAATTCCTCCTTAACGGTCAACTCCTCATCCTCCGCGACGGCAAGACTTACACCGTCCAAGGGCAGGAAGTGAGATAAAGGAATTTGTCTGATTTTACAGAAAAAAGTGCTATGTCTCGTTAAGAACATGGCACTTTTTCTGATATATAATCGAAGCCGACAAACACGACCTATAAAGGGACTAAACACGAGCCAATCCTAGGGTTTACTCATTTTCTGACGAACCCGAATTGTTGATAATTTTGTTAATTGATGACCACCTTGCCCAAAACTAAGTCGAGCCGTTGTCAGTCCGTTCTGCGACCATTCTCGTTAGCATGTCGTTCGCATCGTGGATGTCACCATAGGATGAGAAATGTTTTTTATGTTTATTTCTTTTGAGTGCTTTTCCCTTTAGGGGACGTGTTTGGGCGGTAAAAACTATCAAAAAGTTCACTTTTTAGGAGTTTTTAGCGGTCAAGCAAGTAAAGAGTGTAGCTCAAAAGCACTCAAAAGGGTTTTATCGGTTTTTGTTAATATTTTAAGTGGACACTAATGTCTTTTACCCTCACACACCATCGTTTTGCAATTTTAGTTGCCAAATTTGCAAAAATTTTACAAATTCGCCATGCAAATCACAAGAGAGATAAGTTTTGTCTTCATTATCGTTTTATCGTTTTCAGGACATATGAAAGCCTCCCGTCTGTTTGACAGGAGGCTATGCGGCTATTCCTCTACCCGGAAGACGGGTTCGAGGGGAGCATTGACCGTGCCTTTGCTGTCATCGTTCACGAAATCAAAGGCGTCAGTCGCTACAAAGATGTTGGAGTACTTGGCGGAGTAGTAACGTAGTGTGACATTGGCTTTTTCACTCTGTGATGATGGTCCGGTGATGAACAGGAAGAACAACCCGTCCTGAAGCGTAGCCGTACCGACACATGTCTCACCCATAAAAGCCGCCAGCAGGTCGTTTTCCTCCAGTGTGAAGTCCGCAGCCCCAACGGGGTACTGCTCCTTCAGGTTCACCCGGATGATGGCGGTCATGGAGCTGGTGTAGTCATAATCGTCCACGGCTGTCCATGTCGGTCGTGCTATATTCCGGTTAAGGTTCTCGGCTTTGTTGTCCTTGCAGCCGGATAACGCGATGGTGGCAACGACAAGCGTCAGCATGCATGCGATAATGAATTTGAATGAATGCGTGTTCATAATACACAGATATTTATTTGTTTGTTTTTGTTAATTTTTATGGGACATTAATTGTAGTATGATGAATTGTCAATAAAAGTATGTATAAAAACGCAAAGATACGAAAATATTTGCACATTTGCAACTTTTTTCTAAAGAAAAATGCAGTTTGTAGAATTTTTTTATTTTATCACAAGTGTCTTGTCGGACAGATTATGTATTGTATTACCGGAGTGAATGTCTGGCGCTCCTGCACCATGGTCCACGCCCTTTCTTGCCCAATACAGCATCAGGAGCGTCCAGTGGATACTCCTGATGCTGTATTGGCATAACCTTATCTTACTCGGAATAGGGTGTTCTTGCCGTAAGCTATTGTGAATTATTGCACGCGTCGGCCGTCCAGGGTGTACAGCCCTTCTTTGCTGCGGACAAACAGGTTGTTGTCTATAAAAATGAGGTTTTTGTGTGCGGTCGGGGTGTTATCGGACTGTATGTTCTCAACAGGGTCGGGATTCTTGCGGGTGTACTTGAAGATGGGCGGATTGCCGTCGTCGGCATCGCTGGTGGTGTAGAACGTGGTGGAGTCGAGCCAGCAGATAGCCTCGCCCTGCCATTCATAGTTATAGCAGCGTAACGGTGCAGGATGATGTTCGCGCCTCAATGTTTCCGCCACACTCTCGCCTTCCTCACGCGTAAACAGCAGTGTCCAGCTGTAGGAGGCGACGATGTTGTTGTGATTCTTGATAAGGATGTACTTCCCGTCGGGTGATATGTCCGCTCCTGTGACGAGGTGGAAACCCTTGTAGGGCTGGTTCTTGCTGCTCTCGCCCAGATCGGAGCGCTCGCCCAGGTCGCATTCGTAAGTCAGGGTCTGTATCTCATCGCCGTAGTCTGTGCGGAAC
>Ga0265301_10007416_pt1 | contig 10290 bp, 24 predicted proteins | sample AusTroGonzalo_MG_2_FD_193488 | JGI IMG/M metagenome (GOLD analysis project Ga0265301, IMG submission 193488) | Bovine rumen microbial communities from tropical cattle in Woodstock, Queensland, Australia - Gonzalo_04 | ecosystem: Host-associated > Mammals > Digestive system > Stomach > Rumen ...
CGAATCGCATACGACGGTCCAATCGTCTACGTAAACCACCATGAAGTTGCGCGTGACGCCATGCATGTCAGTGAGTGCTACGGTGTCGTAAACCTCTGGGTTCTTCGGAGTTCCCATCACGCACCTCCTTTCAGCATCGAGCAGTAAGTTGTCGAGCTGTACGACCGCAGATTCATGTTCGCCCCGCAATTCGGACAATGATTCGGATGCATGCGCTCGTAGAATCCCGTAGTCTTCGATTTCGCGCTCACGACGAATACGCAATTGCATGTCGGACATACGTTTGCGTTCGCTGCCGGCATTTCGATATTCATTCCGCATCGCCTTCCCGCATCTGCAATTCGGCGGCGTACTTGTTGATGATGTCCGAATTGCCCATATCGGCCCGAGTGCTGTCTTTGAGCACGTCCATCAGCACGTCCTCGACGGTTCTCGGTTTGACGTGGCGGCATCGGTCGAGCCGAAGTTCCTTGATTGTCCATGTGTTCTCGCTCGGCTTGACCTTGATGTAAACCGTATCCGGGTCTTCGCCGCCGTAAAGGTGGTATGCGGTCACGGTGCCTTTTACAGTCGAGTTATCGTAGAAAAGCTCGCCTTCAAGCTCGTCGCCCATCTTTATCGGCACGCCGTTCATGTCGAGCGGCAGCGGCATGTAGCATTCGTCCACTTCCGCTTGAATCTCTCTCGCCATGTGATAAACGTCTCGCTCTCGGTCGATATCGCCTTCGCACATATAGCTCGCCCATGAGTTCAGCTTTTTCAACGATTTCAGTTCCATCAGTCCACCTCGATTCCCAGCGCCGACATGCGCCCTTCAAACACCGTGCGCATTCCGCAGTCATCCCCGTAGTCTTCATCGCATCGTGCGCTCAGCTCGCACGTATCGCAGTATTCATCGCCACCGGTAAACCATGCGTGCATGTCCCGCACGAGCGATTCCAGCTCGGCGATGCGCTGCTCATGTGTGCGTTCGTTCCAGGCTTCGTTGTTGCCTTCGTAACTGCTCCTTTTCCTGAAACGGAGTCCGCATACGATGCAATTGATTTCACCGCTCTTCCACCCAACTGTTCCCCCGCAGAACGGGCATGGTTTCAGCTCGCTCATCGCGTCACCGCCTTCCTACATACGGGACAGCACGTGTACTCGCTGTAAACCTCATCCCCATCGCAAGTAAGCACGTGATGGTGCGCAGGCGGCACTATGACGTATGCTCCGCATTCAGAGCACTCGGCAAGCGTCGCGTAGTCCTTTCCGCTGTCCATGTCGTATCCTTCGACCTCGTATTCGACGTTGAAGCAAACATCCGCGAAACTTGACAGCTCGCACTCCCCGCGCTCCACCACCGCGTCTTGCAGCCGCTCCCGCAGCGACTCGATGGTGTCGGCTGCTTCGCGCAGCATGCGGCTGATTTCGCCATTGTTGTATCCCTCGAAGAGCAACGCCTTCTCGCGCAGCTCGGTCGTTCGGTTGTCGGTCATCGTCACTCCTTCCAGCTCAAGCACAGCTCGTGCGGCTCTTTGCAATCTGGAATCGGCAGCTTGTCGGCTATCGGGCCGAACGCTTCGCCGCCGTACTCTGGCGGCGCGTAATCCAGGCACATGAAATACCCCGCGCGGTCGATGTTGGCGTACCTGCACGTGTCGCAGAGGTAGTCCACGCGCTGCTTGATGTAGTTCTCTCCGCGCCAGTTGATGAGTTCGCCATCATTGGAAACGGTTAGTCCGTTCGGCTCCATCTCGTGTCTTGTAACGAGCCTCAACCAATCATCGTTGCAACGTCCGATAATCCAGCCGAACGGGTCACGGATGATGCCGTTCTCCTGAATCTCGACTTCCAACTTGAATGTCTTGATGCAATCACCGCTCATTCGCCCACCGCCTCAGAATCACAAATACCTGTTGCTTTTTGTGACGTTCCGATTACACGCGCTCCGCAGTTAGGGCAGTAGCTCATCTTCATCAGCCATTCGTCGGCATAGAAGTCGAACACGCAATGACATGCGCTGCACTCAATCCACACATCGCCCATGCCCTCGGTTTCGTTCATGTTGTCCTTGACGTTGAACTCGCACGTCCGCTCTTTCCATCCTCGGTTCACGCTGTACTTGCAATCACGGTGCGTAACCTCATCCGCGTAGCACGTCCGCTCGGCGCGTGCGTTCCAGGCTTCGATGGCTTCGGCTTCGCTAGTGTGCGCATGCCAGACCGCATTCGCTCCGATGCAATGTGCGCAGTTGCACCCGACACGATAGAACGTCGAACTTTCGTTAGGCTCCAACAAAACCGCCTCGCCGCCGCAGAACGGGCAGGGTTTCAGCTTCTCGGTCATGCAATTGCTCATCAACGCACCTCCCGTAGAATCTCAGCTCGGCAATTCGGGCAATACCGAAACCCGCTCACGCCGTTCTCCGGATACCAGACGGCACCGCAATTGGAGCACCGCTTGCCGCCGATATCGGGATTCAGGCCATCCTCACGCTCGCAGTCGATGAGTCGGCACGTCCGCTCCGCCCGTGCGTTCAGCTCGTCGGCGATTGCCTGCCAGTCTCCATAGAACCGAGGCCCCATGACATTGCCACGCTTTAAGACAGCTTCCCGCACCTGCTCGGCTGTCAGCGTGCCGCCGCCCAGCGTCGCGGCAATGCGCCTTGCGCAATCGGAGACAATCGGCTTCTTGTCCGCATCGGTCGCATCGGCAACGTCGAGAGCGCCGATGAACTCCCATAACAGGTTTTCGCAATCTTTCACATCGACGCCCAGCGTCGCGGCGATTGCCTGCTCGGGCGTGAGGTTGTCTATGGTAAGCGTTCCGTCTAGGTTGTCCACCGCAACGTACAGCTTCGGCCCCACACGCCAAGACACATGCAGGTAGTGCGTCTGGCAACTCACGCCACGTTCTTCGAGCAGCTTGCACAGCAGCTCGGTCGTTCGGTTGTCGGTCATCGCTTGGCCTCCTTGTCATGCGGGCAACATGGTGTCCAGAAATCGTCGGTGAAAATGCACGTGCCGCCTCTGCCGTCATTGACCCATCCTTTGCAGATGGTGCAATCGCCCTTTGCTTCGGCGGGAGACTTCTTCTCGGTCGTGCCGTTGTCGGTCATCGCTTATCACTCTCCCATGATTCCCATACCGTAATGCTCGGAGCAGAGCGGCCGAGCGGCACTCTCTCAACGTATGCGTCGAGCATGATGCTCCCCGACCACCGCTCTTTCTCCGCCGCCCTGATAGCAGCCCGCTCGTCGGTGTAAGCGCCCCAGATGGACTCTCCCAGAGCACCGATGATGTGAACGGTGTAGACGTTCTCGGTCGCGCTAGCCATTGCGCACCTCCAATCTCTTCATGCGCGCATAGCTCTCATGCCACTCGCGCACAATCTGCCCGAATCCGAAGTCATGCAAATCGTCGTCGGCGAACGCGTACATCTCACCGCATCCACGGCATGCAAGAACATGCAGGCCGCGAACGATGTCCTCGGTCTCGGCTATATCCTGCGAGCCGCATGCTGGGCAGGTTGCCGCGCTAGTCATCGTCCACCTCGCTTTCCAGCCATTCGAGCAGCGCGTCGTAATTAAATTCGTCGCTCAGAAGGCATCCTTCGCCACTGCCTTGCTCGCAAGCATTCGCAAGCACGCATTCGCAGCAATCGCCGCATTTACCAGCCATCGTCCGCGCCGCCCTCTCGGGCGTGCCGAACAGTTCGTGCCAGCGCGTGCCATTCCATCGCTCCGTTGCGGACGACTTTTGAAACGCGCCGCCGCATTCTCGGCAATAGCTGTCGTGGTCGGTCACGGGCCAGCCGCAACCGCCGCAGTAGTATTCGCTCATCTCGCGCCTATTGTGGACTTTGCCTTTAACTAAGCCGACGTACTCGCTCATGCGCTCACCGCCTTCGCCTTGCACATCCAACAGCATTCCTCGTCCCTGCTCGGGCATGTCTCATCGAAGCGGTGGAACCCGATTCCAGCAGATGCCTCGGCGACTTCCGCATCGGTTGCCCTACGCAGATGTTCCAACGGCGTCGAAGCGGCCGTGCATCCCTGCGTGTAGCACGCGAACGCGCTGCTCTCCCCGCATTCAGTCACACGTCCGATTTCCTGCTTGTAACCTGGGTCGTACACGACCCATTCTCCGAATCCGTAGTTCATAGCTCCCCCCCCCTAAATCTCGTTTCCGCGCTTGTCGACCCGTTTCGGCGCTCCAAGGTCGAAGCTATCGCAGGCGGCCCTGAACTGATCGTGGTGTCTTTCGATTGGGCACCAGAAGTAGACGGTGCCGACATCCCAGGCTGGCGCGTCTGCTGGCGGGAATCCGTGGTACTCGCCTTCCGTGCGGTTCGCGCAGATGTTGCTCATAGATCGCCATCCTTCGCCATCTCGCGGATGTCGGCGCACAGCTCGTCAGCAGCCCTATCAACGCCGTCGAAGTCGTAAGAGCATCCCCACGAATCGAGCCATTCCATCACGCGCTCTTTCAGCTTGTCGGGCTTGACGTGGCGCGTTTCGTTTGCCACCCACAGAAGACCATGCTTCGCAGGATTGTGGTTCAAGTCCTCGCGGACGATAACGCATGACTCGCTTACCATCGCGACCTGAACGCCACCGCCAGGATGCCCGTAGCCGCATAGCTCATCGCCCACGTGAATCGGCACGCCGTCAGCGTCCACGGGCAGGCGCATGAAGTCGCGCTCGATTTCGCGCTCTATCTCGTCGGCGAGCGCATACCATGTCTGCTCGCAGCCGATGAGATGGTGCTTGATTTCATCGCGCAGCCTGTCCAGCGATTCCAGCTTGCTTCCGCTCATGCCTTCCTCCATTTCAACCACTGGGAAATCGCCATCCCCGCGATATACCCAGCCGTGCCGTCGTATCTGTCCTGCATCGCCTTGAACTTCGCGTTCTCCTCCGGCGACAGCGGCACCCTGTTGATGGTCTTGGTGATTTTTCCGGGTTCGATGCCGTTGTTCTTGCGTTTGGTCGGCATCATCGCTCCTTTCTCGTCTCGTACACGCAATGCCCGACCTCCCTGCAATTCGTCCAGCAATCCCACGGTGCGCAGAACGACTTGACGCCGCCGATGTCGACGGTCCGCGTTTCGTCCGCGCATGCGCCTGGGATGCGGTGCGGGAAAAGGTCGAGCGCCATCTGGCCTTCGATTGCGTGCGGTTTCATGGCCTGCCCTTCCGCTTCGCGTAGTCGAGGCACGTGAACTCCGCCTCGAGGTACGGGTCTGCGCGCACGGCGTCCTTGACCATGTGCGGGTATTTCGCCGATGCAGTGCACGCCACCTTCATGGCGCCCGTGTAGCTGTACTCCGTGCCGCACGTGTCGTATGTGTGGTACGGGCGAAGCTCGCCGTTGCGGTACCTGCATGATTCGCATAGCCATTCGCTCATTCGTCCACCTCCCCATCGTCCTCCGCGCGCCGCGCGCACGCCGCGATGCCCAGCGCGATGGCAGCTCCGAGCGCCATCCAGATCGCGATGGCCAGGGCGGTCCACAGCGCGCTCATGACGCGCTCACCTCCCTGCCGCATACGGGGCAGTAGTTCGGCGCCTTGCATTCGAGCATCGGCACGCTATGGCCGCATAACAGCTCATATGTCCACACGTTGCAGGATTGCCAGCGCCGGTTGAACGTATCGGCAAGCACGGGCTCGGCCTTCGCAAGCCGCTCGTCGGCTCGCGTGCAGAACAGACCGTGGAACAGCCCGCCCGAGAATGCGATGTACGCGTCGTGCATGCTCATGGCGTCCACATCCTCCATCGAGCGGACGCCCTTCGAGTCGAGCATGCCGTAATAGCGGCTCACCACCTTGCTGGCCGCATCGGGGAAATATTCGCCCAATTCCGCATAGAAACTCATTTCCTACCTTCTTTCTTGGTTGGCACCTCTCGCGCGCGCGTATTTATATGTAATAAAATCTTTCTTTTTTCTTTAGTTCAATAGATGGAGGGTGCCAGGTGCCAAACGTGCCAAAACGCGCAGCCATCAGGCGTTACATATGGCACGTTATGGCACCTTCCTCTCGTATACCTTCACCGACTTTCGCCCAGTCGCGAACTCCCGATGGTCCGTTTTCGAGCATTTCAGACGGAAATAGGTGCCAAAAAGTGCCGACAAGGTGCCAGACCCCATCGCGGTCTTCGCATAGCCGTTCCTCTCGCACCATGCCTGGTATTCGGCGTAAGCCTCCGCCTTCGTCATGCCGATGAGATGCTCCGCCGTGATGTTCTCGTCGTTGATCCATTGCATGCCGGTATTGGCCTCGTTGACTATCTCCGCCTTCATCGCGTTGCTGATATCGTTGGGCGTCGGTCCGTTCTGGTCGAGCGCCCGCCTCAACCCATCGATGCCCAGCACGCAGGCATATTCGAGCACTTCCTCGTCCTGCAGCTTCGTGCCGATAAGCGGGTCGAAGTCGGCGTCATCGCGGCTGAACACCGCGTTGAACTCAACGGGGAACAGCCTGCGCATGAAGCCCGGCGTCGTGTCGGCCAGCCTCGGGAATGCGTTGCAGCTGAACACCATCGTGCAGTACGGCCTGAAATGGAAGCCTTTGGACCCCTTCACGTCCGTGAACATCAGGTCGCCCGTGGCCACCGACTTGATGACGCTGCAATCCTTATCGTCCAGGTAGCCGTTCGCGATATCGTCGCCCAGGTTCGCCGTCTTGCCGACGATGTGCATCCCCATGAAATGGGCGCTTATCTCCTTCGGCTGCAATCCGCTGATGTTGTCGCGCCCGACCACGTTCTCGAGCAGTTTGATGTAGGTGGACTTTCCGTTGCTGCCCTCCCCGATCAGCACGGGGAAGTACGGCAGCACCGCCACGTCCCGCATCATGCACATGCCGATGAACTCGGCCAGATTGAGCATCGTGTCAGTCGATTCGCACGCTATCCTGTCCAGCATCGAATCGAGCAGGGCGCTTCGTGCAGCCGGATTCCAGTTGTGCGGGATGACGTTCGGTATGAGGTCTTCCGCCCCGTAATCGCGGAACTCCATCGTGCGCACGTCCAGGACGCCGTTCAGGAAGCCCATCAGGAACGGCGACGATTGGCTGCGGTGCGGCGCGCGCGCCTTGACGTATGCCTTCACCTCGCGCCTGTTCGACTCCGTGCAATCGTCGTGCATGTCGATGATGGCCGTGTCGAACGCATCCCATCCCATGCTGTAGCGCCCGTCTGCCAGGCGTATCGCAGGGGTTTCGCCGTCTATCAGGCAGGCGCCGAAATCGTCTATCAGCTTTCGCGCCACCTTGTTGTGCTCGAACTTGCGCGGCCTGCCGCGCCTCTCCTGCTTCTTGACCTCTTCGGAGAAACCTGGCTCGTTCGCCAGGACGCTCTCCGCTATCTTGTCCACCTCGGCATCGGGCAGCGGCGGTTTGCACTTGATGCGGTTGATGCCGTGCAGGTTGGCGCGTATAACGTCGGGCTCGACGTTCTTCGCGCGCAGGCCGCACCCCTCGCGGTACAGGAAGTCGTTCCTGCCTCCCTCGCCCACGTCACCCGATTCCAGATGCCGTTTGGTGCCGCGCTTGGCTGGCCGCACGTGCTCCAGGAACGCCATGACGGTCGCGTCTGCCTCAGCCGGTTCGCAATCGTCCTCCCAGCAGTATCCTGGCGTCGGGTCGCATACCACGTAGCTCCCCCATCCGCGAACGTCCACCGCCATCGCCGAGTTTACCGATGGGTGGACATCTTGGCCGCACCTGTAGATCATGTGGTAGCCGCCGCTGGGCGTGGTCTGGCATAGGGTTTCCGGCAGATCCCAGCCGAGCAGCGCGTCGCGCCCGTCGAGTCCGTCTTTGATGTCGAAATCGAAGATGACGAAGCCTTCGCCCGATATGCCGATGCCGTCGTTCGGATGCATCGCGTACCATGCGTCTGTCGCAGCATCGTCCGCCGTCGCGTCCTTCACTCCGTGCTCGATGGACGGCGCTTTCGTACCGGGCTTGATGGGCAGCGTCTTGAAGCCGATCCTGTGCAAACGGCGCGCGGCTTCCTGCATCTCATTCATACGCCACCCCCAGCAGCTCGCAGATGCGCCTTGCGCTGTCCTTCGCATCGATGAACTCGAACTCGGCGCCGTACTTCCTGTGCAGCGATTTCATCCGTCCGATGAGCTGGTAACCCTGGAACGGCTTGCCCTTGCGCTTGGCGCATTTCTGCGACTTCAGGCGCGGGTTGCATTGCTTCGTCCGCAGCAGCGCGCAGTAGCGGCATACGTAGCCGACCACCTGGAACAGCTTCTGCGGGTTCGCCCATTCGCCGCCCGCCTCTATCAGGAACACGATGCGGTATCCGGCTTCGGCTGCGCGTTTGCACTCGTGGTCGAGCCTGCGGTATCCTGCGCCCAGATTGCCCATGATCTCGTCCAGGCTGGCCTTCGTGTCGACCGTCACGTTCGAACCGTCCACGGTGTAATCGCCGAACGGGATGGTGCAGCGCACGACCTCGATGCCGTGCGCCGACCACCATGCATGCTTCGCCGCGTGCTTGTCGCCATGATGGACTTGCTGTCTGTTGTCCTCGTAAATTACCGTCATGGCATACTGCCTGTCCCTAGAATGGTATATCGTCGTTCGTATCTGCGGGTACTGCCGTGGTGGACGATGCAGCCGAGTCCCGTTTATCGGTCACCTTCGGCTTATCGTGCTGTCCAGCGCGCAGCTCGTCCTCCGTGATCCATTGGCCGACCTTGAACGTCCACGAGTCATAGCCGTTCTGGTTGGTCTTGACCGTGCCGTTCAGAACGGCGCCGAACCTGCGCCCGATGAACATCTGCCATTGGTCGGCCTTCAGAGCGGCCATCGGGTCGAAGCCGGGATTGCATGCTGCCAGGACGTTGTTCATCCGCTTCAGCTTGCCGAGATTGCCCCACGTGTACTTGACCTGGTGCATCCAGTTCTTGTTCTCGGCATAGTCGCTGCCGTCCATGAAGAACTCGCGGCTGAACTCGCCCGCATGGTCGCCCTCGTCAACGTCGAACACGAACATCACGCCGTCGCCGTTGGCCGCGCTCCTGTATGCGGGCATCTGCGTCTTGAAGTCTCGCTCCTCCCATTCGGTGAGCACCTTCTTGATGCGCAGCATGTACGCGCCCGGTTCCATCTGGCTGAATCCGCCCTGCGTTTCCTCTGCGGCTGCATAGGCCGCGTCATCGATCATCGGCATGTCTAATTCTCCTTCGCTGAATCGAATCGGTAGTATTCCCTTATGCGGCTGTCCACCGCTTTCAGGTCGTTCGGTATCTGGGGCTCGAACATCCCCATCGGGGACTTCGCGGGATTCGCGTTGTTCGTCCAGAAGATGTACTCGTCGCCGAGCTTCATGGATTGCAGCGTCACGGTCATGAGCGCCGCGATGTTCAGCTTCTCGGTAAGCATCTTGCCCATGACGGCTGGTATCACGCTGCCGTCGTTCTGGCTTTCCGTGTGCATCACCAGGTAGATGATGCGCTCTCGGTCGCCGTCCTCCATGAATCCCTCGATGAGATTGTGGACCTTGCACGCCATCAGCGTGTAACCCTTGTACGGGTCGGGAAGCTTGTCGGGCGAGTCGGGCGAGATCCAGCGCTTGTACATCTCGACAAGCACCTCGCCGAAATCGTCCACCACCACGGCGCGCTCCTTCGGTCCGCCGTCGCGCGACAGGTAGTCGGCGATGATGTCCACCTTGTACGGCTTCGCGCCCTTCGCTCGCTGCACCTTGCCCGCGTATTCGGGCACGTCGAACACGTCGACCTTGCACTCGAACGGCATCAGCTTGCCCTCGGTGTTCACGACCACGCACTCGCCCTTGGCGAAGTTGCGCGCACTGGTGGACTTTCCCGTGCCGCTGTTGCCGACGATGAGAACGGGTATGCTCATCAGAAACCCCCTTCCTTCATGTACTTTTCGAACAGCGCCATGAAATCGACTGGGTACTCCGCCCTGTCGAAATGGCGCAGGATATGGAACGCGATGCGCGCGCCCTCGAAGCACAGCGCGTCGGCGCCCGATTCGCGGGCGTCCGCGATCCGCTCGTCAAGGACGCGCATCAGCCCGTCGATTTCGGGATAGTCGAGTCGAACGTTTGCGGGATAGCTCCTGAAAAGCGCCATCATTCCTCCTCCCTTATCCGCTGGGCGAGCGGTTCGTACACCTCGGCGCGCAGATACGCTTCGCCCTCGTCGGCGTACCAGTCGGCGTCCTCGCCGCATTCCTCGTCGGGCTCGTATTCCGAGTAATCGTGGGCGTCCCAATGGTCGTAGCCGTAATCGTCGTATGCCATCAGTCGGCCTCCATCCTG
>Ga0265301_10007422_pt1 | contig 10288 bp, 9 predicted proteins | sample AusTroGonzalo_MG_2_FD_193488 | JGI IMG/M metagenome (GOLD analysis project Ga0265301, IMG submission 193488) | Bovine rumen microbial communities from tropical cattle in Woodstock, Queensland, Australia - Gonzalo_04 | ecosystem: Host-associated > Mammals > Digestive system > Stomach > Rumen ...
AGGAAAGCGTCTGCGACAAAGCGGCCGAATGCGGACACCGGTCCTTCGTGATCATGGCCGGGGCGCTGGATGGGCTGGCGGTTGAGGCGAAGGAACTGAGCCATGAGGACGTGACGGGCGTGGGGTACGGGATCTGCACATTCCGCCCCGGAGAAGCCGACGAAGACAGAAAATTTCTGGAACAGTGGAGAAACAGACAGGCGGCGGTGCTGAAGACCCGCAGGGAAAACGAGGACAGCTATGTCAGGCTGGCCCGGGAAACGATCGAAAAGTATATATCCCGGCGGGAACGGAACACGGTTCCCGGCTGGGCACCGGCGGAAATGACGGAACGGAAGGCCGGCGTGTTTGTGTCCATCCATAAGGACGGACGGCTGAGGGGCTGCATCGGTACGATCCTGCCGGTCCGCCGGTCCGTGGCGGAAGAGATCATCAGCAACGCCGTCAGCGCGGCTACCGGCGACCCGCGCTTTGACCCGGTGCGCCCGGAAGAGCTGGACAGGCTTGAGATCAACGTGGATGTACTGAGCGCACCGGAGAAAATCGAAAGCAGGGACGAACTGGATGTGAAACGGTACGGGGTGATCGTTTCCAGCGGGTCGAGGCGGGGACTGCTGCTGCCGGACCTGGACGGGATCGATACGGTGGATGAACAGATCGATATCGCCATGAGGAAGGGCGGCATTTCGCCCCGGGACAGCATTACCCTGGAACGGTTTGAAGTGATCCGGCATACCTGAGGGAGGGAAAACGCGGATGGCAGTGTGCGAGGTCTGTTTCAGACGGTGCAGCCCCGCCGAGGGAGAACGGGGCGCCTGCGGTGCGAGAATCAGCCGCGGAGGCAGCATCCGGCCCGTTTATTACGGGAAGCTTTCCTCCCTGGCGCTGGATCCCATAGAGAAAAAGCCCCTGGCGCATTTTTATCCGGGAAGCATGATTCTTTCGGCGGGAAGCCTGGGCTGCAACCTGCACTGTCCGTTTTGCCAGAATCATGAGATCGCGCAGGCGGAGGGCGGCCGGTTCGGCGTCCGGACAGATGAGGTTTCGCCTGAAAAGCTGACGGAACTGGCGGAGTACTACCGGAGACGGGGGAACATCGGAATTGCCTTCACGTACAACGAGCCGCTTGTCGGATATGAGTATGTGCGCGATACGGCGAAGCTGGCGCATGGAAAAGGGATGAAGTGCGTGCTGGTGACAAACGGTACGGCTTCACTGTCTGTTCTGGAGGAACTGGCGCCGTATATTGACGCGATGAACATTGACCTGAAGGGCTTCACGGACCGGTATTACCGGGAGGTGCTCAAAGGAGACCGGGGTATGACCATGGAGTTTATCCGGGAAGCGGTGAAACAGTGCCATGTGGAACTGACGACGCTGATTGTGCCCGGGGAAAACGATACCGGGGCGGAAATGCTGGAGCTCAGCGGATGGATTGCGGGCCTGCGGGACGTTTACGGCGGAAAACCGGGCAGGGACATTCCGCTGCATGTCTCGCGGTTCTTTCCGCGGTACCGGATGACAGACCGGGCGGCGACGGAACCCGGGAAAGTATACGAGCTTGTGGAAACGGCACGGAAGAACCTGCGGTTCGTGCATCCGGGGAACTGCTGAGGGGTTTTCAAGACAGAGGGTTTACGTTATAATCTGTCAGACAGCGCGGTCCCGGACCGGCCTGTTAATGAGAGACTGAAAGAGAAAAGACATGAAACTGCTGACCTGTGTGGTGCCCTGCTATAATTCAGCTGCATATATGGAAAAGGCGGTGGATTCCCTGCTCGCGGGCGGGGAGGAGATCGAGGTGCTGATTGTGGACGACGGCTCCGCCGATGAGACCGGAGCTATCGCGGACCGGCTGGCCGCGGAGCATCCTTCCATCATCCGGGCGCATCATCAGCCCAACGGCGGGCATGGGTCCGCGATTAACTACGGGATCGCTCATGCGGAGGGGCTCTATTTCAAAGTGGTCGATTCCGATGACCGGCTGGTGAGGGAGAATGTGCCGGGCCTGATGGATGTCCTGCGGCGGCATACAGACGCGGGGGACCGGGCGGATCTGATCTTTCACGATTATGTCTACGACAAGCCGGAGAAGGAAAATTCCTTCATGATTACCTATTCGGGCAAACTGAAACCGGACACGGTCGCGACGTGGGATCAATGCAGAACATTCCATATGTGGAACCAGTTCATGATTCACAGCCTGATTTACCGGACTCAGTTTTTGAGGGATATCCGCCTGCAGCTGCCGGAACATACCTACTACGAGGATAACCTGTACATCTATCAGCCCCTGGTTTATACGGAACGCATCATGTATCACCACGCGCCGCTCTACGGCTATTTTGTGGGCCGAGACGATCAGTCCATCAATGAAGCAAACCTGCTGAAGCGGCTGGACCAGATGACAGAGATCACCAAAAAGCAGGCCACTTCCTACACATGGGAGGAACTGAACCGTGTGTCCCCGAAACTGAGGAAATATATGATCAATAATGTCTGCGGGCAGCTGTTTACCAACTGCGCGCTGCACTTCATTGAAGACTCGGAGCGCAGCCGCAGAATGAACCGGGAACTCTGGCAGGCGATTGAAGCGTTTGATCCGGCGCTTTACAGGCGCCTGAGACGGAATCCGCTGGGAAGGGTATCCTGTCTGCCCGGGCGCGCGGGCGAACGCTTTCTGGTGTTTGTTTACCGGTTCGGCAGAAAGATGATTCGGTTTTAATCATATCCGCCTGGAGGATGAATGTTGAAGAAGATTCTCAGACTGGTCCTGACGAGCGCGCTGTTTCTGTTGCTTCTGACGGCGGCCGCGCAGGCGGCGGAAAAGGTGCTGACGGCGTCGTGCCCGGCCTCGGGGCAGGGGCAGGTGGTCTGGCAGAAGAACAAGGCCGGACGGTACCTTTGCCTGCCGGGCGGGTGGGACGCTTCGGCCATATGCCTTTCCGCGGACGGACTGGACTGTATCTATATCGGTGAGGAACAGCAGGAGATCCGGCTGAACCAGCCGGCGGACCTGCGGCCGTATCTCGGAATCCGGGTGCCGGTCAGGGGCGGCGACGGCAGGGGAATGGGAAATCTGCTGATCATCCAGGGATCGCCGGTCACTTCGCTAATGTTTCAGATCAGCGACAAGGGATTCCGCGCCATCAACGGCAGCCAGGAGAAGCGCATTACGGAGGGAACGGTTATCGCCGTGGAAGGAGACGGGACCGAGTCGTGCAACGGGCAGCTGCGCCTGATGAAGACCCGGGGGAAAAACTCCTTTACCTACAACAAGAAATCCTATGAGTTCAAGCTGGAGGACAAGGCGCCGCTGGGCGGGATGCCGAAGGACCGGACCTGGCTGCTGCTGGCCAATTACGCGGACGTGAGCATGCTGCGCAACCAGATCACTTTGGACCTGTGCAGGGAGATCGGCCTGCCGTACAGCGTGCGGTGCGTGCCGGCGGATGTGTGGGTCAACGGACAGTATCTGGGTCTTTATCTGCTGACGGAAAAAATCCAGATCAAGAAACACAGGGTCAATATCACCAATCTGGAAGACGCCATGAAGGAAGTGAACAATGAACCGCTGGACAGCTTTCAGATGAGCTCGGTCAGGGACGGACCGCTTCCCTTCATGCGGGGATACGAAATCCCCAATGATCCGGAGGACATCACCGGCGGATATCTGGTGACGATCGAAAAACCGTACAGGATGGGGAAATTCGGTTATCCGGGGGTCGGGACGGTTCAGAATATCTATTTCCGCGTCAAGGAACCGACCAATCCTTCCCTGGCGGAGATACGGTATCTCGCGGAGAGGATCGGGCAGATGCACGACGCGGTTTTCGCGGAGGACGGACGCGACCCGGCGACCGGAAAGCATTATTCCGAATTCCTGGATGTGAATTCTTTCGCGCTGAAGTTCCTGGTGGACGACGTGAGCAAGAACTATGACGCGGCGGCCGGAAGCCAGTACATGTTCAAGGATTCGGACAGGGTGGACCCGCTGTTCTACGCGGGTCCGGCGTGGGACTACGATATTTCCTACGGAAACGCGTGGCGCTATACCACGGCGGAGACGGATTACTATGCCATGAAGCCGGAAGCGAAATACTTCTATGCCCAGCTGGGGAAACACGATGATTTCAGGGAAGTGCTGAAAGAAAAATGGCGCGACACCGTCCGCCCGGCGCTGGCGGTCCTGATCGGAGAGCGGGAGCCGGCGCCGGAAGGGATCCTGAAGTCTTTCGATGAGTATGTGGCGGCGATCTCACAGTCCGCCGTCATGAACGAGGTACGGAGGAACAAGGGGACCCCCATGACCAAGGACGCCGGGACAGACTTTAAGAGCGGAACGGAATATCTGGGTCCGTGGCTGGCCCGGAGAACCCATTATCTGGATCAAACCTATGCGGTGACGGAAAACGGAGACACGGCGCGGGCGGAAAACGCGGAAGAAACAAAACCGGGCGGACAGGAAGGAGGACAATAAGGACATGGAAGCCTGTCAGGAAGTAACGCTGAAATCAAAGGACGGGTATGAACTGGCGCTGCGGGTCTATGATACGGCAGACCCGAAGGCTGTGGTGAAGGTCATCCACGGGATGGAAGAACACCAGGGACGGTATCAGGCCTTTGCCGAGTATCTGCAGGCGGACGGATACGCGGTGGTCACGGCGGACATGCGCGGCCACGGAAAGACGGCACCGACGCTGAGCCACATCGCGGGGAAGGACGGGCACCTGCTCTTGCTGGAAGACGAGAAAGTCATCCTGGACTTTATCCATGAACGGTGGCCCGGTGCGCCGGTGGACCTGTTCGCGCATTCCATGGGAACGATTATTGCCCGGGCTTTTCTGCAGACACAGAGCCGGGAATACCACAAGGTGGCGCTTTCCGGTTATCCGAACCCGAACAGCGCGGCCGGCGCAGGAATCGTGCTGACGGACGTGCTGTCGGCTTTCAAGGGAGGAAAGAAAAAATCAAAGCTGGTGGATAATATGGTGCTCGGGCCTTTCGCGAAAGCAATCCCGGACGCGAAAAGTCCGCTGGAGTGGCTGTCGTACAACGCTGAGAATGTAAAGCGCTATGCGGAGAATCCGCTGTGCGGCGAGTCTTTCACGCTGGGAAGCTACAACGCGCTGTTCCATCTGATTAAAATGATGGACACGCCGGCCCATTATAAAGAGGTCTGGAAGATGCTGCCGATCCTGCTGATCTCCGGAAAGGACGATCCCTGTACCGGCGGGGAGAAGGGCAGGGAAGATTCCCTGAAACGGCTGAAAGAAGCCGGATTCAGGGAAATCCGTGTGGAAACGATAGACGGAATGAGGCATGAGATCCTGAATGAAACAGATTATCAGAAGGTGTTCCGGATGATTCTGGATTTTTTCAATGAGATAGAGTAGCATATTGCGAAGAAAGAATGATTGTGGTAGCATGGAAAAGCAGCCGCCGGACGCGGCCGAAAAGGAGAGAAACACAATGGGCAAAAAGCTGGAAGAGTATGTCGTGACGATTCCCGATTTTCCGGAACCCGGCATTATGTTCCGGGATATTACTTCGGTTATTCAGGACCCGGACGGGCTGAAACTGGCGGTTGACGGGCTGGTTGATCTGCTGAAGAATACGGAATATGACCTGATTGTGGGGCCGGAGTCCCGCGGGTTTATTTTCGGCGTGCCGGTAGCCTATCTGACAGGGAAAGGTTTTGTTCCCGTGCGGAAGAAGGGAAAGCTTCCCCGGGAGACCATCAGCCAGGAGTATGACCTGGAATACGGCAAGGCGGAGATCGAAATCCATACGGACGCGGTCAGGCCCGGGCAGAAGGTAGTCATTGTGGATGACCTGATGGCTACCGGGGGCAGCGCGCAGGCGGCTGCGAAGCTGGTGGAAAAGCTGGGCGGCCAGGTGGCGAAGATGATCTTTGTGATGGAACTGGCAGGGCTTAAGGGCCGGGAAAAACTGCGGGGATACAATGTGGATTCGCTGATTGTTTATGAAGGGAAATAAAAAGGGGGCTTTCCGATCGCCCCCTTAGACCCCTTCGGGAAAATTAACGGAACACCGGAGAGCGGGATGCTCTCCGGTGTTGCTGTCATTTCGGGATCTCAGTGGCCGGCGTCGAAGGAAATGGAGTTCATGATGCGGCCGGCTGTATCGATGCAGGAACTGTCACCTTCCGGATAATAAAAGTAAAGCGAGACGTTGTTGCCGCGGTCCATCCAGCTGTACATCAGGTAAGCGGTGCCGCCTTCGGCCCCGGAGGCATAAAGCATGTTCATGCCGTTCAGGTTCATCGTTCCGGCATCCGTTTCGGAACCGGTCAGCACATGAAACAGGTCCGAGCCGGCGACTTCCCCGAGATAGGTGGCATAGGCCAGGACCGTCATTTTCTGACCCTTCCAGTATAAACAGAGATCCGGCTCCTCCGGCGGGAGCGGCTGCTCCGCAAAGTGATCCGGCAGAATGACCGAAAACCCGCCGACAGGGCAGGAAACGGTTTGCGCCAGCGCGGAACAGCAAAGCAGGCATAGCAGGACCGAAAGCATTAACGCGGCAGCGGTGCGTTTCATGCAGAAGACCCCCTTACAAGACTCTCAATTGAATGAACGATATACAGGAATGATTTCCTGCATCCTTGCGGGAGAATCATACCATAAACCGCCTGAAAACAAAAGCATTTTTGGTACGGAACAGGACAAAATGAATGGAAAATATATAAAATCTGAAAATATACATTGACAGGCGAGGTAAAAATGAGTATGATGTATCTCGGAAGGAGGGAGAATGATGACAATATCGGCGGATCTGCTCCGGGGATATACAGATACGCTCATCATGCGGCAGCTGGCCGCGGCGGACGGGTATGGATACGGGATCAGCCGGGCGCTGGCGGAGAAAAGCGGCGGTATGGTCAGGCTGAAGGAGGCTACGCTGTATACGGCCTTCCGGAGAATGGAAGAGAACGGGTATATCCGGTCTTACTGGGGCGATGAGGATACCGGGGCCCGGCGGCGTTATTACAGCCTTACCGATCCGGGGAAAAGCAAGCTGGAAGAAGATACGTTAGCCTGGGTTGAGACGAAAAAAGTGATGGATACATTGCTGGAATGTAAATGAAAAGACCTTCGGTTACATGATTTTAGTAGGAGGAAACAGAAATGAACCAGACAGTGAAAAGGATTGTGGATCTCCTGTTCGAAGATACGGTCGAGAATGAAGAGACCAAAGCGCTCCACGAGGAACTGATGAACAACTGCCAGGAGCATTACGAGGATCTGATCAAGCGCGGGCTGACGGAGGATGAAGCGACCGGGGAGGTTGTGGACAGCCTGAAGGGCATGAAAGACGTGATCGACCAGTATCCGAAGAAGATCGGCTGGACGCAGTATGAGGCGGGAGGAAACGCCGACGGGAACCGGGCATCCGGGGAAAACGGCGCCCCGCAGGCCGGAACAACGGCCGGAATTGACCGGACCTTTACAGGCATTGCCAATCTGCAGGCGGAAACCACGGATCAGGAAATCTGCGTGAGCCCGTCGGGGGACGGAGCGATCCATGTTTTCTGCAGCGACCCGGAAGGGGCAACCGTTGAGCAGGAGGGCAACCGGCTGATCCTCAAAGGCGCGAAAAAGCGGGAAAAGTTCGCCGCTCCCTTTGCGATGGAGAACGGGGAAGAGGTCACGCTTTCCGGCCTTCTGAACATGGTCGGGAAGGCGATCCGGAACGTGGCAGTTTCCTTCGCGAACGGCGCGCCGATCCGGATCGCGGTGCCGGACGAAGGGATGGAATCGATCGAGCTGAACAGCCGCAGCGGCGATATCAACTGTTCCTGCGCCTTTGCGCGGAACATGACGGTACGGTCAACCAGCGGGGACGTCAGCCTGCATCCCGAGACGGAGAAGACCGCGATGAACCTGCTGGTGAGCACGGTCAGCGGCGAGGCGGACGTGGACGGATCCGCGATGACCGCGGAAGTGAGCAGCATGAGCGGGGACGTGACGGTGGACGGCGTGTTTGAAACCCTGCAGGTCAAGAGTACCAGCGGCGACGCAAAGTTTACCGGATCCGTAGCCGAGCTGAGGGCTTCCTCCGTCAGCGGCGACGCGGAGATGACGATTGAAAACACCTCGCTGAAGCAGATCGACGCCCGCTCCACCAGCGGAGATGTGGAGATCGCGCTGCCGGCGGGACTGACGGGTGTTCACGCGGAATGCTCCACCGTCAGCGGAGAGGTGCTTTCGCGGGTTTCCGACGCGGGTATTGACGCGCCGGTTCAGATCCGGGCGAAGAGCGTCAGCGGCGATGTGCGGGTGGGATGATTGGGGGGCTTTCCGATCGCCCCCCAAACCCCCTTCGGACGGATGAATGTTTAACCTGAACGAAAAAGCCGGGCATAATGGCTGAAGTGAAAAGAACAAAAATAAAATAGCTTTCAAAAGGAATACCTGTTATAATAGAACGAAGGTATTCCTTTTTTGAACGGGAAAAAGACCGGGACCGGCCGGAGAGGGGTATTGGATGGAAAGAAAGAGTCGGATGAGCCGCCTGATTGCGTTTCTGATGACAGCGGCGCTCCTGTGCGCCTGTATAAGCCTGACGGAAGCGGAGAGCGCCGATCAGATCTATATTGAAAACGAATGGAACTATGTTGACGGCTCCATGGACATCAGCCACGGCATCCCGGACAATGCCACCGGTGTGCTGGACCGGATCCGCCGCAAGGGCGTGCTCCGGGTCGCGACGGAGCCCTATTATCCCCCGCAGGAGTTTATCGACCCGGATAAGACGGGGCAGGACCAGTATGTCGGCGCGGATATGCTGCTGGCGCGCCTGATTGCCGAGCGAATGGGGGTTGAACTGGAGATTATCCCGATGGAGTTTACCCAGGTGCTGCCGGCGCTGGCGGAGGATCAGTGCGACCTGACCATCTCTGCCCTGTCATACACGCCGGCCCGGGCCGGATCCTATACCCTGTCAAAGGGTTATTATTTCACGGATTATACCGCCAGTACGGGCTTTGTCATTCAGGAGGGCAACAAGAACAGGGTCAGATCCCAGGAGGACTTCGCGGACAAGGTCCTGATTGCCCAGAGCAGTTCCCTGCAGGAAGCGCAGGCGGCGGCGCATGTGCGCGTCTACAAGGAATTCCGCAGGGTTTCCGCGGTGCAGACGATCTATGAAACCGTACGGCAGGGCAGGGCCTATGCCGGCGTTGTCGATGTCGAAGCGGCGGAAGCGTATATACAGAACAATCCGGGCTGCGGACTTTGCATCGCGGAAGGAGAGGACCTCTTCTTTACGCTGGACGAAGCGTTTCAGGGTGACCGGATCGCCGCGAAGAAGGGTGAAGAGATGCTGCTTTATTTTGTAAACGGCGTAATCGATGAAGTACTGCAGGACGGCACCTATATGCGGTGGATGGAAGAAGCCCGGAAACGGGCGGCGGAGCTGGGAATGTAAGAAAAACAACGGAAGCGTACCGGGACTGAAGGGGGAACGCACGTGAAGAGGATTAAAGGCAGTCTGGCAGGCTATGTCCTGCTGGTGCTGGCATGTCTGGCGGTGAACTGGGGCGGGGACCAGATTGTCTCCCGGCTGAACTGGCCGGTCTGGCTGGATTCGATCGGGACGGTTGTTTGCTCCTACGTCGCCGGGCCGTTCTGCGGGGCGGTGGTCGGCATTACGACCAACCTGCTGGGTCATATCCTGTACGGGATCCCGTGGTTCTACGCGATCGTCAGTGTGATCATCGCGGTGGTTGTCGGTTTCGCCGCCCGGAAGCGGATGCTGGATCATCTGCTGGGCACGCTGAGCGTCGGCGTCGTGCTGGCGGCTTCCACATCGGTGGCCGCTTTTATCCTCAATTCGATCCTCAACAACGACAGCACGGGCAGCGCCTGGGGCGACGCGGTGAAGGGCTTCCTGATGGAGCGGGGAGTGCCGTCCTGGCTGAGCCTGTTTATCGGCGAACTGTATATGGAACTGGCGGACAAGCTGCTGATTCTGCTGGTGCTGTATCTGGTGATAAAGCTGGCTCTCAGCATCTATTTCAAACTTCATCCGGAAAAGCTGGCACAAATGCTGGCGGAGCAGGAAGCGGCGAAACGCGTGACGGCGGTCCTGTTGGCGGCGGGGATCGGGCTGGCCATGTTTGCGGTGCCGCCGGCCAAAGCGGAGGAAACGGTGATTTCCCCCGAAATCAACTACAATGACTATGTGCAGACGATCTATTCCAGCCAGAACGGCCTGCCCTGCGGGGAGGCGAACGACATCGCTATCACCGGGGACGGCATCA
>Ga0265301_10007427_pt1 | contig 10283 bp, 8 predicted proteins | sample AusTroGonzalo_MG_2_FD_193488 | JGI IMG/M metagenome (GOLD analysis project Ga0265301, IMG submission 193488) | Bovine rumen microbial communities from tropical cattle in Woodstock, Queensland, Australia - Gonzalo_04 | ecosystem: Host-associated > Mammals > Digestive system > Stomach > Rumen ...
GTGATGACCGAGAAGCACAGCATCATCGACGTCACCTTCGAGAACATGACACCGCAGGACGAGCGCTTCCTGCGCCAGAAGTTCCACCTGACCCCCGGTGCCTACATCGACGCCCGACTTGAACAGGAAATCACCACGTCCATGCGCGTCGATCTGTTCTACCAGACGGCCGAGTGCCGCGTGGTGCCGGGCAAGAAGCGCAAGGCCGCCCCGCGCTCCATCCGTCCCGACCTTGAGGAGAAATGGGAGAAGGCCGATGGCGTACACGTGATACTGACGGCCGGAGAGCGCAAGTCGGTGCAGTTCTATGCCGGCTTCCGCTACGACATCGAGGAGTATGCCGCCGTACAGCTGGGACTCGACATTCCGCTCAAGACGGCCATGCCCATGAACACCGACATCACCGTCCGGTTGGGCAAGCGCATGAAGACACGCGCCGACCTGACCATCCATCCCCGCAGCTTCACCCGCCCGACGCTCAGCTATGAGTTCAGCCGTAACGACATGGACGTTTACATGGAGGGCGACCGCGCCTACAACATCCTCTACAACCAGTTCCAGGGCGAGTTCACGCCCCTCAACTTCGACCTCCGCCACTTCAACCTGCAGTTCGGCCTGCGCTGGGACTTCATGCACTACCGCAACAAGCTCGGCTCCGAGACGTCCAAGCAGGTGAAGCTCAAGAACGAGCACTTCTTCAGCTACCGTGCCCGTGCCGAGTATAACAGCGAGGACAACTGGTACTTCCCCACCCGCGGCACCCGCCTCAAGGCCGAGTATGCCTACCTGACGAACGACTTTGCCAAACTCGACGAGCGCGATGCCGAGGGCGCGAAGATTGGCAAGAGAACGGGCATGAGCGACGTCAGTGCCAACTGGCGCAAGTCGTTCACCATCGGCAGCCGCTTCACCCTCCAGCCCATGTTCTACGGCCGCCTGCTGTTCGGCTCCGTCATTCCCGCCGTCTTCGGCAACACCATCGGCGGCGACTGGTTCGGCCACTACGTCGAACAGCAGATGCCCTTCGCCGGCATCGGCAATATGGAGTATGTCGACCACCAGTTCGTGGCTGCCCAGCTGCAGGCACAGCAGCGATTCGGCAACAGCAGCTACGTGCTGCTCCGCATGGCCGGAGCCCAGCAGTCCGACAAGGTCGGGAACCTGCTCGACCGCCGCACCATGCTCGGCGTGCAGGCCGCCTACTACTATAACACGATGTTCGGTCCCGTAGGTGCCACGCTGGGCTACAGCAACCGCACCAAGGAGCCCTACTTTAACCTCAATCTCGGATTCGAATTCTGATGACAAAGACTGTTTCCCTGACTATCGCCGCCGTGCTGATGTGCGGCACCGTCCACGCCCAGACGCTGAGCCAGGCTGAGCGCAGGGCAAGGATGGACAGCGTGCTCGCCGCCCGTTACTACAAGACGCCCTACGACTCCGACTTCGTGGTGCGCCCCGAGGGACGGCTGACGCTGAAGGTGAGGATGAACCAGACGGGCAACGACTTCCACGCCAGGGGAACGGTCAACGGCATCTACTCGAAGGCCGACCTCAAGACCAGTCACAAGACCACCTTCTCCATTGCCGGCATCTACCGCGGCATCGGCGTCGGCATGGCCATCAACCCCTACAAGTGGAGCGGCGCCTACAAGGACTACGAGTTCAACCTCAACTACTACAGCAGCCGCCTCAGCCTCGACCTCAGCTACCAGCGGTCCGAATCGCTGGCGGGCGACATCGTCGGCGACCGTGGCGACCAGAGGCTGGAGGCGGGCGACGTCACGCTGAAGGTGCTCAACCTCGCAGGCTACTACACCTTCAACCACCGCCGCTTCTCCTATCCCGCCGCTTTTACCCAGAGTTACATCCAGCGCCGCTCGGCAGGCTCGTGGCTGGCAGGCGTCAGCTATCAGGGCGGCAGCATCGAGACGACCGCCGCCCTGGCGGCACGGAGTGCCAGCGCCCCCGACACCCGTATCTACATCGGCCACCTCGGCATCGGCGGCGGCTACGGCTACAACTGGGTGCTCGGCCGCAAGTGGCTGCTCCATTTCTCCATGCTCCCCACCTTCGTCGTCTACAACCGCAACAACATGACCGTCAACGGTGAGCGTAAGAAGGCGCAGCACATGCGTTTCAACATGATTTTCAACGAGCGCGCCGCCATCGTCCACAATTTCTCGTCGCGCTACTTCGCCGGGGCTACCCTCGTGATGAACAACTCCGTCTTCGATGACGATGCCGTCACCGTCAACCAGAACAAGTGGCGGGCACGCGCCTTCGTCGGCATGCGCCTGTAACGAACGGAACAAACTAAGAACCTACATACGATGAAAAACTCATTCGGCCATTTTGGCCAGCCTTATGCCACTCGGCCATTTTTATACTTTGTGACAGTGACTTTGTGACATTAAGGTGTTTCTGGAATGCAGAGGGGAGGTTATAATAATTATTTAATATAATAATATTATATATTATGTATTAATATACATAGGTATGCCTATGTTTTCCTGCTGTGTACTTATGGGAAGTGCTTAATGTCACAAAGTCACTGTCACAAAGTCGCATTTACGGTTTTGACTGCCTACTTGGAATGAAGATTGCACCACGCCTCGCCACGGACCCCTCACGATTTTCTGAAAATACTCCATGAGTTTCGCGAAATACTCATGGAGTATTGAAAAATTCTCATGGGGTTTCGCGCGGCGCGCGCGGGGGCAGAAAAAGTGGGGGAAATGACGGGGAATTGAAGTTTTTTGATTACCTTTGTCCCCGGAAACAAACAGAAGAAACGGCGTTATGAAGAAAATAGCCTTATGCCTTATCCTCGCCGCTCTCTCGACAGCGGCATTCGCACAGGAGACAACCGCGCTGCTCGGCACGTGGACGGGTAAACTGGACTTGGGTGTTGCAAAGCTGACGCTGGTGCTGCATCTGGAGCAGGCCGACGGGCTGGTGAAAGTAACGATGGACAGTCCCGACCAGGGCGCCAAGGGCATACCCGGCAAGAAGGTGTTCCTGTCTGACGACTCGCTGGCGGTGAGCGTCGAAAGCATCAACGCTTCTTACGGCGGACGGCTGAAGGGCGACAGCCTCGACGGCACATTCAAACAGAACGGCTTCTCGCTGCCGCTGGTGCTGAAGAGGGGTGCGGAGGAGGCGCTGAAGCGTCCACAGACACCGCAGCCGCCACTGCCGTACGTGACGGAGGAGGTGACGTTCCGTAACGAGCACGACGGCGCCACGCTGGCGGGAACGCTGACATGGCCCGTGGGCTACGACCGGAGCGCGAAGCGGAAGCCCGTTGTTGCCCTGTTTGTGACGGGCAGCGGACAGGAGAACCGCGACGAGGAGATATACGACCACAAGCCTTTCTTCGTGATTGCCGACTATCTGGCCCGTCACGGCATTGCCACGCTGCGCTACGACGACCGTGCCACGGGAGCCTCCAAGGGCGGCGACGTGAGGAATGCTACGAGCGAGGACTTTGCCCGCGACGCGGCTGCCGAACTGGACTATCTGCGCAACCGCAAGGCCTTCGGCAAGGTGGGTATCATAGGGCACAGCGAGGGCGGTCTCATAGGCTTCCTGCTCGGTGCGCAGGGGAAGACGGATTTCCTCGTCTCACTGGCTGGCCCGGGCGTGAAGGGCGACACGCTGTCGGCGACGCAGGCCAACCGGTTGGTGGAGATGGCTGGCGGAACGGGCACCATGACGGTGGATTCGATACGCAAGATGGAGCAGTTCCAGAAGGTGCGCTGGTATCAGTGGTTCCTCGACTACGACCCGTCGGCCGACATCGCCGCGACGCGCTGTCCCGTGTTCGCCCTCAACGGCGACCGCGACTGCCAGGTTGTTGCCTCGCAGAACCTCACGGCCATCCGCCGGCTGCTGCCGAAGTCGAAGAAGAACCTCACGAAGGAATATCCCGGACTGAACCACCTCTTCCAGCACTGCACCACCGGCCTCGTGACGGAGTACCGCCTGATAGAGGAGACCATTGCGCCGGAGGTGCTCAGCGACATGGCAGAGTGGATAAATGCTATAAAATAAAGAACTATGAACCGAACAACGAGAAACCTGATGGCAGCAGCGCTCATGGCTCTGCCAATCGCAGTAAGTGCACAGACAGAGAATCCGCGTGGCATATACAAGATGACATCGTTTACGAACGAGGCGGGCATAAACAGAAACTTGCTCGACCAATATAAGATATGTACCGACAGCATCACGCTGATGCTCAACATGTATGGCTCGGAATTCGTCATTGCCAACACCGACCACATGGTGTTCAACTATACGGGCGAGCAGCCCGACGACAGGAATGCCAAGGCTTCGCGAATATACGACAGCGACGCTAACCACTTCACGCTAAAGTGGTGGAGTGAGGGCGGTGGCTGGCTCATTGAGAAGTACATGGCCAACCAGTACACGGAGAATGCCCGCATGGCCCTCGACGGACTGACAGCCGTGAGCAAGGCCGACAGGGCGAATCCGCTGTTTGCCACATGGCGCGTCATAGGCTGGATGGACGAGCTGAAGGGGGTCAAGAAGCAGCTGGCTGCGATGAAGGCCCAGTATGCCACCAGCAAGAATGTGGGGCAGTATGTCACCATCACGCCCAATGTCTTCGTGACGACCACGCTGAACAAGCGGACGGATCAGGACCGGCAGGCGACGGGTGATGTGCGGAGGGTGCAGTTCCCGAACAAGAACACGCTGATGTTCCCGAAGGAGAAGTGCTCGGTCAAGTGGCTGTCGAAGGATGTCATTGCGCTGGAGGTGTACAACGACTTCCGTACCGACTACCAGATATTGGAGCGCGTCAGCGACGGGCAGTCGGTCATGAGCCTTATTGCCAGCAGGTATCTGGTAATAAGGAAAGGTGTGAATGACGTGGTGACTCGATAAAAGATAATGGCTATAGAACAAGCAATATTCCGACGCTCAGAACTGCTGCTGGGCAGTGAGGCGATGGAGCGCATCGCCCAGAAGCGGGTGATTATCTTCGGCGTGGGCGGCGTGGGCTCGTGGTGCGCCGAGAGCCTGGTGCGCTCCGGCATCCGGCAGTTGACGATTGTCGACTCGGACCGCGTGTGCATCACCAACATCAACCGCCAGCTGATGGCGACGACGAAGACCGTGGGACAGGTGAAGGTGGAGGCGCTGAAGGAGCGGCTGCTCACCATCAATCCGCAGGCCGAGATAACGGCGTTGCAACAGATTTTCTCTGAGGAGAGCGCCGCGCAGTTCCACCTGGAGGACTACGACTACATCATCGACGCCATCGACTCGCTGAAGGACAAGGCGGCGCTCATATTGCTGGCCTGCAAGACGAAGGCCAAGCTCTTCTCGTCGATGGGCGCAGCCCTGAAGCTCGACCCCACACGCATCAAGGTGACGGAGTTCTGGAAGGTGCAGGGCGACCCGCTGGCACGGGCGCTCCGCAAGAAATTCAAGTCGCAGAAAATGTTCCCCAAGCACAAGTTCCAATGCGTCTATAGCAACGAACTGCTGACTAACCGCGGCCACAACGCCACCTGCGGCACGGAGCAGTGTATGTGTCCGAAAGCGAAAAATGGTCCGGGCGACCAGAGTCTCCTGAACCATGAGTGGTGTTCGTCGAAAGCCCAGATTAACGGCACCCTTGCCCACATCACCGCCATCTTCGGTTTCATGCTGGCAGGCCTGGTCGTGCAGGATGCCACGGCGGGCTGATTATTCACGTTTCTTAATGGCTTCTTCGAGTTGCTGTAGCGCTTGCTGCAGCACGGCTGTCGGCGTGCCTACGTTGAGGCGCATGAAGCCCTCGCCGCCAATGAACATGGCACCGTCGTTCAAGGCCAGGCGGGCACGGTTGACGAAGAGGTCGACAAGCTGCTCCTGAGGGAGCCCGAGCGCACGGCAGTCGAGCCAGACGAGGAAGGAGGCCTGCGGACGCCAAGGCTTGATCTGGGGCAGACGCTCACGGAAGAAATCTTCGATGAAATGGATGTTTTTTTCAATGTAGCGCAGCATCTGGCGGCGCCACTCCTCGCCCTGCTGATAGGCGGCGATGGTGGCGATGGGCGCAAAGAGGGGCGGGTCGTTCAGCTCGTTGGCCTCCAGCCACGTATAGAAACGGCGGCGCAGCGAGTCGTTGGGCACGATGGCATAGCTGCTCACGATGCCGGCGATGTTGAAGGTCTTGGAGGGCGCACCGAAGGTGATGCTGACCTGTGCGGCCTCGTCGCTGACGGAGGCGAAGGGCACGTGGCGGTTGCCGAAGAGCGCCATGTCCGAGTGGATCTCGTCGGAGATAACGATGATGTGGCGTTCGTAGCAGAAATGTGCCAGGCGCTGCAGGGTGTCGCGCGACCAGCAGAGGCCGGCGGGGTTGTGGGGATTGCTCAGGATGAGCAGGCGGCACTTGTCGTCGGTCACCCGGGCCAGCTGCTCGAAGTCCATCTCGTAGGTGCCATTGACCTCCTTCAGCGGATTGTACACCACACGGCGGCCGTTGCCCTCGGGCGTCAGGCGGAAGGGGTGATAGACGGGCGGCTGGATAATGACCTTCTCGTCGGCCTTGACAAACACGTTGATGGCCATGCCGATGCCCTTCACGATGCCGGGAATGTAGGTGAGCCAGCGGCGCTCCACGGTCCACTGGTGGTGGTCCTGAATCCACTGGACGACCGTTGTCCACAGCTCTTCGGGCACGACGGTGTAGCCAAACAGCGAGTGGTCGAGGCGGCGGCGCAGGGCGTCGGTGATGAACGGCGGCGTCTCGAAGTCCATGTCGGCCACCCACAGCGGCAGCAGGTCGCTGCGGCCGTAGCGCTCCTGCAGCACGCCGTGCTTCAGGTCGCCGCTGCCCGTACGGTCAATGATTTTATCGAAATCGTATGTCATGAGAGTGCCTGTTTGATGTCTGCAAGTATGTCTTCCTTGTCCTCCAGTCCGATGGAGAGGCGGATGGTGGTGGGGCGCACGTCCATCTCGGCCAGCTGCTCGTCGGTGAAGTTGCCGAAGATGGTGGAGGCGGGATGGATGGCGAGCGTGCGGCTGTCGAAGAGGTTCGTGGCGCGGTGAACGAGGCGCAGGCGGTTCAGGAAGCGGAAACACGCCTCCTTCGAGGCCAGGTCGATGGTGAACATGGCGCCTGCCGTGGGGCCGAACTGCTGCTGCGCCAACGCGTGAAAGGGGTTGTCGGGCAGGCCCACGTAGTTGACCTTCCGGATGCCTTCGGTCGTGCTGAGCTGACGGGCCAGCCACAGGGCGTTGGAGGCTTGCCGCTGGTAGCGCACGTCGAGCGTCTCGAGGCCTAACGTCTGCATGTAGGCGGCCTGCGGCGTCATGTAGGCACCGAGGTTAAACAACAGCTCGTACTTGATGCGCTGGTTAATCTCCGGCCGTGTGCCGTAGTCGATGACGAGTCCGCCTAACGACGTGCCGCCGCCAGAGAGATACTTCGTGCTCGACAGCACCTCGACATCGACGCCCAGCTCCTTCAGCGATGTCTCGGTGAAGGGAATGACGGTGGAGTCGACGATGACGGGTACGCCACGCCGGTGGGCTGTCTCGGCAATGGCCTTGAGGTCGGCCACCTCCATCTGCGGGTTGGTCACCACCTCCAAGAAGATGCAGGCGGTGTGCTCGTCGACGGCCTCGGCCACCGCGTCCAAGTCGGTGAGGTCGCGCAGACGTGCCTCCACGCCAAAGTGCTGCAGGGTGGTGGTTATCAGGGCCAGCGTGTTGCCGAAGAGATGGCGCGACGTGACGATGTTCTTGCCGTGCTCCGAGACGGCCAGCAGGGCATTGCTGATGGCTGCCATGCCCGAGTTGAAGGCGGTCACGTGGGCTGCTCCCGTCAGCGCCTTGACGCGCTGTTCGAGGTTGGTCACCGTGGGGTTCTCCACACGGGCGTAGTCGGGGGCTTTGATGCGGTTCGTGAAGGCATCGGCCATCTCGGCAGCATCGTCGAACTCGAAAGCTACGTTGTTATATATAGGTACGGCCAGAGCTCCGTAAACATCTGGCCGTACAAAAGGAGTATCTACTGCAATTGTCTGTTTCTTCATCCTTACCAATTCTTTTACCTTTTTACCTTCTAACTATTTTACCTTCTTACCTTTACTTTCTTACTCTTTTACCCTTTTGTCCTTTCTACCTTCTTACTTTTCTTAGATGTAGAACTCCGAGGAATCCACCAGTCCCGCTCGCAGGGCATACTTGGTGACTTCGTGGGCCGTGTTGACACCCAGTTTCCGGAAGATGTTCTTGCGGTGGGTGGTGATGGTGTGAACGCTGGAGAAACGCTCGTTGGCTATCTCCTTCGTGGTCTTGCCCTGGGCGATGGCCTTCACAATCTCCATCTCGGTCGTCGTCAGCACGCTGGGGCGCTCGTCCTCCTCCTGCTGGATGATGATGGTCTCCAGGGCCCGCTGGCTGATGTGCCTGTCGTGACGGATCACGGCGTCGAGAGCGTCGCGCAGGTCCTTGAGGGTGCCGTCCTTGAACACAATGCTGAACTGATGGGACGAGTAGATGACGCGGCGCAGGAACTGGGGAGTCAGCTCGTCGCTGATGAGTATCCACTGCGACAGGGCGAAACGCTCAGCGACAATCAGGAGTTGGTCTTCGTCGGCGAAGTCGAACAGCGTGTAGTCGAGCAGGACCACGGCACTCTCGTGCTCCTTGAGTGTGGCCACCAGTCCTGCCTTGTCCGAGGCGCGATACACCACGCTCTCCTGATCCTGCTGGAGCAGGCTCTCTAACGCGAATCGCGTCAGTTCTTGATTGTCTGCTAAGATATATTTCCTCATCGTTTCACTTTTTCGTGTAAAGTCACGAAAAAAACTTCAATTCTTCAATTTTTCAATTCTCCATTAAATTTTGTCCAGTGCCTGCTTCAGGTCGTCGATGATGTCGTCGATGTGCTCTGTGCCGATGCTCAGGCGGACGGTCGACGGCGTGATGTGCTGCTCGGCGAGCTCCTCAGGCGACAGCTGTGAGTGGGTGGTGGTGTAGGGGTGAATCACCAGGCTCTTCACGTCGGCGACGTTGGCCAGCAGTGAGAATATCTGCAGGGCGTCGATGAACTTCCATGCCTCTTCCTGACCGCCCTTGATTTCGAAGGTGAAGATGCTGCCACCTCCGTTGGGGAAGTACTTCTGGTAGAGAGCGTGGTCGTGGTGGCTTGCGAGGGCAGGGTGGTTCACCTTGGCCACCTTGGGATGGTTGGCGAGGAAGTCGACCACCTTCAGGGCGTTCTCCACATGACGCTCCACACGCAGGCTCAGCGTCTCGACACCCTGCAGCAGGATGAAGGCGTTGAAGGGCGAGATGGCTGCGCCGGTGTCGCGCAGGATGACGGCACGGATGCGGGTGACGTAGGCAGCAGCGCCTACAGCATCGGCGAAAACGATGCCGTGATACGAGGGATCGGGCTTAGAGAGCGTGGGGAACTTGTCGTTCTGCTTCCAGTCGAACTTGCCACCGTCGACGATGACACCACCGAGGCTGCTTCCGTGACCGCCCAGGAACTTCGTGGCTGAATGGACAACGATGTCGGCGCCGTGCTCCAGCGGACGGATGAGGTAGGGCGTGCCGAAGGTATTGTCGACGATGAAGGGGATGCCGTGCTTGTGGGCCACAGCTGCCACACCTTCGAGGTCGAGCACGTCGGAGTTGGGGTTGCCGAAGGTCTCGGCATACACCACCTTCGTGTTGGGCTGGATGGCAGCCTCGAGGGCTGCGAGGTCGTTCACGTTGATAATGGTATTCGAAATGCCCTGAGTGGCCAGCGTGTGGGTAATGAGGTTATAGGAACCGCCATAGAGGTTGTCGGCAGCTACGATATGGTCGCCAGCCTGCACGATGTTCTGAAGGGCGTAGGTGATGGCAGCAGCACCGGAAGCCACAGCCAGACCGGCCACACCGCCTTCGAGGGCGGCAACGCGGTCTTCGAACACGCCCTGGGTGGAGTTGGTCAGACGACCATAGATATTTCCGGCATCGCGGAGACCGAAACGGTCGGCGGCGTGCTGAGAGTTATGGAATACATACGACGTGGTCTGGTAGATGGGCACGGCGCGAGCGTCGGTTGCGGGGTCAGCCTGTTCCTGGCCTACGTGGAGTTGCAAAGTCTCGAAACGATAATTTTTCTGTGCCATAATCTTTTCCTTTCTTTTTATTTGTTAGTTTTCTATTTGATTACTTTTGACGGTGCAAAGGTACAATGTTTGGAATTATCCGCCAAAAAACTTGCGATATTCGGAAAAAATACCTAATTTTGCGGC
>Ga0265301_10007429_pt1 | contig 10282 bp, 15 predicted proteins | sample AusTroGonzalo_MG_2_FD_193488 | JGI IMG/M metagenome (GOLD analysis project Ga0265301, IMG submission 193488) | Bovine rumen microbial communities from tropical cattle in Woodstock, Queensland, Australia - Gonzalo_04 | ecosystem: Host-associated > Mammals > Digestive system > Stomach > Rumen ...
GGTTATGTGTCTGCGACTAAGGTTACTAGTTGGCAGTCCACTCCATCTGATAGTAATGTGCCAAGTGAGAAGTTGGTTAAGGATTATATTGATAATCAGATTGGCACCGCTATACAATACATACAACAGTAAGAGGTGATACTTTTGTCTTTAATGAGTGAATTAGAAGACCTTGGAGAATTAATGGCTACCAACCTAACCACCCAAGGTGTTACTGCTTCAGCGAGTGATGGTTTAACCACATTGGCTAATAAGATACTTGACATTCAAGGCGGTGGTGGAGTTCCTTGCTACAATGTAAGCTTCACAGAGAATAGTTGGAATTATACTGATTATGATTTCACCAATAATACTCATTATGTGCATTTGGAAATCTACCTGCAATACCAATACGAACCATATGCAAACGGTACAGTAACCATAACTGATGGGACAAACACTTACACATTAACCAGTAATGCGAACGGATTAGCGACATTAGATGCACCAATAACCGAAACAACAACAACATTCACCGCATCCTACACCAATACCACCGATACCATTGCAGTTAAGAAATCAACATTCCTATTGATTGATAAATGTGACTCAAGCACCGGCTTATCCAATTATAGCTCAAGTGTGCCAACCTATAAATCAAGCAATGGAAACCCATCATGTTCATTATCATATGACAGTTCAAGGTACAAGCTTGTAGCGGTAAACACATCAACAAGCTATTATTCAATGATACCTGTCAATGCAACCGCAGGCAAGACTGATTATGTGGTTGATGTTGAGATTTGGCAGAATGCTTCACAAACCAATGCAGAAGCAGGACTTTTCGTGATAAACACACAAGCTGGAACAAGCGATTATGGTATAGGCTCAACAATAAATGTCTACAACAACAAGCTCTATATGCGTAGACAATCACTTAGCAGCACATCTACAAGTGTATCACAAACCATTAGTGGCGGTACAATAGCAAAGCAGACATGGTATCATATGCGAATGATTGTGAACGATACTGTGATAAGAGTGCAATTATACACTACCAGCGGAACATTGCTGGAGGAAGTCAGTTATACAATCACCATACCTAATAAGCAACTTGGTTTATACTTAAGGGGTGGTAACACCACCAATAGTGTTCATTACTACCGTAACTTGAAGATTAGAAGCACAGCAACATCATAGGGTGATGAATGTATGATACGAATTAACAATCCCTGCCTAAACTGTGCATTCCATAATAAGGATCATAAATATGAATGTGAAATGGCTGATGACCTACCAGTCATTTGCAGTGTGAAGATGAGGAAGAAAAAACAGGAAAAAAAGGAGTTAAAGAATGAAATATAAAACCTCAATAATAATTAAGGAAGCTCCGCAAATAAAAAGTTTCATAGAGAAATACAAACGTATACCCAAGACCTGCACCATAGGAAACACTACCCTTTCCCCTTACAGTGCAGCTTACCTGTTAAGCAAGATTGTCCAGGATAATTTCAATAATGCTGATGTCAATCTTCCTGGTGTTATAGTGTATGATGCTGACACTTATAGGGATACAATCTATGAAAAGGTTTACAAAAAGGATTACATGTTAATGGTTAAGAATTTTGTTAAGTTTTGTGTGGATCATAAGCGTGTCCCTGCATATATCACTACTCAAAACTCCAAGACAAAGGTATCATTTGAACTCTATCTTTATTGTGTCAGTAAAATTGTAAACTACTATAAGGAAAATAAGGTGTTGCCTAACTATTGCCTTTTTAATAAAAAGGATTTGCAATATGCTAAAACCAATACTGCAACAAGTAAAAAAGAGGTTAGGAAATCTACATCCAACAGTAAAAAAGTAGTAGATTCTAACATTTTCATCAGTTCACCGCATCCAACAAAAACTGGTTGCGGGGGAATGGGACAGGACACTTCATATTTTTGTGCTGTTTCTGCATTGCAGAAATGCCTGTTCAAATTCGGAATCAAGGATTACTCACAATCAACATTGGCAAAATGGGCAGGCACCACACGTAAAGGAACAAGCCATGATGGAATAAGGACTGCAGTTGCCAAAGTCAACAAGCAGAAAGGCACCAATATCAAGGTGACCGAAAAGACCTTTAGTGAAGCTGGAGGATGGAAAGGAATAGGAAAGATCCTTGCCAACAAGAACCAGGACATTATCTTTCACAATAAGTATAGGTTGGAGTATGGCCATTATGAGGTAATGAACCAACTGAACCTTACCACAAACTACACAAAGGTCCTCAACAGCCTAGGAAAGAAATGCACAAGCACCTGCTATTGCGGTTATGTGGAGGATAGGTCTTGTGCTATGATGAAGCAGTATATGGATGCTGTCAATCAGAAAAGCCTGATAATACTTACAAAAACTTAAAGGTGTTTTTTTATGTTGGACAAATTGCAAAGTATTAATGACTTTCTTTATGATCATATGGGATTGAATAGGATTACCTTGGACTTCCAGGTGTTCATCAATTCCAGAAGATTCAAGAAGGATGATGATGTTGAAGATGATATTGATTATGTACAATAAATAATAGGAGATGATTCTTAGTGAAAAGTTTAAAGATTCCAAGTAGGATAGTGACTGTAATTGTTACAGTCATTATAGCTTTGTTGACTTATGTTGCGGCCATGTCCCCTGAAACCTTGGCTGCTTACCTTCCTGGTTATGAAGGTTATGCTGCAGTGATCATTGTTATAGCTGCTGCATTGGTTAACCAGTATTCAGAGGAGAAAAGGGTCGAACGTGCTGAGGACCTTGTCAGACAACAGAATGCTGTTCTCGGTTATCCTACTGAAGAGACTGTAATGAATGATGAGTATATAACTCCAGATGACCCGGAAGATAATTCTGGTGATGGATGTTAAAGGATTAAGGACCCCTATTCTGTTAAGTGGAGAAAAAAGTGTTTGGGCCAGGACCATATTTTTTTGGTTCTGGCCTCCTTTTTTTTATTCAATTTCCTATTTGTTCGTATATGTTGAGATTGTTTAGGTTTGAAATTTTATATACTAGTTTTTACAAATTTTAATATGCACAGTACTGAGGAGTAAAAAATACCCATTAAGTATGTGAACTTTGAGATAAGTTTATAATAAACTCTTATGAAAGTTCACATACTTCTACTTTTTTTACTTTTCAGATGCTCTCACTAGCATAAAAAAACTATCTTATCATAGCCAAAAATGTTAGTGTAAGAAAAATTTCATGAGAAGATTAAGATGCATCAAGAAGACATAATGATCCTTGAGGAAATATGTCTAACCAGGAACCTATCAAAAAGCACCAAGAAAAATTATGAGCAAAGCATAAGAAGTTACACAGAATCCCAAGGATTAACATTAAAAGAATTGCTGATAGAAGCTGAAGATGAAGAGGAAAAAGGCATAAGGCTAAAGCACCGCAATGTAAAGAAGAGATTGATAATATTCCAAAACTACCTATTGAATGATAAAGGATTATCCAAATCCACCATTAAGAAGCAAGTGAATATAATACGATACATATACAATCACTTTGAAATAGAATTGCCTAAGATTCCAAAGCTGAATGAAAAGCATGTTAGGGATTATGAACCTATTTACTATGATGACCTTCCAACAAAGGAATTGATTCAAGAGGCATTGAAGATAAGCAAACCTAACATGACAGCAGTCATATTATTCATCGTCAGTTCAGGATGTGCTAGAGAGGAAACATTAAGCCTGACAATACAGGACTTCATCACAGCCACAAGTGAGTACCATAACAGCACAGATATATATGATGTCCTGGAGGAATTGAAACACCAGGAAAACATCGTACCTATTTTTAAATTGAAAAGAAGAAAGACAAATCAATATTACTATACCTTCTGCAGTCCTGAAGCTACAGATGCTATAGTGTATTACCTGGAATCCAGGACAGATCTGTTAACTCCAGACAAGCAATTGTTCAAGTTTGAGAAAAGCTATTTTCAGAGAAAGTTCATTGAAATAAATGACCTTCTTGGAGGCCATAAGAAAGGCTGCTATGGCATCTTCCGCTCACATATGTTAAGGAAGTTTCACGCCAGTAACTTGGCACGTGGCGAGAATGGATTAAGTGTTGAGGAAATTGATAGTTTGCAAGGAAGGTCCAAGACAAAAACACATAACTCTTATTTCCTTGATGACCCACAAGAACTAAAGAAAAAGTATGTCTCTAATATAGATAAGGTTCTTATTAACTATGACAAAAAGGAATTAACATTTGAAAGCCCTGAAATATTAGCATTGAAAAAGAGAGCATCCGAACTTGAAAAAGAGAATGAGGAAATAAAACAGAACATCAACAAGGCTGTAGATGACCGCATCAATGAAGTGTTATCCAAGTATGGATTCTAAAATGATACAATTTTATATTGTTTGAACACAATATCTATAATTAACTATTTTCTTATGAAGGTGGATAATATGGATTATAGAGGTATACAAAAGCTATTCAACAATCCAGAAAATATTAAGCAACAAATATTGGATGGAAAGACATTCACAGATGAAGAGATCATCAACATTTGCGAGGAATACAATAAGGACAAAAGCAGATTCTCACTTAAACGTGTGAACACAAAGCAAGTTGTTAAAGGTTACCATCGCATGTTGAAAAGAGTTCAGAAGAACATGGATAAGGAAATTGAAAGGGAAGAGAAGCGAGCAGAAAGAGAGCTTGAAACATTCCTGAAGGAAACTGGTTTAACCTTGGAGGAATATGAAACCCTTACTCCAATGGAGAAAGCTCAATTGAATATACAGTTAGAGCAAACCAAACATATCAAGAACATGTCTGCAATGCAGGCTGTTAACAATATAAGTGGTGGCTTAGACAGAATAAAGTAGAGGCCACATTTTCCTTTTTTATATTTTTGATTTTTTTTATTAGGTTAAGGTTGATTGCTTACAGTTAACTTTATAAATGTGTAGTACATATATATAAAGTAATTGTTAAAAACCGAAATCAAGGATGGTGAAAAAATGATATTCAATAAAATATGGCCTCCAAATATAATAGAGGAAACAGAAATAAAAGACTGGAAAACATTCAGCTATGAATATGGAATCAACAATGGATTAAACGAACTTGAAGCAAGAAGCTTTTCAGATATGATAAGCTACTTCATAGGAAACGGTCCAGCAGTACCAATAGAAAACAAGTACTACAAAATACAGAAACTGCAGTTCGATATAATGGATGCAATACCAGACATCAAAGCAGCTTACCTTGATGAAAGGGAACAGGCCAAAACACTATTCGATTACATCTTCATAATCTACAATAAGAAGATCTATCAGTACATGAAAAAGAGCGAAAGGCTAGAGATAAGATTGACCATGAAGCAGCTTCAGGATTTCAGTAGTGTTCCTGGAAAGACCAAGGCTGACAAACTTGAAAATTTACTGGGGCATTACTATAAAAATTAAGCTTTTTTTCTTATAGCCAATTTTATGTGATTGGCTATTTTTTCCTATTTTTTTCTGAACACGAATTTTCAAAATACATGCGATTCATTTTTTAACGATGAACAAACTCGCAAACAGTGAAAAGAAAAGTTGAACATTTGTTTACAATAAAACAGAGTTCTCTGAACGATTAATTTTATATATAACAAAAAACAGAATAATATTGACAATGGGTTTACTGGTTTTTTAATATTATGTTGTCAAGTTGGATCATAAAAAAATATGATTAGACTTTTATAAGAATAACTAAAAAAATTATAATAGATATAAAAAAAGTTTCATAATTACTACTTTCAACTGAATACTAGGAAGTGGCAGCTTCTCTAGTATTCATCCAGTAGTATCAGCAGATGAAAAATAGTAACACGGCAAGTGATAATATTAGTATCTGTGATAAGTATATATATGGTTTTGACTTATATTTATATTTTACTTATATAAATAGTTCTAATAGTTTAAAATCATATTTAAAGGATTTATGTAGAGTGATATGCAATTTTAAAAGCTTTAGCGTAGGCTTTCGCCGAAAATTTTTAAATCATTCTAACATATACGAACTTTTTTTAACTCCAAAAAAATATAAAAAAATTATAGAATTTTACTCTTTTTTCTTAATCCTAACAACAAATTCCTCGTTGTTGATCACATCAATTTCCCATTCAACAATGTCCCCAACATCAATATTCAAAAGTTTGGTTACAGCTTTAGGTATGGTTGTTCGTAAAGAATTTGAATTAGGATTTGCATTATTAACTTTTGTATTATACTTAAACATTATCATATCACCTTATTTATATTTAGTTACTATTATATATGTACTAATAGTTATATATATTTTTACATTCAAAAATAATATAGAAGATAATATAAAAAAGGTAACTTTTATATACTAAGACAACATAATATTAATTAAAGAAGTCTTTTGAGAATGGCAGTTCTCAAAGATATTCTTAAAAAAATGGCAAGTGATAATATGAAAATTTTAAAGAATTGCGTAATCCTCACACTAGGGGAATACGAAGAATACAAAAGGATGAAAGCTTGCATAAACGAGCTACAATCCAAAAGGAAAACTGATTTTATACAAACTCCTGTAGAACCTGAGGTGGAAGCATGATCTTCGGACCAAGACTAGAACCGAACCATGACCTCGAAGAATACATCAACACACCTAACTGCATCTACGAACCAGAAGATGAAGAAGTGTTATGTTGCGAATGTGGCCAATGCGAGGAGGAATCCGATGACCTCTAAACCAGCAAGACTAAACAAACAACCTAACTGTGGGTTATTAGAACAAGAGTTGAAGATTAGTGTAAAATCTTTACTCTTTTTAGCTTTTTTAGTAATTCTATTTTTCATTGTGGTCTTCATGACAGTACCGCAAACATACGGATTCCTTTAGGAAGTGAGAATCATGGCTTTAAAATTAAAGAATAGGTCAGAAAACCCAAGAAAAAAGGTTTTAATTTATGGCCTTGACGGAACAGGAAAAAGTACATTTGCAGAAACATACTGCAAAGAAAACGGATTAAATCCTATAGTCATCGATATAGATGACACAAACTTCACAGGATTAGACATATTAGACTTAAGATTTGCAAATGACATGCAAACATACACTATAGTTAAAAACACTATTAAGGAAATAGGCAAAACTCCAGAGTATGACACAATCATATTGGATGGAGTAAGCAGCTTACTTGAAATGCTAACCTCAAAAGCTAAAGGAATGGCTGCATACAGTGATAGATCCAAACGTTGGAACGATATATTGTTTGAATTGGAAAACACTCATAAAAATCTGATTTTTATCGGACAGATTGACCTTGAAATGTTATTCAATGAGGACTACCAACCATCAAAAGCAGTGATTAAAGTAAACTCTTTAGTGAACGAGAAATACCGCTGCTACATAGATGACAAAGGAAACTACACTTATGAAACCAAGAAGTTTAGAACTTTAGAACAGATTGAAGCTGAATCTAAAGTTACCAAGAAAGAGAAACATGTAGAGAAACCTAAACCTTCTGGCTTTGAAACTGCAGCTAAAATAGAACCAACAGATGAGAATCCTGTAATGGAAAACTATGTCCGCACCATAGCCAAAAGAGTAGCACTACAAGGCAATAAGATAACCAAAAGGACAATGAGAGCAAAATGCTTTGAACTCGTACAAATAGGAGACATCCCTACAGAACTAAAGGATGAAATCTACCAGTACATCAATGAGAATTGTCCTGGAGAAAAATAATGTTCATATTGTCACATAAGAAGTATGGGGAATTTGAAGACTTTGACGTGTCTTCAGAATCTTCCCCAAACACTTCCTATCTTGTAACAATAGATCATGATGAAGAGACATGCTATTGCACATGTCCAGACTTCAGATACAGGAAAGACAACCTGAAGTTCGGAGGTGCAAAACTTGGAGATGTAAACAATCATTGTAAACATATACGTGAGGTGCTAAATGAAGTTTAAAAAAGAAGCTGTAGTATCAGCAAGACTGCATGAATCAACTAAAGACAAACTTTATAAAACTGGTTATAATGCTGCAGATGCAATTGAATGGTTTGTTCATGAATGGTATAATAACAATCCTAAAAGGAAGATTGCTATCAAAAAAGATATTCTAGAGATTCAATTAGCTAATTGGAAAAAAGTTGAATGTGATGCACAAATTGAAATTGAAGCTTTAGAAAAACAGATTGAAGAACTTATTATTAATGAACCTGAAGATATTGAACCAGTTCCATCTATTGATGATGTTCTGCCAGATAACTTGCAAGAGGTTGTTGATATAATTAAACCATTCTATGAGGATAAGAAAGATATGTTAGTTGGTAAGAACACTACTCCTGATGAAGCTTTGGATCTGTTCATTACTCATTATGGGGACCTTGTACTGAATGTCTATGATAAACATTGCAAAGGTTTGAAGTTTAAAGAGTTTAAGGAATTGTTGTTATCTGAGGTGATAACATAAAAAGAATGTTTACATTTTTTGTTTACATTTCTGCGGATATAGGTTGTTGAAAAAAATGTTTACTGTAAACTGTTTACGTTTACTGTTTACACGAATTTTTTACAATATATATTTTAAAATGTTTTACTTTTTTTGTAAACATTTTTATTATTATATTATATTATTATTATTTTTTTTAATATTTTTATTATTATATCAAAGGTATAACGAAGTAAAAGGTGATATGATGACTGGGGAAAAAAATCGGTTTAAAACGCATGAAAAATTATGGAATTTAGATGACAAACAATTAACCTCTCCTAAACATGACGCAATGGTGTTATGGTTAATGGATGAAGATAATCTTAGATCTATTTGTAAAGACTTATTTTCAAGTTATCCTGATTGGAAGTTTATCAAAAAAAATGAAGAGAGTATAGATAAAATTGATATTGAATCAGAAGTGCCTCTTTTAAGTTCTCCTACCTTCATAGGAGGGTATGCTGATTTGATAATTCATAGGAAATATTATAATATAGTCGAAGAACATCCTTGCCCTATTCCTAAAGAATATATTGATGAGATGCGCCTTATTGAATCTATTGAAGATATGCAGAGATTAATTAATGATTATTTAGGGCATAATAAAAGGACATTCAAGAAATTTAATGAAGATGTTAATTATGGAGTTAGAGAGGGGTATATAGACAAATATGGATATTTTAGGGGGAGTGCGTTCGATATTGAGTTAGAAAGAGAATGTTATGTCTATACTAATTATACCTCTTCACACAGAGGAGCTTTAAATAATTATAAACTTTTCGATTTTGTGTGCAATGTTGCTGAATTGCCCCCACATATTGACGCATATAATGTGGATAAATGGGTTAGGGGGGATAGATATGCACATATTAAAAGGGAGTTTATATCTCTTATGATTGAAGTAAAACCATATGTTGATAGTTTTGGAGCAGTATTAAGGCAAATCAAATCGTACCAAAGATTTAAAGGGGGAATGGATTACTATTGTTTATTCACTGCCGATACTCGATTTGATAAACAGTTTGAAAGTCAAGGAATTAAAGTGTTGCATCCTCCTATCCCTCTTGAGGAAATAATGAAAGAAATGGGGTTCCAATTATGATGACTAAATTCGGTAGGGCATATCAAAGGAAAGACGGGTATTACCAAATATCTTCTGGAATCCATCAAGGCAAACTATTGCACCGATTAATCTACGAAGAAAACTTCGGAGCAATACCTGAAGGATTCATATGCCACCACATAGACGGAAACAAACAAAACAATGATCCAAAGAACTTGATGTTGCTCACAAAGAGCAACCATCACCATCTGCACACCACAGGAGTAAACCATCCAAGATGGGATCATGGCCGCATAGATAATCTTGGCGGAATAGAATTCATAAGTGCAGCTAAGAACAAGGGAATGAACATGCAAGCCATAGCAGATGAATGCGGATACTCAAATGTATCAACCATTTTCCATTACCTGGACAAAAGGGGCTTGAGGTGGAATCAAATATGAGCATTAACCTACTCGGCGAAGCTATGTCAAGTGTCATAATTGAACCGCAAGTCAAAGGCAGCCAAAAGACCTGGTATGAAAAGTACCATGGAAAGTACATCCACAAAACCCCTCATGGAACCTATACCATTGTGAAAAGCATCAACGGGGAAATGAAAGCATTCGGCACTTACAAAAACTTTAGTGAAGCTTGCCGAATACGTGACTGCTTGATAGATCGTAACTGGAAACCATTGCCAAAAACTGATGAGCAGCTACAGAAGGAATACTATA
>Ga0265301_10007430_pt1 | contig 10282 bp, 7 predicted proteins | sample AusTroGonzalo_MG_2_FD_193488 | JGI IMG/M metagenome (GOLD analysis project Ga0265301, IMG submission 193488) | Bovine rumen microbial communities from tropical cattle in Woodstock, Queensland, Australia - Gonzalo_04 | ecosystem: Host-associated > Mammals > Digestive system > Stomach > Rumen ...
GGAGATTGTCTGCCCCATCAGCGGCACCCGCAACTGGACCGACGTGCGTCAGTTCAACCTGATGTTCGCCACCAAGATGGGCAGCGTGGCCGATGGCTCCGACACCATCTACCTGCGTCCTGAGACGGCACAAGGCATCTTCGTTAACTACCTTAATGTGCAAAAGACCGGCCGCATGAAGATTCCGTTCGGCATCGCCCAGACCGGTAAGGCCTTCCGCAACGAGATTGTGGCACGCCAGTTTATCTTCCGTATGCGCGAGTTCGAGCAGATGGAGATGCAGTTCTTCGTCCGCCCCGGCACGGAGCTCGAATGGTTCCAGCACTGGAAGCAGGAACGCCTCGCCTGGCACCTCTCCTTGGGTCTGCCTGCCGAGAAATACCGCTTCCACGACCACGAGAAATTGGCCCACTACGCTAACGCCGCCACGGATATCGAGTTCGACTTCCCCTTCGGCTTCAAAGAGTTGGAGGGCATCCACAGCCGCACCGACTTCGACCTCTCGGCCCACGCCAAATACTCTGGCAAGAAGCTCCAATACTTTGACCCCGACACCAACGAAAGCTACACGCCTTACGTCATTGAGACTTCCATTGGCCTCGACCGTATGTTCCTCGCCATGTTCAGCAACGCCTACACTGAGGAGAAGCTGGAAGATGGTTCGGAGCGCGTGGTGCTGAAGCTGCCGGCCATCCTGGCACCTTACAAGGTCGCCGTGCTGCCGTTAGTCAAGAAAGACGGTCTGCCGGAGAAGGCCCGCGAGATTATCGACAGCCTGAAGTTCGACTTCATGTGCCAGTATGAGGAGAAAGACTCTATCGGCAAACGCTATCGCCGTCAGGATGCCATCGGCACGCCAATGTGCGTCACCGTCGACAACGACACCTTGGTTGACAATACTGTCACCGTGCGCGACCGCGACACGATGAATCAGGTGCGTGTGCCGATTGAAAACCTGCGTAGCATGATTTTTGATGAATTGAAACCCAAGAAGTGATTCTATAAATAACTTAAACAAACAAGACAATGAAAACTAGAACCTTGTTATTGGGTGCATTTTCCCTGTGCATCAGCCTGGGCCTCTTCACCGCCTGTGGCAACAACCAACCTAAGAACGACCAACCCAAAGAGCCTGCCAAGCTGGAGATGAAAGCGCCCCAGGTACAGGCCGACGAGTCGGGCTTCATCTTCCTGGATCAGTTCCCAAAGACCGATCCGCATCTCACCGTGAAGGTCTCTGACGACTTCACCAAGGCCGTTATCAGCTATGATGGCAAGGAGATCCAGACCATTGAGGACGAATTTGAACTGGCCTCTGACGAAGCCACCGTACGTTTCCTCGACGCCAACTTCGACGGTATGACCGATATCTACATTGGCCCCGGCATGTCGCGCACGCTCAACTCTCTGTTTGTGTGGGACGAATTCGAGCAGCAGTTCCAAGTCATCAAAGGCTCATCTCTGCAGAATCCCATGCTCCATCCCGAGACCAAGAGCTTCATCGATGGCGGCAGCAGCTCCTATTGCGAAACCGACATCACCCGCAACGAGTGGAAAACTGGCGACCTTATCATGATGAAGGAAGGCCTCTCCATCATTCTCGACCCCGAACAATACGGCGAACTTGGTGTTGAGAACGTTTACACTCTCAAGGATGACGACGACAAAGTGCTGTGTTCCACCGACAAGCCTGAGGGTCTGCCCGAGATTTGGCAAGCCATCATCAAAGCTTACGGATTCTAATCTACTGACAGGTCATGCAAGTCAAGTGTGATTTTTGCGGCTCGATGGTCGACGAGACCAGCGAGACCTGTCCCAAATGCGGTGCGCCCCTTTCCGGGGTGCACCGCACTTCTGTTGAACAGCCCAAGACCATCGAGGAACTGCAGGCCTGGTATGTGGCGCATCATCTCCCGCCCGAGGAGGTAACCCGCTTCTTCATCGGCAAGAACATCACCGAGCCTAAGGCCTTCGGCATCTATCGCGACGGCAACGGCGACTTTGTGGTTTACAAGAACAAGTCGACGGGCGAGCGTGCCGTCCGCTACCGTGGTGCTGACGAGCAGTACGCCGTCAACGAGTTGTATCAGCGCCTGAAGGCCGAGATTGCCGACCAGAAGGCCAACAGTCCTAGGACACAACAGCCCGTGGCTGACAACTCGTACAAAAAGAAAAAGCGGAAGAAAGGATGCCTGATTGCCATCATCATCTTTATCGTCCTGAGCATCCTTACGGCCATCTTCGACAACAGTGCCCCCAACGGCTATTATAACTACAAGGGCACCCAATACTATCACCAAGGCTCCTCGTGGTATTACTACGACAAAGAGAAAGACGATTGGTTCAAGTCGTACGAAGAGGTCGATATCAATGACAAGAACGCGAAGGACTACCGGACCTTTACCCACACGGGCAAGGATTTCGAGGAGAGTGTGTGGTACAGTTCGGGAAGTCACAGCGACGACAGCAACGACTGGGACAGCGACAGCGATTGGGACAGCGGCGGCGGCGATTCCTGGAGCAGCAGTAGCACCGACTGGGATTCGGACTGGTGATTTACATAGACAAGCCAATAGACAACGATTGGATTTTGGTTCTGTAACAAGCTGAGATCCAATCTTTTGTTGTTTCTACATGGTTGAAAGTTGATAGACAAGCCCTCCAATGGGCTTGACAAATGGTTTTTTGTTTTGAGAAATGCTATACTTTTGCACCAACAACATTAAAACAAAAAAGCCATGAAAAAGTTATTCACAACATTATTCATTATGGTGCTGGCAACAAGCACCTTTGCCTATGATTTCTCCGCTGTATGCGAATCGGGGCAAACGTTGTATTATACTATCAAAAATAATCTTGAGGTGATACTGACACCACCAACTCTCAATGGCTGGTATGGGTATTCCGAACCGACAGGTGACCTGATTATTCCCGAAAACGTTGAATACGAAGAAAACACCTATACAGTTGTTGCCATTGACGCTAATGCATTCGACTATTGCCAAAGTCTCACCTCTGTCGTGATTCCAAACAGCATCCGCAGGATTGAAGGTTGGGCATTCGCAGAATGTACTGGTCTTACAGGTGAGATGATTATTCCAGAACAATGCACTTTTATCGGCGGGATGGCTTATTATGACTGTCCCAACATAAGTTCACTCACCATTGGTGCTGCCGTCGACACCATCCAATGGGGTGCCTTTAAGAACTGCACAGGGTTGTTGTCTATTCACTGCAACACTTATGCGCCTCCTTATGGCGAACATATCCACAGCCTTTATTTCGAGGACCATGAAATATTTGAGAATGTTCCCACGAATATCCCAGTCTATGTCAGTTGCCTAACGATGGACCAATTCCAATTGAGTCAGGACTGGAGTATGTTTTCCAATATGCAGGGCGTGTTTGTTGGAGCGCCATCCTTATCAGTAGGCGTCAATAATCCCGAATTGGGCACTGCTGAAATTGTCTCCATCCCTGAAGATTGTGATGAACTGACAGCAACAGTGCGTGCCATCCCCATTCCAGACCACAGATTTGGCTACTGGAAAAGAGGAAGTAATGTGGTTTCCTTCGACCCAGAATACACTTTTACGTTAAACCACAACACCTCTCTGACGGCTTATTTCGATTGTGCCGCAATGATAAACGATTCTATTGCCTTTCCCAATCACACCGTCGGACGCACCTATAATGATGCCGGACAAGTCACCAACGAATACCCCTCCGACTTTATCTATAACGGAAACGGAACATTGACCAGATTCGATTTCCCAACGATGCTTTCAAGCACCTATTCTTTCGTCGACTACCCTTCCATGGTTTCCTCTGTCAATACTAGCTATTTCGGTCACCCCATTGTTACCGAAAACCACACCTATCAATACAATGATTTCAACCAAATCATGCACTCGGAGCACATTCATTCAATGTATGGCATTGCTTACTATGATTATCTCTACGACGATAACCATAAACTGACACAAATCAACCATGATGTCACAGATCCCTATGATCCCGATTATGAATACCATACCCGACACACCTACGAATATGAAGACAACAACAGAACCCGCATCGACACCTATTACGAAGGCTACGAAACAATATTCCTAAACAACAGAACGACAAACCATTATAATGAAAGGATGAAACTATTGACCTCTCAAACCGAAAAGTACAATAATGCCGGTGAAATCACTTCCAACACCCTAAAAACCTATTTGTACACTGAGAGCAACAAAACGGAATATGTCATTACCCAGACCCTCAATGACGGATCTTGGGTGAACTCGAGCATCACTCATTTTCTTTTTGACGACAAGGACCGCATCATTGAATACCAAACTGGCTCCTGGTCAGAGGAGAACGGGGATTGGAACATCACCAAGAAGATGATTTATGACTATAATGACGAAGACCAAAAACTCACCCTGTCGTTCCGCAAAAAAGCCAATGGCGAATGGGTATGGGATTCTTACTCGGGCCAGACGCTTTTCTACGAACCAGACTTGGAAGAATGGGAAAAGGCCTTGACTAATTACAAAAATCTAACCATCAACCAATTCGAATTCGACTTGCATTATGAAATAAAGGAAATCGAGTTCCCATGTCTGTCGGAATGGTATTATGAAATCGTGTGGGACGACGGTAGCACCACCTATCAGCATTTGGAATACACGGGCGACACTACTATACAGGACAAACGTCCCAAAGTGATAGTGCGCAGCAATACACAATACGACAAGGATGCACATACCGAAGTAACTCATGAATACATCCTTGAAGTAGGCAACAGGGTGTATTGGTGGAACAATGACCTGCAGGAATTCACCACACTGTATGATTATAACGCTGAAGCGGGCGACGAATGGGAAATTAAAGTGGGCACGGAAAGCATCGTGGTACATGTCGACAGTGTGGGCATTTTCGAATACCAAGGAATGTCGCACAAAATGCTGCACATCAGCGATGCCGGCAACATTTTTGATGGTGATATTGTTGCGGGGTTTGGCCACATGACCAGTTTCTTCCCCGAAAGACTGATGAACCAAGGCAAAGGCCTCCGTGTTGACGGTTTGCGATGCTATTGGGTTGAAGAAGCCCTGCTTTATCATAACGGCGAGGTTGATTGCGATGCTGTTCACAGTGAGCTTCAAGATGTGAATGAAGATGGTCCTGCGACTCCTTCGACAGGCTTAGGAGCTTTGGTGGTCTATCCTAATCCTGTTAACGGCATTCTCTTTATTGAGACTAAATCGGTCGTGTCTCCATCAGCCCCAACCGAATATCGTATCACCAACTTTATGGGGCAAACTGTCCAAACGGGCAATATCACAACGGAATCACAGCAGGTTGATATAACGAAACTGCCAGCAGGAATGTACTTCATCAATGTTGGTGAGCAAACCGTGAAATTTGTGAAACAATGAAACACTGCTATCTGATATGGGCTATCTTTGTGCTGGCAAGTCTCTCGGCCTGCCAGCACAAGGCGCACTGGTTGAAGGAGGCCGAGACGCATTGGAAGGATGGACGCGAACAACTCGCAGCCAAGCAGTCGGAGGCGGCTACTGAGTCGTTCAGCCAAGCCCTGCTCGATATCAATCGCTGCGATTCCGGCGAGCCCGAAGTGAAGCGACTGAAGGGAGAAATCGAGGATGACCTCGGCACACGGTATTGGAAACACGGTATTTTCGACGAAGCCCTGCTGCTCCACAATGATGCCATCCAATTATTTCGCGAAGTTAACGACTCCACCTTATTAATGAATGCGCTTCGCAATTGCGCTCTGACTTCAGCTTCCATGGAAGACAATGAGTCTGCTGAGAAATACTATAATGAAGCTCTGATGATTGCCAGGGCCTTGGATGACAAGATGATGGAATGCAACATCCTTCTAGAGTCGAGTCGCGATGTATTGTTAGTAAAAGAAAACTACGAACTGGCGATAGATTATGCGACTCAAGCTCTTGAAGGGGGCGCTGCTGCTGACATCTGTCATCTGACTTTGGGATTGGCGCATTATTATCTGGAGCAGGACAGTCTCGCCCTGTTTCACTTGGGAGAAGCTGCCAAGAGCCGCAAAGCCGGAACCCGAATGTCAGCCTATCAAAGTATGGCTTTCATTTATGAAGTGAATGATGACTATCAGCAAGCTCTTGCTTATCAGGAGCTATTTAATGAGAATAGAATGCAGGCCGATTTGGAACAGCACAGCGAACAGGTGCAGCGTATCAAAGGAGAATACGACTTGCAAATGCAGAAAAATGCGCTACGTGCTGAACAGAAGTTGAAAAGCCTCTATCTCTATCTCATCCTCGGTGGCTTGGTGGTGGCTCTAGTGGTTGCTTTGTTGCTCCTGCGACAGAAAACGCTGAGTGCCAAACTGAAAGCCGAAGAGATGAAAAACCAGTTGGAGCTGGAGCTGAAGAAAAACAAAGTCTACGTGACCGCATTGGCTCTGACCGAGCAAATCACCGTTTCCACTTTGGACTTCGAGTTGAAGGACAGCGAATGGGACGACTTCGTGGAACTCATTGATAGAATCTACGGCGACTTTACCAAAAGGCTCGTGGAGCAATATCCAACTCTCACCAAGAGCGACTTGCAGATCTGCTGCCTCACCAAGCAAGGCTTCAGCAACCAAGTCATCTCAATTCTGATGAACCTGCAGACCAACAGCTACGCTCGCCGCAAGTCGCGTATCAAACAAGAGAAAATGAATGGCTTGGAGGACGAACGGAGCTTTGAGGAGATAATCAATGGGTTGTAACTCCTCTGTCAATCATTCAGTAAACGGCGAGCCTCCGTTAAGTAAACAACGGTCGGTCGTTAAGTAAACGGTAGTCTGGGAGGGGGAAATTTCTCAATTTATCACTTTATCAATTACGACATTTGCGTTTTTGGAATTCTTGATACGGGAAATACAGAAAATTTATTTTTATAATAATTATTAATATTATTTAAATAATATTAATAATATAATAATATATTAAGAATTAAAGGGGTTTGAGGTTCCCTTCTTTGTTTGAGACCCCCAAATGTCATAAATGAGAAATTGATAAAATGATAAATTCTATATCAAATTCTCCCATCGGACCGCAGGGTAATCCTTTTTCAACTCGTCAAGTTTCTTTTCACGCTGTTGTTCAAACTTTTTGAAGGCCTCGCTGTCGGGAAACAGGGGCCTGTGTTGGAGCATCTGACGCAGTTCGGTGGCAGCTTTCATGGCGGGCTTTTCCTCCTGATTAATGGCGAAATCGGCAAAACGTTCCCAGATATAACGAACCGCTTGGTCGGTGGGATGCACCATATCCTCTTTATAGAAACGGTAGTCGCGTAGCTCGTCCAAGAGGATTTCGTAGGCGGGGAAATAATGGGCGTTGCCAAAGGCCTTGCAGACGGCATCCACAGCCAGCAGCAGGGCCGATTTGCTCAGCTGATTCTCGTGCAGGCCGTCTTTCAGGTGCCGCAAAGGCGAGACGGTGAAGATGAAGTGCTTTTCAGGGTGCTGACGGACGATTGCGGTAAGGTATTGGACCGATTGCTCCACCGAAAGGAAAACCCGCTCAAAACGGGCGGCTGGGAGTTTGTGGCAGTTGGAGACGTACTGATTGGCATTACGAAAAGCCCAAGAGGTGCCTAAGCTGATGACGACCCATCGTGATGACTCGAAATGCTTGTGGGCTTCGGCAAGACTTTGATTGACCTGCTCCAGAAGGGCCGAAGCAGAGTTGTTCCAGAATGCAGTATTGTGGCTGAAGGTGCAGTATTGTCCCTCGCCAACCTCAATCACGTCTTCCTGCGTGAAAGGCTTGCCGCTATGCAGGCGTTCCACCGATTGGGCAATGCTGGCGGGGTTGTAAAGCACTCCGAAGGGGTTGACCATAGCATCGAAGCCCAAGCCCCGACAAAGCTGCCCCACCTCGTCGGCGAAGCAGGAACCCAGAAAGAGCAGGCCGTCGCCGTAGCGGACGGTCTGCTCCAAGGGGGTGATATTTATTGTTGTATGAAACTGCAAATCAACTATCAACTATCAATTGTCAACTATCAATTGTCAACTCATTAAAAAGCGTTCCACCTCGATACCTGCCATGGCACCTGTTCCTGCAGCGACGATGGCCTGGCGGTAGATGCGGTCCTGGCAGTCGCCGCAGGCGAAGATGCCTTCCACGCTGGTGGCTGTCGACTTGGGCTTGGTGATGATGTAGCCTTCCTCGTCCATATCCAGGATGCCCTTGAAAGGCTCGGTATTTGGGGTGTGTCCGATGGCCTCGAAGAAGCCGTCGACATAGATGGTGCGTTCTTCCTTGGTGTCGCTGTGATAGAGCACTGCCCCTTTCAGCTTCTTCATGAAGCCTTGCTGCTCACCGAAAAGTTCCTTGGTCTGGTGTTTCCACAGCACCTCGATGTTGGGTGTGTTGAGCACACGGTGCTGCATGGCTTTGGAGGCGCGCAACACATCGCGGCGGACGATGAGATAGACTTTGTTGCAGAGCTTGGCCAGGTAGGTGGCATCCTCGCAGGCCGTATCGCCACCGCCGACGACTGCCACATCTTTGCCTTTATAGAAGAAGCCGTCGCATGTGGCGCAGGCTGACACGCCGCCGCCTTTGAACTCCTCTTCGGTGGGCAGGCCGAGATAACGGGCGGCAGCACCGGTGGAGACGATGATGGAGTCGGCCAGCAGTTCGCCGTCATATTCTGTCGTCACCTTGAAGGGTCTTTGGCTGACGTCGATGGCGGTTACTTCGCCCTCGCGGATCTCGGCGCCGAAGCGCAGAGCTTGCTGGCGGATGTCTTCCATCATATCGGGTCCGTTGATGCCCTTCGGGTAGCCCGGGAAGTTCTCGATTTCGGTGGTCTGGGTGAGCTGTCCGCCGGGTTGCATGCCCTCATAGACGACGGTCTTGATATCCGCGCGGCAGGTATAGATGGCTGCGGTATAGCCCGCAGGTCCTGAACCAATTATCAGACATTCAATATGTTCCATATTCAAAAGTTGATTGTTTAAGGGTTAGTGTTTAGGTTTATTCTGTGCAAAGGTAACTTTTTTTTCGCAAAGTGAACAACAAATCAAAAAACATTCGTATCTTTGCAGCCGCTAAGGCAATCGGGGTGTGGTGCAGTTGGCTAGCATTCTTGCATGGGGTGCAAGCGGTCGCCCGTTCGAGTCGGGCCACTCCGACAAAAAAGCAGCAGAGAAATCTGCTGTTTTTTTTGTGGATTGCTTCGTCGTTCCTCCTCGCAATGACAATAAAAAAAGGGCACCCTTGCGGATGTCCCTTTTCATTGTCATAGGCAAATCATCAATATTCCCAGAGGCTCTGTTCGAAGTCGAACATTTCGTTCTTGATACGCTCTGATTCGTAGAGGGCGTCAATATTGAAAGCGTAGGAGTTGATGTAACGGTCGTAAACGTTTTCTTCTTTGATGATATAGCTGTCGAAGATACGTTTTTGAAGGACTTCGTCGTAGGTGCGGCGTTGGGCCGAGTTGTTGCGGTTGAAGGCGAAAGCCTTGGCCAACACGCCACGCGACTCCTCGTAGGGAATCCAGCACACCTGTGAGAGACCGCCGTCGTCGTCGACGACGATGGGTCCCAGGGCGATGATGCGGACCAGGAACTGCGACAATTTCTTGTCGAAATACCAGTCTTCCTTGATTCTCAGACGAGTCACGTTGAGCATACGATCCTTGAAGACAATCTCATTAGGCACTTCCTCGCCGTCTTTCCAGATGACCGGCGGGTCGCCAATCTTGACGTTTTCCTTTTCAAAGTCGTCGCGAGTGAGAGGAGTCACCATGTCGTCGATGTTGTTCTCGACGCGGTAAGGGGTGATGTCACCGCTGTTGATGCCATCATAGATTACCGTGATGAGGTTTCTCCAGTCCTCGGTCGGATTGATGGGATAGTAGAACACTTGATTGATCTTCTGACGGAAGTCGATCTCCCTGATCACCGTCTTCTTCCACATGACGTTGGATTCGTCAATGATGGGAAGCGGGGAGGGGGCTTTTTCGTTCATAATTTGCTGCTGACCTGAGAGGATGCTGTTCTTCGGCGGCTTGATGTCGGTCGTCTGTGCGTTGAGGCACAGGCTGCCGAACAGCGCCACAAGGGTCAACAAGGAAACAAGTGTCTTTTTCATTTTATTGAAATTTTGATTCATTACTTGATTTCAACACCGATAGGTGTGTCGAGGGTCTTGGTCTTGCCGTCGTTACCACGCACCTGGATGGCGGTGAACACGAACATATCGCCGACGTTGGCCTGGCT
>Ga0265301_10007431_pt1 | contig 10282 bp, 17 predicted proteins | sample AusTroGonzalo_MG_2_FD_193488 | JGI IMG/M metagenome (GOLD analysis project Ga0265301, IMG submission 193488) | Bovine rumen microbial communities from tropical cattle in Woodstock, Queensland, Australia - Gonzalo_04 | ecosystem: Host-associated > Mammals > Digestive system > Stomach > Rumen ...
AATGGTTTGATTGGCCCTAGAATTTAGATAGAGCTATTCAAAACAATGATTATTTAGAGATGTCTCCAGAAGAAGCAGAGTGGTTTACTACTAATTATAAAAACTACTATCCTCATTATTTTGGAACATAGTCTTTTAAACAAGGAGGCCAAATGACTGTTATTCCAGAAGGTGCCCTTCATGCTCGTAAAAATAATATGGAAGGTGCTGGAAAAGATATTACAGCTAAGGGAATTCCAGTTGTTGATAATAAAGGAGAATAGCAAGCTGAAATAGAGAAAAATGAAGTAATTTTTTCTAAGAAAATAACTGATAAAATAGAAGAACTTTATAAAAAGTATACAGACTATGAATACTCTCAGAAAGAAAAAGATGAAGTTGCTATAGAAATGGGAAAAATCATTACTTGTGAATTAATGAATAATACAGATGATAGAACTGGATTAATAGAGGAGGTGGAATAGAAAATGTAATATGTTAGAAGCAAAGAAAACTAAAAATATAGGAACTATAAAACTTGCTGGACAAGAATATGATATTTATATTGCTAAATCTGAAGAATAGAAAAAACGTGGATTATAGAATTTCAAATCTCTTCCTAAAGATGAAGGAATGTTATTTGTAATTAATGAATCTAATCCTGTTGAGACTTTCTTCCATATGCATAACGTACCATTTCCTTTAGATTTAATCTTTATGGATGATGAATTTAAAGTATTAGATGTTAAAAAAGGTAATCCAGAAGATGATAAAATAGAAGGTATAGCATCTTATGTTCTTGAAATTAATGCCGATAGTGGTGTTAAAAAGGGTGACGAAGCTGAATTGGATGATGACGATAATGAATATGTTATGAAAGTACTTTCTCCAAATGGAGACACTCAAATGGGCTTATTTGGAGGTGAAAGAATTGTTTCTCGTAAAGAAACTTTAGTATTAATAAAGAAAGCACTTAAAGCTAATGCTTCTAAAGATGATAAAGATTATAAAGCATTAGGAAAATATATGTTTAAAGTTATCAAAGGTCAAGATTCTCGTAAACCAGAATATGTAGATGCTCCAAAAGGAAAGGATGGTGAGTAATGGCTTATAGTTTAGAAGATTATAATAATTATACCACTTATGAAAATGTAGAAACTCCTAAGGTTCAATTAAATATGCCTTTAATGAATATGGATATTACAGATTGGGCAGATGGAGTTACAAGTTCTGGAGTTCCCATAGTAAAAAGTAATTTAAACAGAGGACCTAGAATGATTAATGAAAATCCAGAACCTGTTGAAGTATCTCCATAGGATCTTTCATAGAATTCAGTATCTCCTAATAAAAATTTAAAAGGAAATTAGAAAATTGCTTATGATTTCTTTGTTGGAAAAGGTTTATAGCCTCATCAAGCAGCAGGGATTGTTGGAAACTTAATGGGAGAATCTAAACTTAACCCGTCTGCTATAAATCCTACTAGTAAAGCTTTTGGGATTGCTTAGTGGTTAGGAGATAGAAAGAAAAAACTATTTGCTAAATATGGAGATAAGCCTACTATTAACTAGCAATTAGAATTTGTTTGGGAAGAATTAAATACTTCCGAAAAGAAGGCTTTTGATAAATTATTACAAACTCAATCTGTTGAAGAAGCTACTAATAGTTTTATGAAACATTTTGAAAGACCTTCTGCAAGAGAAATGGCTCAATCAATTAGCAATAGGATTAAATTTAGTAGAGGAGTATTATCGTGAAACCTGTTTATTAGACGAAACCTAAATAGAAAAATCCAAAGTTTGATTGGAGAACTATATTTTTAAAAAATAGCGGAGGAATTAGTTCAAAAAGAGTTTTAAGTATATTAGGAGTTGTAGCTTGTATAGGGGTTTTTATTGCTGCTTTTATACTTGATAAAGAAGTTCCAGAATTTGGTGATGTATTACTTATTAGTTGTATTTCATTGTATGGAGTTGAAACAATTCCGAATTTTTGGACTAAATCAGTTAATAAATCTTAAAATTTGATTAATTAAAAATAAATAATAAATTTATTAGAAATCAGATAAAAACTAAGGTTTTATACCTATTAACTTAATAATATTATTAAATTATGAAATTTACTGTAAAAGACGAAAGATTTGTAAAATTCTTACAAGAAGGTGGAATGGCTCCTGAAGCTGCTCCAGAAGAAACAGCACCTGCTGCACCTGAATAGGGCGGAAGTCCTGAAGAGTAGATAATTCAAGCTGCTGCTTAGGCAGTACAAACTCAAGATGCTAATTTAGCTCTTCAAGTTTGTTAGGCTCTTGTTGAAATGGCTGGTGGTGGTGCTCAAGAAGCTCCTGCTGCACCAGAAGGACAAGCTCCCGTTTATCGCAAGGGTGGAAAATTTTCTAAATGGGTTTAGAAGTAATTTAACTCAGGGCAAATACGACACGCAAAAGTCGTGTTTGCCTATTTTTATTTAAATACTAACTAATATGGCTGATATACAATATTTAAATTATGGTGATTAGCAAATAGAATAGTAGGCTTTCTTAACCAAAGCAGCAAATGAAGTACAAGGATATGTACAAAAGTAGCCTTGGTCAAAAAAACGTAAGGAGAAATTTATGTCAGCCTACTCAGATTTAATGAATAGAGGAATACAAGGAGCTTCTAATGGTACTGGACAATGGATGATTGATGTAGGAGGAGATGCTCTTCCCTTTGATACAATGAGTCAAAAAGATAAAGAAATGTATCAGGAAGCTGCTTATTTTATTCAACAACAAATGGCTGGACTTCCTACTAAAGACTCTTAGGAAGAAGCTAAAGAAGAAGATAAAAAAGATCTTCCCTTATTTGATAATAAATATTTTACAGAAGGATTACATTCATATATTGGAAACCAAATGTTTGGTGGTAGAGATTGGTCTACTTCTGAAGATTGGAATCCTTTAGATGAAAGAGGAGAAAATGGAATTAGAGGACATTAGAAAAGAGCATTAAAATTAGCTGAAATGCTTGAAGGATATTCTAATTCTTTAGACGAATCAAAACTTAATTTTGAAAATAGTCCATTTAAAGATTTAAATGATTTTAAATCAAGACTAAATAATGCTATTACAGCTTTAAGAACTGAAACTCCAGATGATGATAAAGATGCTCTTAATTAGATTGGATTAAGATCTTCTGACTATTTCAATAACGGAGGAGATGACCAATTTACTAAAGGAGATTTTACAGGAACTTACAATCAATACTATAACGAATATCTTCCTTAGCAATAGAAGGCTAAACAAGATGCAGTACTTGCTCAATAGAGAGCAGCTAGAGCTAATCAATATGATAAATATACTTTCTATAACTTCCTAAATGGAACTCCTGGAAATGAATAGGATTTTTTAAATATTTCTTAGAAATTAGCAGGACAATAGAAATTAGATGGAAACGAGTTATCCAGAATATCTTGGGCATTTAGACAAGGAATGAAAAATGGAGGATTGCAAAATCTTTCTAAAGAAGAACTTGCTAAATTTGGCTCTAGATATTCTCCAAATAGACTTAAAAAACTTAACGGATTAGAAGGAATTTATTATGATTCTGTTGCTAATAGATTAATACAGCCTTTTAAAGGTCAAGTATAGACTGGAGCAACATTATCTGGAATATTAGCAGAAAATAGTCCTGAAGCTTTAGAAAAGAAAAAAAATAAATAGAAAGACCAGGCTTTGTAGCATAAATGGGGAGAAGGACTTACTGATGATATGAAAGCTGATTTGACGGCTTTGGGACTTGATGCTGTTAGTGCTGGAGCATCATTTGCTCCTGGATTTGGTACAGCAACATCTGCTATTACTGGTATAGGAGCTACATTGGCTGGAGCGTATGCTGATAGAAAAAGAGGAGAATCTTGGGCTTCTACACTTGGCACTGCTGGATTTGGATTAACAATGGATATTCTTGGATTAGTTCCTGGTTTAGGAGTAGCTGGTAAAGCAGCTAAAATGGCTAAGATTGTATCTAAAGGAGCTAAATGGATAGGTCCTGTTTTAGGTGGAATGGCAGCATTATCATATGGTCCTGGAGCTATTTCAGCATTTAATAAATTTACATCTGGAAAAGTAAATGATATTACTGCTGAAGAATTAAGAGATTTTACTTATGCAATGAGAGCTGTTGCAGTTGGAGGAATTAGAAAAGCTGGGTCCACATATCAAGGAAATAGAACCTTAAAGAAAGCTATTGCAGGAAGAGAAACTGTAGGAACTACAGCAAAGGGCCCAAGAGCATCTATTTCTACAGAAAAAACATCTGCTTCTATTACTACTAAAAATGGACAACAAATTGGATTAACTGATGATGAATTTAAAACTCTTAGTGGAAATGGTAGTAGATAGTCTAAAATAGATTTATTAAAATCTAAGGGAATAAAAGAAGAGGATATAGATTGGAAAGGAATAAATCCTGTTAAAGGAAGATTTAAAACTTCTTCTAAATCATCTTAGATTTCTGGACTATAGAAAGGTTCTGAGTCAGGAAAAGTTAAATGGAATAGTACATCTGCTGACTATAAAGGAATAAGAAGATTTTCTAATGAAAATTTGTTAAGAAATTATATGTAGATGTCTGGACCAAATACTGGAGTTTGGAAATGGATGAAAGATAGGTGGAATGGAGATGATGTTATTCCTTCTTCGACAAAAACTACTAATACAAATACTCTAAAACAGCAACTAGTCCTTCCTAATAAAAATCCTCTTGTTAAAAATAGTCCTTTAGATAGAACTCCCGTTGATGTTGAATCTAATTTAAACATTAAGCAAGAAATAGAAGCTCCAAAAAATTATAAAAATGTAGATTTAAAAAGTAGAGAAATAATTGAATCTTTCCAACATTCTTATGGTTTAGGAGGATTAAAATCTACTCCTATGTAGAAAGGATTTGGAGGAAATGCGGTTAAAGCTGGGGAATACGATAAATTATTAAAAATAACTTTATCTAGAAATGAAGCTAAAGAGTTAAGAACAAATCCTGGAAAACTTGCTACATTTAGAGGACAAAATGCTAAAAAAGTACAAGAAATAATTAAATAGAAGAAAGCAACAGATAAAGAAATTGCTAATATGATTAAAGATTTAAAGAAGAAAGGTTATCTAAAACAAGGTGGAACAATAGATAAACAAAAAATTCAAAATTATAAAGAATTTATAAATAAATGAATATAAGACCTAAAAATATGATTTTATATGCTGATACTGGCGTAAAATTTTCATAGAATAATTTAAGGGGTGCTAATTGGAGACAACAGGTCTTTAATAACTACCGTTAGCACCTCTTAGATTAGCTAGCTAAATATGGAGAAGCTGATGATTATGGTTATTGGTTAAATGAAATGTAGTCAAGACACTCCAATTTATATAATTTAGCTGGTGGAGAAAATGGAAATTGGGAAAATGTAGCCTATAAAAATGACTTAGTTGGATAGTATTAGCAAGATTATAAGGGAGGACTTGGAAATGATGGATAGTACAAAAGATATGGTACTATCCAAATAAGTCCTGATGATAGATATGATTTTAATCAAACTGGAATAAAAACAAATCAAAATACTAGATATAATATTGCCAATCCTCCTGCTAGAATTTCTGGAGATTATTCTAGAGAAGGATATAATTATAAAGTTGATAATCTTTATAGTGCTATTACTGATGATAGAAGACTTCTTGGAAGAAAGGGGGATTGGAATGAAACTTCTGATGATTATAAGTAGTGGCAAAAAGACTTAAATTCCAGAGGTTGGGAAACTTATCTTGATACTAATGATAATTATTATAAATTAAGAAGATTAAATCCAACCAATGAAGTTTCTCCTTCTATAAATAATGAAGGAAAAACTCAGGTTCCAGTTGGACATCAAGAAAAATATGGGTTTGACTGGAACAAACTAAGAGAAGGCGCTTAGAAAATATTTAGTAATCCAGATTTATGGGCAACAGCTCGTTTAGCTGGAAATCTTATTAACAATGATAGAGTTTATGATGAACAATTAAAAGGAATTAAACCTGTTTTAAGATAGTCTTATCATACTCATAGACAAATTGTTGGGGATGAGGCTACTAAATAGGCATTCTATAGAAGAGCAGCACAAGGGCAAACCAAGGCTGCAAGGCCATTTACTTCTGATGCTGATAGACAAATGGCTTATCAGTTTGAAGCTAAACGTATTGGTGACGAACTTCGTTCTTAGGGAGATTTAGCTGATAACCAAGAAATTCATAGAACTTCTGATGAATCTAATCAACATCAATGGACTAATATTCAAAGAGATGCTGAAGTAGCTAATGCAAATTCAGCTTCGATTAGTTAGGCTAATGCTTTAAAACATAATTTATTAGCACAAAAGCATTCAGCACAATGGTCTTCTATAGATAATTATCTTAAAGGAATTGAATATAGAAAGAGGCAGAAAAATGCTGAATAGCAAGCTCTTGATGATCAAATATTTGCTCTACAATAGCAACAAGCATTACTTGATGATCCTAGAATTATTAATGCTTAGAAAAAATATCAAGCTATTTTAGATAAACATAGACTATCTAATGGAGGATATGATACTTCTAATGATGAAGTTATTGCTGCTAAAAGAGAATATTAGGCTCTTCAAAATTAGATTGCTATAGAACAATATTAGAAAAAGAAAGAATATTATTAGAATAGAGGTTCAATATTCTCAGCAAAATCTGGAACTAAAGTAACTTATAAAAAGAAAGATGATTTATTATATAAGTCTGCCAGAGATGTTGTAGAACATTTTAGAAAGATGTCTAAAATGTCTTCTGATGCTTAGAATAGAAGAACTCCTAAAATAGAAAAACTAACTCCCCACCCCAAAGGAAAGACTAAAAAATATTAGTAGGGTGGAGTTGCCCCTTTTACGGTATATACTCCAGTTGCTCTTGGTGGAGAAACAAGTACTCAAACTGGAACTTCAAGTAGTACTAAATCTTCTTCTGAAAAAGAAGGATAGGATTTATTGAAAGAATTATTCAAAGCTTTATAGGTTGAAGGATTACCTTCTGATGTTAATGGAATTTTTCAAGCTATGAATAATCTGATGTCTAAAAGAGCTGCTTTCGGACAAGAATTATCTACTGAAGATATAGCTAGTATGTATCTTTAGTCAATGCAACAAATTAATACTATAAAATTTAATAAAGCTCAATTTGATGCTGCTAGTAAAAGTATTAATGATAAAGATGCCATTTAGGAATTTGCAGTCGATATGTATGGAAGATTAGCTGTTTAGGATAAAGAAGGAAAAATATCTTTTATGAAATGGAATGATATAAAAGATAAACTTGACAAATATAATCCCCTTACAAATAATGACTTATTAAATCTTAGAGCATATTCTCCTGATTAGGCATTTAATTCTAAAATATTAGAAGTTGTTAATAATGGAATAGGAATGTCTAAAATAGCTGATTTCTTAAAATCTTAGCTTCCTAAATTAGGTTCTTCTGAACAAACTATTGAAGGATATACTAAATAGGATTCTAATATGATTAAAGCAGGCCTTTAGTTATTGAAAGACGCTCCTGCTGGGGATTATAAAATGACACAATATAGTAAAGATTAGCAGAAACAAGCTTAGATGGCATTATCATATTTAGCAAGCATTCTTCCTAATAATATGAAATCAGTACTTTAGGTTCATGCTAGTATGTAGGGAATTTCTACTAAAGATATGCTATAGACATTAATTGGCTCTCAAATGGATGAAAATTCTAAAATAGAGTTCGATGCTGTTACTGGAAAAGCTGCTAAAGATTCTAATGGAAATAGTAAATCTCATGAAGGAGATATGATACCTGCTGTAGCTTTCTTTTAGGGATTAGGAGAAAAAAATACTTTTGTTATATAGGATAAAACTTCTGATGGTTTAAAAATTAATACTGTAAGTGCTCCAATAACTTCTAAAGGTTCTAATACTGGATCTATAACATTAGATGAACTATCTAGAAGTGATTTTGGAGGGTAGCTAAATATGAATCAAGCTACAATGGGAGATTCTTTACTTTCTGATAATGGTAAAAATAATATTATTATTGGAGACAGAATATATCAAGCAGAACTTCCAATTGACTAGCAAGCTAAAGCTCAAGGAGTTATAAAACCTGATTTAAATTTCTTAAAGAGAATAGAAGAAGCTGATTAGAAACTTTAGTAGATGGGAATAGATAAAAAGGACCCAAATAATATTGATAAAATAAATCAAGTATATAAAAGTTGTAATTTACCAATTATATATACTAAAGATGGAAACGGTAACCCGACATTAACAGGAGAATATGCAAGATTCGCTATGGTTAATGCTTCCGCTACTGAAGATGCTTTTGGAGATAATCCAGAATTTAATGACGGAATAACAAAAGCTTCTGATAAAGAAAAAGATTAGTTTGAATTAATGATGCAATCTCTTACCAAAAATCCTAAATATAAATTACCTAGAGGAATTATGGGAGGAGTATTTGGTGGAACAGATTTATATAAAGGTATTGTTTATATTCCAATGGTTACAAATACTATTTCTGCATTAGGCGGAACTGGATACAAAGGAACTGGTAGTGAATATAATGAAATAGAAGCGTTACAACAGCAAGCTGATAATGCTAGATAGATGGGATATAATCCAAAAGGAGGATGGAATTAATAATTGAAATATGTCAAAACAAAATGATTTAATGCTAAATATATTAGGAAATCCTTAGTTTACTACTGAGGATTTCCTAAAAGTTGGACTCTCCGCAGATAATACTTCATTAGAGGACGAAGATACTTATTTAAAATCAACTAAAATAACGGAAAATCCACTATTTTAGAATGAATATGGAGAGTTCGACAAAAATAAATTTCATTCTGTGTATATTGGAGCAAGTAATATGTTATAGTCTATGGCTACAAAAACTTAGCCTTAGACAGTATATAGTAAATATAATATTTTTGCTTCAGTAGCTTAGAGAGATTAGTCTCCACAGTTTGAATTAGTAAAAAATGCCAATCCAGATAGAATTACCCGTAGTATGATTACTATTGGAAGAGCAGGAGAAAGAGAATATACTCCTTCAGAAATCGCTCAATCTTAGAAAATACTTAATTCTGAAACTGGAGAATGGATGGACAGTCCAGAAGATTTATTTTCTATTAAAAAATTATTTAATGATTTTACTGGATTCTTCTCAGACAATTTTGGAAGTAATAAAGTACTTGCACAATACGAGGAAGATGAAGATATAAATGGAGTACAAAGAGGACAATACGGATTTGATGAAAATAATATACTTCATCAAAAAGGAGAATATAAGTTAAATGAAAATGGAACTTACTATTATAGAACCTTAAAAGATGGAGAAAATATTTATGGCAAATAGTTACTTCATTATTCTGACATTCTTACTAGAGAAGGTTCAGCTTTAAACTCTATAGATTTTTTAGATAGCGATGATATACAAAAAAACCCCTTTGGATCTTTTGTAAAAAATGCTTCTTTAATAGGAGCAATGTTTATTCCCGGAGGAGTCGGAACAGCTATAGCAGGAGCTACTATATTTTAGCAAGCTGCTGGATTAGGAGCTACTTTAGGAAAAATAGCTTTAGGTAGTGATAGTCCTACTATGAATTGGATAGAAGGATTAGTAGAATCTACAAATCCTATGAATACACGTTCAGAATATTCTTCGGGAGATAAAATGTGGACAATAGAAAATCTTTTAGGAATGGTTGGAGATGTTGTTGGACAGCTTAAATAGCAAAGATTATTATTCCAATGGGCTCCAATGATTACTAAAGGAAAATGGGGAATTGATGAAAAAACTTAGACTGCATTAAAAGAAAAATATATACAAGAAATTGCTTCAAAGAATAAAAATTCTTTAGAAAAAATAGTAGCAAAATATGGTCCAAAATCAAAAGAGGCTCAAAAAGCATCAGCTGAGTTAATAGCCAGAGATTAGATGGAAGCTGCGGCAATGGTAGAGAATTATATGAAGGATTACTATAAGGCTGGGGAAGAAATATCAAAAGCATATATGACTCTGCTTACAGTAAACGATATATATGGAGAAGCTAAAGAAGCTGGCGCTACTGATTTTGATTCAGCATTAATTACTGCTGGATATGCTGCAATGGAGTATGCTCTTTTAAGTACTGATATTGGTAAATGGGTTTTACCAGAATTAAGAGCTAATAGAATAGAAAATAAAGCTATTGTAAAAGCTTTAACTAAAGACACTCTTGAAACATTTAAAAAACTTGGAGCT
>Ga0265301_10007432_pt1 | contig 10279 bp, 10 predicted proteins | sample AusTroGonzalo_MG_2_FD_193488 | JGI IMG/M metagenome (GOLD analysis project Ga0265301, IMG submission 193488) | Bovine rumen microbial communities from tropical cattle in Woodstock, Queensland, Australia - Gonzalo_04 | ecosystem: Host-associated > Mammals > Digestive system > Stomach > Rumen ...
CGCCAGGCCCATTTCCCCGCCCAGCGCGTCCAGCTCGCGCACCAGGTGGCCCTTGGCGCTCCCCCCGATGACGGGGTTGCAGGCCATCAGCGCGATGCCGTCCATATTCAGTGTCAGCAGAAGTGTGTCGATTCCCATCCGCGCCGCCGCCAGTGCCGCTTCGCACCCGGCATGGCCCGCGCCGATTACAACAAGATCAGCCATTTCATTCTCCTGAGTAGTAGCCGGGTCCGGAGTTCGTCCTGAACCCGTACCCGAAAATGGATCCGGAGCTCGGCCCGTAGCTCGTTCCGGAGCCCGGTCCATAGCTCGTTCCGGAATTCGGTCCGTAGCTCGTTTCCGAGCTTGGCCCGTCGCCCGCCCATGTTCCCGGCCCGAAAATCGATCCGGAACTCTGCCCGTTGCTCGTCCGGCCGCTCGGTCCGGTACTCGTGCCCGCGCCCGGCCCCTCGCTCCATGATCCCGGTCCGCCGGAACCCGGTCCGCTGTTAGCGCCGGGATAAAGGCTGTACATTTCCGTGCTCACCCACTGCCGCGGCACCCGTTCGCTTTCCTGAATCGTCCAGCTCACGCCGTCCGTATCCTTCCACCCGGTCACCGTCAGGACCACCATTCCCAGCTGCTGGTTCACCGTATAGTCCTGGAACCGGAAGCATCCGTGCACCGTTCTCTCCCTCGGCAGCACCTCAAAGGGATAATACCCGTTGAAGCTGGTGCTGACCCCGTCCGTATTGCAGATCATCGGCTGCCCGTACAGGTCGTAGCACTCGACCGTGTAGTAGATGTTCTGCATCGTGATGTCGTCGGTCATGTTCCGCAGTATAATTTTGATCTGGTTCTGCACGTTCACTTCCAGGCCTTCCGCCATCACCGCTTCGTTGAAGTTCCCGACCCGCACGTCCGCCGTGGCCGTGAACCCGCCGTCCTCCGTGTAGGCCGTGATCGTTGTTCTGCCTGTTCTGTAGCCCTGTATGCTCCCCGTGCTCGTCCCGTTGGAGCGGACCGAGGCGATCCCGTCGTCCGTGGAAGACCAGTAGACCTTCTGGTTGTTGGCGTTCCGGGGCTGTACAACCGCGCGGATATATCCGTCCCATCCCTGCTGCACGTAGTACAGCGGCTGCTGCATCTCCACGCCCGTCACCGGCTGGATCACCGTCACCTTGGTCGCCGCCCGCTTTTTCGTGGCGTCCTGCGCCGTCACATAGATGGTCGCCGTTCCGCGGCCGACGCCCGTCGCGACGCCGTTCTCGTCCACCGTGGCGATCTTCGGGTGCGCGCTCTTGAAGGTGACCCCTGTCTCCGTCGCGTCGTCCGGCTCGATCGCCCACTGCAGCTGCGTCTGCTCCCCGACCCGTATGCTCAGGTACTCCTTCGGTGTCGTAAACTCGATTTTTTTCACCAGCTGGCTCACGATGACCGTCGCGCTGGCCGTGATCTCCGGGTTGGTGTTGCTCGCGCAGGTCACGGTGCACGTCCCGGCCTTTACGCCGGTGATCCTGCCGTTCGCCGCCGTCGCGATGCTGTTGTCAGAGCTGTACCAGGTAACGCTCTTGTCGCTGGCGTCGGCCGGCTGCGCGGTCGTCCTTGCCTGGACGCTCTTGCCCGTCGTAACCTCGATCAGCCCCGGCGTGATCGTCAGGCCCGTCACCGGCTGGATCACGGAGATCGTGATGCTTCCCTTCGCGCCGGACCCGTCCTCCGCGATCGCGCTGATCACGGCGCTCCCGCGCTTCAGGCCGGTCACCGTGCCGTCCTCGTCCACCGCGGCGATCTGCGGGTTGTTGGATGCCCACCGGACGTCCTTGATGGAAGCGTTCGCCGGCTGGCATTCCGCCGTCAGCTGCACCGTCTCCCCGCTCGCGACGGTCCTGCTCTCCGCCGACACAAGGATTGTTTTCACCGGCTGGGTCACGACGACGGTCCAGGTTTCCTGAACCTCCGGATTGGTGTCGCTCGTCAGCGTCAGTTCGCACTGCCCGTGCTGAACCCCTTTCAGCGTCTTGTTTTTCGAAATCTTCGCCACGCCCGCGTCGGAGGTGGTGAAGGTGACCTTTGTGCTGCTCGCGTCCTCCGGCGTGCACACGGCGCTCAGGTTAACGCTCGCCCCCGCGGCCAGCGCGATAACCGGGTAGTCCGTCGCCGAAATCAGCACGTCGTCCGTTGCCGGATCGCTCAGATCCAGAACCTTCAGCCCCGCCGTGTTCAGCGTGACCTTCGTCACCGGGCGGATGACCTTCACCGTCATCTCGCACCTGCCGACCCGCTTTCCCTTGCGGATCAGGGAAGCGTAAACCTTCGTCTCCCCCTTGCTGACCGCGGTAATCAGGCCGTCCTCGCTGATGGAGGCGATCTCCGGCTTGCTGCTGGAATATTTGATTTCCGCTTCCCCGTCATAGACGCCGCTGCGCCGCAGCGTTGTCTGGAAGGTCTCCCCTTCCTTCAGCGTCGCGCTTTTTTCCGTAAACAGAAATGTACCCGCCGCCAGCGCCGGCGCAACCGCCAGCAAACAGATAACCGCCGTCACCAGCACCGCTGTGATCCTTCTCCTCATGCTTTTCCCATCCTTCCTCTAAATAAGAAGCACCTCAAGGCAGTATTTTCCGAAGGGGTTTAAGGGGGCGATCGGAAAGCCCCCTTGTTCAAATAAAAAACGCCTTTCGGCGCTTTTTTATTCCATCTGATGCGTTTCCAGATAGCTCCGCACAAGCTCCTCCAGAATCTCATCCCTCTCCAGCCGGCAGATCAGGCTCCGCGCGGCGTTGTAGCTGGTGATATAGGTCGGATCCCCGGTGATGATATATCCGACCAGCTGTGTGATGGGATCGTAACCCTTAGCCTGAAGTGCCTTATATACATACATCAGGATGTCATGCGCCTCGTTCCCCGTTCCCATGATCGGATTCATCTTCATGGTGTTGAACGTTTCTTCCATGCCAATCCCCCCTCTGTTCTCCGCTTTTTGTTATTATACAGCATTTTCCCTGTAAAACACAAGGTTTTTTTTGGCTTTTTTACTTGCTTCGCCGCCGCTTTTCCATGTATAATATCTGAAGTCCGTCTTTCGGCGGCATCCGGAGAAAAGGAGCCTGACCCTATGGAAAATGTCAATCCCGAAAAAATGCGTTCCGAAGAAACCAATGCCCGCAGCAATTTTATCTGGGACGCGATCAATCAGGATCTGGAGGATAAACGCTATACCGAGGTCCATACCCGTTTCCCTCCGGAGCCGAACGGATATATGCATATCGGCCATTGCAAAGCCCTGATCATGGACTTCCTCACCGCGGAGAAGTACGGCGGAAAGTGCAACCTGCGCTTTGACGATACCAACCCCGCCAAGGAGGATACCGAGTATGTCGAGGCCATCAAGCGGGATATCCACTGGCTGGGTTTCCACTGGACCGGCGGCGAGTTCTACGCCTCCGATTATTATGACAAGTGCTATGAGATCGCCGAGGACTGGATCCTCCGCGGCCTGGCCTATGTGGATGAGCTCAGCAAGGACGAGATGCGCGAATACCGCGGCACCCTGACCGAGCCCGGGAAGAACTCCCCCTGGCGCGACCGCCCCGCGGAGGAAAGCCTGGACCTCTTCCGCCGCATGAAGGCCGGCGAGTTCCCCGAGGGCAGCAAGACCCTGCGCATGAAGATCGATATGGCCTCCCCGAATATCGTCATGCGGGATCCGGCCATGTACCGTATTCTTTATAAGGAGCACTGGCGTACCGGGAACAAGTGGTGCATCTATCCCATGTATGACTTCTCCCACCCCATCGGCGACGCCCTCGAAGGCATCAGCCACTCGATGTGTTCCCTTGAGTATGAGATCCACCGTCCCCTCTACGACTGGGTCGTGGAAAAGGCGGCCAACATGCTGCCCGCCCGTCCGCGCCAGATTGAGTTTTCCCGCCTGAACATGACCGGCACCGTCATGTCCAAGCGCTACCTCCGCCAGCTCGTGGAGGGCGGCCACGTTGCCGGCTGGGACGATCCCCGTATGCCCACCCTTTCCGCCATGCGCCGCCGCGGCTATCCCGCCCTGGCCATCCGGAACTTTGTGGATACCATCGGCATGAGCAAGGCGGATTCCGTCGTGGATTACGCCGTCCTGGAGCACTGCGTCCGCGATGTCCTGGGCGAGACGTCCCTCCGCGCCATGGCCGTCCTGAATCCCCTGAAGGTCGTCCTTACCAACTGGCCCGAGGGCGAAACGAAGGCCGTCACCCTCGAGAATCATCCGGACCATCCGGAGCTCGGCGCCCGGGAGGTTTCCTTCGGCCGCGAGCTGTATATCGAGCAGGATGACTTCATGGAAGTCCCCGTGAAGAAGTATCAGCGCATGTTCCCCGGCAATGAGGTCCGCCTCAAGGGCGCCTATATCGTCCGCTGCGACGGCTGCGTGAAGGATGAGGCCGGCAATGTGACCGAGGTCCGCTGCACCGTGGATCTGGATTCCTTCTCCGGCAGTCCCGGGGCTGACCGGAAAATCAAGGGCAAAACCCTGCACTGGGTGTCCGCTGCGGACTGCATTCCCTTTGAGGCCCGGCTTTACGAGCCCCTCCTCAATGACGATCTCGATGACGAGCAGGCGGAAGCCGATAAGAAGGATTTCATTTCCCGCCTGAATCCCGAAAGCCTCGTCGTCCGCCGCGGCCTTGCCGAAAAGGTCCTCGCCGAAGCGGAAACCGGCACCACCTTCCAGTTCCTGCGCACCGGCTACTTCTGCAAGGATCCGGATTCCACCCCCGCCCTCCCCGTCTTCAACCGCACCGTCGGCTTACGAGATTCCTTTGCCAAACAAGTCAGGTAAATACCGAAGGTCCAGGGCGATCGGAAAGCCCTGGTCGCTCCCGCAGGAGCGAAACCCCTCTTTTCACTTTGAATTTTAATTTCCGGAGGAAATAAAAATGCAAGTACGCACCCGCTTTGCGCCCAGCCCCACCGGCTTTATGCACCTGGGCGGCGTCCGCACCGCCCTCTACGCCTACCTCTACGCCAAACAGAACAACGGCTCCTTCATCCTCCGCATCGAGGATACCGATCAGGAACGCTTTGTCGAAGGCGCCACCGAGGTGATCTACGATACCCTCCGCGCCTGCGGTCTCAACTGGGATGAAGGCCCCGATATCGGCGGCCCCTGCGGCCCCTATATCCAGTCGCAGCGCAAGGATACCTACCTTCCCTACGCGAAGCAGCTCGTAGCCTCCGGCCATGCCTATTACTGCTTCTGCACCAAGGAGGAAATTGAGGCCCGCCGCGCCGCCGTGGAAGCCGCCGGCGGAACCTGGAAGTACGATAAGCACTGCCTCCACCTCTCTCCCGATGAAGTTCAGCAGAAGCTGGACGCCGGCATTCCCTGGACCATCCGCATGAACGCCCCCACCGAGGGCGAGACGAGCTACAGCGACGTGGTCTTCGGCGATATGACCTTCAAAAACGCGGAGTCCATGGACGACATGGTCCTCATCAAGCAGGACGGTATGCCCACCTATAACTTCGCCAACGTTATCGACGACCATCTCATGGGCATCACCCATGTCATGCGCGGCATGGAGTACCTTTCTTCCACGCCCCGGTATAATTATCTCTACAAAGCCCTCGGCTGGGACATCCCGGTGTATATTCACCTCCCCACCGTCATGCGGGACGCCACCCATAAGCTCTCCAAGCGGGACGGCGACGCCTATTACTCCGATTATATCGATAAGGGCTTCCTCACCGAGGCGCTCGTCAATTATCTCGCCCTCGTCGGCTGGAATCCGGGCACGGACCGGGAGTTCTTCACCCTGCCGGAGCTGGTGGAAGCCTTCGATATCCATCGGATCAACAACTCCCCCGGCATTTTTGACGTCAACAAGCTGGAGTGGATGAACACCCAGTATGTCGCCAAAATGGATTTCGATCAGTATTTGTCCATGGCCACGCCCTGGTTTGACAAGGTCCTCGCCGGCAAAAATGTCGATTACCGCCGCCTGGCGGAGCTCATGCAGTCCCGCACGGATATCTTCTCCCGCATTCCGGAGAAGATCGCCTTCCTCGCGGAAATGCCGGATTATGATACCGCCATTTTCTTTAACAAGAAGCAGAAGAGCGATGAAACCGTCGCAAAGGAGGTCCTCCCCCTGCTCATCCCCGTCCTCGAAGGTATTTCGGACTGGACCGAGCAGAATATCCATGATGTCGTCATGGAAAAGATCCAGGAGTGGGGCCGCAAGAACGGTTCCGTCCTCTGGCCCATGCGTATCTCCATCTCCGGCCAGGAATCCACCCCCGGCGGCGCCTTTGAAATCGCCTACCTCCTCGGCAAAGAGGAAACCCTCCGCCGCATGCGCGCCTCCCTCGCCAAACTGGGATAATTTTACAAAGGTCTTCGGTCCGAAATTCTAAAGGCAACCGGCCGAAGGGGGTAAAGGGGGGCGATCGGAAAGCCCCCCTTATCTCGGCAACACCTTATACCATTTAAGCAAAATCATCACATCACTGTAAGTCAGTCCTTCTTCAACTAATCTACAGTCGGGAAAAAGGATCATTTCTGCAAATACTGCGGTTCCATAACCGTCTATTTTGAATCCGCCGTCTTTGATCCGCAGGAAAGAGCTTTGGCCAGAAAGTCCTGCAAAGAAACTTTTGCCTATTGGCGAAAACATGGCGTCCGATATATGAACATCGAGGATGAATATGAATATTCTCAACAGCTGATCCGTTACGGAGAAATCGTTGATTAGCCTATTCCTGACCGATCTTTTCTCTTCCGAGAAATAAATCGACTGCGTTGATATGATGCACCCCTTCCTGCTGATCCCGGAACCTGTCCAAAGAAATGATATAACGGGGATATCCGTCTTGAATACTTCTGAACGGTCTGTATTCCCGCTCCTTGATCTTCTCCGTGGCTTTATCGTCCTCCCCGTGCAGTGTATAGGTTACCTGAATATATGCATAGTTTTGATGATGGTCCCTTACAATGAAATCACATTCAAGGTTTCCGATCTTCCCGATGCTGATCTGATAATTCCGACTTGCCAGATACAGATAAACGATGTTTTCAAGAGATGGTCCATAACTCAGCCGATTATCCGTATTGGTTGAGAAATAGATAGAAAGATCACCCAGATAGTATTTCTGCTCTCGCTTGATTGCCTTCTTGCTTTTCAGATCGAATCGGTTGCACTCATAGACAATCTTGGCTTTCTTCAGGTATTCGATATAGGATCGGACAGTGGCGGGTTTTACTGAGAAGCCTTCTTTTTTCAGCGTATCAAGCAGACTTGTAAGCGAGAACGGACTCGCATAGTTATTCAGAAGAAATGTCTGCACTCTTTCAAACACCGGAATATTTGATATTCTTCGCCGGGTCTTGATGTCTTTATTAAAGATTTCACGGATGATCCCCTGTGTATAAAACCGCCTGGCTTCTGTATCAGGAAACTCAAGCGCCTTTGGAAAACCGCCGTTCATGATATATTCATCAAATTCAGCTGTCATATCCGGATTGATCGTCAGGTTTCGGAATTTCTTCATTTCCAGATACTCGCTAAAGTCCAGCGTATATACTTCAAAAGGAAGATATCTTCCTGTTAGCTTTGTGGTAATCTCATCACTGAGCAAATAGGAGTTGGATCCGGTCAGGAAGACAGAGAATCCTTCCTCCGCATAAGCTTGGACAACACTCTCGAAACCCTTAACATTCTGAACCTCATCGATGAACAGGTAGTGAAAATGATCCGTGCTGATCATGGATTCGATTTTGTTCTCCAGTTGTTCCGATGTCCTGATATTCTTGAACCCTCTTTGATCAAGCGGGATATATATGATACTCTCTACCGTCTTCCCGGACTGTAGAAGCTCATTGATAATGCCTTTCAGAATAAAAGATTTCCCGCATCTGCGGATTCCGGTGATCACCTTGATAATATCCGAATCATAAAACGGCCTGATCTTCGACAGGTACTTTTCCCGGGGATATACGTTCCGGAACATGAAGCAGTCACACTCCCTTCGCTGCAAAATAAGTATATCATTAAACAGCGATTCAGGGAACTATTTTTTTCGTTTCTCATACAACAGTCCCCTAAACAGCCACTTTTCTCCACTTTTGTCCCGCATCCGGCACATGATCTGCTAATCCCTGTGTTTCAGACGATCAACCACGCTCATTCACCATGTATCCCGGAAATACCCGCAGATGAGCCTTTATGACCGTGCGGCTCAGTTCGCCCCCTTTGCGGCGTTATCTGGTTACGATGACATGATTTCCGAAGAAGCCCGGCTTGTCGGTAACAGGATTGAGCTGAGCGAAGAAGAAATCAATCAGTTGAACCGGAAGCTCAGCGTAATCATTGACGCAATAGATGACGGAACGAAACCGGAAATCTCTGTCACTTACTTCATTCCGGATGAGCTGAAAGCAGGTGGACGGTATGAGACAGTGACGGAGAAGATCCGGAAGGTGGATATGGTAGAGGAGAAGATCATCCTGCAGAAGAAGGTCGGAAAAGGCGGATCTTACGAAACGATCAGGCTTGCAGACATCCTCGATATTCATGGGGAACTGGTTGACTATTTGGATTGAATTCCCATCCCTTTCCCAAGGCTGTACCGCACTGGTGCCGCCTTTTTTACGCACAAAAAAAGAGCTCCCGGTTTTCAGGAGTTCCAAATCACCTTCAATACGTTATCTGTTTCCTGATTTATTCAGGGACTTTTTTACCATATTGTCTGCACACCATATTGCGGCGCATACTGATCTTTCGAAACTAAGACTAGATCTTCTTCCAAAGCCTGTGCAATCAATAGACGATCAAACGGATCGCGATGAATGAATGGAAGAGTTTCTGTCCTACGGCAATGTTCAGGCATAATGCCCAACAGAATAATATGATTCTTCGCGCATATATCCGCAATTTCTACAACAGACTGTTTCAAATCTAGTTTTCCAAGACTATGTTTGATTGATAACTCCCAGAGAGAGGCAATGCTTACAACACATGAAGATGAAGCTATGGCTTCCTTTGCCGCCGGAGAAAGTTTCGCGCTGTCATATAGTGCCCAAAGCAAAACATGAGTATCCAATAACAAATTCATCACATATACTCCCTAAAATCATCCAGCGGCGCATCAAAATCATCCGCAATAAAGCTCAACCCCCCCGCAAAGCAGTCAAAAGGGAAAGAAGCGTCTCGAACGGCTTTGGAATCTCTTGCCTTTTTCTGTCTGGTGCTCAGGAAGACTATAAAGTCAACAACTTCCGCCTTTTGTTCCGTAGACAGTGTTTCAAACATGTCACGAGCCAATACGTCAAATGACATTACAGCACCTCCATTCCTGATATTACTTTAAAGATAGTATAAATGATTGGAATGTAATCGTCAAATTGATTTACCGATTTATACCATCAACAATAAATTAACACCCATCCCATCCCGGTAGCGCAGAATAATATTCGCGTCAATGATCGGCATGCTTTGCCACCATCGCTTTCTCAAAAGCCTCCTCTTCCTGACTTCTCAATGCCGGATCAGCATAACGGGAAAGCGCTCCGAATGTTTTCCCTCGCGATTCTGAAGGGGTAAAAGGCATTCCCTGCTCACGAATGCTCTGCACGGCAAAGATCCTTACTGCTTCGGCAAAAGTCGTACCAAGTCTGCGGTACAAAGCTTCCACCTGATCCTTAATATCTTCATCCATCCGCACCTGATAAACAGCTTGCTTAGCCATATCAAAAGCCCCTTTCCTGCACTACGATTGTAGTGCAATCTTGAGCCCTTGTCAAGTAATTATCTCAGTCCGCTTAATACCGGGAAATAGTATGATTCACCGCCCTTCCTCTTCATCCCACGCGCATTCTTCGTCAAATTCTTCGTACTCTTCACCAAGATCCATGACGCCATCGCCGTTGAAATCAAACATGCCGCCCCATAGACCCTTTATTCGTAGTAAACTTGAATCTCTGATACGCTCATGATATGATTCTGCCATGGAAAAAGTTGCGGGATGACAAACCCGGAGCTGAGAAATATCGCTGAAAGGAGGAATCGCCGTGGATCGGACTTACATCGCCATCGACCTGAAGAGCTTCTACGCGTCCGTCGAATGCGTTGAACGGCATTTTGATCCGCTGACCACCAACCTGGTTGTGGCGGATGACAGCCGAACGGAGAAAACGATCTGCCTGGCGGTTTCCCCAAGTCTCAAGGCCCATGGCATTGGCGGACGCGCCCGTCTGTTTGAAGTAGTGCAAAAGGTGAAGGAAGTCAATGCAAAGCGTCTTCGTGACGGC
>Ga0265301_10007436_pt1 | contig 10276 bp, 6 predicted proteins | sample AusTroGonzalo_MG_2_FD_193488 | JGI IMG/M metagenome (GOLD analysis project Ga0265301, IMG submission 193488) | Bovine rumen microbial communities from tropical cattle in Woodstock, Queensland, Australia - Gonzalo_04 | ecosystem: Host-associated > Mammals > Digestive system > Stomach > Rumen ...
TCTGTGCATTTTCGTCATCTTGGCCGACGAGCATCTTGCTGCCCTTAGCGCTGTCTGTGCGCAGGAGCGATTCGCTGATGGTGCCGCGGTCTTTCTTGAGGTTGCCTTTCACGAGCGCAAAGTAGAACTTGTCTACGACATGTTCGCGAATCATGCGGGTGAAGTCGCGGAGCGTGTCGCCGTGGAGTGCGGCGATGATGAGGCCGGAAGTTTCTTGGTCGAGGCGGTGGGCTATGGTCGGCTTGAAATCGAGACCTTCGTTACGTCCCCATTCCCAGAGGTATTCCACGAGGCTTTCGCCTGGGCGCGTGCCGCTGCCCGGCTGGCTTGCGAGTCCCGAGGGCTTGTTCACAATCACATAATCTTCGGTTTGCACGACGAGGTCGAGCTCGTGAGCGCCCCAGTGCGCCTGCTTTTCGGCACCTGTGAGGTGGTGGCCCCAGGTGGACTTGTTCTTGGCGAAACCTGTTGCACTTTTTGCATCGGGGCGTTGCGGGGTGTGGACAAAGTCCCAACTGTTCGACTCGGTTATGCCCAACTTTGTTGGGCGCAACTCTCGTCTTGTACAGTTGTCCCCGCTCGAAGGGGTAGCGGGAGCCGCTTCGGCGGCGGAAGCGAGGGGAAGGCTTTCCCCCTTTTTGTCGTCTTCGCTTACGGATTTGAAGTTCTCGTAAATGTTGACCACGTCGCCTTCGATGAGCATTTGGTTTGCCTTGCCGACAACTCCGTTTACACGGACTTTCTTTTTGCGGATGACAGCGAAGAACACCGAGAGCGATTCTTCGGGGAATGCCTTGCGGAGGAAACGGTCAAGGCGCATGTTTGCAAAATTGCGATCGATAGTACGTGTAATCATTTTTAGTTACTAGTTAATGGTTTACTTGCATTTTTTGGCGTAGTGTGCAAGTCGTACGCCGTCTGCGGCGCTGGTGACGATTCCGCCTGCGTAGCCGGCTCCTTCGCCGAGGACGAAGAGCCCTTGGGTGTTTACGCTTTCGAGTGTTTCGTTGTTGCGCGTGATGCGGAGCGGCGAGCTAGTGCGCGTTTCGGGGGCGACAATCAGGCCTTCGTTGATGAATCCCGGAATTTTGCGGTCAAAATTTTGGAAGCCTTCGGCGAGACTTTGGCATATCGTCTTGTCCATCCAATCCCACAGATTGCTTGGCACGAGCCCGCAAGGGTAGGTGGTTTTGGGGAGCGTTTTGTCTTCGCGGTGGGCGAGGAAGTTCTTGATCGTTTGCGCGGGAGCGGCGTAAACTTTTCCGCCGACGTTGTAGGCGTCTGTTTCGATTTTTCGTTGCAAGTCGAGACCGCCAAAAAGCGAACCGCTTGAAGGAATGTCAAAGCCTTCGGCGCCTGCAGTAATTGGGACGGCGATGGCTCCGTTAGCGAACGCTCCATTGCGGCGGCTGTAGCTCATGCCGTTTGTCGCAAGCGTTCCCGGTTCCGAGGCGCATGGCACAAGGACTCCGCCGGGGCACATGCAAAAGCTGTAGGCGCTCGAAGTCTTGTTGATGGTCTGCGTGGCGAGGAAATATTCGGCGGCTCCGGTGAGTCTTGTATCGACGTTCAGCCCGAGCTGTCGCATGTTGATGAGCGACTGCGGGTGTTCGACGCGGACGCCCATGGCGAACGCCTTGCTTTCGAGAGTCACGCCGCGAGCGTGGAGCATCTCGTAAACGCTACGTGCGGAATGCCCGACTGCAAGGACCAGCGCTTCGCACGGCTGCCAATGAGAAATCGCGGCGCTTGTATTGGATTGCTTCGCTTCGCTCGCAATGACGTTCTTTAGCTTGATCGCGCAAATTCGCCCATTCTTAATTTCAATATCTTCAAGGCTCGTGTTGAAATGGATATGCCCGCCGAGGCGGACAATCTCGGCGCGGACTTGACGCAACATGAGTACGAGTTTGTCTGTGCCGATGTGCGGCTTTGCAAATGTGACGACGCTTTCGTCAACGCCGAAGTCCACCATGTCCTTGAGTACGGTTTCGCTGAACAGGTTGCGACTGCGTGTGTTGAGCTTGCCATCGCTGAATGCACCAGCTCCACCTTCGCCAAATAGCACGTTGCTGTAGGCGTTGAACTTGCGGTCTACAAAGAATTTGCGGATGTCGCGAAAACGTTCTTCGACTTGCTTACCTTGTTCGTAGATGTCGACGGAGAACCCTTTGCGCAAAAGGTGTAGTGCTGCCCAGAGACCGCTAGGACCTGCTCCAATCACGTCCACGTGGCTTGCCATCGCTACAGTGTCTTTTAACGGTTCTGCATCGAGGCTGCGAATCTCGCGTTTGGATGCGATGAGCCCGCGGGCGTTGTTCCCCGAGGCTCGGACTTTGCGCTTCAGGTCGAAAACGACATTATAGGACCAGTGCAAGTCGCCTTTGCGTCGGGAGTCCAGCGAAAAGCGTTCGACTTCGAGATTGAAGATTTCTTCGGGATTCACTCGGAGCGTCTTGGCGAGCGCAAGACGGACTTCGCCTTTTTTTTCAAGGGCGACAGCGAGTTCTCTGTAGCGATATGTAAACATGTATGCCACAAATTTAGAAATATGGCAAAAAAATAGTTTTTTGGACTTGAGATAGTGGTTTGCATTTTTTTATAATTGTGAAAACCCTAAAAATGGTAGTGATATATGTTTAAAGTTGGTTTTGATAACGATGCTTATCTAAAAACTCAATCTGAAAAAATTCAAGAACGTATCTCTAAATTTGGTGGTAAACTTTATCTTGAATTTGGTGGAAAACTTTTTGATGACCATCATGCAAGCCGCGTTTTGCCGGGCTTTGCTCCTGACTCCAAAATCCGCATGCTCGAAAAGCTCAAGGATAAGGCCGAAGTCATCATCGCCATCAATGCTGGCGACATCGAAAAGAACAAGGTTCGTGGCGACCTCGGAATTACTTACGATCAAGACGTTCTTCGCCTGATTGACGCTTTCCGTGGTTATGGCCTTTACGTGAGCAGCGTGGTGCTGACCCGCTGGCAAGAACAGCCGAGCGCAGTCGCTTATCAGAAAAAGCTAGAAGGTCTCGGACTCAAGGTCTATCGCCATTATCCGATTGCCGGTTATCCGAGCAACATCCCGCTCGTGGTGAGCGATGACGGTTATGGCAAAAATGAATTTGTTGAAACTTCTCGCGAACTCGTGGTGGTGACCGCTCCGGGTCCGGGTAGTGGAAAGATGGCTGTCTGCCTCTCGCAAATTTATCATGAAAACAAGCGCGGTGTCAAGGCTGGCTACGCCAAGTTTGAAACGTTCCCGATTTGGAACATCCCGCTCAAGCACCCGGTCAACCTTGCATACGAAGCAGCAACGGCCGACTTGAATGACGTGAACATGATCGACCCGTTCCATTTGGAAGCTTACGGCAAGACGACGATTAACTACAATCGCGATGTCGAAATCTTCCCGGTGTTGAACGCTCTCTTTACCCGCATTCTCGGTGAATCTCCGTACAAGAGTCCGACTGATATGGGCGTGAACATGGCTGGCAACTGCATTGTTGACGATGCCGCTGTTTGCGAAGCCGCCAATGCCGAAATCATCCGCCGTTACTACAATACTTTGTGCCAAGTCCGCAAGGGCAATGCTGATAAGGATCAAGTCTACAAGCTTGAACTCGTGATGGAACAGGCTCACATCAGTGCTAAGGACCGCAAGGTTGCTGTCGCTGCTGTGGCAAAGGCTGAAGAAACGAACGGTCCGGCAGTCGCTATTGAACTGAACGATGGCACGATCATCACGGGCAAGACTTCTTCTCTCCTCGGTGCTTCTTCTGCTATGTTGCTCGATTCTCTCAAGCACTTGGCTGGCATCCCGGACGAAGTCCGCTTGCTCTCTCCGATGGTGATTGAACCGATTCAGAACCTCAAGACGATGCAGCTTGGTCACAAGAACCCGCGCCTCCACATGGACGAAGTCCTCGTGGCTCTCTCCGTTTGCGCTCTGACGGATTACAATGCAAAGATTGCGCTCGAAAAACTTCCGGAACTCCGCCATTGCGAAGTCCACTCCAGCGTGATTCTTTCGCAGGTTGACGTTGGCGTGTTCCGCCGCCTCGGTGTGAACCTCACGTCGGAACCGAATTATCAGACGAGCAAACTCTATCACGGTTAAGAACGTTTGCTAATCGGCGCAATACGGCGTTGCTCGCCCCCTCACGTACATTTTAGTACGCTACGGGGGACTCGCGCCTTGTCTTGCTTGATTATCCAACGTTCTTGTTTATTGCCAAACTCTGCTCGCTTATCCGATTTTTTGGCAGTCATCCCGGATGAGTTCTCTTTGACCACTTAGCACTTTAGTGCTTATGTGGTCATGATCCGCGTATGGGGACGGGATCGGCATACACGGTTCAAATAGCAGATACTTTTAGAAAAAGATTATCGAGAAATCGGTAGTCTTTTTCTTTTTGTTTGTATATTTAAAAAGTAATTTGATTAAAAGGATGGGTTTGAATGGCTAATGGTAAAGTTTACGATGATGTTGAAGTTCACGATATGAACGATATGCATCGTGATAGGAAAACAGTGAAAACGGGAGATGAACAGAATGGCGCTCCCGTTGTCTGGAAAGCGCTTTCTGTAATTATCGCTATGCTTGCGGTGGTTTACGATTTATCTCCGATTGATGCGGTCCCGGATACGATTCCGCTGTTTGGCTGGCTTGATGATGTGGGCTTTACTGTAATGGCCGCTCTCAATGCTTATCAGCAATTCGCCAAGGACCAGAATTCCATGGTCGTTCGCTTGGCAAAGTACGTCAAGTGGATGATGGTGGCTTTTATTGTGCTGGCGGGTGTTGCTGTTGGCGGTCTTATAACTGCTATTATCGCGCTCGTTACGCACTAGTTCTTTGACTTGTCACCCCGGATTTATTCTCTTTGACCACTTAGAACTTTGACGCTTTGCGTCAGCATCTTCGGCTCAATCATGACAGTCTGCAAGCAGCCTGTCGCGACACTCGCCTTGAATGCAACTAGCTCTTATGTGGTCATGATCCGCGAATGGGGACGGGGTCGCCTTTTTCAAGCCGCGTTCTTCACAGTGATTCGATTCGTTTTCACAATTTCCTCCACGAAATATTGATGCACTCTTAAATCGCTATTGAGTTCCGGGTGGAACGAAATAGCGAGTTGATTCTTGTATCGCACGGCGACAATTTGATTTTGAACGGTCGCAAGAATTTGCACATCCTGGCTTGCGTGCTGTATGAGCGGAGCTCGGATGAATGTCATCGGAATTTTCCCGATTCCCTCAAAATTTTCTTCGGTGTAAAAACTCCCGAGCTGCCGACCGTAGGCATTGCGTTCTACAGTGACGGGCGTTGTCGCAAAATACGTATGACCGTCGTTGCTCAATTTCTCGGCAAGTAGAATCAATCCTGCGCAAGTGCCAAATGTCGGGAGTCCGCTTTCGATACGTTCGCGTAAAGGCTCGAAGAGTCCGAGGTCGCGCAAAAGTTTTCCTTGCACGGTGCTTTCGCCTCCGGGTAAAATGAGTCCGTCGAAATCTTGTTCGAGGTCTCGTAACTGGCGAATTTCAAAAGTTTCGACACCGAGCTTTTCGAGAATCAGGCGGTGCTCCGCAAATGCTCCTTGTACGGCGAGTACGCCAATTTTAATTCGTTTGTTTATTTTGTCTCCGCTCATTTATTTTCCTCGTTCAGCCATTAAAAGTGCAATTTCGTTTTCGTTGATGCCGACCATGGCTTCGCCCAAATCTTCGGAGAGCTTGGCGATGAGCTTTGCGTCCGTGTAGTTTGTGACGGCTTGTACGATGGCGGCGGCACGCTTGGCTGGATTGCCGGACTTGAAAATGCCCGAACCGACGAACACGCCTTCGGCGCCGAGTTGCATCATGAGAGCTGCATCGGCGGGGGTGGCGACACCGCCTGCGGCAAAGTTCACGACGGGGAGTCGCTTGTGGTCGTGAACGTACTTTACGAGTTCGTACGAGACTTGCAATTCCTTGGCGCGGTTGAAAAGCTCATCTTCGCGCATGGACGAGATGCGTGCGATTTCCTGATTCATGAGGCGAATGTGACGGACTGCCTGTACGATGTCGCCGGTTCCCGGTTCGCCTTTGGTGCGGATCATGGAAGCGCCTTCTTCGATGCGGCGGAGGGCTTCGCCGAGGTCGCGGGCTCCGCAGACGAACGGCACTTTGAATTCGTGCTTGTTGATGTGGAATACGTCATCGGCGGGGGAGAGTACTTCGCTTTCGTCGATATAGTCAATTTCGATGGCTTCGAGGAGCTGGGCTTCGACAAAGTGACCGATACGGCACTTGGCCATGACCGGGATGGAAACGGCGTCTTGGACGCCTTTAATCATCTTGGGGTCGCTCATACGGGAGACTCCGCCTGCGGCGCGGATGTCGGCGGGGATGCGTTCGAGGGCCATAACAGCTGCGGCACCGGCGGCTTCAGCGATTTTTGCCTGTTCCGGCGTGGTGACGTCCATAATGACGCCGCCTTTGAGCATTTGGGCAAGATTCTTGTTCAATTCGTAGCGATTTTCTGTAGACATTTAAAACTCCTTGGGGTTGTGCGGACCATTCCGCTGTTTTCGAGGCATAAATTAGACTCTTTTCTGACTTTATCAAATATTCAATTTTCTATTATTTTAATAGGTTCAGAATAATGTCAGTTGGTGGTCAGTTTATGTTGTGTATGACTTCGCTTTGTAAAAACACTCGAAACGGTCCTCGCTCGCGTGGCTCGCTGCGGAATGTTTCTCGCTCGTGGAGGGTAAATTAAGTATGCTTTCTTATGACATTTCCAAAGCGGGGGATGATACTCTTTATCATTTCCTCTATCGTTCCATCAGGGACGATATTTTGGCGGGTCGTCTCGAAGCGGACGCAAAACTCCCTTCAAAACGTCCTTTTGCAAATTCTCTTGGCGTGAGCGTTGTGACGGTTGAAAACGCTTACGGGCAACTCTTGGCAGAAGGCTTTATCTACACGCTTCCGCGCAAAGGCTTCTTTGTCTCTGCCATCCAGCAAAAGCAAACGTTCCCCGTTCCCAATAAAACTCCGGTAAAGGAATCGCGTGAGTCTAAGCGCATGGAACCGCCGAAATCTCCGCATTACATCGCAGACTTTGTCGATAATCAAGTGGATGCTTCGAGTTTCCCGTTTTCCACGTGGGCTAAGGTCACGCGAAAAGTGCTTTGCGAACAGCAAAATGAACTCCTGACACGTTCGCCGAATTCCGGAATCTTTGTGCTACGAAAAGAAATTGCCAAGATGCTCCGTGATTTTCGCGGTATGAATGTAGACCCGGAACAGATTGTCGTTGGCGCAGGAACGGATTGCCTTTACACATGGCTTGTGCAGTTGCTAGGTTTCGACAAAAAGTATGGCGTCGAAGATCCGGGTTACAGCAAGATTTCAAAAATTTACCGCAAGTTAAATGTTGTCTGCAATTTTATTCCGCTAGACGAAAACGGCATTCGCATTGACCAACTCGAAGAAACTTGCACGGATGTCGTCCATCTTTCGCCATCGCACCATTTCCCGACAGGGAAGGTAATGCCCGTGAGCCGTCGCTATGAACTCTTGAGCTGGGCTTCAAAATCAAGCAACCGCTACATCGTCGAAGACGAATACGATAGCGAGTTCCGCATGGTGGGCCGCCCGATTCCCGCATTGCAGAACATTGATGTGCAAGACAAGACGATTTATATAAATTCATTTTCAAAAACGCTTGCTTCTACTGTGCGCGTGGGCTATATGGTGCTCCCCAAGCCACTAGCCAAAAAGTTCCGCGAAGAATTCTCGTTTTACACATGCACGGTTTCGAACCTGATGCAGCATGTTCTTGCAAAGTACATCGGCGAAGGCCATTATGAAAAGCACATCAACCGCATGCGAAATTTTTACCACCGACGTCGCGATACATTGCTCGATATCATCCGTCGTAGCCCACTCCACAACTGCGTTGAAATTGCCGAACAAGACGCAGGACTTCACTTTATTTTGAAAGTGAATACGATTCTTTCTGATGAAGAATTTTGCAATCGAGCTCTTGAAAAAGGCGTACGCATCGGAGCCCTTTCGGACTATTATACTATGGCCGAACCTTCGCAACACGAGTTCATCATCAACTATTCTTCTGTGCCCGAAACGCAGATGAAAAAGGCTATTCAACAACTCTCAAAAATCGTGGAATGAAAATTATGAGTCTATGGAGTCTTTTTCGCTTCTTTTGTCTACGTTAAGCCGTATTTTACAAGACAAATCCATTTCTTTTTCTTACATTAGACCAAATGCTTTAATTTGTTCCTTGGAGAGGATTGGATGAAAAAGTTTTTTGCAATGTGCGTCGTGTCCGCATTCCTTCTCGCCGCATGTGGTGAAGACAACGGCAGTAATGCTGATCCAGACGAACCGGTGTCGAGCAGTGCTGTGAAAAAATCCAGCAGTAGCAAGGCGAACTCCTCGTCAAGTAAAAAAGTTTCGTCTAGTTCTGCTAAGTCTTCTTCGTCTGCGAAAAAGCTCTCAAGTGCGAACAGCGCTAAGGCTATATACGACGAGAAAAATAACACCATGAAGGATCCTCGCGACAACAAAACCTACAAGACCGTGAAAATCGGCGATCAAGTCTGGATGGCGGAAAATTTGAATTATAAATCAAGTCTTAGCTACTGCTATGGCGAAGAACCTTCATACATGCAAAATAGTCATCCGGGCTTATGCGGTACATACGGTCGCCTTTATAAGTGGGATGCTGCAACGGAAGTTTGCCCTGGCGGCTGGCACTTGCCCTCTAAGGACGAATTTGAAACCTTGATCCAAACAGTTGGCGGTAGCGGTAATGCGGGATTAAAGCTCAAGTCTGTTGACGGCTGGAAATTTGAGAAGAAAGAAACTGTCGGAACGGATGCTTATGGTTGGACAGCCCTCCCTGGAGGCTTCAGAAAGGAAGACGATTTGAGTGGTTATGTCACTGAGAATATTGAATCGTACGATTTTCTTGGCGACAAGACCATGGCGTATTTCTGGAGTTCTACGGAAGATGTTGAAACATCGACTAGGCTTGATGGCAATAGAATTCTAGTTGATCACGCGTTCTGCATGTCTTTGGAGAATCGTTACGCAAAGGCTGATATTTGGGGTGAGCCGATGATCAATGCAATGTCCGTCCGTTGCATTCTGGATTCCAAAACTTCGTCTAACGCAAAATCTAGCAGTAGCAAGGCAAACTCTTCTTCTAGCGCGAAGTCTTCTTCATCTGCGAAATCGGGGAGTTCTGTGGCTGTGCCCAAAGGCTGCAAAACTTCAACCGAAGATAATTGCGAGTATGGCGAACTGGTAGATGACCGCGACGGACAAACTTACAAGACCGTGAAAATCGGTGACCAGTGGTGGATGGCCCAGAACCTGAATTACAGAAGAGAGGCAAAATACAAAAACGATTATTGCTATTGTTACAATAATTCAAAAGATAATTGCGATAAGTTTGGGCGCTTATATGTATGGACTGCAGCTGCGGACGCTTGTCCCGAGGGATGGCATCTGCCATCCACAGCGGAATGGAAAACCTTGATTGACTCGGTGGGGGGCGAAGAAGTCGCTGGCATAACACTCAAGACGAGTGGATGGAATCGCGGTGGCGATGCGACTGATGCTTTCGGTTTTTCTGTGCTTCCTGCAGGTTACAGGGACTGGCTCTACCAAGACGATTATTACGAGGAGGGGTATCAAGCGCTCTTTTGGAGTTCTAATGAATATGAAAACAGTAGTGGATGCGTGTATTTTCAGAGTGTGTATGATGGTGCGGATATCCGCTCTGGAAACAAAGACGACGGCTATTCTGTTCGTTGCGTGATGGATGTCGAACCTGAAATTATAGAACCCCCGGTTATTATAGTGCCCGAGGCAAAAGCCTGCAAAACTGAAACTAAAGATGAATGCGAATATGGCTTGCTAACGGACTCCCGTGATAAACAAACTTACAAAACCGTGAAGATTGGTTCGCAGATTTGGATGGCTGAGAATCTTAATTTTGAGACGGATAGTTCCTATTGCTTCAACGACTCCGCTAAGTACTGTTCCAAGTACGGTCGCCTTTACACTTGGGCCGCTGCAATGGACAGTGCTGGCGTATGGAGTGAAAACGGCAAAGGCTGCGGTTATCAAAAAATGTGTACACCCACCTATCCAGTGCAGGGGGCGTGTCCCAGTGGCTGGCATTTGCCTACGAAGGCTGAATATGATACTTTGTTTGCCGCAATTGGTGGCTCTGAGACTGCAGGTGTAAAACTCA
>Ga0265301_10007438_pt1 | contig 10274 bp, 9 predicted proteins | sample AusTroGonzalo_MG_2_FD_193488 | JGI IMG/M metagenome (GOLD analysis project Ga0265301, IMG submission 193488) | Bovine rumen microbial communities from tropical cattle in Woodstock, Queensland, Australia - Gonzalo_04 | ecosystem: Host-associated > Mammals > Digestive system > Stomach > Rumen ...
CACATAAGCTTTACATGGACAAGTGCTACGGCAAGGGTGCCAGAAACGATGCTGTAGGAATGCAGTACCTGATTCCGGGTTGGAAGTTTGATAACAAGAGACCTTGTATGGTCAGATAAAAAACATAAATTGGAAACAGTTATTTCAGGAGGAAATAATGAAGAAAGTACTTATGGTTCTTTTCGTAGCCCTTGCAGTTACAGCAATGGTCTTCGCACAGGGCGGAAACGAGAGTGGCTCAGGAGCTTCTCTCAAGGGTAAAAACGTCAGAGTCGTCATCGGATCAACATCCACAAGCGGTGACTCCTATCTCATCGCATCCACAGTCTGCAGATATCTGGCAGATGCTGTCGGTGCCAATATGAAGGTTGACGGACTCAAGTCCGGTGAGGATTTCTATGCTCTCGCAACAGACAAGGGTAAAGGCGATGTCATTGAGATTTTCCATGACATGTTCTACCTCTCAACTCCGTTCGGAGCACAGGGACCTGAGTACTCACTCGAGAACTTCACAATCGGCCCCAGAGTAGCACAGAACCCGACATCCTGCTGGGCAACAAGAAAGAGTGCTCCTTACACAACACTTGTAGAAGCAGCTGAGTGGCTCAAGGCCAATCCGAATGAGGTCGTCAGATACTCATGTGAGAGCGGCGGTGTTTCACACTGTGCATTCATCGTTTACTGGAACTGGGTCAACGAGACCTACGGACCGTCCGTTTCTTCCAGAATGAAGGTTGTCATCGGCGGATCAACAGATAAGAAGCTCCAGCAGATCTGGGACAACAACACCGATATCATCTTCGCCGATGTCATGTCACTGCTTCAGTACACACAGACCGACGATCCTAAGCTTGCTCTGAAGTTCAGCGGAACTCTGGACAACATGGATGGAGTCGATGTACCGAGCTATGCAGACCAGGGAATCACACTCAACGGACAGCCGTTCAGATTCTCCAAGGATTTCGTCATCTACCTTCCGAAGAATGTCGACAAGAACATCGTCGCAGAGCTTGAGGAAGCAGTTAAGAAGATCAACGCTGATCCTAACCTCAAGGCTGACCTTGCTAAGATGAATTACAGAACAGGTGACTTCCTTACAGTCGCTGAAACTGCAGCTTTCATCCAGAACAAGTACAACGGACTTGCAAGCCTTATTGCAACAGCTCCGAGTCTTGATTCACTGATGTGATATAATCAGACAACAGACAGATGGTCCTGCGGGACCATCTGTCCATTTATTACTAAGGAGCAAAGTAGGTATGTTCCATATTGATTTCAAGTTTTCACAGGCACATCTGATTGTGCCGAGAATCATCGGGTGGGTGCTTGCAATCCTGCTCGTTGCGATTCTCGTAAGACGTATTATCAGGTGTATAAAGACAAAGGAACCGTTCTTCAACAAGGACTTCAGACTTCTGGTCAAAGGTTGGGACAAGGTAAGGCTTATCGGCTACCTGGTCCTTTTGTGTCTTTATCCGCTTGCAATGCAGGCAATTCACTTCCTGCCGGCTTCAATAATCTTCATGTTCCTCTTCAACGTTATTTTCAACGGAGTAGAGCAGGTCAAAGGTTTTGTGGAAGGCATCAAGACAAAAGAGGGATGGAGCAATCCTGGTTTCAGATCCATCATCATATCACTGATTGTTTCAGTTGTTTCGTCAGTCCTCATCTGGCTGATTTTCGGAACACTGTTCAAGATAACATTGCCGTAAGGAGGTAGAAAATGGGTGGAATCACTTTTCAGTTTCAGTACCTTCTGATGTCCCTTCTGGGAGTCGGCGTCGGTATTATTTTCGGTGCCCTTCCGGGCATGACAGCCACAATGGCAATTGCCATTTTCCTGCCTCTCACTTACGCATATGACCTGAACACCTCGCTGTATCTGCTTCTTGGTCTGTACGTCGGCGGAATCTCAGGAGGTCTTATTCCTGCTATTCTGGTGAACATTCCGGGAACTCCGTCATCAATCTGTACAGGTTTCGACGGACATCCTATGGCCATGAGGGGAGAAGGAGAGCGTGCTCTTAAGATTGGAATCACCGCATCCTTCATCGGCGGTATGGTTTCTCTGGTCTTCCTCTGGTTCTTCACACCTCCGCTTGCAAAGTTCGCAATCAACTTCGGAGCTGTTGAGAAGTTCCTCATCATTCTGTTTGCCATGACAATCATCGCCGCTCTTTCCAAGGGCGATATGCTCATGGGTATCTTCAGCGGATTTGTAGGAGTTCTGATTTCCCTTATGGGTAACTTCGCCTACAACGGAATGAACAGAATGATCCCGACTTCTGGAATCCTCAAGCTGAGAATGAGAAACGGTTTCTCTCTGCTTCCGGTCATGATCGGTCTCTTCGCACTGATGCAGATATTCCAGGAAGCGGAAACAGGAATGAAGGAAAATGACTTCAAGACCAATCTCGATACTCAGACCAGAAAGTTCAAGTTCTCTGACCTGAAGGGACAGGGCATCAACTTCATCAGGTCCGCAATCATCGGAACCTTTGTCGGAGTACTGCCGGGCGTCGGTGGATCTGCTGCATCACTTCTTTCCTATTCACAGGCAAAGAACTTCAGCAAGCATCCCGAGGAGCTCGGAAAGGGTTCGGTTGAGGGTCTTGTTGCATCCGAATGTGCAAACAACGGATTGACCGGAGGAGCTCTGATTCCTCTTCTTTCTCTGGGAATTCCGGGAGACAGTACAACAGCAGTTCTTGTCGGAGCATTCCTTCTTCAGGGTGTCACCGTAGGACCTCTGTTCATCTCACAGAATCCGATCCTTTGGAAATCCATTCTTCTGGGACTGTTCATCGCCAACATCTTCATGTTCCTTCTGATGTTCTATCCCATCAAGTGGATCAGTAAGGTCATCAATCTTCCGAAGGGAAGGCTCTATCCTGTGATTATTCTGCTCTGTGTTGTCGGTTCCTATTCCGCCAACAACGGAAACATGTTCGATGTCTGGTCAATGATCCTGTTCGGATTCGGATTCTACATCCTGAATAAGTTCGGAATGACAACAGCACCGTTCCTGATCGGATTCATTCTCGGAAAGAATCTCGAGGAGTACTTCATCGATGCAATCCAGGGTTCCGGCGGATCCCTCGGCATCTTCTTCTCGAGTACAATTGGTAACGTGATTTGGGTTCTCATAGCCGCATCGATCTTCTATTCGGTCTGGGATGCGACAAAGGAATCCAGAAAGGCAAGAAAGGCTGCTAAGGCGGCAAAATAAGGAGAATAAAATGAAAATTGCATTTATCGGACTTGGAATCATGGGAAAGCCCATGGTAAGAAACCTTCTGAAGCATGGAAATGAAGTCTGGGTTTATGACCGCAAGGAAGAGAATATAGCTCTTGTCACAAAAGACGGTGCAAAGGCCGGAAAGAGCAATGCAGATATCATCGCCAAGGCAGATGTCATCATCACCATGGTTCCGAACGGACCTCAGGTTGAAGAGGTTGTTCTGGGCAAGGACGGAGTTCTTGATAATGCCAAGAAGGGTGCTGTTCTCATCGACATGAGTTCAATCGCACCGGCTGTCAGCAAGAAGGTCTGCGAAGCATGTGCCGCCAAGGGAATCAGAATGCTTGACGCTCCTGTCTCCGGCGGAGAGCCGAAGGCTATCGACGGAACACTGGCAATCATGGTCGGCGGAGACAAGGCACTGTTCGACGAGTATCAGAGCCTTCTTCTTCAGATGGGCGCATCTGCAGTCTACTGCGGACCCATCGGTGCCGGAAACACAACAAAGCTTGCTAACCAGATCATCGTTGCTGTTAACATCGCAGCAGTTGCAGAGGCATTCACAATGGTCAAGAAGGCCGGAGTTGATCCGCATCTGGTATTCGATGCCATCAAGGGCGGACTTGCTGGAAGCACAGTCATGAACGCCAAGGCACCGATGATGATGGACGATAACTTCAAGCCCGGATTCAGAATTGACCTTCACATCAAGGATCTGAACAACGCCATTGAGACAGGTCACGTCTGCGGATCTCCGCTCCCGCTTACTGTTCAGGTTCAGGAGATGTTCGAAACCCTGCATGCTGACGGAAACGGAAGCGATGACCACAGCGGTCTTGCAAAGTACTACGCAAAGCTTTCAGGAACAAAGATTGCTGACTGATCATTCAGTCATGACAATGAAGGCCGGGTCATCGATCCGGCCTTCATTCTTTATTACAGGATTAAATCAATAACCCATCAGGGATGCAATTGCGGAAGCTGTCTCCTTGAGTTTGGGCACAGCGGCTTCAAGCTGCTCACGCTTCATGTTGGAGGAAAGGGCAGAGAGGCTGATGGCACAGACTGTCTTTCCCTTGTTGTTGATGATGGGGACTGCCACACAGTTGTCCTCAAGAGCCAGCTCCTCACGGTCTCTTCCGACACCTTCCTCTCTGACCTTGAGAAGTTCTTTCTTCAGCAGAACAGGGTCTGTGATGGTGTACTTCGTAAGAGGTTTGATCTTTGTGCGGCTGATAAGCTCATCAATCTCCTTATCCGAAAGTGAACTTGCAAGGACCTTTCCAAGACCTGAGCAGTAGAACGGAACCTTCTTGCCCGGGGTGAAATGAGTTCTCGGAATACTCTGGCTGTCGATGCGGTCGATTATCAGAATCTCATCTTCATACATCACTCCGAGGTTTCCGTTTGCAAGCGGGAACTGACTCCACAGGAGCTCCAGTGACGGCATGGCAACCTTTCTGATTTCAAGAGACTGAAGGGCGCGTGCGGACAGCTTAAGGCTCTTCAGACTTACTGTATAAGTGTCAGTGTGCTCATCCTTCGAAAGGTATCCGGTGGATACAAGGGTTGAAAGCATCCTGAATGCCATGTTGCTGTTTACACCGAGCTTGTCACATACATCCTGAATGGTGAGCGGACGTGTCTGTTCTATGGCCAGATCCAGGATTGCAAAGCACCTGACTGCGGCTTTGATATCATATTTCCCAAGGCTGTCGGTTTCCATTGAAAACCCCCAAATGAATAACAAGTTCAGATAATATAATTATATTATAAAAACGTAGTGAATGCCACAAATAAATATAATGAAGTACATATTTTTATTGCCATTTATGCCCTTCTTTCCAGTATAATGGACACAAATGATTTCCATATTATTCAGGATTGGATCAGGAGAGGAAAATGGAAAAATCAAAAGTATATTTCACTGATTTCAGAACAAAAATCGGTGTAAGTCAGACTACAAAGCTGCAGAAGCTTATCAAGGCCGCAGGCATCGGTAAGATTGATTTTGACGGAAAGTTCGTCGCAATCAAGATGCACTTCGGAGAGTTGGGAAACTGCGCATACCTCAGGCCCAACTACGTCAAGGCTGTGGCCGATGTGATCAAAGAGCTGGGCGGAAAGCCGTTTCTTACAGACTGCAACACTCTGTATCCGGGAAGCCGCAAGAACGCGGTAGACCATCTTGAATGTGCTGAGATCAACGGCTTCAATTCGGTGACCACAGGATGCAGGATCATCATCGCAGACGGCCTTAAAGGAACAGATGACGCCGAGCTTCCGATTCCCGGTGGCGAGTACTTGAAGACGGCCCTCATCGGACGTGCCATCGCAGATGCGGATATCTTCATCTCCCTTTCTCACTTCAAGGGACACGAGAACACCGGTTTCGGCGGATCGATCAAGAACATCGGAATGGGCTGCGGAAGCCGTGCCGGAAAGATGGCCCAGCATGACCAGGGAAAGCCGGCAGTAGATCCTGAGCTTTGCAGAGGATGTAAGAAATGTGCCGCCTCCTGCGGAAGCGATGCAATAACATACGGTCCGGACCGCAAAGCACACATCGACCAGGACCTTTGCAAAGGTTGCGGAAGATGTATCGGCGCATGTAACTTCGATGCAATAAGCGCCCAGTTCGACGCTGCAAACGAAGTTCTCTGCTGCAAGATGGCCGAATACACAAAGGCCGTTTTAAACGGAAAGCCGAACTTCCATATCATTCTGATCATGGATGTGTCGCCCAACTGCGACTGTCATGATGAAAACGATGCCCCGATTCTTCCGAACATCGGAATGCTGGCATCCTTTGATCCTGTTGCTTTGGACCAGGCCTGTGTAGACCTCTGCCAGAAGGCAACTCCGGTCCGCAACAGCCAGCTCGGTGATAACCTTGCAGACCCGCACTGGCACTGCCACCATGATCATTTCACAGACAGCAATCCGAACGTCAGATGGAAGGAAACCCTTTCACACGGCGAGAAGATCGGTCTGGGAACCAGAGATTACGAGCTTTGTGTGATTAAATAAAACAGAGCTAGATAAAAGAACAGGGCTGTCATCATGACAGCCCTGTTTGTTTTGAGCAAAAGCTTTTTTCAAGCTTTCTTTTTCTTTGAAACGATATCGAAGATGACTGCTGCAAGGAGAACGAGACCCTTGACGACCTTCTGGTAGTTGGCATCGACACCCATGATGTTCATACCGAGGTTGATGACACCCATCAGGATAGCACCGACGATGACGCCAGGAACTGTTCCGATTCCACCGTATGCGGAAGCTCCGCCGATGAAACAGGATCCGATAGCATCCATCTCATAGTTGGTTCCGGCTGTCGGGTTTGCTGAGTTCAGTCTTGCGATTGTAATCATACCTGCGATAGCTGCAAGGAAGGCCATGTTGATGTAAGCGGTGAAGAAGACCTTTCTTGTATCGACACCTGAAAGGCTTGCGGCCTTCTCATTTCCGCCGACAGCGTAGAAGTGTCTTCCGATTGTTGTCTTGGATGTGATGTAGTTGTAGATGAGAATTACAACGGCAACCCAGATGAGGACAACAGGAATACCTTTGTACTGTGAAAGCTTGAACATGAAGGCAAGGATAGCCAGGTCGATGATGACAAGTCTTACAATCATCGATGAGAAACTTTCAACCTTGTAGCCCTTGCTGATCTTCACAGCTCTTCCTCTGAATGACATGACAGAGGAGACCACGGCGACGATGATACCGAACAGCATACATGTCAGGTTGAAGCCCTCGACATGGAAGAAGTCCGGGATATAGCTGTTGAACAGATTCAGATACTGAGCCGGCATCGGGGCCAGGGTAAGGCCGTTGAGGATGACGTTGGCAAGACCTCTGAATACAAGCATTCCGGCAAGGGTAGTGATGAACGGAGGAATCTTAACATATGCGATCCAGAATCCCTGCCATGCACCGATTGCAAGACCTACAGCGATCATTACAGCCATTGAAAGCCAGATCGGGAGTTTGCCGTTGACCATCATTGAACCGCCGACAGCACCGACGAAACAGACGACCGAACCTACTGACAGGTCGATGTTTCCACCAGTGAGGATACAGAGCAGCATACCGGTTGCAAGAACAAAGACGTAGGCGTTCTGTGCGATGAGGTTGTTGATGTTGGCAGGAAGAAGCATTCTTCCCCTGGTTCCGATTGTGAAGGCTATGATAACCAGAATCAGAACAAGAACCATCGTATATTTTTTGAAAATCTCTTTTACCTTATCCATCATTTTCCTCCTTTTTTATTCTGGGAAGCGACTATGCACTCCATAATCGATTCCTGACTTGCGGATGCGGCATCAAGTTCGCCGACGATACGGCCTTCGTCCATGACATATATTCTGTCTGCCATTCCCAGGACCTCGGGCAGTTCGGAGCTGATCATTATGACCGATTTTCCCATCTCAACCAGCTGGTTGATGATGCAGTAGATTTCATACTTGGCTCCGACGTCGATACCTCTGGTCGGCTCGTCGAGAATCAGGATATCCGGCTTTGCGAACATCCACTTTGCAAGAAGAACCTTCTGCTGGTTTCCTCCGGAGAGGTTGTTTACATGCTGCTCAACGGTCGGGCACTTGATCTTGAGTTCTTTCTTGTAATCCTTGGCGACCTCATATTCCTTATCCGTATCGATGACTCCCTGCTTGTTTGAAACCTCGGCGAGGTTGGCAAGCGAGATGTTCATCTTGATAGCATTCGGCAGAATCAGTCCGTTACCTTTTCTATCCTCCGTGACATATGCAAGACCATGGGCAATGGCTTCCTTTACTGTATTCAGATGGACCTCTTTGCCGTTGATCTTGATCTTTCCGGATATCTGGGTTCCGTAGCTCTTTCCGAAGATACTCATCGAAAGCTCTGTTCTTCCGGCGCCCATCAGGCCTGCAATTCCGAGAACCTCTCCGCGGCGCACGTTGAATGAAACGTTGTCGATGACTTTCTTCTCAAGGAAGATCGGATGATAGACATTCCAGTTCTTGACCTCCATCATGACTTCGCCGATCTCGTGGGCCTCGCGCTTGGGGAAGCGGTCGGTTAAATCTCGTCCGACCATGCCCTTGATGATGCGGGCTTCGGAAATGTCGTCGGTGGCCTTGTTCAGGGTCTCGATTGTCTGTCCGTCTCTGATGATTGTAATCTGGTCGGCTACGTAGGAAATCTCATTCAGCTTGTGGGAAATGATGATTGAGGTCATTCCCTTCTTCTTGAACTCCAGAAGGAGATTCAGAAGGGCTCTGGATTCGGATTCGTTCAATGACGAAGTGGGCTCGTCCAGAATGAGAAGCCTTGCGTTCTTTGCAAGTGCCTTTGCAATCTCGACAAGCTGCATCTTTCCGACACCGATATCCTTGACCAGGGTCTTTGATGATTCTTTCAGTCCGACCTGTTTAAGATATTTATCAGCCAGGTTGAAGGTTTCATCCCAGTCAATGGCATATTTCTTACCCCTCTCGTTTCCGAGGAACATGTTTTCTCCGATGGAGAGATAGGGGATAAGGGCCAGCTCCTGATGGATGATGACTATTCCTTTTTTCTCACTGTCTGTTATTTTCGTGAATTTGCAGCGTTCACCGTTGTAGATGATTTCGCCTTTGTAGGTTCCATATGGGTGGATACCGCTCAGAACCTTCATGAGGGTTGATTTTCCGGCTCCATTCTCTCCGACAAGAGCATGGATCTCACCATCTTCCACTTTGAGATTTACATTATCAAGCGCCTTTACGCCGGGGAAGGTTTTGGTGATGTTCTTTAATTCCAAAAGTGTGGTGCTCAAAATAAACAATCTCCCGTCTAACGATAAACGCGGATACTCCATTGCTGAAGTATCCGCATATTGATTACTAAATAACTGATGTAGTTGAAATTACTTCAGCTGGTCAGCTGTGTAGTAACCGGAATCGAGCAGAAGCTCCTTGTAGTTGTTGACATCTGCGAATACCGGCTCACAGAGGAAGCTCGGGACAACCTTGACACCGTTGTTGTATGTTGATGTGTCGTTGACTGGAGCTGTCTTACCCTTAGCAATGGCATCGACCATCTCGACGACCTTTGCTGCGAGAGTTCTGGTATCCTTGAAGATTGACATTGACTGCTTTCCGGCAAGCATGTTCTTGACGTTGGCAATATCACAGTCCTGTCCGGTGATTACCGGCCAAGCACCCTTGTAGTTGTTGGCAAGAGCGTTCTCAACTCCGAGAGCTGTTGAGTCGTTTGAGCAGAGGACGACATCGAGAGTCTTTCCGCCAGCATAGTAGGATGAGAGGATAGCCTCCATTCTGTTCTGTGCATTCTCTGTTGACCAGTTGGCTGTTGCGACTTCTGCGAACTCAATCTGCTTTGAGTTGACAATCAGCTGACCCTTCTGGATGTAAGGTCTTACGACATCCATTGCTCCGCCATAGAAGAACAGTGCGTTGTTGTCGCCCGGGTCACCAGTGAAGATTTCCATGTTGTAAGGTCCCTTTCCTTCCTTGAGTCCGAGAGCCTTCTCAATGTACTCGCCCTGCTTTGTTCCGACCATGTAGTTGTCGAATGTTGCATAGTAGTCTACTGCGTCTGTGTTCATGATGAGACGGTCGTAGGCAATTACAGGGATTCCCTTTGCCTTAGCTTCTGCAAGAGGAGTTCCGAGTGAGCTTCCGTCGATTGAAGCGATAACAAGGACCTTACATCCGTTGTTGATCATGTTCTCAATCTGGGAAACCTGCTGTGCGATATCGTTTCCTGCATAGAGCAGTTCGACCTCATAACCTGCTGCCTCAAGCAACTTCTTCATGTTGTCACCATCCTGGTTCCATCTCTGAAGGTCCTTTGTAGGCATTGCGACACCGATGCGTGTCTTTCCTGAGCTTTCTGCTGCGGCCTGAGCAAACAGTGAGAAGCAGCAAACAAGAACAAGAAGTGCAACAATAAGTTTCTTCATCTTTTTCTCCTTTTTTTTGGCATTATGCCGGTTTTTGTGAAGCGCAAGGTTTTTCTTCCGCGTCCTGTATTATGAATTATA
>Ga0265301_10007439_pt1 | contig 10268 bp, 30 predicted proteins | sample AusTroGonzalo_MG_2_FD_193488 | JGI IMG/M metagenome (GOLD analysis project Ga0265301, IMG submission 193488) | Bovine rumen microbial communities from tropical cattle in Woodstock, Queensland, Australia - Gonzalo_04 | ecosystem: Host-associated > Mammals > Digestive system > Stomach > Rumen ...
ATAGGACCAGGGTGTCCTTGCTCCATATTATCGTGGAGCTCCAGTGCATCCCCTTATCCTTCAGTTCGAGCATCAGGTTCCCCCACTCCTGGGCACTCATCACGATGTAGACGATTCCCCCCCCCGTATGGATTCTTTCATCCTTTCGAATACGGCTCCCATGAACTCCTTGAAGTCCTCTGTGGTCATCGAGTCGTTGATGATCGTCCTCTGCTTCCACTTCGGGTTGTCCTGTCCGTAGGAGACATTCCATGGCGGGTCGGTGAACACGATGTCTGCGAGGTTGCCGTCCATAAGGACCTTGACGTCTCCGGGATCCGTGGAGTCTCCGCACATCAGACGGTGATCTCCGAGCTGATATACCTCTCCCCTCTTGGACTTCGGTTCCTCCGGAAGCTCCACCTCGTAGTTGTCCTCCTCGACCTGGACGGGCACCGTCTCTCCGAGGGAGAATCCCATCGTCTCCATCGCTATGTCCCCTACAGCTTCCAGCTCCTCCATAAGGAGCTCCTGGTCCCACTCGGCGACCTCCCCGGTCTTGTTGTGGGCCAGACGGTACGCCACCTTCTCCTCGTTGGTCATGCCTCTGATGATCATGACCTCGCACTCCTCCACGCCCATCTTCTTCAGGGCCTTCCATCTCGTGTGCCCTGCGAGGATGACCATGCTCTCGTCCACCTCGATCTCGGTGGTGTAGGTGAACCTCTCTATCGAGGCCTCCACCACGGGGACGGCCTGGTCGTTCTTCCTGGGGTTGTTGGCGTAGGGGATGATCTCGGAGAGCTTCACCGTCCTGTGCTCCTTGGTTATCATTGTATCCTCGCTCCTGTGATGGTCAGGACCTCCTCGTACTGCTCCTTCGTGATGGCCCCCTCTTGGAGCAGGATGTTCAGCTGGCATCCGAGGTGGTATCTTGCGAGGCCTATGCGCTGGACCTTCTGCCTCAGGTCCTTGGTCGGCACCGTGTCGGTCATTGCTCTCCCCCCTTGGCTTCCTATCCTTCCATCCAGTCGCCGTCTCCGTCGTAGATGTTCCCGCACTTGGAGCACCTCTCGCATCCGGGGTACATCCCGTCGTAGGGCCTGAGGCTTACACAGTCGCACCTGCACCCGTAGCACTTCATGCGAACGCCTCCAGCGTGAGCTGTCCGCCGTTCAGGAACTTCTCCGCCCAGAGCTCGAAGTAGAGCTCGTTGCATTCCTTGTAGGTCGTCTTCCTGCATTCCGGCGCCTTGCACACCCTGCAGGGGTGGAATGTCATCAGCCACCGGAGCTTCGGGCCGTACTTCCTTCCGTCGGCGTAGTCGGTGGGCTCCAGCTCCTTGTCCAGGAGAGCTCCGTTCTCGAGGTAGATCATGCGTCCGCCTCCCTGAATCCGAGCCATTCCATTGGACTCATGTTCTTACGGCAGTATGGGCATCCTAACTCTGCACCTGTCAATAACAACAGTCCCGACGAATACATCCTCCTGCATTCCGGGCAGGTCACGCAGACGAATTTCCCGTCCTCCTTCTGCAACACGGTGTAATCGGTCATCCTTCCACCTCCTTCTGGACCGTCCTGAAGTCCGGCGTCATTATCGCGTAGGGGCAGTTCTTAGGGGGTATCATGTCATCCTTGACGGTGACCTCGCAGACCATCTCGGCCTTGATGCAGTTCTCGCACGTGTAGACCTTCATCTCTTCAGCCTCCCGACCGCCTTCTCCACTTCCTCGTCCCATGCGTACAGTCCGGATGTGATCGTCTCGAGCATCCTCTCGCCGTAGTCGGATATATGGTACCTGTCGTTCGGGTCGCTGTATATGGCCCCGTCGTTTTTCAGGCTGGTTATCCCCTGGTCGATGTCATCGGAGTACTCCCCGTAGATGTACGGGGCGTGCTCGATGATGTCGCCGTGCATCCTGATGATGTCATGCATGATCGAGGTCTTGGTCGCTCCGATGTACTTCCCCGTGGCCGGATTGATCTGCGCCAGATAACCGAGGATGAGCACCTGCTCCTTGGTGAGGCCCTCGCAGTCCTCGACGATCTCTTGATTCGTCATCGTCATTCCCTCACCACCAGTCCCGTCGGGGAGCCCTGCCAGACCTCCGTTCCTGCACTTCCGTCAGAGGACAGTTCGATCCTCTCCGCACTTCTCTCAGGGGGCATCTCCGCCTTGAACGGTCCGAACTCGCCGAGGGTGAACTCCCTCTCGTTCCTCAGGATCTTCTCCCTCAGCCATTCCTCCGTCTTCGCCGCATCCTCCTCGTTCACCACGAAGTTGATGCAGATAATCCTCATCGGTCCTAAATCCCCGCACATCCTGTAATCCAGGAGATAATTCCTTGTCGCTTCCTCTTCTATCATGTCAAAGCCTCGTCTGTCTGTAAGAATTGTTGTAATGCCTCCGTCCGCCCTTGCGCCCTTCCCTGCCGTTCTGCTCCTCCAGGGCATCGGCGATCCTGCTCGTCTGGTAGACCAGCTTGCCGATGACCTGCGTCATCAGGACCAGCTTCTCGTCCTTGCCGTGGTCCACGACGTAGAGGTCCTGCCTCGTGCCGTGCTTGGTCTGGTTGTAGGTCTGGACCAGAGCCCCGTCCTCGATGAGCCTGTTCACGTGCTTGTGGACGGTCGGTCCGGATGCGTCCACCAGGCCCATCAGGTCCTTGAGGCAGATGGGGATGGAGCGGTCGTTGTAGTCCTTCACGATGACCATTATCTGGTCCGGGATGGAGGCGGGCATGTTCACCTCTTGATCTTGGGCGCCAGCAGTATGGTCACCCTGTAGTCGTCCGCGTAGTACTCCATCTCCATCGGCATGTCCTTGTCCGCGGAGATGCGCACGCTGTCGACCTTGACCCTGCGCAGGATCTCCAGGACGTAGTCCTTGGAGTAGGCCGTCCTGATGCGCTCCTGCGAGTCGTTGGTCCCTCTTCCGCCCATGACCTCGGACATGTCCCTGTCCTCTCCCACGGACACGCTCCACACCCCGTCCTCCTTCACGTCGAGGATGACGCAGTCGCCCATGTCGTTGTCCACGTCCACGTCGGCGGCCCTCTTGAGCACCTTCATGTCGGCGAACGATTGGAAGTCCAGCGACAGCTCCGGCTTCTTCGGCTCGGCCCAGTCGTCGCTGTAGATGAGGGGCATGGTGCGCCTGGCGAAGTCGGACTGTATGAACAGTCTGTCCTTGCCCGCCACGATGGCGACGTTCTCGTCCCCGAAGCTCTTGACGGCGGTCAGGAACCTGTCGAACCTCACCATCACGATGCCCTCCTTCAGGATCGCATCCGTGACGTTGCCGTTGGCCTGCGCCTGCTGGATGTCCACCTCCGCGTCTATGAGCGCTATGGACCCGATGTCCCTCATCCTCACCCTGATCTTGTCCGGTGCGATGATGAACACGATGTCGTCGTCCTTGGTCAGTATCGCCCTCATGGGCTCGAGGAATGCCAGGGCCATGTCGGCCTGCACCCTCATCATGCTCGCTTTCGAATAATCCATTCCAGGTATCTCGTCGGTCATTCTCATCCCTCTGTGTAAGCCGTTTTGAGGAACAGGGGGCAGTCCTGCCCCTCGTCCGTGTCGCGGATCCTGCGTGCGGTCTTGTCGCACCAGCCCCTCTCCTTTATCGGTCCGAAGAGCGCATCGTTGCGGATGTGCTCCTCCCTGTAGTACTTGCATTGGGCGCATGTCGCGCCTCCGTTCCTGGAGTCGATGCGCCTCCTGATGGTCTCGGCTCCGATTATCACAGCATCGCCCTCCCCTCGTAGCGTCCGCACCGGAAGTCGCTGGCCGTGGAGCCGTTGATCCTCTTGCCGTCGCAGTAGTGGTCGAACACGGGGCACTCCTCGCCCTCGAACTCGTCCACCCTGACCAGGATGACGGTGTGGTGCCTGCAGGTCTTGCAGCATTCCTTCGTCTTCATGATCTCGCCCTCTGGACGTAGAACCAGTCGGCGGTCAGCCATATCGGGTCCAGCTCGTACTTCTCGCATGCGTCGATGTCGTTCTTGACGTGCATGCTGTTCTCGCATTCCATGGCGTGGCAGGTGGTCTGCCCGCCGAATACGAGCACCTTCTTGAGGCACGTCCAGCAGTTCCTGGGCACGTCCTCGGGCCTGTGGGGCGCCGTGGACAGGTATCCTCCCGTGACCTTCTCGCTCATCCCTGAACGACCTCCAGCAGTCCTTCCTCGGCCAGCCTGTCTATCTCGGCGTCGACCTCGTTCATCGCCTTGCGGTAGTAGGGGGCGAGGACCAGGAGCACCTCTCCCCTGTAGATCCCGGGGCGCTTCTCCACCATGTCCATGATGGCATCCGTCAGGACCGCTTCTTCTTGCATTCCAGCCCCTCCATGTGCCTCGGCCTGCTCACCAGTGCGGAGCACATCCTGTGCGCCCACATTCCCTGTCCCAATCTGACCGCGTCCTGCCCCTCGAGGATGGGGGCTCCGCAGTATCTGCAGAACGGGTTCATGCGAGCACCTGCTGGACGTACTGCGGGAGCTCTTCCTTCCCGTCCTTGGGGTAGCTCCTCCTGCACTTGTTCTTCTTGTGGTTGATGGTGTCGTCGAACACGACGAATCCGTTGTCGTGGAGCTCCGTCAGCCTCGGCGTGACCGAGCAGAGCTGAACGCCTATCCTCAGCGCGATCTCCTCGTCGGTCAGGCCGGGGCAGGAGCACACGCACTGGTAGACCCTGAACCTCAGGGTGTCCAGGCGTCCCGTCTTGAATGCCTTCTTGTAAGCCTCTATGCTGTTGTCTGAGATCATCTCCATCCCTCCTTCTTGCACTGGGGGCATATCTGCTCCATGCCCCTGTTGGGCGGGGTCCTGATGGCCCACCCGTTGTTGCGCGCCTCGGTTATGGCCGCGCTCTGTAATTCGATGAACGGGATCTCCACGCCCATCAGGAATATGGGCGCGGTGGTCCTGCACCTGTCGCATTCCAATACAATCCTGAGGAAGCTCATAGGAACATCCCCAGGGTCATGTCGTATCCTCTCCTCTCGTCGTCGTAGCCGAACTCCCCGCACCCGAAGCACCTGGGGTTGTACCGGATGTCGCTGTCGGTGCGGGAGCAGTAGGGTTTCCCGTCCTTCGGCCTGAAGTAGAAGCACTCGTCGCAGGTGTAGTAGTCCCTCTTCTGGAATGCCTGGCGCTTCATCTCGTCGCCTCCTTCCTGATGACGACCACTCCCTCGGCCAGATGACAGCTGGGGCAGACCTTCCTTCCGCCCTCTTCTAAGAGCTGGTCGAAGGGGAACCATGCCTGGCAGAGCTTGCACCTGCACTGCACCTTCCAGTCGATCATGCGAAGTCCTCCAGCGTCACCTGTCTGTACGTCTGGCGTGCCGTCGGCGCCGTGGTGGCTGGCCCCAGCCATTCGTCCGCGGCTACGGGCTTGTCCATGAGGTCGAGGTACCATTCCGGTGCAGGTCTGCCCTTGGTCTCGGCCTTTTCGACCACATCGAGCGACACGGTGACCTCTCTCCAGTCGGATCTCTGCGCTTCGCTCCCGAAGGAGTACCCGCTGACCGTGAGGACGTCGCCGTCCAGCTGGACCGTCCTGACGTGGGTGATGATCGGGCCGCCTCCGCCGCCGTTGTTGCATTGGTAGGTGGATTCCAGCCATACTGTCATCTTGTTCGCCGCCTCGCCCCATGCGTCCCCCAGCAGATGCGCCTCGAGCTCCAGCGAGCTGTAGTAGGTCCTGCCCGCTCCTGCGACGGGGATGCGGTCGGTGTCGCACACATCCCCGTTCCTCATGACCGTCAGCGGGCATACCTCCGTAGCCGGACGGCCTCCGTTGAACCATTGGACCGCCTTGACGGCCCTGTCCCTGGCGACCTTGAATCCCATGCCATGCATGGTCCTGTTGCCTCTCTCGGCGATGGCCTTGTTCGAATCCATCTTCGGGTCATCGCCTGGGCATGGTTCGGACATGATCGGACAGTCCTCCGAGCCAGCATCCTCTTCTTCCTCGTCCTCATCCTCGTACTCTGTCTCGGGCTGATCATACGCAATGCATATCTCGGTCTTCCCGTACTGCTTGGTATTGAGGAAGAGGGTGCCGTGGCCCCCTCCGAGGCCTGTGATGTCGACGAACTCCCCCTTGTGGGGTCCGTCCTCCAGGAGCATGCTGTACGCGGACCAGGGTATCTTCGAGCCTTCGGGAGTGGGTCTGCCGACCATCAGCCCGAGCGGGGTCTGGATGGTCTCCTTTTGGGTGTACTCCTCCCATATCCTCTGGTAATCCTCGTAGGACATCATGCGACCACCAGCTCCCAGCGTGCCTGACGTCCTACCACCGTCTTGGAGACCTCGTGGTCCCTCAGGAGCTTCGTGAGCCTGTTGTAGACGTGCGTGAGGTTGTTGATGTGCTCCCAGGGCTTCTCGTCCGGATGGAGCCTCGCGTTGATCTGCTTCGTGGTCATCGGACCGTCCCGGAGGAGCTCCATGATGAGCGCATCGGTCTGCGAGGTCATTTCTTTTCACCTCTTCTGATGAGCTCCTGCCTCGCCCTGTCGATGACGCGCGGACTCTCGGAGGTCTTGATCAGCACCCTCAGCATCTCCACGGATGTGGACGAGTATGCGTCCCTGCAGACGTATCCCTTAGGGACGCTCATGCCCTCACCCCCGCCTCTATGAGCTCCGCGGTGATGTCCTCGGTCTTCCCCGAGGGGTAGTTCATGGTCACCTTGACCTTTCCCTTCTTCGCCGCCCTGCACGCCTCCATCTGGGCCAGACGGAGCGAGAAGAGGGTGTCCAGGAGCCTGCCGTTGACGTAAATCGAGTATGTGGTCATCTCTTCACCACCTGATAACGGGCCTGCCACCTCTCGCCGTCCACCAGCTTTATCTTCCCTTCGGAAGCCAGCCTGAGCATGACGTTGAGGACGATGGACGGGTCCACGTCGACCTTCCTGGCGGCCTCCTCGACCGTCATCGGGTCCCTGAGGGCCTTCATGATCCTCTCCGAGAGGGGCTCGCCGCTCATTGCTCGACCTCCGCACCGCAGAACGGACAGCACTTGATCGCGCGTCCGCTCTTCTCGGAGATCCTCATGAACACGTGGGAGCTCCTGGGGGCGGTGTAGACCGCCTTGAACAGGATGGCCTCGTGCATGTCCTGACAGCAGGGGAATATCTTCCCCTTCATGGTGACCAGCCTTCCGTCGTATGTGGCGGTCATGCGAACACCTCCAGGATCCTGTCCAGCCTGTCGGTGGTGAGGTGGCCTCCGCCTATCTTCCAGTGGTCGGTCCCGCGGTGCCACAGCTCCCAGCTGACCACGCGCCCTCCGCCCCGCAGGAGCTCCCTGACCTGGTCGAGGCTCTGACAGCAGAACTCCTCATCGTAATGCTCCGTGTCGTCGTGGCCGTTGATCGGGCGGGACATCGTCACGTGCAGGTGGTAGTCGAACCATCCCTCCGTCTCCGCCTCGCGGTATGTCCACTCGAGCTCCGGGCGCCCGTAGCGGGTCACCCAGAATCCCTGCGGATGGTCGTGCCATGCCCTCGCCATGAGCTTGGCGATGCACCTGAACCTGTCCTCGTCCGCGCAGAGCCTGATGGCGCCGACCGCGCCGTAGTAGCGGCCGTCCATCTGCCTGACCTGCTCCTCCTCCCTGCGGATGAGCTCCGTCTCGTACTCGATGCGCGCCCTGTCCCACTCCGGCTTGAGGGAGTCGGGGACGGTGATGTGCTGGAGTCCGCAGGAGGGGCAGATCCCCCTGAGGACCATGGGCCACTTCCTGCCGAAGAACTCGGCATCCGGATTCTCGTACATCGTGACGGATCCTCCGCACCCGCATTCCATCCATCCGGTCACAGCAGTCCCTCCTTCCTCAGGTCCCCGTGGACCTGTATGACGATCCCGGGACGCCAGTCGCTTATCTGGCCGTGGTCCTTGATGCGCTCGGTGACGATGGCGCACTTGGGGTTCTGCTGGTAGAACTGGATGAGGTCCGGGCGGAGCTCGTCGGCCTTCTTCTCGGCCCATGCCGCCGTGCGCTCGGTGTTCTCCGGCGGGGTCACGTCGGACTCCGTCCTGGGAGCGGCACCGAGGAAGGGGTCGTTCTTCGCGAGCTCTCTGGCCGACTGCTTGGGAGCGTCCTGCATCTCGTAGTTGAACGCCTCGGGGTCGGTGGCGTCGCCCTCGTCTATGGCGTAGAGGACCCTGTAGAGGCACCTCTCCGCGTTGGTCACTATCTTGTTGGTGAGCTTGTCCGAGTTGTCCTGCGCCTCGAAGGGCACGTCCATCTCGATGCGGTCGTCCACGGAGGATCCGTAGATGGTCGCGTGGATGTGGCCGTTGGCGGAGAACCATGTCGAGTCCCCGTACTGGCCCTTCTTCTGGTAGGAGTACCTCTTCTCGAACTGCTCCGCGTCGTACTCGGGGGAGCCGAAGACCACGGTTATGCCCGCCTGGGCGTGGGCCTTCCTGACCGCCTGGAGTATCTGGCCGATGGGGATGAAGCTGTACTTCTGGCCGCCTGTGACGGTGCCGGACTTGATGAAGTCGGTCTCGGCGATGATCCTGCGGGCGGCGTTGATGCGCTCTATGACGTTGTCACTCGTCATCCTCGTACACCTCCATGCACCAGGCGTTGAATCCCGATTCCTCGCACCACGCCTTCCACACGCCCTTGTAGTCGTACCCGGTCTGCGTGAGGGCGTTCGCGTACTCGTCCAGCATCTGGGGCTCGTACAGCCCCCTGTCGAACTTCTTCCTGAAGGACCTGCTGAGGCACTCGTGGAATATCTCCGCGATGCGCAGTCCCCTGTAGGATGTGAGGATGCGCATGACCTGGGGCATGTCCGCGTTGCTGATCTCGTTCAGGTAGAGGACTATCTCCTTGCGGTTGTAGTACAGCTGGATGCCGTCGGTCTCCTTGTAGCCGTAGTCGTAGTTGCCGAAGGGCACCTTGTCAGTGTGGCCGATGTCCTCGAGGTTCCCGATCATCTCCGCGAGGTCCCCGACCTCCATCATGCGGACCTCGACGGTGAGGTACCATTCGAGGGAGTCGTAGTCGATCATGCGCCCGTCCTCCTTCTGCCGACGACGGCCCTGAGGTCGCCGTCCATGAAGATCTCCTCGTCCGGGTGCTCCTCCCTGAGCCTGGCGATGGCCTCGACCACCTCGCCCATGGTTATGGGGGATGTCCTGATGTCGATGTAGACGGTGTCTGGCCTCACTCGACCGCCCCCGATGCATTATTTAAAACCTGGGGAACACACATACACACACACTTATTCTTGGGGATCCTGAGCCTCCTCTGCAGATTCTCGTAGAGGAGCCACCCGTTGTTGTAGTGTCCCTGCCATTCGAGAATCGTTCCGTCGGCGACCGCGTTGTCCCACTTGTCCTGTATGGATGCGCGGGTCGTGAGCAGGTCGTTCCTCCTCACGTCCATGGTGAAGTCCCTGAAGCTGTATGGGACCACCTCTTTCCCGTTCTGCGCCGCGATCCTGATGTCCTCCAGGCGCTCGTCGTATATCTGACGGTACACCTGGGCCATGAATACCTTTGCCATTTTCTGTACACTCCGAGGCACTCTCGAAGTGGACGACGGCCTGTCAGGAGCACAAAACGGTCATTATGTGCTCCAAAACCATGAACCATCTCTTCTTTCGTAGTGCCTGTGTGCTTAATGGTCGTTCTCGATATTTAAAAGCACGCCCATCCGGTCCATGATCCCGTCCAGCCTCTCCTCGAACGGCTCGATGTAGCAGTTGATGGTCGTCGTGATGCTGGCGTGGCGCATGAGGGTCTTGATGTCCGCGATGTGGACGTCGGCCTTGTAGAGGCTGGTGGCGAAGAGCCTGCGGAGCGAGTGGACCGTCACGCGCACGCCCGCACGCTTCCCGATCTGCCTGACGATGTGCGACACCGACGAGTTGGACATCTTCTTCAGGCCCGCCTTCTGGTAGGAGACGATGACCGTCCCGCCGGAGAGGTCGGGCCTCCCGTCCGGGTTCCTGACCTTCGTCCATTCCTCTATCGCGGACACGGCCAGCGGAGGCATCTTCAGCTCGCTGACCTTCCCGTCGGGCCCGTGGCCCTTCCCATGGATGACCAGCCTCCCGTCCGCTGTGATGTCCTCGTACCGGACCGACCTGATCTCGTCGCGCCTCAAGCCCATCGCGCCGCCGAGGATGAGGATGCACTGCTCTCTCTCGTCGGACACGGCCATGAGCTGGCTGAACTTGTCCTCGTTGATGAAGACCCTGTTGACGGGCTTGTTCCGATTCCACAGAATGTCCGCCTTGGTCAGGACGTCCCT
>Ga0265301_10007442_pt1 | contig 10267 bp, 11 predicted proteins | sample AusTroGonzalo_MG_2_FD_193488 | JGI IMG/M metagenome (GOLD analysis project Ga0265301, IMG submission 193488) | Bovine rumen microbial communities from tropical cattle in Woodstock, Queensland, Australia - Gonzalo_04 | ecosystem: Host-associated > Mammals > Digestive system > Stomach > Rumen ...
CTGCCAGAGTTGCATCTACGACCTGGGCTACGGCAGCGCAAGCGTGCGCCCGGATGAACGGATGGGCTATGAGGCCTGCGAGGCGTCCTTTTCAGCGAACAATCCGTGCAGTGGCAACGTCGGCGCCGGTACCGGTGCTACGGTAGGCAAAACTGCCGGCATGAAGCAATCCCAGAAGGCAGGTATCGGCTATGCAGCCGTCCAAATGGGAGAGCTCCAAATAGGCGTAGCCGTCGTGCTGAATAGTTTAGGGGACATCTACGCCGGTGGGCAGAAGATAGCGGGAATGCTTACCCCTGACCGCTCCGCCTTCGCAGACGCCCACACCTCCTTGCTTCAAGCATCAGGGGACAATCTTTTCACCAGTACCACCAACACCACCCTGGTCGCTGTCTTCACAAACGGCGACTTCACACCTGCCCAGCTGAAGCATCTGGCGCGGATGGCATCTGCCGGCCTGGCTCGTAGCATCGTTCCCGTGTTCACCACCGCCGACGGCGATACCGTCTATGCCATCTCCGTCGGTTCCGATGGAGACAAGGTTGCAGCCAATCTGGATGCTGTCGGCGCACTTTCCGCCAGTTTGATCGAAGAAGCCATTGCCGACGCCGTACACTCCGCCCATGTCGATGAGGCGGATTTCCTAAGGATGGTCAACCCAAAGTAAGCATTGAATCCGGTTTCCACCAGACTCTTGAACCAGCAACTGAGCTGTCCACAGTTCAGCACGCCGCATGACGTCGTGGCGTGGCTGGGAATGATGCAGGCACAAGACTACAAGATGATGCGCTGGGCGGTGGCCATGCGCACCCGGCGGCCTTCGGCCAAGGCCTTTGAGAAAGATTTCAACCAGGGAAAGATTGTCCGCGCGCATTTGTTCCGCACGACTTGGCAACTGGTGCCCGGCGAGGACTATGGATGGATGCTGGCTTTGTGCCGGGAATCGGCTTTGAGGGGGCTACGCGGTTGGATGAACGCCAACGGAGTAAGCATCCCCGAATCGGAACAATATGCTGTACAACAAGTGTTTGCCGAAGTCCTGTCGAGGAACCGCAGCGTCCTTAAGAGCGACTTTGCAGCAGCGCTGGAGAACAGAGGCATGGCTATGACCGACCAGCGTCTCTCCTACCACATCCGCCTGGCTGAATATAGCGGTTTGCTTTGCAGCGGAGATCTGACCCCGCTCAAGAAGAGCTATGCATGCGTGTCCGAGAAGTTACCTCAGACCCAGTTTCTGCCGCGCGAGGAAGCCCTTGCCCTGCTGGCCAGGCGGTACTTCCAGAGCCATGGCCCCGCCACCCTCGAAGACTTTGCCTGGTGGTGCGGGCTTGGCCTCAATGCGTGCAGGAAAGGGATGGAGGCGATCGGTTCGGAACTCATCCGAGAGCACTGGCAGGGACTTGATTTATGCTTCCACCGGGACAGCCGTACACGCGGAGTCCGAAGCGACCGGGTACACCTGCTTCCTCCCTATGACGAGTATCTTATCGGCTACAAAAGCCGTCAGGTCGTTCTCCTTCCAGACCACAGCCATCACGCACACAACAACAGAGGCATTTTCTGGCCTGTCGTACTTCTAGACGGTAAAGTGATCGGCAATTGGAACACTTCCTCCGGTCGCGTGAGCGTGGACATATTTCATCCGGAGATTCAGCTTAACGAGGACGCTCTCCAAACTGAAATCGACAGATTGACTCGCTTCTAAGCCTTTACCCCATCACAACATCCAATACCATCATCAGGGCAAAGCCGATGGCAAAGCCCACGGTACCAATATTGGAGTGTGCGCCCTGGGATGCTTCCGGAACCAACTCTTCTACCACGACGTAGAGCATCGCGCCGGCGGCGAAGGCCAACAGAAACGGCATCATGGGTGTAACCGCCGACGCCAACAGAATGACCAGCGCGCCGCCGATGGGTTCGACGATGCCACTGAGTGCCCCTACCCCGAAAGCTTTTCGACGGCTGTTGCCAGCCGCACGCAGCGGCATCGAAATGATGGCTCCCTCCGGCACATTCTGAATGGCAATACCCAGCGACAGAGCCAAGGCGCCCGCCGTCGTCATGCCGGTGCCGCCATTCAGCGCCCCGGCGATGGCAACGCCCACCGCCATCCCTTCCGGGAAGTTATGGATCGTAACCGCCAGGGCCAACATGGTGGTCTTGGAGAGCTTGCTTTTCGGGCCCTCAGGCCCACCAAAGGGATGCAGGTGCGGTGTGATATGGTCGATCAAGAGCAGGAAGGCAAATCCTCCCAGCAGGCCGATAGTCACAGGCCAGACGCCGCCTAATTCCATTCCAGGAATCAGCAAAGACCACACGGAAGCGGCCACCATCACTCCAGACGCAAAGCCGAGCAAAATCTTCTGCAGAAGAGCCGGCATCTCCTTCTTCATAAAGAAGACAAAACCCGCACCGAGCGCCGTACCCATGAAAGGGATTAATAGAGCTAATATGGTATTATTCATCTCGTAAGAATCTGATGCAAAGCTACAACCCTTTTCTTAAACACGCAATCCCAAGAAATGGCGATAATAACGCTGATTGGAGTATCTCGTTCAAATGAATTGCCGATGAAAAACCGGAAAGAATGATTAAATTTGCTTCGCTATAGATACAACCCATGAGGGCAGGAGCATTGATCATCATTTTCGCGCTCGTGCTGGCGCTGACAGGTTATGTAGGCTGGCACTTGTGGCGCATTACGCCGCAGGGGTGGAAATGGGCCGTTGTGGGCGTATTCGTGCTATGGATGGCTTCGTTTTTCGTGGGACATGCCATCAACGACAGGATTCCTATGCGTGCGGCTTCTGTGCTATATGAGACCGGCAATACCTGGCTGATCGCATTTCTGTATCTGCTGCTGATCTTCTTTATTGCTGATTTGGCAACCCTCTGCCATGTGCTCCCCAAGGCTTTCTTGAAAGACAGCTTGGCCGGGTTGGGCACGGTGATTGGAATCGTAGCCGTCATTCTGACGATGGGCGGCATCCACTATCATCATAAATTCCGCGAGGAACAGACCATCACCACTGCCAAGCCGCTGGAGAAGCCTCTGACCATCGTGCTGGCAAGTGACCTGCATATTGGCTATCACAACCGTAAGGCGGAATTGGCCCGGTGGATAGGGCTGATAAACGCTGAGAAACCGGACTTGGTCCTTTTCTGCGGCGATGTAATTGACCTGAGTTTAAGGCCCGTGATGGAAGGAAACTACGCCGAGGAATTCCATCGCGTTGAAGCCCCGATGATGACGGTTCTTGGCAATCATGAATTCTACGGCAATCTAGACCGTGCCGAGCAGTTCTTCCGGGACGCCGGGATCCTGCTTCTAAAGGATTCTGTGGCTCATTTCAAAGGCGTGGACATCATCGGCCGGAACGACCGGACAAGCCGGGAACGGGCCGATATGTTAGACTTAGCCAAGGGCCTGGAGGGCTTCACCCTCGTGCTGGACCACCAACCTTACCATCTGGAAGAGGCGGAGCAGGCAGGTATCGATTTCCAGTTCAGCGGACACACGCACCGCGGACAGGTATGGCCGCTGTCCTGGGTGACGGACGCCATGTATGAAAAGGCCTGGGGGCATCACCGTCGCGGAAATACGCAGTATTACGTGAGCTCCGGACTGGGTATCTGGGGCGCAAAGATCCGAGTCGGGACAAGGTCCGAATACCTTGTGCTGCACCTTGTCAATGAATAATACGTATAGATGGAAGATTATATTCTCAGAGAAATTGACCGAATCGGTGAGTTGCTTCAACATGTCGCCCGCAGGCTGGGACTGCTGAAAGACGATGTGCCCTCGTACTCTTTGACAGACGTTCAGACAGAGTTTGACAAGGTTGAAATCCCCTGGACGCTCGACGAGGTTTTGGCCCACGACAACCCCATCCTCTATCTGGTAGAGGAACATAATATCTCCGAGAAAGGCCTGGAACTCTTCGTCGAGATTCTTTTCCACACGGACCTCGACGAGTCCCGCAAACAAGCCATCCTCAAGGACGCCATCTCCTATCTGGAAGGCAAAGGCTATTTCTCGTTCAAACTCTATTCTTTCTGCTAAAATAATACTTGGATGAAACGTATTCTTCTCACCCTCGCGGCATTGATGTTCGTCCTCTCTGCCTGCGGCCAAAACACCCAAAAAGAAATGAAAACCCTCGTAGCCTATTTCTCCGCCACCGGCACCACCGAAGCCGTGGCCAAGGACCTCGCCGAAGTCACCGGCGGCACGCTGAATGAAATCAAACCGGAAGTCAAATACACAGCGGCAGACCTGGACTGGCGCGACAAGACATCCCGCAGTTCAGTCGAGATGCAGGATAAAAACTCCCGCCCCGCTTTCGTGAAAGACCTGAAAGACGCGGAGTCCTATGATGTCATTTATATCGGCTTCCCGGTCTGGTGGTATACGGCACCCACCATCATCAACACTTTTATCGAAGCGTACGGTTTTGAAGGAAAAACGGTTGTCTTTTTCGCCACTTCTGGCGGCAGCACCATCGACAAGGCCAACAAGGACTTTGCAGCCGCCTATCCCAAGATCCATTGGAAAGCAGGAAAAACGCTGAATGGTGCATCCAAAGTCGATATCAAGGCCTGGGTGAATAGTTTAAAATGATGTTATGAAACGAGACTACTTTGAGGGGGCTGACATAGCGGTCACCATTTGCGCCAAGGATGGCACCATCCTGGACATGAACCGAAAGTCCCGGCAAACTTTTCTGAAGCCCGGTCAGGAAGATATCATTGGAAAGAACGTGCTGGATTGTCATCCGGAGCCGGCCCGGTCCTTGCTGGACGACATGCTGAAAAATCCCCGCACAAACGTCTACACAGTGGAGAAAGAAGGACGCAAGAAACTCATCTTCCAGACGCCGTGGTATGACGGAGACGCCTATGCCGGCTTTATGGAGCTGTCTATCGTGCTGCCTGAGAACATCCCGAACCGGATCAGAAAGCCCAAAGCCGACTAGATGAGCCTGACAGCAAAGACAAAGAACTGGCTTAAAAAGAACGCCGACATTTCTCTCAAAGGAAAAACGGTCGTCGTGACCGGAGCCAACAGTGGTGTCGGCTATAAGATTGCGGAGACCATGCTGTATCTGGGGGCCAAGGTAATCCTTGCCTGCCGGAACCCACAAAGGGCATGCGAGGCGCGCGACACCCTTGCTGCAGGATATCCCGAGGCGGACCTTTCCATCATGGAGCTGGACCTTGCCAGTTTTACATCCATTGACGCCTTCGTAGGGAATATCAAGCAGCAAGGGATAGCTATAGATGCCTTTGTAAACAACGCCGGTGTCTTGCATCATCCCGGAGAAAAGACGAAAGACGGATTCGAGCTTGTGATCGGGACCAACTATTTCGGTGTGTTCTACCTGACGGAACAGCTACTCCCCTATCTGTCCTCATTGCCGCACGAAGTAAGTTATATCAACACCATCTCGCTGGTGGATAAGTACGCTTCGCTCGATTATGAAGACTTCTACTACCGGAAGCGATACCGCACCATGCCCGTTTACGCCCGCTCCAAATTCTGCCTGGCAAAATACACCTACTATATGGCCCGGCAGCTTGACGGGAGCAACGTGCACATGTATATGAATCATCCAGGCATCGCCATCACCCCCATGGGTTTGAATATGGTGGGACCCAGGGTCGCTAAACTTGGCCGCGTAAGCAAAGGTCTCTTCAATTCTCCCGAAAAATCGTCTCTCTCAGTCGCTTATATCCTGTCGCATACCCTTCCTGCCGGTACCATTGTCGGACCGGTCAAGGGCTTTGGCGGATGGGGGTATCCGAAAATAAACCGCACCAGCTCCAAAATAAGAACCGGTGCGGAAGAATTAATTGCCTTCACGAAGAAGGAGATCGGGCGATAAGCCCGTCTCTACTGGAAGATCTCGGCAAGTCTGTCTTTCAAGGCCGGACCGCGGAGACCGCGGGCGACGATGTTGCCTTTCGGATCGATCAGCAGGTTGTCCGGAATGGCATTGACGCCATACAGATCGCTGGCGGCATTGTTCCAGTACTTCAGGTCGGAGAGGTGGATCCAGGGCATCCCCCACTCGACGATGGCCTTCACCCAAGGCTCCTTCTCGCGGTCGAAGGAAATGCCCACAACCTCGAAGCCCTTGTCGTGATACTGCTTGTAGGCTGCCACCACGTTGGGCATTTCGGCTTTGCAAGGGCCGCACCAGGAAGCCCAGAAATCGACCAGGACCCATTTGCCCTGCCCTACGTACTCGCTCAGTTTGTGCATTTTCCCATCGGGGTCAGCCTCTTCGAAGTCAATGAACGGCTTTCCGACGAAAGCCTGCTTGCCATCATCCGCTTCTTTCTCGGCGGCCATGGCTTCATCCAGGCTGGCCTTGAGGTCCTGTACAAACGGATGCTTGGTGAACGGAGCATCCGTGGCGATCAGTTCGTTGACCTTCTCATAGCCGAACAGCTCGGCAATGCCGTCCAGGAAAGCGACGGGAATGAGGTTGTCCATATTCTCCTCGATGATATTCAGTCGCACTTCGCCGAAATCATGGAGCTGTTGGACATATTGCTCCGTAAATTCAGCTTCCCTGGCTTCCTGTTCCGCCTTGGGAAGCGCCAGAAAGTCTGTGATGAAACGGTTGAAAACGGCATAGGCCTCGGAGCTCCGGAGGTCGCACTCCGTCAGTTTGTTGTTGAGGGCGGAACCGGTGAGCATCGAGTCGGCAAAATTGACCTGGACGGGGACACCGTCATTGAATAAGAGGTAGTTCCAGTCAGAACCCGAAACATTGACTGACAGGAAAGCGTCTTTTTCGGCTTTGCCTTTCATCTTGATGCAGCCGTCGGCCACCACTGCGCTGTCGATGGGGGAAGCCGTCAAACGGTCCACCAGATATACGGTGACGCCGTCTTCCGGCGCGTTATTTCCCGTTACGTCATACGTTACCGTGTTTCCGGCGCACGCCAGCATCCCTGCTGCGGCTACCGCCAGAAAAAGAATAGATACTGATTTCATATTCATTAATTTATAAGAAATGTCCTCACTTTGCGAAGCGAAGATACACATTATTTTGTAAGATCCGCCATTTCACGGAGATATCCGCAGGATTCACCGTATCGTTATCGTGCCTTTCGTCGCATTCATCCGAATGTGGTCACCGTTCTTCAAATGCTTCGTGGCGCCTTTGACATTGACAATGGCCGGCAAGCCATACTCCCGCGCCACGACCGCTCCATGAGACAAGGAAGAACCGATCTCCGTAATCAAGCCATTGACGATGGAATAATAGGGTGTCCAGCCGATATCCGTGAAGCGGGCCACCATAATCTCCCCTTTCTGCAATTGATTGGCATCCTCGGTACAATAAACGATGCGGACCACACCCTCACATTCTCCATTCGAGACAGGGACTCCGGTCATCATGCCATCATCTGGCTTGACATCAAACACATCCGCAATCGGCTTGCCCATATAAATATCATCGAACGACAGGTCCTCCTGGATGGCGTGGGCTTTTCGCCTTCTGATGGCGAGCGGAAGAAGATCCGCATCCCGGGCTGGGCCGCACTATTTCAGGCATTGCTCCATAAAAGCAAGCATCCGGGCATTGACGGTCTGCGATTCGGGACGATCCGGGTCCGTAACGTTGTGGACATGTCCGACCTTTTTCGATTGAATATCCACAAAATCCAGGGTACGGCCCTTCGCTTCACATTCGGCTTTGATCATCAGCGATTGTGAGCGGATGAAATCCTTGGTGCACGTGGAGACAAAAAGCGGCCCGCTATAACTGTCAAAGAAAGTGCGCGGAGACACAGACTCCATCCACTGCTTATCTTTATACCGAGAACCGATGAGCCACGCCAGCGCATCGTCTGTAAAACCTTCCGAGTTGGCAAACGAAGCGTAATCATAGGCCGGACAGTTGAGCAAAACGCCTTTTGCGACAAATAGTTCCGGATGCACCGGGAGCGTCCGGCTTTCCGAACCCTCCGCCAGATAGAGCGCGAGGTGTCCTCCGGCAGAATCTCCGGTCAGGAACATCCTGTCTTTGTTCAGGTCCAACTCCTCAGCATGCGTGGTCAGATAATCCAAGGCCTTCGAGCAATCGGCCAGTTCGTCTTCCACATCCAGCGTACCGTTGTTCAGGCGGTACTCCACAAGGACCACATCATAGCCCTCTTTCAAGAATGCAGACGCGAGTAACCGGCTGTTCTGGCGCATGCCACCCACATAGAAACCGCCATGGATATCAATGAGAACAACATCTTTCCGCATTGCGCTAGGGGCATAATAGACATCCAGCACTTGGGCACGGTCACCCTTTTCCACATAGGGAACCCCTATCCTCTTCTCGCAGGAGTCGGCATAGCAGGCTGTTTTGATCTCCTTGCAGGAAATGGCCACTACGATTTTCAGCATGGTCTTGCCCACCTTGATACCAAAGCCCGACAGCAGCATGCAAGAAACCACAAGCGCTACTATAGATAGAAAACGTTTCAAATTCATAGGTCTATTCACTTACAGGACGCCAGGTAGGCCGAAAAGGCCGGCCGGTACATTTCTCCGACCGGCAGTGTCCGTCCAGTGTCCAGCCTGACACTGGTCCGTGACGCTTCTGCCACATGATCCAGTGAAATGATATACGAACGGTGGATGCGCATAAAACGATCCTTGGGCAGCTGTTCGACGAGACGCTTCAGACTGTACAGCACAATGACGGGTTCTTCCGCATCAACCAGAAAAATCTTGACATACTCGCTCATGCTCTCCACGCAGACCATCTTTCGCACATCCACGCTGATGGTGCGGTAATCCGCCTTGAAGTGCAGGACCGGATCGGGGGCCTCCTGCGCGACAAGCGCCGCCTTCATTTCCTGGTTTTCAGCCCGCAGCTCCTTCATGGCGTGCTCCTTACGCCTGGATTCAACATAGAAGAAGACCCCCAGATCCACGCCGATCAGGAGAACGCCCATAATCAGTTTCATGAACTCCGGCCGCAAGGGCCCCCGGCCGCCTCCCGGGCCAGGCTCTTTGCCGTCCGGAGGCGGCGGTGGCGGAGCCATCTCCGACTGCCGCTCATGCGGCGGCGGAGGCGGGCCATCCGGCCGGCCTGCAAAAGCAAAGCACCAGACGCCGAACAGAATGAGCAGCGCCGTCGTCAGACCGACATACAAAAATAGCCGCTTCCTGATGAGAGGCGCCAGGAAGAAATGGTGAATCAGGACCAGCAGCAAGAAAGGGAGCAACGCCTTCATCCACGGAGCTTTTTACAAAAGTACGCAAATTCTTTCATTCTCGGTGCGCGTTCGCTGAAGAACACGCGGCGTTCGCTGAAAAACGCCCTCCTGGGCCGTTTCTGGTTTGATTCTTGGTTGATCGACCAGGGTGTTACTAAAACCTGTCGTGTTATGAGAAAGATTTTTGTTGTTTTGACAGCCATCGTACTCGCGGCCACGGGCTGCGAGTTTGACTCGGATCCATTCAGTCCCGATAATTCCGAGCAGCAGGGCGTGTCCAATCTGGCAGACCCCGGTCTTGCCTGGAGCGCCGACTCCTTCGAAGCCATCATCGGCTCCGATAATAGTTTCCCTACCCTCACGAATCATTATGGTGTAGGTATTACTTATACATCTTCCCAGCCGGAAGTGGCCACCATCAATGCCAGTGGCGCCATCACGCTCCTGGCCAGTGGATCCACCTTGATTTCCGCCACATCAAAAGCAGACCAGACCTATTCGGCATCCAGTGTCTCCTATGTTTTGACCGTTTTGAGCACCTCCGGCAGCGAACCCGACGACAGTTCGCTTACCTTCGCATCCACCGGTGACCCCTCGTCTGACGATGATATCTCGAACACAACATTCAAGAGCCGGATCACCATTACCTACTCCACAACGGGCGATGCGACGGTAAAGGGCGACACCTATGGTTATGTTACCGTCAACGGCAACCAGGTGACCGTGAACAATACCGCCGGTGAAGTGCTTATATACGAACTTAAAGGAACCACCACCAATGGTTTCTTCAAGGTGTACGGAGCCAAGAAACAGGCCATTGTCCTCAACGGCGTCAGCATCACCAATCCGAACGGTGCGGCGCTCAACAACCAGAACAAAAAGCGCACGTTCATCGTCGTAAAAGGCACCAATACCCTCTCCGACAGTGCTTCGGCCACCTATGCTAAGGAAGGGGAAGAAGATCAGAAGTCCGTCCTTTTCAGCGAGGCGCAGCTGATTTTCAGCGGCAACGGCCTGCTGACTGTCAACGCAC
>Ga0265301_10007447_pt1 | contig 10263 bp, 5 predicted proteins | sample AusTroGonzalo_MG_2_FD_193488 | JGI IMG/M metagenome (GOLD analysis project Ga0265301, IMG submission 193488) | Bovine rumen microbial communities from tropical cattle in Woodstock, Queensland, Australia - Gonzalo_04 | ecosystem: Host-associated > Mammals > Digestive system > Stomach > Rumen ...
TCGCTATTTCGATGTGGTGATGGATGACGCCACTGGTGAGCCCAAGCCCAATGCCACCATCTCCTTCAGCGACACTCTGCCCGACAGCATCGAGATCATCCCCACCGTCTATATCACCGAGGACTGTATGCATGAGACCCACGAGGGCTTGGCCGAGAAGATTGTGAAGCGCATTCGTCAGATGAACGAGACCAACGACATCAGGAATGTCCGTGAGATACAGATCGACTGCGACTACACCTCAAAGAGCCGCAAGCGCTATTACCAGTTCCTCAAGGAAGTCAGGTCATCTCTCACCTCTCACTTCTCACCTCTCACTTCTCAATTATCCACCACCATCCGCCTGCACCAGTTGGCGATGGAGGCTCCGCCTGTGGACTATGGCGCGCTGATGATCTATAATACAGGCGACCCCCGCAAGTGGGAGGAACGCAATCCCATCCTCGATTTCCGCGATGTCCAACCCTATCTGCGACGTCTTGAGGGCTACCCCTTGCCGTTGGCGGCTGCCTATCCTGTGTTTCAGTGGACGCGCACCATTCAGGGTGTGCGGGTCGACCATACGGTTGAGGCTGAGGTAATCCTCCGTGTCAAGCAGGCCATGGAGTCGGAGCGTAGCAACCTCAGTCGTCTCATTATCACCTATCATCTCGACAAAGACAATATTGAACGATATAAACCGGAAACCTATGAAGAGATTTATCATCATTAGTCTGATGGCGGCCATGACGCTGCCCAGCATTGCCTGTGGCTGGTACGGCACAGACAACTACTACCTGTTCAGTCCCTATACCGGTCAGAATTTCAAAGACCGTGTGGAGAAGATCTGTAACGACAACTGGAAAGCCTACATTGGCGAGACCAGCGACAACGAGTGGTACTCCTTCCATGCCGACGATGTGCTGAAGGCGGCCCGCAAGAAGGGCGATGCCTTGATGGTGAGTTATGTGCAGAACCTGCAGAAGTACCTGAAGTGCGTTGGGGTGGAGCGCGACAAGCAATACGAGTGGGACTACCCCACGAAGGAGGAGATTGCTGCCCAGCAGCGCGACCTGAAGGCCGTGCGTGAATATGCCCAGGGTAAGACCAACTCCAAACTGCGCTCCCAGCATGCCCTGCTCTTCATGCGCTGTAACATGGTCTTGGGCAGGCATCAGGAAAACATCAACTTCTGGGAGCAGACCGCCAGCCAGTTCATCGAGACCGTCTACAAGGACATGATGAAGAATATCTATGCGGGTGCCCTTTATAAGATGGGTCGCGAGGTGGAAGCCGGACAACTCTTTGCTGAGATGGACGATTACGAGAGCCTTATGACCCTCTACTACAAGAAGCGCTCCTATGAGGCCATCCGCCAGCATTATATGCAGAACCCCACATCGAAGGCACTGCCTTGGCTGCTCACCGACTTCGTGAACAATGCCCAGGAGGCTGCCGATGCCATCACTGGTGGCGGAGGGTCTGTCGGTAAGCAGTTCATCCGCGACATCAACAACCAGGAATCGCTGCAGATGCAGCAGTTCTGCGAGTTGGTTGTCAGGGAAGGCAAGACCGACTATCCCATCATGTGGAAGATGGCCAAGGCGTGGCTCGAGTTCCTCGTTGGCAAGAAGAAGGAGGCCGTCGACGACATCCTTGCTGCTGCAAAACTCGACGGTACGGCCCGTATGAAGGACAATGCCCACGTGCTGTTGCTCTATATCACGGCCTCGCAGGCCAAGCCTGGTCAGGCGCTTGATGACTATCTTGCCGACGAACTCGAATGGCTCAAGGGCAAGCAGCAGGAACATGAATGGGGCGATGCCTTCTTCGACCATTTCGAGAACCGCCTTACCGATCAGGTGCTCGTGCCCCGTTATCGCTCTAACCCCGTGCGCTTGACGGCCATCAGCCATGCCTTAGACGCTAACGGCTCTGGCTTCGACCTCGACACGCTCAATGTGGCCAGCACGGAGAAGTTCCTCTATTACGTCAATTCACCTGCCAATACCAAGTTCGACAAGTTCCTCAAGCGTCACATCGTTCTCAACGATACGGCCATGAGCGACATCATCGGCACCAAGTATATGCGCCTCTGTCAGTGGGACAAGGCCATCAAGTGGCTCAACACCGTGCCCGTCGACTATTACAACGCGCATCGTGGCAAGGAATATCTCTATTACTCACTCGTGCGTCAGTGGGATGTGGAGCCTTGGAGTCAGCGTCAGTGGCTCGATGCGAGCAAGGCGTGGGATAGCGATTACAAGTGGTGGAAGCAGCGCAAACTCGATTTCTGCAAGGAGATGCAGGAGATGGAGAACTCGCTCAGCGTGCTCAAGGGCAAGGAATTCGAACAGCGTTGTTACAACCTGGCTGTGCGTTATGCCCAGGCCAGCATCTATGGCGACTGCTGGTGGCTGTTGCGCAACTATAAGAGTTGTATGGATTCGGTTCGTGTCAACGAGGTCGACTTGGGTCAGAAGGCTATACAGATGCTTCAGAAGGTGGCCGTGAGCAGCGACCCCGTCCTGAAACGCAAGGCCCTCTTCGCCCTCGGCTATCGTGAACTCTACAACGATGTGAAGGGCACGAAGTATTGGACGGACTGGAAATGGGAGGATGGTGAGAGCGTACAGATTTACCATCGCAACGCCCCGCAGTTCCTGGCCTTCCAGGCACTGTATGAACAGACGGGCGACCAACCGCAGGAGGATTATATCCGTCGTTGCGACGAGTACGACCTGTTCCGCCAGTATTACCGTCAGCATCACTAATCCTCCTCCCCCTGAGTCAGGGGGAGTCAGTGGGGTCTGAACAAGGTTTTTTGAAAATATTCTGTAAATCCTGCACGTATTTCAAAAAAACTGCGTACCTTTGCAGTCGATTTCCAAAAATCGGGATGTAGCGCAGTTGGTAGCGCACTACGTTCGGGACGTAGGGGTCGGGCGTTCGAGTCGCCTCATCCCGACGAAAGTCAAAAAGAAGCAGTCGACATCGGCTGCTTCTTTTTTTGTGTATCAGAGGGACTTTTGCCAGTGCATTTACGTCCAGAATTCTTTCTCGCCTGTCGGTTCCATTTCACCGTGACATTTGGGACAGGTATGTCGATCCCAGATGCGGATGTTGTTGCTGCCACAATTGAGACAGAGTCTGCCGACCTCGCTCCTGTAGGATGGTGCCACATCAGCGATGATGCCTCCAACTACAATATTCTGGATGGTCTTGCAGTCAGGGCACGACATGGGCGTGATCTGCTGACGGAAAAGGCCGCGCCCCTCGTAAACCTCAGCCTCATACCCACACGCATTGCAGCGATATTTCAGTTTCCAAGCCATAAATAGATATCAGGTGCAAAGATACATCATTTACTCGAAACCGCAAATAGTTTTTCACGATTTTACCTCAATCCCTCCCATAAATCTTCCGGAACCCCTTTAAACAAAGGTCTCTTAGCGTTTCCTTCCCTCCCTTAATCTCTCCCATATCCCTCCCATCACCTTTTTTTATGAGTCGCATGTGTGCTTTTATTCAAACTCATTTTTTAGTCGTTGAACGGTCGCAACGCTAATATTTGTAAGTTTGGCTGTCACACGGATTGAGTAGTTTTTTTCGTAGGCAGGAAAGCACTTCTTTGTACTGCTTTTCTTTCTGTTCACCTACTAAAAGTTACTTTCATGCCTGCTAAAGGAGAGAAAGTGGCATGTTAAAAGGTCGGAAGGTACGGGGTGTTGTTTAAACTGCGACGCAGTTTGTTAAAACCACGTCGTTGTTTATTAAAACTGCGTCGCAGTTTGATAAAATCACGGCATGGTTATATATTTTTTCAAGAGTTAGGTATAGTAAACATCTATACGAAAAAAAACATTTGTTGCGCCAGATTATTGTGGGATTGGAGTATTCTAAAATGACGCAATGAAAATGTTATGCTGGAATTTGGCGGTTTCGGTAAAATGTCGTAACTTTGCACGCTGAAACAAACAAAAGAAAACGAACTCTAAAGAACTAATCACAAATGAACAAAAGACATTGGTGTGCCCTTCTCTTAGTGGCTGGGGCATTGACAGGCGCTAACGCACAGAACATCGACTTCAACATGACGAACCGTCAGGATGCCGAGGTGAACGAACCCGACTACATCGGATGGGCGGTGAGCAAGGGGCTCAGTGATTCGAAGACCCTCGACAACGGACTGACCCTCACGGTGACGGCTACCGGTAATGCAGACATCCTGCGTGCAGACTGGAACAAGAATACCTGTCTGGCAGGAAAGAACGGGCAGACGGGCCTGCGACTGATGGGCGACGGTGTGGCGGCTTTCATCAATGACAACGACAATACCCCCAACCTGACGGATACCCCTACCAGCATCTCGGTGAAGTTGGAGGGACTGACGGCCGGCCTGCATTCCCTGGCTGCCTATCACGTGTATAAGGATCCGAAAACCGGCGATATGCCCACCATCCGCGTGGATGTGGTGCGCACGGATGTGACGCAGGCGGATGAAGAAAGCGCAGGCACGGTGACACAGGTGGCGGTGGCCTCGCAGACGGGCGTGCCCTATGTGAATGTGAAAAACCCCGTTACCGACCTGAAGATGGCCGATGCCACTTTCTCGTATGTGGAGTTTGAGGTGTTGCAGACCACCCAGTCGGTGACAATTACCTATACCACAGAAGTGGAGACGGGTCATACCTATCAGACCACGAACGTGATGCTCAACGGTCTGCTGATCGACCGTTCACCCCTGATTGCGATGGACCCCGTTCCGAATGATAAGGACTATCACATCGATGCCGATAATGGCAGTTACACCCTGCAGTGGGCAGCGGCTACGGTGGCCATTGGTCATCGGCTGGTCATCGGCACTGATTCTGCTGCGGTGGCTGCGGCTACCGACTATGCCTACGAGGGTGCGGCTACGGAATATGCTGTGACGGGCCTCTCGTCGATGCAGCGCTATTGGTGGCGTGTCGACGAGGTGGATGCCGAGGGAAAGGTGTTCAAAGGCAAGGTGTGGTCGTTCCAGCCCCGCCATCTGGCATTCCCCGAGGCTGAGGGCTATGGCCGCTACGCCATCGGTGGACGAGGGGGCAAGGTGTACCACGTGACGAGCCTCAGTGGGGGCAAGGAGCCTGGCACGCTGCTCTACGGACTGACGGAGATGACCGGACCCCGCTATATCGTGTTTGACGTGAGCGGAATCATCGAACTCGACTTCGAACCCTACTTCACCAAGCCTTATGCCACGATTGCCGGACAGACGGCACCGGGCAAGGGCATCTGTATCAAGGCCTCGAACATCAACATCGGTTCGGATGTCATCTGCCGACATGTCCGCTTTAAGCGCGGATTGGGTATTCCTGGCGTAAACACAGGCAATGCCATGGGTGTGGCGGGTGCCGACCACGCCATAGTGGACCACTGCACAGCCGCCTGGGGAACCGACGAGACGGTGAGCGGACGTGGCGCACAGAATGTCTCGTTCCAGTATAGCGTCATCTCCGAGGCTCTGGGTATTGCCGGTCATAAGAACTATGACGAGGGCACCAATCACGGCTATGCGGCCACCATCGACGGACGCACGGGCTCGTGGCACCACAATCTGCTGGTGAACTGCGAAGGCCGTAACTGGAGCATGGGCGGCGGTATGGACGGACAGAATATCCCCATCGGATGTCTCGACCTGTTTAATAATGTGGTCTACAACTGGCACGGGCGTACCACCGACGGCAACTGCCACGCTGTGAATTTCGTGAACAACTATTATAAGATGGGTGCCGACACCCGTCATACCCTGCTCTTTACGCAGGAGTTCGAGGGAGTCATCAATCCCCTGGGCATCAACCAGGCTTATATCAAGGGTAATATCCGTGAGAACAAGGATCATTCACTGACGCAGGATGCGCTGAATGTGACCTATAATGCCAGAGCCACCAATGGCGGTACGATTCCCACCACCTATGCATATCGCGTGGACGAGCCCCTGTTTGAGAGTTACGCCACCATCCACTCGGCCCAGGATGCCATGAAGATTGTGACCAGTTATGCAGGTGCCACCATGCCGATGCGCGATGAGCACCACGAGCGTAATATCCGCGAGACACTTGGCGGCACTTACACCTATGTGGGCAGCAAGTCGAGCATCAAGGGTGAGATCGACACCGAGGCTGATATTACCGAGCATGCGGAAGGTAAGGGCTGGGAGGTCTATCCCGAGGAGCGTCGTGCTGAGGATTGGGACACCGATCAGGACGGCATGCCCAACTGGTATGAGCGAATCATTGGTAGCGATGAAAATACGGCGAATCAGAACGATGATCCTGATGGCGACGGCTGGACCTTGCTGGAAGACTATCTGGAACTGATGGCGCATCCCTATCTGATCATCGAGCCCAATGCGCAGGGCAGCATGGATGTGAAGCCCTATTTCGCTGGTTTCTACGGACAGAATGGTCAGGAGGTGACACCTACCTACATCGTCAATGCTGGTGACAATGGTTTCCTCACGGCCGCTATGAACGGCTCTGTGCTGAATGTCACGGCTTCGAATCGGGGTGGGGTGGGTTACGTGTTTGTAACCGTCAACGATGGTGAGACCACCTTCACCCAGCGCTTTGGCGTGGCCATCACGGGAGAGCCCTCCGCCATCCAGACACCCACGACGGACATCGACCAAATAGAAGCCGTCAAGCGTGAATTCTTCACACCTGACGGCCGTCAAGTCAGTACGCTCAAGGCGCATGGGGTGTATATGATGAAGGTGACCGATAAGCAGGGCACCGTTCATACGGCGAAGATCATCGCCCGATAACCGCTTGCTTAGGCGTTGCCTTCGCCGGTGCCCTCGGGGTCGCGCTTCAGTTGTTCGATCATCTCGTCGATCTTGTGCAACTCGCGGGGGATGCGGATGTTCTGCGGACAATGAGGCTCGCACTGCCCGCACTGGATGCAGTGGTCGGGCTGACGGTCGCGGGGCACCACACGGTCGAGTGAGATGAGATACTGGCGGCGGTGCTTGCGATAGGCCTTGTCGCCAACGCCCATGGGCAGCGACCCCTCGTTCTTACATTTATTATAATGTACGAAGATGGCGGGGATATCGATGCCGTAAGGACAAGGCATGCAGTATTTGCAGTCGTTGCAGGGGATGTTTTCCAGATTGACAATCTTCTGTGCGATTTCATTATCGAGGTAGCGCATCTCCTCTTCAGACAGGGGTTCCAGCGGACAATACGAGAGCAGGTTGTCTTTCAGATGCTCCATATAGGTCATGCCACTCAGCACGGTGAGCACGCCCTCGGGGGTGCCCGCATAGCGGAAAGCCCATGAGGCCACGGATTTCTCTGGGGCATGGCTCTTCAACTCTGACATCAGGTACTGGGGCAGATTGGCCAGACGACCTCCCAACAGGGGTTCCATGATAACGGCAGGGATGCCCTTCTTCTGGAGTTCCGCATAGAGGTAACTGGCATCGACATTGTTCTTGCTGATCTCGTTGGCATAGTCCCAGTCGAGGTAGTTGAGTTCTATCTGTACGAAGTCCCAGTGGTACTTGTCCTGCATGGCTATGATCTCGTCGAACACCTCCTGTTTTCCGTGGAACGAGAAACCGAGGTTGCGGATGCGGCCTGCCTCGCGCTCCTTCATCAGGTAGTCCAGCATGCCATTGTCGACATAGCGGCCATTGAACTCGTCCATACCGCCGCCCACAGCATGCAACAGGTAGTAGTCGATATAGTCTACCTGCAACTCCTTCATCGAGTTCTTGTACATCTCGATGGCCTTCTCCCGCTGCCAGTAGTCGCGGTTGAAGTTGGAGAGTTTCGTGGCCACGAAGAACTCCTCGCGCTTGTGGCGCTTCAGGGCGATACCCGTGCAGCGTTCCGACTGGCCCTGACAGTAGACAGGGGAGGTGTCGAAATAGTTGAGGCCGTGCTCGATGGCATAGTCGATCTGTTTGTTGATCATGTCCTGATCAAACTCGTCGCCGTTGTCTACCTTTGTCGGCAGGCGCATCATGCCATAGCCTAAGAGCGATACCTTCTCCTTGGTCTTGGGGTTCTCGCGGTAGGTCATCTTGCCAACGGGTGGCTCCACCTGGTTCTTGTATTCCTCTGCGGCCTGACTGCCAACCTTGTTGCCGCCCTTGCAGCCTGCCAGTGTGGCGGCAGTAGCCACGCTACCGGCTCCAAAGATCTTCAGGAAACTCCGCCTCGATATATTATTATCCTTCTTTGTAATCATCTGTAAACTGTAAACTATAAACTGTAAACTAAATCTTCTTGTGTACTTCGTGCCCCTCGACATAGATGGCCGAGAAGGGACGCGACGGACAGACATACTCACAGGCGCCGCAGCCGATACAGGCAGCCTCGTTGATTGCAGGAACCATGGGCGATGCCTCATCGTTCTCATCAAGGGGCACCATCTCGATGGCACCAGTAGGACAGTGGCGGGCACAGTTGCCACACTCCACCTCGTCGGTGATGGCCACACAGTTTTTCTTGATCCAGACGGCATGACCGATCTGGATGGATGACTTCTCATCTTTGTCGACCTTGAGGATGGCCCCTGCAGGACAAACCTCAGAGCATCGCGTACACTCCGGACGGCAATGGCCCTGCTCGTAGGACATCGTGGGCAGCATGAGGTGCATCAGATCCGAAGAGGGACGGAGCACGTCGTTCGGACACTCCGAGACACAGAGCAGACAGCCCGTGCAGCGCTGGGCGAAATGGTCGAAGGAAAGGGAGCCCGGAGGGGTCAGAGGTGTCTGACGCTCAGGAGCCACCTTGTCTTCGAGTTCTGCCAAGCCGCCATCCATCAGTTTCTCCTTCTTCTGGGCCATCGCAGCACCTGCCACCATTGCTGAGGCCAAGAGGAACGAGCGCTTGCTGCTATCGACAGGGCTGGATTTGCGAACTGGACCGGAATATTTGAGGGCGCCGAACTTACAACTGGCGATGCAGTTGCCGCAGACCACACAACGGCTGTAATCCACGGTATGCGTCTTAAAGTCGATGCAGGCAGCCTTGCAGTGCTTCGAGCAGAGTGAGCAGTTCTTGCATTTATCGGTGTCGAAATGGACCTTCAGCCACGAGAAACGGGCAAAGAACGAGAGGATGGTTCCCACAGGACAGATGGTGTTGCAGTAGGTGCGGCCCCCTCGCCATGCCAGTATGAAGAGCACCACGAGGGTGACGGCGGCGATGATGAACACCGGCAGCGACTTCATCCACACATCAACAGAATAGAAGGCATAACTGTCGGCACGCTCGGCCACCATCGCCAAGAGGTTATTGCCGAATTTCCAGATTGGCTGGAAGATCATCGTGGCAATTCGTCCGTAGGCACTATAGGGCGCCAGCAACTGGAAGAGGGACCCGATGCCCGTAACGGCGGCGATGATGAACACCACCAGCACCGGATAGCGCAGCCAGCGCACCTCGCGCGAATAACTGTATTTATGATGCTTCAGACTGAAACGGGCAAGGATATCCTGAAACACACCTAAGGGGCAGATGATGGAACAATAGATGCGTCCGAAGATGAGGGTCAGGGCGATAAGCGCCACCACTACCACCACGTTGAGGGCCATCACGGCTGGCAGAAACTGGATCTGTGCCAGCCAAGAGAGCCAGTGGTGCAACGTTCCCGTGAAGTCGAGGAATAGCAGGGTGATCAGTACGAAGAACACCGTTGCAAGGATCGTTCTGATTTTACGAAGCATAATCTGGGAGTTTTGTTTAGTTTGATGATTTCACTACAAGTATGCTCAGTTCGTAGAGCAGCCATATCGGCAGTGCCACGATGAAGAGCGTAAAGGCATCGGTCGTCGGGGTGATGATGGCCGCTATCACCAGAATGGCCACAATGGCATGGCGGCGCATGGCGCGCATCATCCGGGCATTGACCAGTCCCATCCGACCCAGTATCCAACTGACCACCGGCAGTTCGAAGATGATGCCCATCACGAGGTTCATCATCAGCAGGGTATCCATATACGACTGCAGGGTCAGCATGTTTGCCACATCTGCACTCACCTGATACGTTCCAAGAAACTTCACCGTCAACGGGAAGATCAGGAAGTAGTTCAGCAGCGTGCCCACCATGAACATCAGGTAACCGCTGGTGCAGAGCAGGGTGGCGTATTGCCGTTCATTGTCATAGAGCGCTGGTGAGACGAAACGGAAAAGGAGATAGACGATATAGGGTAGGGCTATGAGCACGCCGGCATACATCGCCGTCTTCAGATGTACCATGAACTGTTCCGTCAGTCCGGTG
>Ga0265301_10007449_pt1 | contig 10262 bp, 19 predicted proteins | sample AusTroGonzalo_MG_2_FD_193488 | JGI IMG/M metagenome (GOLD analysis project Ga0265301, IMG submission 193488) | Bovine rumen microbial communities from tropical cattle in Woodstock, Queensland, Australia - Gonzalo_04 | ecosystem: Host-associated > Mammals > Digestive system > Stomach > Rumen ...
GCATCGGATCCGGGACCGAAGCCCCGGCTTTTCCCTTTTCTCCTTCAGGTATCTCGTCGGGTTCTCGAAGACGATCTCCTGCTTTGTCGATATCTTGACCATCGGCCTCGCCTGTTCCGGCAGCTCGTCGTAATACAGCTGCGACATCCGGAACAGGTTGGCCGTCGCGTCCTCTCTGTGCGCCACGATCAGGGCGTTGCAGTTCTGACGTGTGGCGCAGGCGTGAAAGATCAGGGCTTCCGTCAGCGTAGAGAAGCCCAGCTGCCGCGCCTTGAGTATGATGATCCGCACCGGCTTCCCTGCCTCCTGCTGTTTCCTGGCAACTGCGTACAGTTTCTCCTGCGCCTTGTTCAGCTTGAACGGCACGATCCCACTGCTTTTCGTGCGGATCTTCAGCCAGTTCTCGATGTAATCCCTGGCTATCAGCGGATCCATGCCCTCACCTCCGGACTAAAAGTCTAATGAGTCCCGCGCGCAGAGACACGCGAGCCGTCCTTATCATTCCTTCACGTCCCGCTCTTCCGCTCCCGGCGGTCGCCAGTACCTCAGATGCTGGGCGCGTCCTCCTCTGCTCTCTGCCTGCCAGATCTTCACGCACCCGGCCGGCGTGCGAAGCTCCGCCTCCGGGTTCTTCGCTTTCACCGGCGGCAGGCGCAGCGGCTTTCTCAGATTCCTGGACGGCGTGTATTTCTTCCGGTTGCGGATGTATCTCGTCTGCTCGATCAGGTAGAACGCGAGATCTCCAAGGTCTCCTCCGCGTCCTCCGTACAGCACGCTCTCTCTTGAAGCCCCGGCGGTCCACTTCCTCTTGCAGATCTCCATGGCCTCCCGGTTCACCACCAGGTGGATGTGCGGCCGGACCCTGGCCCCTGTCTTCCCGTTCTTGTCGGAGACGACGTAGAGATATTTCAGTTCCGCTCCGCTCTTCCTGCACTCACGCTGGACGCGGCGGATGAAGTTCACTCCCTCTTTGTCGGCGGCCAGCAGGAGATCGTCATGCTTCCGGGATCCCGCTCTCTTCACGAGCTTCTCGTATCCCTGCTTATCGAACTCCAGCGTGATGTGGTAATCCCTTCCCGCTCTGAAATTCTCATTGAGCAGGCGTGTCACTTCATGCTTCGCCTCGGAGCAGCTCTTCTCTGCCCGGCGGATCACCCGTTCCCGTTTCCGTTCCCTGTCTCCGGGAGCCGGATCCGGGACGGGATACTTGGTTTTCTCCTCCACCCCGTTCGCGCAGATCCATGTCGTTATGTACCAGTCGCCCATGTATTTCTCTCCTTGGTCGAAAACCCGGCCGTTATCGAGTCCCGATAAGAACGCGCGCCCGCGCGTTCTTTTATAGGTGATGTGCTTCTGACAATGTGCTCAAAGGTTCAGATGCGGGCAGGAGCCTCAGCTCCTGCCCTGTTCTCAGCCTTCGAGAGTCCCGCCAAAAGGAATGGCCCTGTTTTCAAACTTCTTGTAGGCGTCCAGGTACCACTCGTGTTTGTCTCCGTTGTAGGTGAGCTCGTAGTACATGCCGTCAAACAGTGTGCTGGAGATCAGGTACTTCCAGTTCTGCAGCACCTTGGACTTCCATACCGTGTACACATCGAACTTTGGCACCGGATCGCTCTTGTCCAGATGCTCCAGGATATAGTCCCTCACGAGTTTCATTGCGGCTTCGTCCATGTCTTTTTCCTCCTTAACTGTATTTGTATTCCAGGTCTCCCAGGAGCCTGATTGCTTCTCCCAGCTCCCTGCGAATCTCCTGTATCATATCCCATATGCCGTTGCGTACGCCCCGGTCCATCAGCGGATCCTCCGCCTCGCTGATCAGGTAAATCCGCTTCGCCCCCGGCCTGCTGCTGTAGATCTTCCCGATATTGAACCGGTTGAAGCGCATCTCCCTCTGCTGGCCTTTGTAGTAGACGGTGCCTCCGGCTTCCCTGGTGATGGGCCACTCTTCCTTCGTCAGCCCTTCACCCCATATGTCGATATCTATCTCCACGAGCTTTTTCATTCCACATCCTCCACCCATCCGCTCACGCCGATCTGGTAGTCCTGTTCTGTCACCTCGTCGAACGGAGGCTCGTGCCTGACCATCGCCGTCAGCATGTCCCAGTCCTCCGGCCTGTAGCCCAGCGCGGTTGCCAGATGATACAGCACGGCGATCCTTTCGATCTCGCTCAGCTCCGCGTCCCCGTGGATGCTGAACGCGATGACCGCCGTCCCCTCCGGCAGATCGTCCGGCAGCACGCCCTGCTCAATTACGATCTTCCCGGTCATTTGCGATATCCTCTCTCGCCTCGTCCAGCAGCTTTTCTATCGTCTTTTCGATCCCGCCGCGCAGTGGCCGTATGATCTCATCGTCGTCCGACAGCTTGACCAGCGCCGCCATGATGGCCGTCTGGTTCGCCAGGATCTGTTTTTCCGCTTCAGTCATCGGTGATTTCCTCCTGTCCTTCGATCTCGCCGCCCGGCTCCGGGTCCCATTCGTTCCACAGCACGCTCTCCAGGTGCTCCCACAGCATGAGTCCCCTGTCCGTGGCGGTGTCCTCCCTCGGCCTGTCGGTTTCGTAATAGGTCGCCTCGTTGTTCTCGGAGTCCGCGCTCATGATGACCCGCTCGCTGATCAGCACGGGGCTTCCGCCCGCGCTCGCCGCGTGCACGGTGCGCCTCCGGATCACCCCGTCCCGCGTCTGGTACAGGTCCCCGCCGTAGAAAAGCCCTGTGTGCTTCACCGGCTCCAGGCGGTCCCGGCGCATGAATTCCGCGATGTCCTCCGAGACCACCTCAGGCAGCGGCGAGTCTATGATGTACTCCCCTTTGGCCTTCCTGATCCGCACGAGCTCGGCCTCCGGGATGTACCCCAGTACTTCCACGATGTGCCCCAGCACGGCCCGGTACTTGTCGATCAGGCGTCCTCTCGTGGTCACAGCCATCCATCTGTGCCCGATCACGGTGAACGTGATCATGTCGAAGACCAGCGTGACGCCGGCCTTCTCTTCCTGTTCAATGCTCTTCAGCAGACTTCTCTCGTCGAACATCATCTTCCTCCATGTTCCTGATGTGAATGGTTATCCCCGTCACGATCGCCAGTGCCGTGAACGGGATCATGAAGATCGCCAGCCCGACCATCGTGCCACCTCCTCTCCATCTCTTCCGTCCTGGCGGATACCGCGCAGCAGGCCCACAGTGCCGCCGCTATCCCCATCAGCAGGACGATGATCACCGCAGCCGTCATTTCCGCACCTCGAACCATATCCGTATGATCCATGTCATAACGGCTCCGCAGATATACCCGATCGTAAACTCGTTCATTTGTCTCACTCCTCCGCTTCAATGATGGTCGGCGCGACGTTTACCTGTGCGCCGGCCCTCATCGTTTTCAGGTTTTTCATCAGTTCGTCCGCGTCGATCAGCCGTCCGTGCGGTACCGGCACCTCGATCAGCGGACAATAGTCCATGCGCCCAAGGTCGTATATTGACTTGAATCTGATTTCCCTTCTTGGTGTGACCGCTTCGCACCGCATGCCGAAGCGGAGCACACAACTCGCGCAGGATGCGGGCATCTCCATGCCGATTACCAGCACGCTCATCTCACACGCTCCAGTCTCAGGATCGGGAGCACGTAGTCCCCGCCCCGTTTCTTCAGCTTTACCCGGATCGCCAGCGCCGGCGCCTTCGCCCCGCTCCCGCTCTCAAGCGTTATGTCCGCCAGGGCGTTCCGTACGGGTTCCCCGCTCTCGTCCAGCAGGCCTTCGTCGGTGAACACCTTCCTCCAGTAGTCATTGCCCTCGCGGACGATCTCGTGCTGCTGCGAGTTGTACACCCGCGCCCATTCCGCTTTTCCTGTTGACAGTCTAAGCATCCTTCGCCTCCTTGATCCGCTCCAGCAGCGCCTGCGCGATCCGCTCCATGCCGGTGAGCAGCTTCTCCGCCGTCGCGCTGTTGGAATCCTTCATCCGTTCTATGCGGTCCATCGCCGCCGCGAAGTTCTCCTGTGCCATCCGCGCCAGCAGCGCCGCCTCTCCGGCCCCGGTCTCTGCGGCCGCCAGCTTTTTCCTCAGTGCTTCCGCTTCGGCCTCGGCTTTCTTCGCCGCTTCCTTCAGCGGCTCGATGTCCCCCGCGCCTTTCTTCGCCAGGTCCCGCTCCTCTTCGGCGGTCTTCGCGCTCTTCTCCGCCTCCTTCAGCTTCTTCTTCAGGTCGGAGATCTCTTTCTGCGCGGCGGTCTCGGCTTCCTTCTTCGCCGCCGCCGCGGCTTTGCTGATGGCTTCCTCGTCCCGCTCCACGGCCACCTCCACCGGGCGGGACTCCAACTCCCGGACTCTTTTCTGCGCGTCTGTCAGCTTCCTGTCGGCGTCCTCGGCGGCCCGCTTCGCGTCCTCTCTTACGGCTTCCGTCTCGGCCCGCGCCTCGTCCCGCTCCCTGAGAGCCTTCTCCAGATCGCGGGCGGATACGTGCTCGGCGTCCAGCTCCGCGGCCACCTCCTCGCGCTCGTCCTCCGGTACCGCGAGAAGCCGCAAAGCATTGGAAACGCTGATATTTTTCAACGTTGGAAATTTATTTTCCACGCCGAACAGGCTTCCCTGCTCGGTGCCGTATCCCTCGTACAGCTTCTCGAATCTCGACGCTGCGGCGGCGGAGAACTCCGTCTCCTTCTTCAGCCACTCGGCCCACCCGTGCGGCCCCACCTTCTCGTGCGCCGCCTTCAGCCGGTACCCGATCTGTATGGCGTAGCTCAGCGCCATCCGCCGCGCCTGCTGCGTGAGCAGGCGGATCTCTCCGCCCAGCTCCGCCGGCGTCATATCGGCCACTTCTCTCACAGCCGGTTCGTTCATACAGCCATCTCCTTTTCTTTGATGATCGGAGCGCCGGCTTTATCCCGCCGGCTCCCGTCGTTCACCCAGTCCAGCCACGGATTCAGGAACCATGCGAACCGATCCTGCGGTGTCCGCCTGGCTCCGTAGCCCTCGTTCCGGTACCCGTGGATCTGCACGATCCTCCAGCCTTCTCGCTCCTGCCGCATCTCTATGGTCATGTAACTTCGCTCAGGTCTTCGCTCATGTCTCAGGAACAAGATGGTCGTCTGCCCGTCGATGTGCCGTGCCGCATAACCGCCCACGCAGTGGTGCAGCGTTTTCCCTTCGTTCACGATCTCCCGCGCGGACTTCGGCACGATCACTCTCAGCCCGCCCATGGAAAACCCGAAGGTCTTTTCCAGCTTCTTTCTCCGTTTCTCGTACTTTTTCTTTTCCAGCGTTGCCGCTTCAACGCGCATGGTTTCCACCGCTGCGTCGTGCCTCACCTGCAGATCCTTTGGCATGGCCACCGTGGACTCCTTCAGGTCGTAGCCCAACTTCTTCGCCATATCCAGGTAGTCCCTCCACGTTCGGATGACTGTCATCGTGAGAGGTGCATATGCCGCGCACGCCGGCATGAGGCTCCTGATATACCGCACGCCTTTCTCCGCTGTTGTCCCGGCGGCTTTGGCACACACGGAGATCTCCCGCAGGTTCTCTCTCCCTCCCGCGCGGTCTAACATGCTCAGGAAGCGCCCTATGCTTTCTCCCTTTGCCGCTTCCTTCCATAGCTTCAGGTCGTCCAGCTCCAGCCCGCTTCGGAGAAAATCCTTCGCGTCCCTGCGGCTCATTCTCAGGAACCCATCCGGCGTCGACGCGCTCCAGTCCAGGTCCTTCGCGTTTTTACACCCGTCCTCCACCAGCTCTGTCACGGCTCCGCCCAGCCCCAGTTTGACGGCTATCTCGACCTGAGGATAATGGCACCACCAGCCCAGGTACTTTGCGGTCAGCCGGCACAGATCTCCGCTCGCGGGGTCCAGTGAGAATCTCGCCATCATCCAGTCCGATATGCCGCAGTACTTCAGCTCCGAAGCGTCCAGTGCTTCTCTGAGGCCCGCTGTGCGGTAGGTCCCGTCGTATCCCCAGTAGGCGCCGCTGAGTCCGCCGAATGGCTCGTATACGGTCCTTGTCCCCTTCCAGCCATATACCGGGTTGTTGTCGGCTCCCCACCTCACGAGGGTATGCTTCCACATCTGCGCCTTCCCGGCGCGGAAGTAATAGCGTGTGTCCGGATTCCACCGCAGCTCGCCCGTCAGGTCGTCGTGCGTGAACCCTCGCCCGCAGTTCCCCGCCTCGATCAGCAGTGCTCCCCTGCCGTCCGTGTACGCCGCGGCCGCCTTGACCCATCCGTATACCGTGCTCATCTCGTAACCCATTTTCCTCACGGCCTTCACGGTCACCGTCGCGCCGCACACCGGGCAGTCCATCGCCATGTCGTATCTCGGCTTCTTCGGGTAATACTCTCCCCTTCCGGCCGTGAAGGTCGTCCCGCACGCAGTGCAGGTGCACATCCTCACCGGCTTGTCGCTCACGTTCCACCCGTCGTCGGGCAGCTCGTCCCTGCAGAAAAGGTACTGATGGAACAGTATTCGCATCTCCTGCTCATGTTCCGCAGTGAGTGTCCCGGTGAAGAGGCTCAGGGCTTCCGCCTGCTCTTCTTCCGTCAGATTGCATTTCGGGTTCATAGGAAGTCCTCCAGGTTGAAGACGACGCCCCTCCCGCTCTTCTGCTCTCCGGCCGCGCCGATCAGGTCGACGGTCATTATCATGCGGATCTCCGCGCCCGGGAAGTAGAACTGTACGGCCCGCTTGTACGCGTCCAGGTCGCTGATGCTCGATCCCACGTCCTTGGCCACAGCCTTCATGCAGTCTGCGAAAGTCCCGCCCTGCGCCACGGCCTGCGCGAACTCCCCGTCCTGGCGGATGAAGCTCTCCAGCGCTTCGCGCACTGCCTGCTTCATGGCCGTTTCCTTCTGTCCGGACACGAACGCGTATCCCTTTTTCAGTTTCTCCAGGGCTTCCGTTTCAAAATCCATTCCGGTTTTACCTTGCCTTTCCAGCCCCGGTGTGGTAAAATAAAAACCACAGGGAACTTGTTTCGGTTTTATTCCCTGCCGCGTCCGGACCCCCATCCGGACGCGGCTCTTTTCATTTCTGGCCTTCGCCTTGAGGAGAAGGTGCCGCGTCAGCGGCGGATGAGGTGTCTCTCCGGTCCTTCGCCCACGCGATCAGGACGCATACGGCCACGGCCGCCATCATCGGCAGGTCATACATCGGCGCCCACCTCCGCCAGCTTCTGTTCCATCACCGACGGTTCCTCCGGTCTGCCTTCGGCTTTGCTGTCCGCCTTGATGGCGTCCGCGATCCGCGCGCCCCAGCTCTTGTGCTTCTTCTCCGGCACGCGCTCCACCCGGTCGTTGGTCACCTTCACCTGCTCGCTGATCGGCGCGGTCTCTTCCATGTCCTCGCCCGCCGGTGTCATCTCGATCAGCTGCAGGCCGCTCCCGACGCACAGCAGCAGCGTCGCCAGAGCGCCCAGGATCCCGCAGAACATCAGCGTGTCCGTGGAGTACGTCAGCTTCTGCGCCACGAACAGGAGCAGCATCTGCAGCGCCTGCCCGCTCAGGAACGATACGATTACCTTTTTCATTTTCTTTCCCCCTTTTCTGTTTTGTCATGGCACCAGCGTGCCCTGATCGTCATCTCTCCCGGCTCCGTTCCCTGTCCCTGCGTAACGGACAGCACCCTCGGATGCTCCCACGGAGCCTCTCTGCTGCCGCACATAGCGACTACGGATCCTCCCCGCCATGTCTCTGTTATCAGGTCGGGACAGTTCCCGCACCGTATATGGTGGCTTCGTACCATCACTTTCTCGTTATCGCGTCCCTGATCTCCTCAATCGGGACGTGTCCTTTTCTGCTCACAAGCCCCAGCTCCGCCAGGGAGAACCGCTGTGGATCGTTCAGCCTTGCTCTGGCCGTAGGTACCGAACACTCCAGGATCCCCGCCAGCTTCTCCGCGTTGATCCCGTATCCCTTCAGGAGTCTGCTCACCGCCGCGTATGGGATCTCAATAGTCCTCACATATGGCATATGATCACCGCCTCTTCGTTCTTTCTCTCTGCGACGGCAGACCTTCCCTTCTCCGCCACATGGATACCGCTCTTTCCCCGCACCCGATCTGCTCGGCGATCTCCCGGTCGAACAGTCCCTGCTCCCACAGCTGCCGCATCTGGTCGTGCGGGTACTTCGTCTTCCTCCGCTTCCTCAGCGCCGTCACCTCGCGGCTGGCGAAGCGCTCGCCCTGCTTCTTCTCGCCGTTGTCGAACGCGGGGCACAGCCCGTCCTTCCGCTTCGGAAGCCCCAGCTTCGTGTGCCCCGTTGTCAGGCTGTAGTTGCAGTAGGCCATCTCCGGGTATTCCAGCATGCCCCGGTATTTGCACTCCCGGCACTCGGCCTTCACCACGGCAGCTCGACCTCCTCATGGATCAGTGCGAACTCCCCGCTGATCTCCGGCACGTCGTACAGCTCCGCGATTTCATAATCGTCCAGATAATTGCGTCCGAATTCCTGGATGAACCGCTCCTTGTCCCAGCCCTGCTCGATCATGGCCTTCCGCTGGCCGTACTTGTGCAGATACTCGCGCACTGCTTTCCCTTTATGGCCGCTCTCTTTTTTCTCCTGATGGCAGTTATGGCACAGCCTCACCGTTAGACCGTAGATATCCGACTTTTTCCTGCGTGGATTGCCCGCGAAAATATGGTGCTCCTCCAATTCATCCCAGCAGTCACACAGAAAGCAGATCCCCTGAGCCATTGTTATTTCCCCTTCCGTCTCTTATCGAATCACACGGCTGCCTTCTCAGGCGCAAAACGGCGGGGATCCACGTCCAGCACAGCGCACACTCTAAGGAACTCGTCGGACTTCAGCTTCCTTGTTCCGAGCAGAGCAGTCTGCAGATGCTGGTACGGGATCTCCGCCTTTTCAGCAACGTATTTGATCTTCAATCCTCGATCAGAAATATAAGTGGCCAGCTTTTTTTCTGTCGTCATTTCGGGCACCTCCTCTCTTTTATTTCCGTGCCAGCGTTTTATAATCGATAATGTCAAGAACATTATCGATTATCTGTGATATATCACAGATAATCGATAATGTCAAGAACATTATCGATTATCTGTGATATATCACAGATGTTATGAGATTCTCAGAATCTACGGACATAATAATATGAGCCTCTCATAAAGTCAAGCTATTTTTATGATTAAACCATAAATATTATTGACATACCAATAAGCGCCTGCTACTATGCGCATACGAGGTGACTTCAAATGACTGATAATTCTAAAAAAATCGGCACAGTGATCCGCTCTCTCCGCGAGGAGCGCGGGATCTCTGCGCGCGATATGGTCGAGCTTCTTGTGGCTCGCGGATATTCTATTAAGTACCCGACGTATATGGGCTACGAATCCGGGAACAGTATGCCCAACGCTGACATGCTCCTGGCGATCTGTGATATCCTCCAGGTCGAAGACGTGCTGCACGCCTTCGGGTACGGGGCTTCTATGTATCCTTCATACGACTCAAAGGCTCTACTTTCGCATCCATGGTTCTTTCTCGTGGATGAGTTCTGCTATGCGTTCAATAAGGACAGCCGTCCTGTTTTTGATTATTTCTTTTCCCGTCGGCACACCGGGAACCCTGCCCGTATATTCAGCCGCTCCCGTCCTTCTCTCCCCGACGAGAGCGCCGTCGCCCGGATTCTCGGCATAGGCTCAATAGATTATCTTTACTCGTGGGGAGAGGAGACCGGCAACTGGTCTCCGACAATTATACCTACCAAAGAAGAGTCTGAATTTCTTCGGAAGCACCGTGAGTTGTCTGCGAGCGAAGCTCCCCCCGCCCACGTGGCAGGCTGATCCTCTTCCGGAAAGCGTGATACCATGAAAACCCCGAAGCCCCGCAAACTTCCCAGCGGATCCTGGCACATCCAGCTGCGCCTGGGCGGTGAGTCCATCCCCATCACGGCGGCCACGCCCACGGAGGCGACGCAGCAGGCGGAGCTGATCAAGGCGGAGTACCGCTCCGGTCGGCGCTCCACGTGCCTTGCCCCCAGGGATCTGACGCTCCGCATGTGCATGGAAAACTATATTAAGCGGTACACCGCCGTCCTCTCCCCGGCCACCGTGCGCGGATACGAGCAGATGAAGGACAACCGCTTCCCCGCTTATATGGATAAGCCCATCCGCTCTATTGACTTCCAGCGCATGATCAACGACGAGCTGAAGATCCGCTCCGAGAAGACCGTGCAGAACGCCTGGTTCTTCACTCACGCCTGCCTGAAGTACGCTGGCGTCCCCATCCCCGACGTGCGCCTCGCCCAGGTCCCGGTGAACGAGATCCCCTTCCTGCAGCCGGAGGAG
>Ga0265301_10007451_pt1 | contig 10258 bp, 11 predicted proteins | sample AusTroGonzalo_MG_2_FD_193488 | JGI IMG/M metagenome (GOLD analysis project Ga0265301, IMG submission 193488) | Bovine rumen microbial communities from tropical cattle in Woodstock, Queensland, Australia - Gonzalo_04 | ecosystem: Host-associated > Mammals > Digestive system > Stomach > Rumen ...
CCCCTATACCGCCCAATCAACTCTAGGCATTGGGGGATAATTTTGTCTTTCCTAATTTGTCTTAAATTAAATAGCAATATTCCTGCATTTACATAATGAAGCAAATCTGGAATTTCCAGTAATTGACACAAATCTTTATTTAAAAAATGTTTTAGAGAAAAAACACCCCCAATATAATTATCTTTAATATCTATTTCATACAGTTGAGTCAAATCGTCAAAGACAATAATGTCTGTATCCAAATAAAGAACCTTATCGTGTTGAGGTAAAAACTCTGCTAAACAGAATTTATAGGCACAGGCGTTAGAGATATACGCTGTTTGATTTTTTATATCATTAAATCGGTTGTCTCCATGAATAAAATGTATTTCGCAATTTGAATACTTTGTCTCTATGGATTTGATTTTCTTTTCATTCTCCTCTCCAAAATCAGGAGTGATAATGACGTATAAATCATAAAAAGTTTTCTTTCTTTTTGTTTCCAATAAATTAATAAAAGTAGTAGCCACAGCAAAAGCTAACTTTTTATCCGAAATAACAACAATTGGAATATGTTTTGTTTTTTCTTCTGATTTATTCTTTTCTGGAATATGGGATTTAAAAGAATAATTTTTATTATCAGATCGCGCGTTTTCAAAAGATATATCAATAGCTTTTATATCGTTTTTCCATAAAACATAAGAAAAAGAGAGCTGATCCCGCTTTGTATAATTTTCAATAAAATACCACCACTGATCCATTATTTTTTTAATTTTTGAATCATTGTGCCAACGAATTAAAATACAATTTTCTGTTAATCCATAGTGATGGGGCATATGCTCTTTTTTAAGGAAATTCAAGATCTTTTGAACATTTTCAGGGGAATCTTTTTTCACAGCAACCACCGCTTGGCATTCAGCGTAGATACAATCCCTAGAATTATGTATAGGAACTAATAATTTTTTTTCGGAATCAATAAAATGAAACAATTTGGGTGTTAAAACATCTATATTGCTATCCAAATAAATACTTAAATCATACTCAGGGAACAAAACATGTGGATGCGTTTTATGCCATCTATTGTTTCGTGTATTATCCAATTTATCAAATACAAGCGGCCGAATTTGCCAAATCCCTACCTGTTTTTGTTTTAATAATTTTTCGTTATCTGTGAAACAAACATAATCAAAATTATGATTTACACAATTATGTTGAATTAGATCGTCATAACCACCCGTAATAGTTGTATAGATTACACCTTTTAGTTGTGTATTTTTTGGAATTACAACCGGACGTATATGTGGACGTGGTCTTTTGGTAAGAGCACCTTTCTTTTTGAAGCTGAAAAGTTTTACACCAAATACGCGAACTCGAACTCGACCATTCTCCTTAATGGAGTAATTTAAAAGAGGAATTCGACAGATTCTCACCCTAATATTGCCCTTTTTATCCAACTTATGTCGATATAAAAATAATCCTAATTTTCTGATCTTACTCCAAAATGCTCCATTATACTGGTGTACTGTTGCCACATCCTGAATTTGACAAGCTTGAGCCCCAACTAAATACCCCAAAAATCTTTCCATCACATGAGCAAAAGTTGTCTCTTTGTGTTGAGAATCCGGTTTTTCAAAATCTGTTATCTTCAACTTTAACTTTTGAACAGGCTTTAACAACTTGGCACGCGTCATAAACATAGTGCCCGCAACAAAAATTGAGCCCTTGTTTGTCAAACCGGTTTTTTGAATCAGCTTTTGGGCCTTTTCGGCGCTTTCTTTATCATGCAATTCTTTATCCATAATTAGATGATAGTTGCCGTGCATACCCAGTTTCTTATTTTGTTCGAAAGTCTGTATGACTTTTTTAAAAACTTCTGATGTTTTCAAAAATGAAAGTGCATACTCACGCCATCTTTTGCCCTCTACATTCATCACACCTAACATAGCCCCTATAGGCATATCACGCTTAGTATGCAGTTTGATAACATACGAGTATTTATCTAAATCAACTTTATTTAGAATGTGAACAAAGGGTCCTATATCATACCCATGATTATCCACTATCTCAATATGTGCTTTCGGGAAAGTCTTACGAATATCTTCAGTGAGAATAAAGTGTTCCTCTACTATCGTCACACGGAGTTCAAAAGGATAGGGCGACACATTTAAAATGCACTGTTTCAACTCAGCCCACAGTTCCGGATAATATATATGACAGTGGATCAGTATCGGCTTCATTGAACCAGCCTTTCATAGATTTGTTCCACATATTTTTGCATCAACTCTGGCTCAGATACTTCATTACGATCATGTGCTGTAAAAAATTCATCTGTCAAAGTGCCACAATTTAAATCTGCACGCCCTCTGTTCTTTTTGCGTGAATACTCTTCCCAGGACTTAATCACGTAATGATTGATTCGTAATATATCCGCTGTAGCTGGTGTTTCACCTTCTTTATAAATACGCTTACACTCATCCACCGATTTACCAAGAACCAATCCCGCATGAACATTAGCATACAAACAAGCCCGTGGATTCAAGATGGATTTTGTTAGTTCACCCGTACCTTCTTGGTGTTGAGTAAAACGTTCAATTACTAAACCCCGTGTTTCTTCTTTATGACCTGAGCTACCATACAACACCCAGTGAATTCTGAGTTGAGAACAATCTTCGTAATCCTTCATCGCTTCAGCCAATGTTGGATGCTTTAACGGCACAATAAATTCATCAATGTCTACAAAACCCAACCAACGGGTCTCCCATTTAAAATTATTGACTGCATGATTGTAAATTTCAATTTGTTTATCAGGACCAGGATAGATAATCCAAGAAACAATTCCTTTATCAATATATTTTTGAATAATTTCTTGAGTGTTATCTGTTCCATTGTTGTTATAGATATAAAAATGATCCACCCCTTGGATCAAATAGTATTCTATCCATTCTTGAATGTATTTAGATTCATCTTTCACACACATACAAAGAGATAAGTTGTACTTAAATTCTTTGGGGTGCTTTGCGTAATATTGAATGACCCGTTTTAATAATTGAGGAACACTTATTGCGTTCAATGTCCAACGTAACTTCTTTTGCTGTTCCTTATCCCAGAAGAAAAACACCACTAAAAATATCTTTATTAACTGTCGCCGCAGACTTTTTAGAAATTTCATTGGACCTCCCGAGTATATAATCGAGCAGCTTGAGTCAAAAAGGAGTTTTCCCTCTCTTTTTGAACTTGTTGTCCCTCTTTTTTTAAAAAAGCTTTATTTCCATTTCCAAAACCCATACGCAAAATATCCTTTTTCAAAATAAAATCAGATGAAAGTTATCATACACTAATTAGTTCGTAAAAGCAATCTATTTTTTCCAAATTTTATCCTAAATTAAATTTTTTTATTTTTTGACTTTTTGTTCTTTTTGTCGTATTTTATGACTATGCCAAAAGCAGGACATGAAATTATCAAAGCTAAAATTAAAACCTTTTCGCACAAACCGGGTGTCTACCGGATGTTAGACGCAGAAGGCAAGGTTTTGTATGTGGGAAAAGCCAAAGACCTTGTCCACCGTCTGACAAATTACACCAATTGCGAGAAATTATCATTTCGAATTCGTGAAATGGTTGCACACGTAACTGATGTAGTCGTCATAGAAACTGCTGGCGAAACAGAAGCTTTTTTACTAGAAAATGAGCTTATTAAGCAATATCGTCCCTACTATAACATTCTACTAAAAGATGATAAGAGTTACCCATACATTGCTCTTTCTAAAGGAGATTATCCACGTTTATTTAAATACCGCGGCAACAGACAAAAGGGATTTGACTATTTCGGACCTTTTGATTCCGGGGATAGCGTGAATCGCACCTTGATAGAATTGCAAAAAATTTTTGGCTTGCGTTCGTGTAAAGATTCCTATTTTTCTAACCGTACACGCCCTTGCTTGATGTATCAAATTAAGCGCTGCTCAGCACCTTGTTGTGGGAAAATCACAGTGGCAGATTATCAAAAATCAGCTGACCAAGCACGCGCTTTCTTGACGCAAAAATCCTACGCAATTCAGGAAAATTTACAAGCTCAGATGATGCAATTTTCTAAAAATCAAGAATACGAAAAAGCCGCTCTTTTGCGTGATAAAATTGCAGCCCTAAATCGCATCCAAGGAACCAGCCAAATACTTCCCAATGCAGATACAGATACAATTGCTTATGCGTTTAAAAATGGAACTTTATCATTACAGGTTTTCTTTCATAGAACCGATCGTTTAACTGGCCATCAAGAATACTTGATTCCCCATGTGGACGAATCCGATTTATCAGATACTCTGTCCAACTTAATTTTGCAACTTTATACCCAGGTTCCCCCGCCAGATATTGTTTGTACATCATGGCCAACAGACCAAGAATTGGGTAATGCTTTAGCTCAAATAGCCTCTCATCAGGTAAAACTTTCCAACCCACCCTTTAGAGGTATCCGCCGTGATTGGATGAAGCAGGCTCAGCAATCATCAGAGCGCGCACTTAACACCCTAGAAAACAAAGAAAAAATATGGGGTGATTTTGCTAAATTGCTGGGACTTGAAAATTTAAATCGAGTGGATATTTTTGATAACAGCCATTTACAAGGCACTAATGCAGTAGGGGCAATTGTATCAGCAGGATCTTCTGGCTTTTTAAAGAATTTTTATCGGCGCTATAATGTGCCACAAGAGTTAGCGGGTGACGACTTTGGCATGATGCGTTACGTACTAAAACGCCGTTTACAGCGCGCTCAAAATGACGGTACTTTGCCAGATGCTTTACTGCTAGATGGTGGCAAAGGTCAACTTTCCTCTGTCATGCAGGTTTTAGATGAACTAAAAATTAATATAAAAGTTTTAGCCATGGCTAAAGGGGCTGGCCAGCATGACAAGGGACTCGAAACTTTTTACTTAGCTTCCGATCCCAGTACGCCAATTCATCTGGATTTAAAAGGCGATTTAATGCATATGCTACAACAATTACGCGATGAAGCTCATCGCTTTGCAATCGGCTCCCATCGAGCTAAACGTGAAAAAAATCTGTTTCATGAAAGACTTGAAGACATAGAAGATATTGGTCCCAAACGTCGCAAAATGTTAATGCTTCATTTTGGTTCTGTGCGAGCTATTTCTGGCGCCTCATTGGATCAAATCAAAAATGTTCCAGGATTTAATGAAAAAATTGCAAAAAAAGTCTATACTTTTTTCCATAATAGTGCTATAACGTAGAAAAACGAAAGGGGATTCAATGAAAAAACAAAAAAAGAGAAAATCTTTAAAGGCAAAAGTAGCTCCTGTTATTCAAAAGAAAGTAGCACCTGTTTTGAAAAAAGCAGAAAAGAAGATTAATATCCCCAATTTACTTACAATGATCCGCATGTGGGCAATTCCTTTGATTGTTTTGACATTCTTCTTCAAAGCGTCTTCTGCTAATCATAGCGCTTTATGGGCATGGGTAGGTGTTGTGCTGTTTACAATTGCCGGCATTACTGATTATTTGGATGGTTATTTAGCACGTCACTGGAATCAACTCAGTCGTTTCGGTCGTGTTTTGGATCCCATTGCAGATAAACTACTGGTTGGTTCTATACTGATTATGTTGGCATGGGAGGGACGTTTAGGGGGAGTTATGGTTCTACCCGCCGTCATCATTTTGTGCCGTGAAATTCTGGTGTCTGGGTTACGGGAATTTTTGGCTGAAATCAAAGTTGGATGCCCCGTGACACGTCTGGCCAAGTGGAAAACCGCTTGCCAAATGGTCGCATTACCTGTCTTAATGGTTTCCAATGAAGCAGGATGTTTGAACACATTCTTCACTATTTTGGGAGCTATACTTTTCTGGACAGCAGCCTTTTTAACCATTATGACTGGTTATGATTACTGGAAATCCGGTCGTAAATATATGGACGATTAAATACTAGTCCCTAGTACGGGGATACTTTGAACGAAAAACTTCTACAATATCTCGCTTTGTAGCCTTGATTGAAGGGCTATCCATGTGCTGCTTTTCCAATTCTTTAATATAGATATTGGCTTGCTTTCTAGCTTTTCCGAGCTCTGTTTTTTGATAAACAGCCTCTACAACACGTGGAGGATGAACTGGTTGAAGTCCAAAAAATCGACGAACGACATTTTTAAAATCTTGTTGATGATCTGACAAATCAAAGTGAATGCAACGTCCATCTCTTTCTATTTCTGATTCTAATACACGACCATTTTCATCACGCAATTCTAAACGCTTTCCTGTATCAATCCATCCTGTTTTACTAGACATAAAAGCTCCTTTTTTGGAGCGGCATTGTAGCAAAAAAACAAAATTTTGTCAAATTAGTCCCGATGATAGGGGTGATTGTTCCAAATAGTTACAGCACGATAGATCTGCTCTGCTAACACAACTCTCATTAAAAAATGAGGAAGTGTCATGCGGCCAAAAGACAGCTGCAAATGAGCACGTTTTAAAACTTCACTTCCGTGGCCGTTCGCTCCACCAATCATTAAAACAATTGGCTGCGCCTTATCTTTGGCTTTTTTTAATTGACCAGCAAATTCTCGAGAAGAAAGAGTTTGACCATGTTCATCAAGCGCTATAATAAAAGCATTTTCGGGCATATCCGAAAGTAACAACTTTGCCTCAGCCTCTTTTAATTCACTATCTGATAAAGCTTTTTTTTCTACATATTCACGAACCTCTACCTTTTCGCGCGCTTTTTTCAAATAACTATCTATTAGCTGTGCTTCCGGCGTCGAAATCTTTAATTTACCAATGGCACGAATTTGTATCATTTTGTTTTCTTCTCGTATTTGATGGGTAATAAATCCCCTATCTTACCAAGTGTCCAACCGCGTTTGTTTTTTGCAGGCAAAACTACTTTGGCATTAGGGCCATAATCAGCGATATATTCACGACATTTACCACATGGAGAAATAATGTAACTAGGAACATCACGAACAGCAACAATGGTATCAATTTCCATATCAACTTCCGCTGTATTTGCCATCCCAATAGCGATAATTTCAGCACATGTCGCCACTGATGGTTGAGTGGTTCCTGTGTTTAATGCTTGATACACATGTCCAGACTTTGTTAAAACAACCGCTGATACCACAGAATGGTGCCCCGTCCTTTCGTACCGAGCTTCTATTAAATCTTTAGCCATATCCACTAAGTTTTGGGTGGTAATCTTTGTCATTTGCTATTCCTCAATTTCCACAATACTCTCTATCATCTTATCCAAAGACTCCCTATCAATGTCTTTGTATTCGACTTCGGGTTTTTTAGGCGCCGCGTCTTTCGGGAGAGCGGGTCGCTTCATGTCTTTACGCACTCCTTCAGGCAACAACTTCTCTGTCCAATCTGTCAATATCTGAATGTATTTAACTGAAATGTTGTGTTGTTGCATAATTTCCATTTGTTTGGGCGTCCAGGCCATTTGACGCGCAAATAACCAAACCAAAACTATCAATAATGCTGCCCGAAAAATACCAAAAGCAACCCCTAAAATTCTATCCAATCCAGATAAAGAACTTTTACGTAAACTATGGGTAATACGTGCATTAACCAATGTCATAATAATTAAAACAGCCAGTGCAATTAGTCCCGAGGAGGTAATTGCCCAAATTTTGACATTATCTACTCGATCTGTCAGCATTTTAATCATAGGTTGATAAGAATAAAGAGCCAAAAATGCAGCTAAAATCCAGCTGCTAATTCCCAACAATTCTCTCAGTAATCCACGATACAACGCGAATAAAACTGAAATAATTATTGTGGAAATCACCACTAAGTCAACTATCCCCATTTCATATCTCCTTCTTCTTTCATCATAGCAAGATTTAAATCACTTGTCCAATACTTTTTAACCTTTTTCAAAAAAACCCAGTAATGTTTTTAGGTTACCTATTTCGGTTGTTTTAAAAGTGGATTTTCTATTTTTGTTGGGTGGAACTAATGCTTTTTTAAAGCCCAACTTTTCCGCTTCTTTTAGACGTAAATCGGACTGAGGTACATTTCTGACTTCTCCCGAAAGTCCAATTTCTCCAAAGAATACCATATCAGCTGGCAAAGGATGATTGTATACCCCAGATAAAACCGCCATTACTGCCGCTAGATCAACGGCGGGTTCTGTGAGTCTCATACCACCTGCAACATTTAAGAAAATATCCTTGTTGGCCAAACTGACACCACAACGCGCTTCCAAAACAGCAAGCAACATACTTAGGCGATTACTATCCCAACCAACTACCGCACGACGTGGTGAATTACCCGCCATAGGTGCTACCAAAGCTTGTATTTCTACCAACATGGGACGAGAACCTTCCACACCTGCAAATACACAACTGCCCGACACATTGCCTTGACGATCAGCCAAAAACAGTGCAGATGGGTTGGGGACTTCAGCCAGCCCCTGCTCTGTCATTTCGAAGACACCGATTTCATCTGTGGCACCAAAACGGTTTTTGACTGATCTTAAAATGCGGAAATGGTGACCTCGATCACCTTCAAAATACAACACCGTATCCACCATGTGTTCCAAAACTCTTGGACCCGCCAAGGTGCCTTCCTTTGTAACATGGCCTACTAGAAACAAAACAAAGCCCCGCTTTTTGGCTAATCGAATCAGTTCATGTCCGCACGCCCTCACCTGACCTACAGTTCCTGGAGCAGAATCGATCATATCCGAATACATGGTTTGAATGGAATCAATGACAACAATATCGGGTGCATTTTCGGTATCCAAGGTCGCCACAATATCGCGCATACGGGTTTCACTCGCTAAATCCACAGCTGCATCCGCTAATCCCAAGCGCATAGCACGTAAGCGCACCTGATCCACCGATTCTTCACCTGAAATATAGGCTGTTTTAACAGGAGAGCCCGCCTTATTCACTTTTTTTGCCAGAGCTGATACAGCTTGCAAAAGCAAAGTGGATTTACCAATTCCTGGGTCACCACCAACTAAAATCACAGAACCTGGGACCAACCCACCGCCTGCGACTCTATCCAATTCGCTGATACCAGATTTCAAGCGAAAGAGCGTTTCTGCTGAACTGCGCAAATCCGAAAACTGGATGGTGCGTCCACCCGTACCTTGTGTCGCAGTGGGTGAATCAGGGGTTGCAATTGCTTCTTCTTGAATCGTATTCCATTCGCCACAAGCTGTGCATTGACCCGCCCAGCGTGCGTAAGTCGCGCCACAATTTTGACATACAAAGTGTGTTGTTTTCTTAATCATTTAATAGCCTTTCCCTTGTTTGATAAAACATATAAATCGGATTAAAAAGTAAAACAAAAATAATCAACCATGTCGGAATCTTTTGTGCCGCAAAAAATCCAAAAACAGATACTATGTGAAAATAAATTATTCCCACAAAAATAATCGCTTTAACTATAAATGCGAACAATGATATAAAAAATGAAGCTTTTTCAAGGATTTTAGATACATGTATTTTTTCCCAAAAAATTACATATAAGAGCCCTATATCCAACGCTGTTATCTGAAATATGCAAAGACCATTGATAATTTCTTGAAAATTTTTAACCGGTGAACCAAATAATATTGGTAATATAAGCACGTAATAATAAATATTGAAAAGGAAAAAAACTTCCAATACGCTCTTTTGAGAAGAGTCAAGTTTTATTTTTTTCTTTTTCTTGGAAAAAAATAATTTACTAATCCAAGCCAAAATTGGAAAAATAAAAATCCATAAAAATAGAAGGGTAGCTTTAATCATTTTTCTACCTTTCCATCGTATAAATCCTCAATGTATTGCCAGGTGGAAATAGAACTGCTGATTGACACAATCATCAGTGAAACCAATGAAATCCCCCAAGAATACATTAAATCTTTGACCGAATAAATATGTACAATTGTTAATAAAAACACGCAACCAAAAAAAACTTTATTATAATGAATAAAACCATGCGGTGATACCTTAATTCTTAATCCACGAATAAGATCTAAAATAGTCAATTGAACCAAACACAAAATCCCCATCAACTCGGCTGGATAGGATGTGTATTCATGGAAACAATCCCAAATACATAATCCAATACCAATAATGGGAGTAAGCAATACCACATCTTGGCAAAAAATAGGGAACAAATTAGATTTAATAAATCTAGGTTTTACGTAAGGTTTTTTGCCCTTAACCAAACCTTTATCTGGGATTAATCGGCTTTCAATCCATACTAAAATGGGAATAATAAACGCCCAAAGTATAAATAAAAACTCTTTAATCATTTTTTACCTTTTTCTTTTTTCCTG
>Ga0265301_10007453_pt1 | contig 10256 bp, 5 predicted proteins | sample AusTroGonzalo_MG_2_FD_193488 | JGI IMG/M metagenome (GOLD analysis project Ga0265301, IMG submission 193488) | Bovine rumen microbial communities from tropical cattle in Woodstock, Queensland, Australia - Gonzalo_04 | ecosystem: Host-associated > Mammals > Digestive system > Stomach > Rumen ...
GACCGGCAACGTAGGTGAGCAAAATCAGGACAATCTGGAAAATGTTAAAAGCCTTGTTCTTGCGCGGCTGGAGCTTCGGGAGGAACAGCGGGCTCACCATCAAGAAACCCGTGGCGACAAACACGATGATCGGGAGCCAGAAGAGGAACGTGCTCGAGTCTGCGAAAACGCCCTTGGTCATGAGGAATACGATGAGCGTTGCATTGACCATGCCTGCGAAAGTAGAGGGAAGGCCGGAGAAATGGTGATGATACGTGTCTGAATCGCAAGCATTATACTTGGCGAGACGCATAGCGGCGCAGAGCACATAAACGGCAAGTGCAACCGTCATAAGAAGCCCGTGGTTCTGGAACCATTCCGGTGCGTAAATCTTGTAGGTGAAGAAAAAGCAGAATGCCGGTGCGAGACCGAAAGCAACCAAGTCGGCGAGGCTGTCAAACTGGGCGCCGAATTCGGAGCTGGCGTTTACGAGGCGTGCGGCAAAGCCGTCAAGCTTGTCGAAAAGAGCGCTCAGCATTACAAAGTATGCACCCATGCGGATTTGGTCTGCCGTACTAAACGAACCAAATGCTCCGGTTGTCCAGCAAATGGAAAATACACCGAGCAAAAAGTTCAGGCTTGTGAAAGTATTAGGCAAAACAAAACGTAATTTTCCCACGATATACTCCTTGAATTGGTTTGCTAAAGATAATTTTTTTACGGAGAAAAAGAAACTTTTTTATTGATTATCCGCTTGATCGACGGGTACAATCTCCCAAAGAGCGCTTACTCCAGCGGCAACAATAAGGTTGCTTGGGGGGGCATACGGGTTTTCTGCCGTAGGGAAGTTCGTCCAGTGCTTGGTCGAGAACTGGTAGAATGTCGATGGCCTGTACATGAGGGGGAGTACAGGGACCGTTTCCATGAACAGTTTGTTGAGTTCCCGGTATGCCTGTACAAGGCTATCTTCATTGGTTATAGTTGGGATTTCCTTTAGGAGAATGTTTATGTCTTCATTCTGGAAACGCCCCTGATTTACAAAAGTCTCTTCACCGACAGGTTTATAAGATATGGTGCTTAGCATTTGGTAGAACCTGTTCCATGGATTGGCGACGGAGTGCTCTGTCGGCGGAGTCTTCATGGCGAGGTCGAATGTTCCTCGGCGTAGATCCGAATCCCATATTGCGTAGTCGACAATCTTAGGTGTTGCAGTAATCCCTATCTCTGCAAACGATTCCACGACGACATTGATGGTTTCAACCCAGTCGTTCCAGCCTTGCGTACACTCGATGGTGATATCCCGGATAGGCTTTTTCTTCTTGTCGAGGAGTTGCCCGTCGGCGTTCCAGGAATAGCCTGCTTCCGAGAGTATTTCTCTAGCTTTTTCGGTATTGTAGCTGTAGCCGAACTCGTCGGCATCTTCTTTGTTGAAATACTTCTTTTCTAGGCCAAATGGGAGGATGAACCCGGGCTGCATGGCGGGGGTGTAGTTCGAAAGTGCGCGAGCCTTGATTTTATCGAAGTCAATCGAGTGGGCTAGGGCTCGTCTAAAGCTTACGTTGTTGAACGGTTCCTTGGTGACCGCAACGACCAAGGCCGTAATGGTTGCAGGAAGTTGGTACGGTTCTTCGCGACTCCAGGCGCGGATGCTGTCTTTGGCCTTTTCCCAGATTCTAGGCAAGTAGATGGAAGAAACGTCCAGGTTTCCTCGGGTCATGGCATTGTTGAAGTTGTCATTCTTGTCGTAAATGGGGTGAATGATATACTTGGGTGCCGGTTTTCTGCCACCGTATTTGCTGGATCTCCAGTAGTTTTCGCTGCGCTTGAGCACAATTTGGTCCGGAGAATAATTGGCCAAGGTATAGGGCCCCGATGCGACCGGTTGAACGTCGTTCTTGAATTCGAGAATCTTCTCCATGTTGTAGCTCTTGCCGGTCTTGGCGGACTTGAGCAAAGGCTCGAATACGGACTTGGGGAGGATCGATGTCTCGGCAATGGCATTCAGAACCATGAGCGGATTCTTGTTTTCCGTCAGGTGGAACGAAATATGATTGTCGCCATCGTCTGTAATGGTCTTGATGTATTTCCAGTTGTTGTGGTGGGCTGTTGGCAGGATAGAATCCATCTTGAAGGTGTAAATAACATCTTCAGTCGTGATTTTTTCGCCATTGTTCCACTTGGCTTGCGAATTTAAGTGGACCGTAATGCTGGAATCCGTTTGACTATAGGAATCGGCTAGCATTGGATCCAGCTTGCCTGTCAGTTGGTTAAAGGCAAGCAAGGATTCGTACATCAGCCGGATGTTTCCATCCGATGGAAAGTTTGGGTCGGGGTCGAGCGGATTGAAAGTCGCTGGAGGGGACCAGTCGAAACCGCCTACGTAAAGAGTTTCGTTTCGCGGGTATTCAGATGTTTTTGTCTTGATGTTTTTGGTGTTATCGTCCTTGCAACCTGTTGCCAGGAGTGCTACCGCTATGGAGAGGTAGCAAAGAGGGGCAACTTTTTTGAAATGGACGCTCATTCTTTTCCTGCAAAACTTAATGCAGAAAATGTAGTGAGATTTTCTTAAAATGACTACTAAATTTTAGTTTACTATAGTCCAAGTTAGAGCGGAAATGCGTAAAGGACCCGCTTGGGGGAGGCGCTATATAAGGTATGGTTTAAAATAAATGGTGTGCCGGCTCCACCGGGGGTGTTGAATGTCTTTACGACCTTTCCGTCTTTGAGCGAAAGAGCGATGATTTCGTTTCCTTGGTCAATCCAGGCCTTGCCATCGTAAATAAACGGCTTGGAAAAAACGGATTTTTTCCCTTGATATTTCCAAAGCGGCGTTCCGATGTTAGAATAAAGAAGAATGGACTGGTCGGCAAGCGAGATAATGATCTTGTTCTCGTTTTGATCGCGGAGCAACTGCATGGAAATGATGGGGTATTCCATGAGGACCTGTGTCGGGCTAAAATCCTTTCGCTTTGTATTTTGAAGAAATAGCTTGTTTGTGCTGGAAACGAGTACGATTGTCGAGTCGATTCCATCCATGGCGGTGATGTTGACTTGAACTTTGTTCGTTGAATTGTCTATGGTAAGTCCGTTGTCGTCATTGAGCCGCATCAGTTCTCCGTCGAGGTTGCAGAGCTGTAGGTTGCGGGAAAGCTTTACGACATGGAACGGCATGGAATAGACTTTGCGCGACCAGACGATGCTGTTGTTGGAGCGTGATATCTTGAGTAAAAATCCATTCCAGGTTGAAGCGTATATGTAGTCCCCGCTAATCGTGAAGTTGAAAGCCTTGCCTGGCAATTGAATGGGCTTGTTGAACAAGTCCTTGTTCATGTCGTAGATGTGCATCTGGTACCCAGTTGAAATGACGATGGTATTCTCGTCAGACTGGATGACAGGGGCGTTCCCGATTTTTCCGATATACTTGCTCCAGCGCTGTTCTCCGTTTTCTGTATTGATACAGATGAGCTGTTCTGTAGCAGGGTCAACAGTATAGAGGTTCTTTTTGGAACCGAGGAGCTGCGGGTAAACTGTTTTGGGAGATACATTTAGCTGGCTTGCAAAGTTTGCACCAACGGCTTTGCTGTAATACCTCAAAACGATGCGTGCAATTTGCGGACTGCCAGTAGAGAGTCGAACGGCTTCGGCCCATGCCTTTTGGCGATCCTTTTCAGACGCCTTTTCGCGTTCTAGATTGAATGCCTTTAAAAAATGGGCTTCGGCATTGCCAGGTTCTTGCTGAATAATCGAATCCAGGAGTGGCGTGATGTTATCCCAGAGCTTTCGTTGGGCTCTATGGACGGCTTGGGACGCAAGCTTGCTGGAATAAAGCGGGCGTTGTCCATAGTAATGGGCGTCAATGGCGTAAATTCGCTTGTTGTCGAACGGTACGTATATGAATCGCCTTTTGGCAATTGGGCTTGTCATTGGAGCTTTGGCAAGGTTAAAGCCCCATAAGGGACTGAGTAACGTATCGACGGTGATGACGGAACCTTCGTTAGAGAATAGTCCGAGTGTTCCCTGAGCGAGAGGGTAGATGTTTGAAGCGTTTGCACGGACGGCAGAACGGATTGAACCTGTTGCTTGGCTGTAGAGGGTGATTTTTCCAGAGGCTTCGAGCGTGACGATGTTGTTTTCGAAAGCCTGAATGCTTTCAATGTTTCCAACGGAGACCTTCCACAGAGGTTTCTTGGTATCTTGTAACGTATAGCAGAAAAGTTCGTTTCCAGAAACTAGATAAATGTAGTTCTTATGGACATATGTTTTCTGGATATTGTCGTATTGGGCAATTGTGAAAGCTTCGGTTGCAGAACTTGCCGAAATGAAATGGAGGGCGTTATCCGAGCAGTTCAAGATAAAGTTGTCATTGATGAATTGCTCGCTTTGCAATTGGCACGACGTGTAGTCAGCTGTCCCTTTGTTGATGGCTCCTTTGCGGTCAAGAATGTAGAACTCTTTTTCTGTGATGGCTATGGCAGTTCCATTTACGGCGGTGAACTGTGAAATATTCTTGATTTCAAAGGAGGTTATCTGATTGGGCGCGTTGTGAGGCTTGTAAAAGAGGGAATCGCGTGTGGCGTTTTGGTACCACATTCCTTCAGAATTGATATACAGCAGGTGGTCGTTTTCATTGAGCTTCGTACCGATTTCAATAATCATGCCACTTTCAATTTTGGCAATGTGGCCGTTTTCAAATAGAATGTTGGCGTTTTTGCCTTCAAAAAATTGACGGATGGGGCTGCGGAGCGGAATGGTCTTTTGCAAAAGCCTTTCCGGGGCATAGCTTGTGGCCGCATCGCGCTTGGCAAGCCAGTAGGCCTTGCTTGTCGTCTTTGTATATGCTTGGCTTCGGCTGTAAAAGTGGTTTGCCTGAGCTTTGTTGTTTGCCAAGTCGTAAATTTTTCCGAGGTAGAAAAATGCAGATTCCTTATCGTCGTTGTCACCTTGACGGGAAATTTTTTCGAGCAATCGGATGGACTCGTCTACTTCACCCTTCATTTCGAAGAGGTAAATGGCTTCCTGGAGTTGCGAAGCCATCTTGTTTGCCATCGCTTGACTAGAAAACAAAGTGCAGAGGGCGAGGATTGTAAGAATCCACGCCTTGCTAAAGATGTTTCCTTTTTGCAAGTGATTACGCATCGAACTTGTAGCCTGCTCCACGGATAGAAAGGATGATTTTCGGATTTGCCTGGTCGTCTTCGAGTTTACGCCTCAAGTTCACGATATGGTTGTCAATCGTGCGTGTTGAAGGCATATTCTCGGGAGTGTAGCCCCAGAGATCCTGCAACAAATCTTCGCGCAAGACGACTTCGCCACGACGCTGCCAGAAATATTTGAGGATCTGGAATTCTCGTGTGGATAGCTCCAGCGGAACGCCTGCCTTTGTAGCGACGAATTTCTTGAAGTCCAAGTGGATGTCGGCAAAATCGACGGCATCGACAGATGCGAGCTGCTTTGTCGGGGTTGCTTGTGCCTGCAAGTCGATACGGCGGAGGAACGCCTTCACTCGAGCCAAAAGTTCTAGAATTGAGAACGGCTTTGTCACGTAGTCATCGGCGCCCATGTCGAGTCCTGCGACTTTGCTCGTTTCTTCGGTCTTTGCGGTAAGCATGATGATGATGCATTCCGGGTGCTTCTTGCGAATGATGCGGCAGACTTCAAAACCGCTTTTTTTGGGGAGCATCACGTCCAGCAAAATGAGGTGCGGCTGGAACGAGTCTGTCTTTGCTATGGCTTCTTCGCCGTCGCATGCCGTTTCGACTTCATAGTTTTCGAGCTCGAAGTTATCCTGGAGCCCAAGCCGGATGATTTCTTCGTCTTCAACAATGAGGATTCTGTGTTGCTGCATAATCATTCTGCCTTTTTGAATCTTACGGTGAAAGTGGAGCCCTTGCCGGGTTTGCTGGTGAGTGAGATGGTTGCCTTGTGCGTTTCTGCCACGCGCTTGACGATGGCAAGCCCAAGTCCGGAACCTTTTGTGCTGCGGGTCATCTCATCGCCGACTCTATAAAAATCATTAAATATATTTTTTTGCTCCGAAGACGGGATGCCTATGCCGGTATCTGCTACGGAGAAAACGACTCTGTCTTCGTCAGGGGCGACCGTTATGGTGATGTCGCCTGGAGCATTTGTGTATTTAATGGCATTTTCGATAAGGTTCTGTACCAAGCTGTAAAGAGCAGTGTAATCGCCAATGACAAATAAGCTTGGTTCGATTTTGGTATGGAACAAAAGTCCTTTTTCGACGCCAATGTCTTCTACGTTATCGAAAACCTTCTGGACACATGCAGAAAAGTCTAGCTTTTCCCAATGGAAACCGCCCTTGCCATGTTCCATGCGCGTGTAGTTCAAAATGGCGCCTATCAAGTTTTCCAGACGTGTCGCTTCCTTGCCGATAAGGCCGGAATATTCCTGCACTTTTTCGACTTTTTGCACACGGCCGCGAGCCATCATTTCGGCAAACATCTTGATGGATGTCAGCGGCGTCTTGAGTTCGTGCGACACGCTCGAAAGGAAGTTTGCCTTCATGGCTAAAAGCTTATGTTCTTGCGTGAGGAAGCGGAACATTACGATGGAGCCAAGTAGCACGGTAATGAGCGAGAATGACAAAAGCCCGTACATGAGGAACATGCGCTTGCGCGTGTCGCGCTTGATTTCGCTTAATCCCTTTTCGTACAAGGTCAAATTCCATGATATGACTTTATCTAGAGTAACTTGCGTGAGGACGGCCGAACTGTCCGAAACATGGCCGAGTATAAGCGTCTTGTCGGAACCTTCAGTGATGGAGTAGGGAATGCCCTTCCAGCCTTGGGCCGAAGTCTTGAGCTTGGAACGCATGCGTTCGCGGTATTCGTCGATGTTCACCTTGGCGAGAACCACCTGGTCACCAGAGAGGATCGGGTAGCTCATCTTGATGAACGTCGACTTGTTGTCGCTCATGATGTCGATGCCGTTTTTGGACGTCGTTTCTTTGTTTAAGAGCGACTGGACAATATCTTTGTTGCTAAAGAATATGTCCATATAGCCGAGCTGGCGGTTGAAGTTCTCTCTCAAGTTCCAAAACGCTTCGCGTTTTTCCTGGCTCAGGTTCTCGAAAGAAAGAATTTGCGTAAAGGCGGTTTCAAAGAAAAATTTTGCCGAAGGGAGGTTCTCGATGTTTTCGCTTTGCAAAAACTGGTTTAAGACCGCGATTGTATAGTCTTCAGCTTCTTTGTGCTTCTTTTGCGCAACGAGAATTTCAAAGTGCAGCAAGTTGACGGAGCGAGTTAAGTCCGAGTGGAGGTAGCCTTGCTGGTGCGGGTGCTCCTCGAGAATGTTCAAGAGGCGGAGCGCTTCGTCGTAGTCCTTGGTCTTGTATGCGATACGCACAAGTCCAAGAATGTTTTGGATCTGGTCGTCCAGGTTTTCGAATGAAAAACGAAGCTGGCGTGCCGAACGCGAAAGGTTTGCCGGTTGCGGCATGGCCGAAGTGACTTCTTCGCGGAACAGCATCTTTTCGAAATGGCTTGCAATACTGTTCGAAAAGTCCGAAGTCTTTGAAAAATGCTTGGACGAAATGTCGGGGTAGATGAGCGTCCCGTTGTTGTACAGGAACATCGCTTCAATGCCGTTCACCGTCTTGAACTGAGTGGCATTTCCGAAGTCGAGCAAGCTATGGGGCTGTTCGTAAAGGTACAGTGAGGCCGACTTGACTTCCTGGAATATCTTGCTCTGTTCTTTGCTGATGGTCGATTCGCATTGTTCTCGGAATGTAGCAACGCTCTCGCTGAAGTTCTTTTGTGCAAGGTAAGCTTCGTTCTGGATGTTTCTCACACTCAAGAACGAGAGGATTGCCGTTGGTAAGACAATTCCCCCTGCAAAAAAGGAGAGAAAGAGAAGATTGCTACGTGATATCCGCATTGGCGTCCATTTCCTTAAAATGGAATATGCGCCGACAATTCAGGAAAAATCAGTATAAGGACACTTCCTGCCATGAGAATGGCTAGAAGTGAAATCGCAACACCGATGATAATCAATAAGTTCTTTGTCACTGCGCCAAGTTCGCCTGATGGGTTACAGAAACCTTGTGTCCTACTTCAATGCGACGACTGTTCGAATAGACTTCGCGGACGAGTACTGTCGATTCGTTGTTGGTGGCTCTTGCGATTACACCGCGGCCAAGAAGTCTCGGCGGGAGTCCTGCATCGGATTTGTCTTCTTCCCAGATGGCAATGGCATCACCCGTGTTGAAGCCTTGCTTTGCACCCTTGTCGACCAGGATGTAGGCATAGGCGCCAATGATTAGCATCGGGTCCATGGTGTAACGGATCATAGCCATATCTTCGATTTTGGCTTCTGGAATGGCTGTATAACCCGTAACGTTCAAGATATTGAGCGGCTGTTTGAGACGGGCCTTGGAGTGGTCCATCTTGATTTCTCTAAAGCTCTGGACAATCTTTGCTCTCGAAAGGGAATCGCCAATATCGGTAATTTTTGCATAGCCAGTGAGTCGGACCAGTGCAAAATTGTCATAGCTCTTGCCCTTGTGAGCCGGAACTTCGATTGCGCGGGCATCCAGAATTTCAATAAGGTCGCCCTTCTTGAGACTTGCATTTGTCTTGCGGCCGATCTTTACGACAACTTCAGATTCCGGGATATGGATAATCGGTTCTTTCTTTTCGCCAGAGCGGATAGCAAAGAATCGCTCATCCTTTTTAATAGAATCAAGCGTGTAGATTTCGGGAGCGAGAATCTGGTAGTAGCCGTTGAAAATCTTCGGAGCCGGACGCTTCTTGTAAAGGTAGGTGTCCGCAGCTTTTTTCTTCTTGTGCTTCTTGTCCTTGTCGCGGAGGTTTCCAAGCATGTTTTCGAAGTCACCATTGCGGGCGTCACTTTCATCGCAACCGACGGAGGTGATTCCCTTCGGCAAGTTGGAATCGGCGACAGCTGCTTCGCAGGGTCTCGTTTTGGGGAGACGGTAACTGTCATCCTTGATGCCTTCGCCTAAATAAATGGAGTCGCCCGGATAAATCCAGTGCGGGTCTTCAATGTGCCTGTTATTTTCCCAGAGGTCCGGCCATGCGAACGGATCGTTTAAAAATTCGGCACTGATGTCCCAGAGGGTGTCGCCTTTTTTAACCACATAGGCGGATGCAATCAGAGCCGAAAGACCAAGACAGATCGAAGCACATTTTAAAAATCGCATACGTTTCCCTAAGCAAAAATTTGGTATTTGTTAAATAATTTAATCTTTTCTTTGCTTAAAAGATGGCGTTTTTTGCACAAAATGCGGAATATCCGACGAATTTGAGCGCATGGGGCGTTCTTTCGGGCGCTGGATATTGCGTGAACGGTGTGCAAGGGCGGGGTTTTGGCCCAAAATGCCAACTCTATCCGGTACGAACAAGAAGAGAATTTCGAAGGTGCCACGGCCCGGTTCCATGTAGAGCGGGATGTTCTTGCGGAGCATGTAGCCCTCGTTACGGAAAGCCTTGATTGCCTTGGAGGCGGTTTCGAGGTTTCCGGTCTGCAAAAGAATGCGTTCGGGGCGCGATCCAGCAAGCGTCTGCACCATTTCGGAATTGATGGTGTCGTTCATGCCCAGGTTGAGGTAGAACGTCCAGCGGCCTTCGGCGTTATCGCTCTTCGAGAAGAATTTCGAGACGAAATTGGCGTCCAAATGGCTGCGGTGGAAGCGCATGTTCTGCGTGGCAAGGTTACGGATATTCAGCTTGGACGACTGCATGGCGGATTCGCGGCAGTCAAGCGCTTCGACCTGCTTGAAGAACGGGGCGAGCGATGCCGAAACGTAAGACGGACCGGAGCAGAATTCGAAGAAACGGTCTTCACGGTTCGGGTGGATGGCGTCCTTGATGCGAACTGGTAGGTTAAGCCATGCATCCTTGATGCGCGGTGTCCAGTCAAGAACGTGCATGCTAAAGCCGGTCGAGGCAATCGGCATAAAGCTGCTGCCGAAGGAGCACTTGGATTCGACCTTCATGCCCTGAGCATCGGCGGGATCAAACAGACGGTCCGGCAAGCATTGGATCTGGTGGCAGCTGATGACTTCGGGGCAGCTGCGTTCGATAAAGTCTACGAACGTCTTGTAGCCGTGTGCCGAAATTTTACCCTTGACGTTCACTTGTACGAGGAGCGCAAAGCGGCCGTCGCCTGTGGCGCGGAACCAGATTTGGCGCAAAGCCTTTTTGAAGATGCGCAAATGTTCCTTGTGGAGCTGTTCCAAGACGCGCTTCACTAGCTCGAGCGGCTTCATCTCACGGGACGGAGCGTCAATGATCAGG
>Ga0265301_10007461_pt1 | contig 10247 bp, 9 predicted proteins | sample AusTroGonzalo_MG_2_FD_193488 | JGI IMG/M metagenome (GOLD analysis project Ga0265301, IMG submission 193488) | Bovine rumen microbial communities from tropical cattle in Woodstock, Queensland, Australia - Gonzalo_04 | ecosystem: Host-associated > Mammals > Digestive system > Stomach > Rumen ...
GCGCTCGCCGACGCCGTGCTGACAATCGCCCGGAAAGGAGACGCCCCATGCTGAAACGCATCAACGGTCAGGACGATATGACCGGGGCGGAAGTCGCGATTCGCGACGCCGATTTCCCGCTGCCGTTCGTCTCCGGCCTCGAATACAACGCGCCTGCCCGCGGCCTCTGGAACATCGTTCACACCGGCATGCTGGTGCCCGAGTCGCATCAGGTGTTCGCCTGCGCCCGCGGGTGTCTCCGCGGCGTGATCCTGACCGCCGCCGAAATGCTCGAAATGGGGCGCATGTCGTGGGTCTCCGTGGAGAAAAACGACTTCTTCGACGGCTCGCTGGAACGCAACATCGTGGACGGCACGGCGGAAATCGTCCGCAAGCTGCCGCACAAGCCGCGCGCGGTCCTGCTCTTCATCAGCTGCGTCCACCTCTTCGCCGGATGCGATTTCGAGGCCATCCTGAACGAGCTCCGCGCGGAATTCCCGGACATCGACTTCATCGACTGCTACATGAACCCGACCATGCGGAAAAGCGGCCTCACGCCGGACCAGCTCATGCGCCGTCAGCTCTACGCGCCGTTCGCCCCCTGCCCCGCCGAACCGAAGACCATGAACTTGATCGGCAACGACCGTCCGACCGACGACTCCAGCGAGCTCGTGAAGCTCATCAAAACGGCCGGCTGGGAGCTCCGCGACATCACGCTGTGCAGGACTTATGACGAATACCTGCGCATGGCGAAAAGTGCGCTGGAGATCACGTATCTGCCGACCGCGAAGGCGTCCGGCGACGCGCTCGAAAAACGCCTCGGTCGCAAACACCTGTATCTGCCGCTTTCCTACGATTTCGACGAGATCGAGCGCAATCTGAACCTTCTTGCCGATGCGCTCGGCGTCGCCGCGCCCGACTGGTCCGAGGCGAAACGGAACGCCCTCCGCGCGCTCGAACACGCGAAAGAGATCATCGGAGACACGCCGGTCGAGATCGACTACACCGCCACGCCGCGCCACATCGGACTCGCCGCGCTGCTCGCGGAACATGGCTTCAACGTCACGCGCGTCTACACCGACGCCATGATCGAGGAGGAACGCCCCGCGTTCGAACGTCTCCGCACGCTCGCGCCCGACCTGCTTCTGACCGCCACGGTCCACCCGAAGATGCGGTTCGCGGGCAAAGGCGTCCACGAGCGCGGCGACGTGCTGGCGATCGGGCAGAAGGCCGCGTATTTCAGCGGCACGAAGCATTTCGTGAACATCGTTTCCGGCGGTGGCATGTACGGATTCGACGGCGTCGCCCGTCTCGCGGAGCGCATGATCGAGGCTGCAACACACGAACAGGACACCGAGGTTGTGATCCAGCACAAGGGTCTCGGCTGCAGGAGCTGCTTATGAAACAGACCGCACGCATCATTTCCATCCACGCGGCCGACACTTCCGGCGTGTGCTCCATGCTGTACGAACTCGGCGGCATGGTGGTCGTCCACGACGCCTCCGGCTGCAATTCCACCTACTCCACGCACGACGAGCCGCGCTGGTACCGTCAGGACAGCATGATCTACATCTCCGCCCTCACGGAGACCGACGCCATCCTCGGCAACGACGAAAAGCTGATCGCCGACGTCGCGGCCGCCGCGAGGGACCTCTCGCCGCGCTTTATCGCGCTCTGCGGTGCGCCCGTTCCGCTGCTAGCCGGGACCGATTTCCCAGCCGTTGCCGCCGAGATCGAAGCGCGCACCGGCATTCCGGCGTTCGGGCTCCATACAGGCGGAATTCGTTCCTACCTGGCCGGAGCGTCCGAGGCGCTTGAGGCCGTCATGTCGCATTTCTGCACGGATTCGCTCCCGCGCACCGCCGCGCCGTCCGTCAACATCATCGGCGCGACGCCGCTGGACTTTTCCGTCAACGGCATGGTCGAATCCATGATCGAATGGCTGAAACGATCCGGTTTCGAGCTCGTTTCCTGCATGGCAATGGGCAGCACGCTGGATGACATCCGGCGCGCATCCGTTGCGCATGTGAACCTCGTCGTCTCGTCCTGCGGGATCGCCACAGCCGAACTCCTCCGCAAACGCTTCGGCACGCCTTGGGTCGCGGGCGTCCCGGTCGGAGAGAGATTCCCCGCCGTGCTCGCATCCGCCCTGAAGACCGCCGCGGAAACCGGCGCATGCGCCCTGCCCTGCGCGGAACGCGACGCCTCCGGTTCCGGCAAAACGCTCGTCATCCCCGGCGAAAGCATTTTCTCCGGTTCGCTCGCACGCGCAATCGAACTTGACGCGGGCGTCCCCTGCCGCGTGCTGTGTCCGCTGGAAGCGGAAGACCGTCTGCTGGCTCCCGGCGATTTGCGCATCTCGGACGAAGACGAAGTCGCGGCGGCGTTCGCCGAAGCGTCCGGCGTGATCGCCGATCCCATGTACGCGCCCGTCTGCCCGCCGGACGTCCCGTTCATCCGGCTTCCGCACGAGGCGTTTTCCGGCAGATGCTACCGGAAAGAAACCCTGAACCTGATCGACCGTCCCCTTCCCTGGAGGCTCTGACATGCTGAAACTCGCGATATACGGCAAAGGAGGCATCGGCAAATCGACCGTGACTTCGAACCTCGCGGCGGCGTTCGCGCGTCTCGGCTGCAAGGTCATCCAGATCGGCTGCGACCCGAAAGCCGATTCCACCATCAATCTGCTCGGCGGCGATCCTGTGATCCCCGTCATGAACTTCCTGCGCGAACACGACCGCGAACCCGAACGCATCGAGGAGATCGCGAAGACCGGATTCGGCGGCGTGCTGTGCATTGAGACCGGCGGCCCGACGCCCGGCCTCGGCTGCGCCGGACGCGGCATCATCACCACGTTCAGCCTGCTCGCCGACCTGCGGCTGTTCGAAACGCACAAGCCCGACGTGGTGCTGTACGATGTGCTGGGCGACGTGGTCTGCGGCGGTTTCGCCGCGCCCATTCGCGAAGGCTACGCCTCGCAAGTGCTGATCGTGACCTCCGGCGAGAAAATGGCGCTGTACGCGGCGAACAACATCAACAGCGCCGTGCACAATTTCGAGGATCGTGGCTACGCCACAGTCCGCGGCATCGTGCTGAACCGCCGGGCCGTCGACCGCGAGGAGGAAAAGGTCCGCGCGTTCGCCGACGCGAACAATCTGCCCATCGTGGCGGACATCCCCCGCAGCGACGACATCATCCGATACGAGGATATGGGCAGGACCGTGGTCGAAGGCGACCCCGAGCTCGACGTCAGCAAACGTTTCCTCGCGCTCGCGCAACTTCTTCTCGACGAGGAGAAAACTTCCGCATGAACCAGGCGTATTCCATCACGGCCGCCGAGCTCGCGGCACGCGGCAGGGACGACATCCCGTCCGAACTGCTCTCCTCGGCGCATCTGATCTACAGCTCCCCGGCCACGCTCGCGTTCAACTCGCCCGGCGCGCAGGGATTCGGCGTGAAACGCGCCGGTCTCGCCGTGCCCGGCTCGGTCATGCTGCTGGTGGCCCCGGCCTGCTGCGGACGCAACACCGCCGCGCTGGGCTGCGAAGCGTCCCTCGCCGAACGCTTCTTCTACCTCATGCAGGACGACACGGACATCGTGACGGGTCGCCATCTGGCGCGCATCCCGGAGGCAGTGAAAGAGGTCTGCGATTCTTGCGCGAAGCGTCCGTCCGCGGTCATGATCTGCATCACCTGCGTGGACGCGTTGCTCGGCACGGACATGGAACGCGTCTGTCGCAAGGCTTCGGACTACGCGGGCGTCCCGGTCGTGCCGTGCTATATGTATGCGTTGACCCGCGAAGGCCGCCTGCCGCCGATGGTCTCCGTGCGCCGCTCGGTCTACTCCCTGCTCCAGCCGTGCGAAAAAGTCCCGACCTCGGTCAACATCCTCGGGTTTTTCTCTCCGCTTCGAGACGATACCGAACTTTATACATTGTTGAAATCCGCAGGGATCCGAACGATCCGCGAAATCTCCCGCTGCGCCACGTTTGAAGAGTATCAGGCGATGGCCGAGGCGAACTTCAACCTCGTGCTCCATCAGGAGGCGCGCCATGCCGCAGCCGACCTGCAGAAACGCCTCGGCATCCCGTCGATCGAGCTCGCCCGCCTGTACCAGACCGACAAGATTGCGAACCAGTACCGTCTGCTCGGACAGGCCGTCGGCGCGGAATTCGACGATGCGCCGTACCGTGAACGCGCCGAAAAAGCGATCGCGGACTTCCGCACCAGATTCGGAACGCGCATGTTCGCTGTCGGCGAGTGGCTGAACGCCGATCCGTTCGAGCTTTCGTTGTCACTCATTCGCAACGGGTTTAACGTTTCCGAAATCTTCGGCACGGTCGGCGGCTCCAACTTCGTCTACGTGAAGAAGATCGCCGCGCTCAGCCCGGATACGAAAATCTACTCCAACCTCTCCCCGACCATGATGTCCTACGACGGCAGGGACGCCGCATGCGACACGGTCATCGGGCGCGACGCGATGTACTACCACCCCACCCTGCCCGGCGTGCCGTGGAACGAGGAACGTCAGCCTTTCGGCCATGCCGGGGTCGCCGCGCTCTTCGCCGCGCTCGGAAATGCCCTGTCCGGAAAGGAGACGCCACGATGAAAAGCCTTCTGAAACACCTTTCGCCGTTCGCGCCCGACCAGTCCGGGGCCGTCTCCGCGCTCTTCGAATTCGGCGGGCTCATCGCGATCTGCGACGCGGGCGGCTGCACGGGCAATATCTGCGGATTCGACGAGCCGCGCTGGTTCACCCGCCGAAGCGCGATCTTCAGCGCCGGGCTCCGCGACATGGACGCCATCCTCGGCCGCGACGACAAGCTCGTCGCCAAACTGCAAGCCGCCATGGACGGTTCCGGCCTCGCATTCTCCGCCATCATCGGCACCCCGGTCCCGGCCATTATCGCGACCGATTTCAAGGCGCTGAAACGCATGGCCGAAAAGCGCACCGGACTCCCCGCGATCACGGTCGCAACGACGGGGACGCGTCACTACGACGTCGGCGCGTCCGACGCCTGGCTGGAGCTCTTCAAGACCTTTGCAATTGAGAAACTTCCCATTGAATCCGGCACGGTCGGCGTCCTCGGCGCTTCGCCGCTGGATTTCCCGACGCTCGACGCCGGAAATCTGCTGTCCGCCGCGCTCAGAAACGACGGCTGGAAGACCGTGAACAGCTACGGCATGGGTGCGGGACTTGATGCGGTAAAAATGGCATCTGCCGCGGAGAAAAATATCGTGGTCTCGCCCGCCGGACTTGCCGCCGCGAAATACTTGCAAAAGACATTCGGCACGCCGTTCGAGGTGCGGTGTCCGTGGCTGCCGCCGCAGTTGCTCGACGCCCTGCCCCCGCTTGCCGGGAAAAAGACGCTGATCATTCATCAGCAGTTCGCCGCGAACGCCATCCGCGACGCCGTTCTGAAACTTGATGCAACCTCGCAAGTCACGGTCGCCTCGTGGTTTATGATGGAACCGGAGTTCATGCGCGAAAATGATTTCCGCATCGAAAGCGAAGAGGCGTTCATCGAGGCGATTTTGAACGGGAACTATGATGCGATCGTCTGCGACAGCCGTCTGCGCGCCGCCCTGCCCCGTACGCAGAGTTTCAACATCATCGACTTCCCGCATTTCGCCGTTTCCGGGCGGCTGCTTGACGAGGTGCAATAAGATGAACACCACGGGCGTTCCCACCACGATTTACCGCATTTACGGCGTCGTTCAGGGCGTCGGATTCCGGCCGTTCGTCAGCCGGATCGCCGTCCGTGCCGGACTGACCGGAAGCGTCGCGAACAAGGGGTCCTACGTGGAAGTCCACGCACAGGGGCCCGAAGACGCGCTGAAAGATTTCCGCCTCTCGCTCGAACACGAAGCCCCGCCGCGCTCCACGATCTTGAAAATCATTTCGCGCGTCCGCACGGAAACCGCCTATCCGACGTTCGAGATCATCGAGAGCGAGCACGAGACCGGGGACATCTTCGTTTCGCCGGACATCGCCACGTGCGACCGGTGCAAACAGGAACTGTTCGATCCCGCGAACCGCCGCTATCTGCACCCGTTCATCAACTGCACCGCGTGCGGCCCGCGCCTCACCATCCTTGATTCCATGCCGTATGACCGCGTCCGCACCAGCATGGACTATTTTCCGATGTGCCCGCAGTGCGAGACCGAGTACACCTCGCCCGAGTCGCGCCGTTACGACGCCCAGCCGGTGTGCTGTCACGACTGCGGCCCGGAGGTCTACCTCATCGGCCGCACCGAACGCAACGAAAAGGCCATCACCGCCGCCCGTCGCGCCATCCTCGACGGTCAAATCGTCGCGATCAAAGGCATCGGCGGGTTCCATCTGTGCTGCAACGCCCGCGACGCAAATGCCGTGACGCGTCTGCGTGAGCTCAAACACCGTCCGATGAAACCGTTCGCCGTGATGATGGACTCGCTGGAGACCGTCCGCCGCGAATGCGTGATCCTGCCCGGTCAGGAGGAAATCCTCGACGGCCACCAGAAGCCGATCATCCTGCTCAGAAAACGCCCGGAAAGCGCCCTGCCCGACGTGCTTGCCCCCGGCAATCCGACGCTCGGCGTGATGCTGCCGTACGCCCCCGTTCAGATGCTTCTTTTTAAATTCGACGACGGCCTGACCATGCCCGATTGCCTCGTGATGACCAGCGGCAACGTTTCCGGGGCACCCATCTGCCGCAGCGACGAGGACGCGCTCGCCGAGATCGCGGGCTTCTGCGACGTGATCCTGTCCCACAACCGCAAAATCCGCCTCCGCGCGGACGATTCCGTGATGGACTGGCTGGACGGACGCCCGTACATGATCCGGCGTTCGCGCGGCTACGCGCCCCTGCCGTTCTTCGTCTCCGGCGACTTCCGCGGACAGGCGCTCGGCATCGGCGGCGAGCTCAAAAACACGTTCTGCCTCGCAAACGGCGGTTTGTTCTATCCTTCGCCCTACATCGGCGACATGGAGGACCTGCGCACGGTCCGCGCCCTTCGGGAATCGGTCGTGCGGATGTCCGAACTGCTCGAAATGAAGCCGCAGATCGTCTGCTGCGACCTGCACCCGAAATACAACTCGTCCGCCGTGGCGCAGGAGCTCGGCATCCCCGTGCTGAAGATCCAGCACCACTACGCCCACGTGCTCTCCTGCATGGTCGAAAACGACTTCACGGACGAGGTGATCGGCGTGTCGTTTGACGGCACCGGCTACGGCACGGACGGCACGATCTGGGGCGGCGAATTTCTCGTTTCCTCGCCGGACGGCTTCACCCGCGCCGGACACATCCGGCCGTTCCTGCAGGCCGGGGGCGACGCTTCCGCCCGCGAAGGCTGGCGCATCGCCGTTTCGATGGTCAATGCGCTGTTCCCGGACGACGGCGACCGCATCGCGTCCGAAATCGGCCTCTGCGAGCCCGGTATTTACAAATTCCAGAAGACCATGCTGGACAGGAAGCTGAACTGCGTGGTCTCGACCAGCGCGGGACGCCTCTTCGACGCCGTCAGCGCGATCCTCGGCGTCCGCAAAGCGTCGACGTTCGAGGGCGAGGCGTCCACCGCGCTCCAGTTCGCCGCCGAAGCCTGGCTGGAACAATATCCTGACGAAGCGGAATTCCACCACCTGTCCTGCCCTCCGCCGGAACGCGATTCCTCCGGCGCGATCATCCTCCCGACGGACAAGCTCGTGCACGACATCATCCTCGCCCGGCACACCAGTGTCGAGTCCGGCATCCTCGCGTACATGTTCCACACCGCACTCGCGGGCATGATCGCGAAGTCGTGCGAGCTCATCCGCGAAGAAACCGGCCTGAACGTCTGCGCGCTGACCGGCGGCGTGTTCCAGAACCGGCTGCTGACCACGCTCGTCGCTGACCTCCTGCGGTCCGCCGGATTCCGCGTGCTGCTGCACGGCATGATCCCGCCGAACGACGGCGGCATCGGCGCGGGCCAGGCGCTCGCCGCCATGCACCACCTGAACCACCCTGAAAATCATTCTGCTGTCTTGGTATAAGGGATTCCGCTATGAAAAAGCATACAAAAAACACGCTTATCGTAATCCTGATTCTCCTTTTTAATCCGATCACACTGTATCTTGCTTTTTTTACCTACGGGGAAAGCGTGAAAGCTTGTAAATATCCGGACGATTTCGAGATCTTTTACCGGATTCTGAATCCGCTGAAGGAGAAATATGAACTCGCCGAGACCGACTGCGGATACAGCTTAAATCATATCATGTGGATCAGAATCACTGCGAAGGACCCGCAAAAGGTGTTCGACATCGCAAAGGACATTTATGAGATCAAACAGAATTCCGAATTTCTTGTGAAAGATTCGTTCGAGGTTGAGATCACGAGCAGCGATCCGGGTGTGAAGATGAAATACAGAATCGCGGGCGAGTCCGGATACCGGGGATACCGCAAATGGCAAGACGGAATTCTGGAGGATGTGAAACGGCTTGAGAAGGAGTACAGCGTTAAAACAAAGGAAAAAGAGCATGGCACGACACAGATTCCACAATAAAACGATCATTCTTTTTAACAATGTCTGCAACCTTTTTGCATTCAACCATATAAAACCCAGAGAAGGAGACGGCTTATGTGTGTAGGTCTTTCAGCCCGAGTCGTAAGCATTGAGGACGGCACCGCCCTCATCGACGCTTCCGGCGCAAAACGCAAGGTTTCCGCGGAACTCATCGACGATCTGGAGCCCGGCGACTATGTCATGGTCCATGCCGGCGTGGCCATCGCCAAGATCACCGACACGGACGCCGGGGAAACCGGCAAGATCATGGAGTCGCTTGATGGAATCGGCTAAACAGATCATCGAATCCTACAGCGGGCGCAAGCTCCGGATCATGGAGGTCTGCGGCACCCACACGCACGAGATCTTCCGTCTGGGCATCCGCCGCATCCTGCCGCCATCAATCGAGCTCATTTCCGGTCCCGGCTGCCCGGTGTGCGTCACGCCTGCCGGGTACATCGACGAGGCGGTCATGCTCGCGCTCGAACACGGCGCAACCATCTGCACGTTCGGCGACCTGATCCGCGTGCCCGGCTCCGAAATGAGCCTCGCGGGGGCGCGGTCGAAAGGCGCGTCCGTGAAGACCGTGTATTCGCCGCTGGACGCGGTCGATTTCGCGAGGGAGAACCCGGACAAACAGGTCGTGTTCCTGGCGGTCGGATTCGAAACGACTGTCCCTGCGGCGTGTCTGGCGGTGAAGAAGGCCGCGGCCGAAGGGCTCGCGAACTTCTCGATCCTCGGCGCGAACAAGACCATGCCGAACGCCTACCGGGCGCTGAAGGGTAGTGCGGACGCGTTCCTCTACCCCGGCCACGTGAACGCCATCACGGGCACAGCCGTCTGCGAGGACCTCGTGAAACTCGGCGTCTCCGGCGTCGTGGCGGGATTCACCGCCGACGAAATCCTCACCGCGCTCGCGGTCATCGTCCGGCTGTCCGGGTGCGGCGAACCGTTCTTCCGCAACTGCTATCCGCGCGTGGTTCGGCCCGAAGGTTCCCCCGCAGCGCTGAAGCTCATGGACACGGTCATGGAGCCGTGCGACGCGGAGTGGCGCGGACTCGGTACGATCCCGATGTCCGGACTGAAGCTCCGCCCGGCGTTCGCCGCATACGACGCGCGTCTGAAGTTCAATTTGCCGCCCGTCACGGGCCGGAGCAATCCCGGCTGCCGCTGCGGCGAAGTGCTTCAGGGCAAATGCAAATCCACCGACTGCAAACTTTTCGGGACCGCCTGCACCCCGCTCCACCCGGTCGGAGCGTGCATGGTTTCCAACGAAGGGGCGTGTTCCGCCTATTACCAATACGGAGATATTCTGAATGGATAACAACGATTTCGTGACGCTCGCGCACGGCGCGGGCGGACGCCAGACCGCCGAACTCATCGACCGCGTGTTCAAGGCGCATTTCTCCAACCCGGACTTCACCGGCGACGACGCCGCGGTCCTGCCGGTCGAGGCCGGAAAGATCGCGTTCACCACGGACGGCTTCATCGTGTCGCCGTTCGAATTCCCCGGCGGCAACATCGGCAAGCTGAGCATCTGCGGCACGGTCAACGACCTCGCGTGCATGGGCGCGAAGCCGCTCTATCTTTCCTGCGCGTTCGTGATCGAGGAGGGGTTCCCGCTCGCCAAGCTCGAAGAGATCGCCGCCGCCATGAAGAAGACCGCCGACGAGGCCGGAGTCCGCATCGTGGCGGGCGACACCAAGGTCGCGGGCAAAGGCCAGGTCGACCACGTCTTCATCACCACG
>Ga0265301_10007465_pt1 | contig 10245 bp, 6 predicted proteins | sample AusTroGonzalo_MG_2_FD_193488 | JGI IMG/M metagenome (GOLD analysis project Ga0265301, IMG submission 193488) | Bovine rumen microbial communities from tropical cattle in Woodstock, Queensland, Australia - Gonzalo_04 | ecosystem: Host-associated > Mammals > Digestive system > Stomach > Rumen ...
AGTCTCCACCGACGGCACCAACTGGACCACGGTCATCGACAAGCCGGAAAACAACCTCGAACTCAAGCACGACTACAACGAGTTCGAAAAGCCGGTGAAAGCCCGCTACGTCAAGGTCACCAACATCGCGACCTACGACAACTCCCTGTTCGCCATCAAGGACCTCCGCGTCTTCGGCACCACCGACAAGATGAAGACCACGAAGGTCGCGGACAAGGATGTCATGGCCGTCCGCAATCCGGAAGACCTCCGCGAGGCCAACCTCCTCTGGAAGCCTGTTGAAGGCGCGGACGGATACGTGATCCGTTACGGCATTGAGCCGAACAAGCTCTACAACAGCTACATCGTCTACGACGACAACAAGCTCTACATGCACAGCCTGAACACCGCTCCCGAGAAGTACTACTTCGAGGTTGAAGCGTTCTCCAGCGGACTTCCGAAGTATCGCGAGAACCCCCTCGCCACCATCGGCACCGGCGCTGAACTCCAGCTCGGCGGTGGCGGTCGCGGCGGCATGGGCGGCTTCTCCAGCTACAACCAGGCCGGCAACACGATCGTGATGCTCAAGGAAGGCGTCGATGAATACGTGTTCGAAGACATCACGCCCGGCAACTGGAACCTCACCCACTCCTACGGTCCCAATCTCTGGAGAGGCGAGCTGACCGAGAAGGAACTCATTTCCGACGAGGCCAATCCGAAGGCCACCCTCGACGTCCCGCTCACGAAGCTCGGCGTCGGCACCAAGGTCACCGGCACGCTCCGCATGAAGGTCATCCCGGGCAAGGAGAAAGGCAAGATCGTCGTCTACATCGACAAGAAATAACAGGTAATGTCCAATACGTGCCCGGCTCCGGCCGGGCACTGTTCGACACACTCTGTGTGGCCCGGTTTCATGTTTAAGTGGAACCGGGCTTTTCGTACTCATTTTCCATTATCCCGCGTCCGGGCTTGCATTCCCGTTTTTGCGGTGGTATATTAGTCTGAACCAACTTGAACGGAAGGCGCATTCCCATGCCGCGAACTCTGACCAACTATTTTGAACGTGGATACCGGTTTCACAAGATCGAATCGGTGACGGCTTCCCGCAAACAGGAGGCGAAGGCCGTCTTCCTCATTCACGGCTGGGGTGTGCGCGCGGTCGCGATGGCGCGTCTGGCGTCCGCCCTGGCCGACGAGGGGTTCACGGTTTACAACTACGATTATCCGACCTCGAAACGGAACATCGGGGCGCATGCGGAAATCTTCCTTTCGCTGTACCGCCGCATCCTGAGTTCAGAGAATATCGCGAATGCATGCTTCGTTACGCACAGCATGGGCGGCATCCTGCTCCGGGCGGCGATGGCACGCATGAACGAGGCCGAATGCCACCGCATCGAGGCCATTGTGATGCTTGGGCCGCCGAACCGGGGCTCCGTTCTGGCATTTTTCGGGAAAAACAAGGTCGCCCGCGGCATCAACGCCTCGCTCGCGGACATGACGCCGACTCCGGATTCCTACGTTCAAAATATCCCGCCTCCGCCGTTCCTGCCGCCGGTCGGAATCGTCGCGGCCAAATTCGACGGCAAGGTCGCGCTGAGCAGCACGCTTCTGCCGGACGGCCTGCCGTGCGAACGGATCGTCGTGCAGTGCACGCATCCCGGCCTGCGCAATCCGAAGCACACGCTCGCCCCGATCCTCGCCTTTCTCCGCACGAAGTCGTTCTCCGTCTGAACCCGCTCCCGCGTCCCATTTTTCCTACGGTCGGCGGAAGCGGTCCCAGGTCGCGATCCGCCGTTTCATGCCGGCCACGTCCAGCACGCCGCGGGCGAATCCCTTGCGCACAAGTTCCTCCGGCACAAATTCGTCGTACTTCTCGAAAACGGGGACTTCCTTCGGGTACACCAGTTCCAGCGGGTCGAATTCCTGTTCGGCGCTGCGGCAAACGACCTCGTAAAATTCCGTTTCGTCCGCCTGCATCGTGAACTGGATGTAGTATGGGCGGGCGGAATTCATGCCCTTCAGCCCGAGCGCCTGTCCGCAGCGGATCTTCAGGAACCGCTCCATCGCCAGGAACGCGTACGTGCCCAGCCACGGGAACAGGACCCACATTCTGCCGCCGAGCGGAACAAGCGGACGGTCGATCATAAGGGATTTGCGGAATGTCTCCCGCGCCTCGGCCAGACGGCACACAGCGTGTTTCATCAGATACGGGTAAACGACGTCCTCGTTCAGGACGCCGTACATGCGTTCCAGGATGCGCGTGTGGAGGTCGCCGGGAACGTCGCCGAAGTAGGCCGGGATGTTGCCCTTGACGAGCGTGCAGGAGACCTCCCGGCGCTGATGATCGACCGCATCCACCACCCACACGCGCCCGGCGATGGCGATCTTGTCGCCGACCGGAGGCGGCTTCACGATCGTGCCGAGCTGTTCCGAGCCGGAGTGGACCGTGTATTCGATGTTCTCCTGAAAGACCGCGTAGAACTTATGGCTGTTCACGATCCGTTCGCCGGTCAGTCCGACGATCAGCCCGCCGTTTTCCGTGCGGTTCACGTGGTCGATCTCAATCAGGTGGCGCAGCAGGATCCGGAAATCGTCCGGCGAAATGCGATGGAAGCAGCTCAGCGGCAGAATCCGTGACGCGAGTTCGCCGGGGGTCATTTCGCCGCCGGACACCAGCGTGCTCATCGTCTGGTGGTAAAGCAGGCTGAACGGCAGACGCTCCGTGCGCGGTGGTTCGACAAAACGTTCCTGAATATACAGCTGGACCAGCGCGATCCCCTGAATCAGATGCCACGGGATGCTTTCCGGCAGCAGCGCCCGCGCTTCCTGATGTTCCTCGCGCATCACGAACCACATTTCCGAGGGGTCGCCGCGCCGTCCCGTGCGCCCCATGCGCTGCAGGAACCCGGACACCGTGAACGGCGCATCGATGTGGAACGCGCGTTCCAGCCTGCCGATGTCGATCCCGAGTTCCAGCGTGGCCGTGGCGCAGACGCTCATCAGCGAGTCGTCGTCCTTCATCTCCTCCTCGGCGCTTTCGCGGTAGGAGACGGAAAGGTTCCCGTGGTGGATCAGGAACCGGTCCGGCTCGTGATTCGCCTCACAGTATTGCCGGAGAGTCTGGCAGACCGCCTCGCATTCCTCGCGGGAATTGGTGAAAACGAGGCATTTTTTGCCTCGGGTGTGCTCGAAGATATAGCCGATGCCGGGATCGGCGGCCTTCGGCGCGGTGTCGGTGGGCGGCTCCGGCGGAAGCCCTTCGACGGGGATGTCCTTTCCCTCGTCGGCCTGCGGCCCGGTGTTGTAGAAATGCTCCATGCTGAGCCGCCAGACCTCTTTGCCGCCGTCGAAACGCGGGATGACGGTCTCCCGTCCGCTGCCCGCCGCGAGGAACCGGCCGGCCGCCTCGGGGTTGCCGATTGTGGCGGAAAGCCCGACTCTGCGCGGGTTGCATCCGGCCAGCTTGCACAGGCGTTCGATCAGGCAGAACGTCTGCAAGCCGCGGTCGGAGCGCAGAAACGAATGGATTTCGTCGATCACAACGAACCGCAGATCGCCGAACAGAGACGGGATTTCCGAGTGCTTGTTGATCATCAGGGCTTCGAGGGATTCCGGCGTGATCTGCAGGATGCCGGACGGCTTGCGCAGGAGCTTCCGTTTCCGCGACTGCGCCACGTCGCCGTGCCAGCGGTACACGTCGATGCCTTCCTCCTCGCAGAGCTCGTTCAGGCGTCCGAACTGGTCGTTGATCAAGGCCTTCAGTGGCGCCACATACAGCACGCCGACGCTTTTCGACGGTTCTTCGTCCAGCAGCGTCAGGATCGGAAAGAAAGCGGCCTCGGTCTTGCCCGACGCGGTCGAGGCGGTGAGCAGCACGTTCGCATCCGTGTTGAAAATGGCGTCGCCCGCCGCGTTCTGCACGCCGCGCAGACTCTTCCAGCCGGAATGGTAGATGTAGTCCTGAATAAAAGGCGCGTACCGGTCGAATACGTTCATAAGGAGAACTCGATGTAGTCGTTGTCGGTGCGGTCGGAAACGGCTTCCGATTTCGCGTAGGAAAACTCGTCCGATTCAAGCATGGCAGTGATGTTCATCCCCGGGTTCTGATAAAGCAGGTCCAGCAGCTCGATGAAGTCGCGGATGACCTCGCGCGGCGTGATGTTCTGATCGGCGCCGATGCGCCCGTATTCGATCTTGATGAAGGCGACCAGGTCGTCCGTGCTCATGCTCCGGGCGTAGTCGTAGAGCCCGGCGTGCATGTCGGCCAGCTTTTCGCAGAGGACCAGCATCTCCTCCGCCGTCAGCGCCTCCAGCCGGATGACCGGGGCGAGCAGATCGCGCGCGCCGGGCGTGGAGAAACGCCCCTCCGCCAGGCGGGAACGCAGCGCCTCGTAGCTGTAGATGCCGCGCCGTTTGTCCTCCAGCGCCTGCGGCGTCGCGCCCATGATGATGCCGAGGTATTTCGCCTTGCCCTGCAGCGTGTCGTTGTACATGGTCAGCATCTTTTCGAAGTTGTACTGCCGCGTGATGGAATTGGGGATCTTGTAGATGTTCACGAGCTCGTCGATCATGATCATCATGCCCGCATAGCCGGCGAGGCGGAAAAACGCGGCGAACAGCTTCAGATAATCGTACCAGTTGTCGTCCGAAATGATCAGATTGACGCCCAGCGCCTCCTTCGCCTCGCGTTTCAGCGAGTATTCGCCGCGGAACCACCGGACGACTTTCGCCTTCGTTTCGCCGTCGTCGTCGAGATACGCGCGGTAGTAGGCCGACAGCAGCCTGGCGAACTCGAATCCGTGCACGAGCTCGCTCACGGATGAGGTCACGGTGAAGATTTTTCTGTCCGTTTCGGCCGCCAGCGCGGGATCGCCGGGCACAAGGCCGGTTTCCCGGACGACCTCGCTCTGGACGCTGCTGATCCAGCGGTCCAGCACCAGCGTCAGCGCACCGCCTTCCGGTTTCGTTTTCGTCGACAGATTCGAGATCAGTTCGCGGTAGGTGGCCAGCCCCTGCCCCTGCGTTCCCTGCAGACGGCGCTCGGGGGAAAGGTCCGCGTCCGCCACGATGAAGCCGCGGTCCATGACATAGTTCCGGATCGTCTGAAGCAGGAAGCTCTTGCCGGACCCGTAGCGGCCCACGATGAACCGGAACGACGCTCCCCCCTCGGAAATGATCTCCACATCGTGCAGCAGCGCCTCGATTTCGCTCTTCCGTCCGACCGTGATGTAGGGCAGTCCGATGCGCGGCACCACGCCGCCTTTCAGCGAGTTCAGCACGGTCTGCGAAATCCGCCTCGGTATCTTATGGTTGTCGGTCATGATCTGTTTTCTCCAAGCAATTGTGCAATATCATCTCTGTAGTCGTCCACGAGGGCCAGCGCGTCTTCCTCGCAGGACAGGACGGTGTCGCCGATCTCGTCGAACATCGCCTCGTTGATCGCGTCCGCCACCATGGACGGCATCAGGCGGTTTGCTTTGATGACGTCCCGGACGGATTCGCCATGAAGGAGCCCGCGCAGGATTTGAATTTGGACGGCGTCCAGCAGAAGGTCGGGCGGGACAGCCGAGGCTGGAGCCGGAGCATCCATGAGCGGGACGGCGGATTCCGCGTTAGTCGTTTCTTCTTCCGCCGTCTCTTCCGTCGTCGTTTCGCCCGTCTCCATTTCCGTGCGTTCCTCCTCGGTCAGCAGGCTGTTCCGGGTCGCGATGGCGTCTTTCCTGATTTTGTCCAGGCCGGACAAATCCACGGTGATCTTCGGCCGGGACGCCTCCGCGACAAGCCGTTCGTCCTCGCGAATGACCTCATCGATGTACGGCAGCGCCCACGCGTCGTTCTCCGAATCGCGCAGATAACGCCCGGTTTTGAGGTAGCGGCGCAACCGCAGATCGGCGGCATGAATGAGGCTGAGGAATCGGTCCTTGTCGTATTCGTAATTCTCAAAGCAGTCCGCCCGCCATTCGCCGTCGCGGCAATGGTAGCTGCGACATGCGTTGATGGAGTAGTCCATGTCCTGCGGTATGCCTCCCCAGTCGTACACGATACTGCTGAGCGGGAACCACAAATAGGACCGCTGATGGCCGAAACACGAACTGAACAGGGTTTCCTCCCCGATGCGGCATTTCGAAGCGGCCATCCGCCATATCTCGCAGAAAAGATGACGCCCCCGGTCGCCGTCGACGTTCATAACGGGAGACGAGGCGAGCTTCTTCTTTGCAAAGTGGCAGAGTGCTCTGAAAAGCTCGTCGTCCGAGCGGTCCGCGGGGCTTCGAAGCGTCTGCAAGGCCTCATCCCGGGCCAGCATGTCCGGGTCGATATACTGACGCACGGTCTCCAGCGGGAGATTCCTGACGATCGCGAACTCCATCATCGAACGCCGCAGCGTGGACCGCATATACCGGTCGCCCACGCCCGAATCCAGATAGCCGACCTCGAATTTCTTCAGTTTGCACAGAATTTCCTCCGGCGAGGACGCCCCGATCCCGTTGAACAGCTCGGAAACGTAGATAAACGCCGCCGAGGTCGGGATCGGATGATACTCGCCCCGCCGGACGGCGGCCCGCCAGTTGAAATACCCGCGAAGCTGGTTGACGGTCAGGTCCCGGTAGGTCGCGAAATAGCAGAAAAATTCGCCGCGCCACGGCAGATCGTCCTCGTAATCCTGCATGAAGACCGCCTGTTTGCGAAATCGGAATGCCTTCACTGCGAGCGGTTCTCTGCCCCCGTACTTGAACATGCGGCGCATCTCGCGGATGCGCTCGGGAACCGCCGGTTTCTCCGGCTTGTACGAGCTGTTGAAAAACGGCAGGGGCACGTCCTGATAATCGTTTTGCCGCTTCGACTCGGGTGAATCCAGCACGACAGTATAGCCGCCGGATTTGCCGGGAGCGGCCGTCCCCCGTCCTCGCGTCGTTCGGTCAGACAGCTCCGATCCGCGCTTCACCTCGGAGAAGTCGCTCGGTTCGTTGCAGGCGACCGCCTCGTCTAAGAGTTTGAACACGACCTCCGGTTCCGCGCCTTTGTCCAGCGCCACGCCAACCCACTCCGTCCCGCGCATCCGGAATGGAAAACTTATATACGGTTTATCCAGCAGTACACAGTATTTCAAGCCACAGCGAAGATCGCAGCGCTCGATTTCCGTGCCGGTTTCCATATCCCACTCCCGCATCAGAAACCCGATCCATATTCCGGATCGGGGGTGAGACAATATGGAGCAGTTCGGCAAAACGTCGCTGCGTCCTTCCGGGATGCCATACTTCTCTTTTGCATAGGCTGTAAGTTCTGAAAAATCCACGGTCTTTCCCTTCCTGTCCTTCACAAATATACTCCACGTCCAGTTTTTTTCAAGAGAAAACACCCGAAAAAATGAGGCTTTTCCGGGGGGCAATGCGGGTTGCGGACGCCTCCGCGCGGACGGAAGCGGCCGGACGCGACGGAACGTATTTGTCGTGTTCGCGACGCTTCTCCGCTACAAGGGGAAAGCCACGCGCCGAACGCCGGAAAGACAAAAAGACAAAAAAAGAGGCGGCAGGGAAAATGAGGGGGAAGCCCTGCCACCTCAAGGAGGGGGCGAATTGGAGGCGTGAGTGGGAGTTGAACCCACCAGAACCGGTTTTGCAAACCGTTGCCTTAGCCGCTCGACCATCACGCCATGGTATTTGTTCTATTTACTATATCCTCGCATCCGGGAAAAATCAAGCGGGAAACCGTTTTTTTCACGAAAAAACAAGGGTTTCTGACACGCAAATGTGTTTTGAAAATGATAACGCACGGGGAGGAATCAAGCATGGTGCATTTCGTCTGACAAACAAGTCTTGTGCATTTAGTCTGACCCGAAGGACACAGCAGGCTCGCGCCGCGCCTCAACACAGCCGGCTGCCTCGGTAACGCCTTGCAATCAACGACCGCTCCGGTTTCTCCCCGGGACGGTCTTTTTCGATCCGTTTCCCTTCGAAACGCAGGTCGGGGCCGGTTGTGGTGGATTCGTGCTTCTGCGGCTTGGGGCCGTTTTCGTTTCCGCCGGACCTGAATGCAGATAATCAAATGGTCCCGATGGGGCGGGTGCTCTTGAATCATTACTTCGTTCTGAGCTCGTATTCCGTTTTTTTCGAAAAAAACACGAAAAAATGTTTGAAACACGTTTGACAATCAAAAAATTCGGATTATAGTAATATCAGGAAATAAATATAAATTGGAAATCGACAAAGATAATAATACCGAAACTTTCAAAACAGGAGATGCGATCATGAAGACTTTCGATAAAACATTTGTGATCGGTACGGCGTTTACCGCCGCGGTCATCCTTGCTCCGGCTGCATTCGCGTGGGACCTGTATGAACCGGTCCCCTATCCGGATAACAGCATTCACCTCGCGGCCGACATCGTGAACCTGTCAAACACGGTTGTCGATCCGTATCCGCCCCAGGTCGTCGTCGTTCCCGCCGAGCCCGCGGTCGCAACTCCGGTCGTCACGGTCCCCGCAACGATTCCCGCCGCGGTTCCGGCCACGATCGTTACGACGGTCCCGGTCACGACTCCCGCCGCGGTTGCCACGACCATGCCCGCCACAGTCATTGTGACGGACCCGGAAGCCGTGGCGATCCCGGAGTACACCTATGTGCTTTACGAGGATGAGTACTGGCCGTATTACGAAGGCTGGCTCTATTACCGCGACGTCTGGAGCTGGATCGGAATCGGGCCGCGTCCGCTGTTCCCGCCGGGATGGACGCCTCCGCCCCCGCCCCGACGTTATCTTCCGGAACCGCGCAGAGTCATCGTCCGCACCGAGCCTCCGCGCCGCGATCCCGCGCCGGGCGATCGCACCGAACCTCCGCGCCGCGATCCCGCGCCGACGCAAATGGTCGAATATCCCCGTCGCGAAACGACTCCGACCACGTTGGATCGGGAAATGCCGAGGCGTGAAACAACGCAGGCGGTACAACACGAAACTCCGCGTCGCGAAACCGTGACGACGAAGACGGCTCGTGAACCCGCACCGATGACCACGACCCGCACGACAACCCCCGCCGTCACGCGCCGGGAGACCGCTACGCCGACACCCCCGACCCGCACGACAACCCCCGCCGTCACGCGCCGGGAGACCGCCGCACCGATGACCACGACCCGCACGAAAGCGCCCGCTGTCACGCGCCGGGAGACCGCCGCACCGATGACCACGACCCGCACGGAAGCGCCCGCCGTCACGCGCCGGGAGACCGCTGCGCCAACGCCCGCGCCCCGCACGAAAGCGCCCGCTGTCACGCGCCGGGAGACTGCTACGTCGACACCCGCGACCCGTACGACAGCGCCCGCTGTCACGCGCCGGGAGACCGCTGCGCCAACGCCCGCGACCCGCACGACAGCTCCCGCCGTCACGCACGGGGAGACCGCCCGCCCTGCGCCTGTCCGCCCGCAACAGAGAAACGCCCCGCGCGGCGATGCACCGAAGAACCGGGGCCATTGACGGAGGCTGAGCCTCCTGCAGGAGTGTGCGGTTTACGCTCAAGCACCCACGCGGTGCGAATGAACAGTGCCGGATTATGTCTTATGCCTTGTTGAAGTGAACAGGCGGCCATTTCAAGGATGGCCGCATTTTTTTCTCCAGAAAGAACGTTATTTAACTCATGCGGGGCCGAATATTTAGAAAAAAATAATAAAACCTTTCGCTTTCAGGATTGATTTTTCCTTGTTTCTGAAGTATGTTTTCTTCACATGAAGAAAAAGAACGGACAATTCTGATTGCAAATCCTCAAATACCCACATTTTCAACCTCCCAAGAACCAATTTAACAGGAGAAAAAACATGAAACAAAAACTGAACAAGAAACTGGCTTCCGGTTCCATCATCGCCGGATCTATGCTCATCGCCACTGTGCTCTCCGCACAGGCTCCGGCCGGCGCACCTGCTGCCGGCGGCGCACCCGCCATGGGCGGCTTCGGCGGCTTCGGTGGCGGTCAGGGCGGTTTCGGCGGCATGATGGGCGGCTTCGGCGGCTTCGGCGCGGCTCCTGCTGGCGGCGGCGCACCTGCTGCCGGTGGCGCACCCGCCATGGGCGGCTTCGGCGGCTTTGGCGGCGGCGCACCCGCTGCTGGCGGCGCTCCTGCCGGTGGTATGGGCGGCTTCGGCGGCTTTGGTGGCGGTCAGGGCGGTCAGCGTCCTGCCGGCGGCGCGAATGGCGCGGCTAACGGCGTTCCCGCTGCTGGCGGCTCTCCCGGAAACCTTCCTGCCGGTGCACCTGCTGCCGGCGGCAATCGTGGCGGCGGTATG
>Ga0265301_10007466_pt1 | contig 10244 bp, 10 predicted proteins | sample AusTroGonzalo_MG_2_FD_193488 | JGI IMG/M metagenome (GOLD analysis project Ga0265301, IMG submission 193488) | Bovine rumen microbial communities from tropical cattle in Woodstock, Queensland, Australia - Gonzalo_04 | ecosystem: Host-associated > Mammals > Digestive system > Stomach > Rumen ...
CGATGACTTCGGCGGAGGGCTGAGTTTTTTCAGGGATTTTATTTCGCCTTGCGGCTGTCAGGTGCGGGGCTTCGTCTCGCAGGTCAGGTCGGGCTTCGCGATGGTGATGCGCGTGCCGGGGTCGGTCGAATGCGTGAGCCACACATTGCCGCCGATCACGGAGCCCTTGCCGATCACGACCGCGCCGAGGATGGTCGCGCCGGCGTAGATCGTGACGTTGTCCTCGATCGTCGGGTGGCGTTTCGCGCCCTTGATGATCATGCCGCAGGCGTCCTTCGGGAACGACAGCGCGCCGAGCGTAACGCCCTGGTACAGCTTCACGTTGTCGCCGATCTCGGCGGTTTCGCCGATCACCACGCCCGTGCCGTGGTCGATAAAGAACGCGCGGCCGATCTTCGCGCCGGGGTGAATGTCGATCCCGGTGATGCGGTGGGCGTATTCGCTCATCATGCGCGGGATCATGGGCACCTTGCGCGTGAAAAGCGCGTGCGCGATGCGGTGAATGGTGATGGCGCGCAGGCCGGGATAGCTCATGATGACTTCCTGCTTGTTGCGGGCCGCCGGGTCGCCCGCGTACGCCGCCTGCACGTCGTCCTTCATCACGTCGCGGATGCCGGGCAGTTCGGCGAGGACTTCGCTGGCGACGGTGGCCGCACGGGCATGGCAGTCGCAGTTTTCGTCCGCAGTCGTGCACGTGTAGCGGAACACGCGGCAGAGCAGATCGGTCATGGCGCGGTGGGACCGGATGAGCAAGTCTCCGACGGAAAACCGGATGGTGTCGGCGGACTCGGCCTCGCGTTCGGCGAATCCGGGAAAAATGAGCTCGACGAGGTCGTCGAGCAGGTCGAGAATTTCGGCCTCGCGGGGCAGATTCAGCCCCTCGGAGTGGTTCACCCCGATCCCGTCGGCGTACGATTCGCACAGACGCTCGACCAGTTCGTCGATTTGAACGCGGTCGGGCGACTGAGGCTGTTTTTTCGGGCAGGTTTTCATGGGTGTTCCTTTCTTATCTTCAAGTGCTCCGGCGCGGCGCGGATGGGACGCGCCGCGGATCACTCGATGTTCTGAATCTGTTCGCGGACCTTTTCCAGTCCGGTCTTCATTTCCACCACGAGCGGCGAGATTTCGGCCGTTCCGGCCTTGTTCCCGAGCGTGTTGATCTCGCGGAACATCTCCTGCATCAGGAAATCGAGGGAGCGTCCGGGCGAGCTGCCGGCGGCCAGCGAACGGAAATGCTTGAAATGCGCGTCCAGCCGGGTCAGCTCCTCGGTCACGTCCAGACGGTCCGCAAAGATCACGAATTCGCGGAGCATGCGCTCGTCGTCGGCCTCGGCATTGAATCCGGCGTCCTTCAGGCGTTCGCGCATCCGGGCGGCCTGCTGTTCGGGCAGACCCGGCGTCAGCGTTTTGATCTTCGCCACGATTGTCTCGAATTCGCCGATTCGGGCCAGGATGTCGCGTTCCAGCGCGGCGCCCTCGGTCTTCCGCATTTCGATGTGGCGGTTCAGCGCCTCGTCGAACACGCGGAGCATGAACTCCTCGAATTCCGGGTTCGACCCGAGCATCGAAACGGGTACGACGACGCCCGGCACGGACAGGATCTGGCTGATGTTCAGCGCCGCGTCCAGGCCGTTCTTTTCCGCGGCCTCGCGGGCTTCCCGGATCACGGTGTCCAGGAATGCGTGGTCAATGCGGGATGCCGCCGGAGCGTCCTCAAGATAGTTCAGTTCGGCGCGGACCATGATGGAGCCGCGCGTCAGGCGTTTCGCCAGATACGCCCGCAGCACGCCCTCGTGAATGCCGAGTTCCTTCGGCAGCGAAAATTTCGCGTCGAACTGCTTGCGGTTTACGGACGAAATCTCGAAACGGAGCGCCACGCCGCGGTCGACGCCTTCGGCGCGCCCGAATCCTGTCATGCTGTTCATCATGGGCGGACGCCTCTCAATCGAACACGACCGAGCCGCCGCCCGGCGACTTGCCGGAATTGGGCGAATCAAACGGATTGCGGACAGGATCCAACTCGGACGGGAATATGAGTCCGCGTGCGCGGACGGTCTTTTCGATGGCGTCGATCTCCTCGCGCGACAGACGGGCGGCGTCAAGCTTGGTCACGTCCATCAGTTCGGCGGTGCGAAGCTTCCAGCCGTCGAACGTGCCGGACTGGGAGAATCCGGTCACAACAATGCACTGAAGCGGATCGTCAGCGGGCCACATGAGGGAAAGCTGCGTATTCTGAACAGTTTCCTTCTTTTCGGCGCCCTCCTTCTCCTGCTGATATTCCTCCCACGGGGAAAGACGGACGACCTCGACCGAGTCCTCAGGATCGACCGGCAGACGCGTGTAGATGGACTCCGGATTGTCGAAGCGCACGCGATTCTGCTCGGAAACGGAAAGATACAGCATGTTGTTCCGCACGAAAGTGGACGCCGCGGTGATCGCAGTCTTCAGCCCGGTATCGCCCGGATCGTAGCGCTTCACGATCACGCGGTACGGATCCCAGAACATCATGGAGCGTTCGCCCTCGCCCACCACAACGACTTTCGCGCCGAGGTCCGGCGGCGTCCAGACGACGCAGCTGTGCATCAGGTCGTGTTCGGGCGCGACGGGGAAATGGCGCACATCGTCGATTTCGACATGACGCTCGCCCACGCCCGCGTTCAGCGGGATCACGTAGCGAGGATAGATGATGTTCTCATAGATTTCCGGCTGGGTGTACCGGATGAAATTCCGCTGGTTGTCCGACAGCCCCTTCAGGTTGTCCAGCGCGTAGGTTCGCGCCCGTTCCACGGCGGATTTCGTATAGTCGGTCCGGCAGCCGGACAGGACTGCCAGCAAGGCTGTCATTACGGTTATGAGCAGATAAAGACGTTTCATGGAAAAAAAGGTCCTGTGTCATTGCATGGGCCGGACGGACGGAACCGCGGCAAGGCGGAAGCCATCCGCGATCCCCTGTGAAAGAGGGTCCGGCTTTTATTTGAATAGAATAATATAACCTCTTTTTTTTATCCTGCAAGGAAAAAATGCAAAAAGAACGGAAAACTTTGTACTTCCGCGCCCTGAAAGCATTTGCGGCGGCCCGGAGAATCCCGAAGCCGCCGCGGAAATGCGCCGCAGCTGTCCTGTCCGTCACCGGCCGAGCGGCGAGAAGGAGAAGCCCATGTTGAAGTGGAAGCGCAGACGGCTGGCCACGCCATCCTGGTTGTTGACGACAGGATACGCGAGATCCAGGCGAATCGGCATATCGATGCCCGGCACCATGATGCGGAGTCCGTAGCCCACGCCGACGTTCGGCGTGGAGATCGGACCGAAGTGGGCGCTTGTGGCATCGCCGACGTCGCAGAAGAACGCGCCGCGCAGGATGCTGTAGATCGGGTGGGAAAGTTCCGCCGTGAACAGGTACATGAACTCGCCGCCGTAGTTGTCCTTGTTGATGTCCGTCGGGCCGATGCTCCGGTACGGGAAGCCGCGCACGGAATCGCCGCCGCCGAGGAAGTAGCGGTCGTACAGCGGCACGCGGTCGCCGTTGAACGTGCCCATGGTGCCGATCTTCGCGCCGGTGGTCAGGACGAACCAGTCATGCAGGAACGGGAAGTAGTTGATGCCGCGCAGTTCGAACTTGTAGTAGTCGTTGGTCGCGCCGAGTCCGCGCGCGGTCAGGTAAGTGAACGCGCCGATGTCGTAGCCGGACGTCGGGTTCGTAATGCTGTTGCGCGTGTCGCGGTTGATGCCCAGGAACACGCGTCCGACCAGATCGCTGCCCTTGGCGTCCTGGAAGATCGGTCCCATTTTCTTCTTCATATCCAGCACGCGCACCTGTTCGAACGTGTAGCCCGCTGTGACGGACGTGAATTCGTCGAAGATGCGTTTCGTGAGCGACACGGTCAGGCCGAGACGCCGTTCGTTCCAGTCTTCATACAGCACCTCGCGCCAGTAGCCCGAGAGGTCCAGGCGCAGCGGAATGCCGAAGAGGTACGGCTCCGTGAAGTCCGTCTGAACGTCGAAGTGCTCAAGACCGACGAGCGCGCCGATCCGCAGATGCTGGCCGCCGCCAGTGAACCAGTTTTCCGGGTCCAGGATGTCCATGTTCGAGTGCCACAGCTGGATCGACCCGGCGAGACCGTCGGAATCGCTCCACCCGAAGCCGATGTTGCCGTCGATGAACTGCTTCTCCTGGACGTTCACGTACACGTCCTTCTTTCCCGGTTCGGGGGAATCCATGGACAGGATTTCCACGCCGCCGTTGCTGTCGCCCGTCGCGGACTGGAAATACCCCATGCCCATCAGGCGGCTCTTGCCGATTTCGAGCAGCTCCTTGTCGAGCAGGTCGTCGGTCTCGAACGGAAGTTCGCGGCGGATCACGTAGTCCTTGGTCCAGCGGTTGCCGGAAATGTACACCTCGCCGATCGTGTACTGCGTGCCTTCCATGATCTGATATTCCACGTCCACGGAGTGCGTGCTGTAGTCGGGATAACGGACGGCCCTGGCCTGGAAATCTGCGAAGCCGAGCGGGGAATACTTCGATTCGAGCGCCTTCAGGTCGCGGTCCTCGCGGGAACTGCTGTAGACTTCCTCCTCGCGGGCGGAAACCAGCGGCAGCAGGTCCTCCTCGGAGAATTCCTTCGAGCCAAGGATGCGGATGCTGTTGATGAAGTAGGGGTCGCCCTCCTCCACCACGAACTTGACGTCGACCATTTCCGGGTCGTCCTCGTGTTCGGTCACGACCACGTCGGTGACCTTGAAGTCGAGATAGCCCTTCTGCAGGTACAGATCGCGCAGACGCAGCTTGTCGCGCGTGATGAAATCCTTGTCGTAGAGACCGATGTTCTGCTGGGCCACGACCCACGACCACGGCAGGAACGAAAGCCATTTGGCGCTGCCGAAGAAATAGCGCGTTTCGAGCACGTCCTTCACCTCGGACGGCTTGTAAATGGTCATGCCTTCGAACTCGACGTTGTCGACGCGGACGCGCAGGTGTTCGGCGATGTTGAAGATCACCTTCACGCTGCTCTCGCCGTCAGCCTCGAACGAATGGTCGATCTGCGCCTCGGTGTACCCCTTATCCTCGTAGAACTTGCGGAGTTCGTGCATGGACTCGATCAGCAGGGCGTCGTTCAGAGGCAGATCCGTGCGCAGCTTCACGCACTTCTTCAGTTCCGCGTCGCCGAACTTGCGGTTGCCTTTGAAGAGGATTTCCGAGACGTTTTTCTTTGCGGAGATTTCAAAAACGACCTCTTTGTTCCCGTTGGACAGGTCCTTCACAACGGATTGCACGTCCGAGAACATTCCCAGCGAGAACAGGCGGCGCACGTCCTCGTTGATCATGCGTTCGGAGTACGGCATGCCGGCCTTCGTCTGCGTGTTCATCTCGAAGATGTCTTCGGAGAGATACGCGCCCTGCTGCTTGAAGACGACGCGATCGATGGTCTGGCCATACGCCGATGCGGCGATCAGCATTGCCAGAGCTGCCACAAGCCGTTTGATTTTCATGTTGCGTTCTCCGGGGTGTATGTCGGCGATTCAGGATCCGGCCGCCGTGTTTGGGTCGGTCGGGAGATCCTTTTCGCTGTATTTATGGGTGATCGTACGGAATTCCATGAGGCTCGGGAAGAAGTTCACCTTCACCTCGCCGGTCTTTCCGTTGCGGTTTTTTTCGACGAGAAGAAGCGATTCCACGCCGTTGCGCGCGGCTTCGCGGTTGGTTTCCTTGGCTTCGTCACGGTCGCGATGCAGGAATATCACCACGTCCGCATCCTGCTCAATGGACCCGGATTCGCGCAGGTTGCTCAGCTTAGGACGCACGGTCTTGTTGTTCGGCGTCTTTTCCACCTCGCGGTTCAGCTGGGACAGCACGAGGATCGGGATGTCCAGGTCCTTGGCAAGTTTCTTGATCCCGCCGGAAATGGCGGAGACTTCGACCTGACGGCCGTCGCGCGACGCTACGTCGCCCGCGCGCATCAGCTGCAGGTAGTCGATGATGATGAGGTCCAGACCGTTTCTGGACTCCTTCAGCTTCCGGGCCTTCGCCCGAAGCTCGAAGATGGAAAGTCCGCCGGTCGGATCGACGTAAAGGTTCAGATCGGTCAGCCCGTCCACGCCGCGCGTGAGCTTGTCGATCTCGTCCATGGTGAACGATCCGTCCGAAATGGACGAAAGCGGCACCTTCGATTCCGTACAGAGAAGACGCTGGGCGACCTGTTCCGCGCTCATTTCGAGCGAGAAGAAGGCGACGCTCTTGCGCGGGCGCCCGATCACGCTCTTTTTCGCGATGTTCCGGGCGATGTTCAGCGCCAGCGCGGTCTTGCCGATGGACGGACGGGCCGCGAGCACGACCATTTCCTGGTTCTTCAGGCCGCCGCCGAGGAGTTTGTCGAGGTCGGGATAGCCGGTCGGAATGCCGGGCTCGACCTTCTTTTTCATGAGATCGAGGAAGTGCTCGAACGCACCCTCGACGAGCTCACCGATGGACTTGATCTCGGAGCGGACGAAATCGTTGCGGACGGCGAAGAAGGTCTGTTCGATGCCGTCCAGAAGCTGGTTGATGTCCTTTTCGCCGGGGTCCCGGCAGAGTTGAAGCGCGCCCGTGCAGGCGTTGATCATTTCGCGAAGCATGGCCCACTGGCGCAGGATGCCGCACCAGGTCTCCACGTTCGCTACGCTCCCGACGGAGGACTGGATGTCCAGCAGCGCGGCGGCGCCGCCGACCATTTCCAGGCGGCCGTTACGCCGCAGATTGTCCTCGACCGAAAGCAGGTCCGGAGCGCCGTCTGTCGCGTTGCTGACCTCCAGCATGCTCTGATAGATCGCGGCATGCTTCGGGTCGCGGAACATGATCTTGGCGTTCCGGGCGAATCCGGACAGGTCTTCATCCGTCACGCTCCCGGACTTGCCGCCAATCGTCTGACGCTGGCGTACGCCGAGCATCGTGGAGACGGTGTTGATGCAGGTGGGATCGGACAGGATGCAGGCCAGCACGGACCGTTCCATTTCGTAGTCCGCGTAGTCGGCGGTCTGCGGAACGGATCCGGAAAGAGAGGAAGCGGCCGAAACGGCGGCGTTCCGGGAAGATTGTTTCTCCCCGGCTCCCGCCGCTCCGGCATCTTTTGCATGATCTTGACGACCAGGCATGAATCACTCCCCGCGCATCAGGCTGCGCCGACGACCTTGATCGTGGCGACGGCGGTGACGCTCTGATGGAGCTTGATGTCGACCTTGAATTCGCCGATGGTGCGGATGGGGGCGTCCAGGCGGATCTTGTTGATGTTGACCTTCACATCCATTGAGGCGAGCTTTTCGAAGATGGTGCGTTCGGAAACGGAGCCGAACAGGTGGCCGTCTTCGGAGGCCTGCATCGGGATCGTGATATCGAGGGACGCGATCTTGGCGGAGAGAGCCTGCGCGGCCTCGAAGTCGGCTTTGCGCTTCGCTTCGATCTTTTCCTTGCGGGCTTCGAGCTGACGGAGCACGCCGGTGGACGCGACGGTCGCGAATCCGCGCGGGATAAGGTAATTGCGGGCGTATCCGGCCGCGACGTGGACTTCTTCACCCGCCAGGCCGAGGTCGTCGACGTCCTGCAGGAGGATCAGTTTGACATGTGCCATGATTTGGTTTTCCTTTGCTGATGGGTTCTCGGGATCAGAGGGCCACGCTGATGATGCGGGCGCGCTTCAGGGCGGTGCTAAGCATCTTCTGATGGTTCAGGCAGGTGCCGGTGATGCGGCGGGAGAGGATGCGGCCCTTCTCGGTCTGGAAGCGGCGGAGCTGTTCCCCGTCCTTGAAGTCGATGTAGTTCACGTGGTTTTCGCAGAATCTGCAGATTTTCGCTTTGTTGGTGCGGCGCTTTGCGCGGCGTCTTTTCTGTTGCATTGCCATATTTGGTCTCGTTTGTTGAATGGTTGTTCAGAGTAGATCAGAAGGGGATGTCGTCCACATTTTCCAGCGGGTCCGGACCGTTGTCCGGCATGCCCTGGCGCGGCTGCATGTTCGGAGCCGGATTGTACTGCGGCTCGTCGAACTGCTGACGGCGGTACGGCGGAGGCTGCCCCTGAGGGGCGCGGGTCTGCTGCTGGTAGCCGCCCTGCTGGTAGCCGCCCTGCTGACGCGGGGCGCGCGGCGCGGGCTGGTAGCCGTCGTCTTCCGGCATGTCGCCGGGCATTCCGCCCTGGTCGTCGCGGCGTCCGTTGAGGAACTGCACGCGTTCGGCCGTCACGCGGACGCGGGAGCGCTTCTTCTGGGTGTCCTTCTCGGTCCACTGGTCGTAGACGAGACGGCCCTCGATGAAGATCGTGCTGCCCTTCTGGAGAAAACGGGAGCAAGTCTCGGCCTGTTTGCCCCAGACGACGATTTCCAGGAAACACGTTTCTTCCTTCTCCTGGCCGCCGTTCTGCATGAAACGGCGGTTGATCGCGATTCCGAACTCGCAGACGGCGGAATTGCCGCCCGTCAGGTAACGGAGCTCCGGATCCCGGGTCAGGTTGCCGATCAGGAACACTTTGTTCAGGGATGCCATTCGACTTGCCTCCTTTCTCTATTCAGATGATTACTCCGCCGCGGGGGCCGGGCCGGCGCCGAGCACGGTCGGTTCCGGGATCGCGAGCTTGGAACGGACATGTTCCGGACGGTCGTAGACGATGGAGAGGAACCGCAGGACACGTTCGTCCAGGCGGAACTCGTCGCGGAGCGTCGCTTCCTTGGCCGGTTCGACTTCGAACACGAAATCGAAATAATAGCCCGCTTTGCGTTTCTTGATCTCGCGCGCAAAGGTCTTGCGGCCCATCGCGACGTTCTCGATCATCGTGCCGCCCCAGCCGTTGATCAGCTTTTCGAACTGATCGGCAAAGGCCTTTCCCTCATCGTCGACTTTGCGCGGGTCGAGGATGAACACTGCTTCGTACTTTTTCAAGACTGCACCTCCAGGTGGTTCTTATTTGTTGTAACAGACGTTTCTGTTGTTGTTTTGTTCGGTTGGCTTGTTTCGTCCGCGCTGAAGTCGCGCGGATTGTACTGGTTCATTGCCATTGCGATGCCTCGCCTCAGGATCAGGATCGCGGCCTCTGTCGCACCGGTCAGAACGCGGTCGAACACGACCCGTTCCTCTTCGCTGAAATCCGAAAGGACGTAGTCGATCACGTCCCCGCGGCTTTCCGCGTGCCCGACGCCGATCCGAAGCCGGTGGAATCCTTCGCCTCCGATCTCTTCGATCAGCGACTTGATCCCGTTGTGCCCGGCGCTGCCGCCGCCCTTGCGGATCCGGATGCGCCCGAGGGGGATGTCCATGTCGTCATGGACCGCCAGCACCTCGTCCGGCGCGATTCCTTCGCTCCGCATCAGCGGGGCCACCGCCTCTCCGCTCAGATTCATGTATGTCAATGGCATCTGAATCGTCAGCGGCGCTCCGGCGTAGGTTCCCTTCCAGTAATAGGACTGGAACCCGTGGACCCTGGTGAAGGAACGCGGCAGTTTGGTCAGAAGGCGTTCGGCAAACATGAACCCGGCGTTGTGACGGGTGCCTTCGTATTTGCTTTCCGGATTTCCCAGACCGACGATAAGCCGGATCCGATTCTGTCCGTCCGCCATGTTCCGCTGTCCTTTCCGTGTCCTTCGGGGCGATGCCGCATCGCAAACAAAGCAGGAGGCTTACTCCGCTTTCTTGCGTTCGTCGCGGGCGGCCGCGCGTTCTTCGGTCTTCTTTTCCGCGATGACTTCCGGTTCGGCAGCTTCCTCGCCTTCGGCGGGGGCGGCTTCCTCTTCGGCCTCAGCGGCGCTCTCGTCGACCTCGGTGAAGACGACGATGTCGGCATGCGTAACGGCCACGACGCCTTCCGGCATCTGGATGTCGCCGACGTGGATCATGTCGCCGAGGTTCATGCCGGAGACGTCCACGATGATCTCTTCGGGGAGGTCCTGCGGGAGGCTTTCCACTTCGATTTCGTGGAGGTTCTGCTCAAGCAGACCGCCTGCGGAAGCGCCGGCCGGGAGGGCGTGGCCGGGACGGACCGCCACGTGCGCCTTGATCTTCTGGTCCATGCGGATGGCCTGGAAATCCAGATGGCGGGTGCGGTTGCGGATCGGGTCGTGCTGGACTTCCTTCAGCAGGACGAGCGTTTCCTTGCCGTCCTCGACGAGGGAGAGGATGTTCAGCTCGTTGCGGGAGAGCAGCTGCCATTCCGTGGCGTTCACGGAGATGCACTTCGGCTCAATGCCTTTGCCGTAGACGATCGCGGGGATCAGTCCGGTCTTTCTCAGGC
>Ga0265301_10007472_pt1 | contig 10240 bp, 8 predicted proteins | sample AusTroGonzalo_MG_2_FD_193488 | JGI IMG/M metagenome (GOLD analysis project Ga0265301, IMG submission 193488) | Bovine rumen microbial communities from tropical cattle in Woodstock, Queensland, Australia - Gonzalo_04 | ecosystem: Host-associated > Mammals > Digestive system > Stomach > Rumen ...
CACGATGCAGTTATGATTCTTTTCGGTCTCGATTTCGGCGTGACCGCGCATCACGATGCGGCCGCGACCGGTGAGGAAAGCATCCTGCACGCCCTTGTAACCGTAGATGATACAGCCAGAGGGAAAATCGGGAGCCTTGATGGTGTGCATCAGTTCCTCGATGGTGATGTCGTTGTTGTCAATATAGGCGCAGATGCCGTCGCACACCTCGCTGAGGTTGTGGGGCGCCATATTGGTGGCCATACCGACAGCAATGCCGGAAGAACCGTTCACAATCAGGTTAGGTATCTTGGCAGGCAGCACGGTAGGCTCGGGAATCGAGTCGTCAAAGTTGAGCACCATGTCTACCGTATCTTTCTCAATATCAGCGACCATCTCCTCTGAGGAGCGGCGGAGGCGAGCCTCGGTGTAACGCATGGCGGCGGGGCTGTCGCCGTCCACGGAACCGAAGTTACCTTGTCCGTCCACAAAGGGATAACGGAGAGTCCAGGGCTGTGCCATACGCACGAGGGCGTCATAGACAGCGGTGTCGCCGTGCGGGTGGTATTTACCAAGCACCTCACCGACGATACGGGCGCACTTACGGTAGGGGCCGCTCTCGGTGATGTTCATGTCCCACATGGCGTAGATGATGCGGCGTTGCACAGGCTTGAGGCCGTCGCGCACATCAGGCAGCGCACGTGACACGATGACGGACATCGAATAGTCGATGTAAGCCGTCTTCATCAGGTTTTCGATGTTATACGGAACAATTTTCTCGTCTAAAATCTCATTCTCTTCCATTTCTTGTCTTCTATTAAATCTCTAACTATCTTAAAATGAAAAGTTTACGCTTTTGAACAATAAAAAGCTAAAATACACTTTTTTCCGACTTCCCGAGCGAAAATCTGTCACATTTTATCAACAGCGAAAAACACCCCAAACGCGAAAAAAGGGCATTAAAACGCGTTATAGGGGTAAATGATTGAGAAAAACGCTATTTTTGCCGAAAATTTTCAGAATGAAGAAAATAGCGTTTATCAGCCTCTTTTTCAGTATGACAATGGCAGGTTTTTCACAGGAAGATTGGTTCGGTTCTAACCGCTTCAAAGCCGACAACGAACGGATTATCAAGAGCGGGCAATTCCCCGAAGTGGTATTTATGGGGAATTCCATTACTGAATACTGGGCTTTTTACCACCCCGATTTCTTCAGTCAACATAACTATTGCGGCAGGGGCATCGGTGGACAGACCTCAGCACAGATGCTGGTGCGCTTCACCTCCGACGTCATCGACCTGCATCCTAAGGCGGTAGTCATCATGGCGGGCACCAACGACGTTGCGCACAACACCTATTGGGTGGAGCCGCACAAAGTGGTTGACAACGTGGTGGCAATGTGCAACCTTGCCCGCGCCAACGGCATCATTCCCATCATCAGTTCCATTCCTCCTTGCGCCAAATTTGTCTGGAATCCCGAAATTGAAAACGCCGCGCAGACAATTGTCAACATCAACAATCAGCTAAAGGCCTACGCTGATGCCCATAACATCGTGTATGTGGACTACCACTCCGCACTCGCCGATGAGCACAACGGGTTCCCAAAATCACTCAGCGACGACGGCTGCCACCCCAACGCTGACACCTACTTCATCTTGGAACGACTAGTACTGCAAGCAATCAGCGAAGCGATAAAATAATTGTTAAAAAATTTTCTATTTTTGCGCTTTCTTTAAATCTTACAATAATCAAATCAAAAAACAATGAAAAAGACATCTTTATTAGTAGTGTTAATGCTGCTTTTCGCGGCACCGCTAATGTTCTCAAGTTGCAACCCGGGTCCCACAGATGACGAAATCCTCGGCATGCTGGTTGACGGAAAATGGGAAGGCACCATGGACATCAGCTATACCAAAGACGGTGTGAAATACCAATCCACCGGCACGCACGTCCAATTCTGGAACGATCTCAACAGTGTCACTTCAGGTCATGGTAAATGGTGCAATACTTTCGCCAGCAACGCACCCATCACCTCTCTCAGCTACGACTTCACATGGGAAGCAAAAGACCAAATCCTCTACTTGCAATTCCATACGGAAAACAGCGAATATGTTGATAAAGCCAAAATGAAGATCAGCAGCTACTACATTGATCCCGCTGGATTCACCGGCAAAATATCCACAATGGACAACTCTAAAAGCTCGAATTTCAAGCTCCTCCACACCTCTTCTCCTTGGGAATGGGATTATTACGTGATTTATCCGTGGGATGTTTACCCGTTCTATCCGTGGTACGATCCTTGGTATGATCCCTTCTATTGGTAGTTGACAGTTAGTGGTTAGCTGTTAGCGGCTAAAGAAATGACATAATATAAAAACGGCCGGTGCTCTTCAAAGGACACCGGCCGTTATATTTTTTGTCAATGTGGAAACGATGTGCACATCGTCACTACAAATCGGGTTATTGTAATTTCTTTTTTAACTCCTCCAATTCCTTGAAAAGGTCGGGCAATTTGCGCATCATCGCCATTTCGCGCCAGCGTTGCTGCGCATCGCCTGCAGGCATTCCGAAGAGGGTCCTTCCCTCCTCTTTCACGTCTTTGTCTATAGCCGACAAGGCTAACAACACCGTGCCTTTGGCGATGTAGAGGTCTTTGTTGACCGCCGCCTTTGCCCAAATTTTACAATCGTCGTCGATGTAGGTGCAGCCCGCCACACCGCACTGCGCACCCAAGAGAGTACGCTTGCCGACGTGCGTGTCGTGACCCACCTGCACGAGGTTGTCGAAAATGCAACCATCGTCGATGTAGGTGGTGCCCGAAACACCGCGGTCGATACAGCAGTTGCAGCCAATCTCCACGTTGTTGCCGATGTAGGTATCGCCGCAAGAGGCCAATTTCAACCAACCATCGGGACGCTTCTGGAAATAACAAGCGTCGGCGCCGATAGTGCTGTTGGAGTGAATCACCACGTTGTCGCCAATCACAGTATCAGCGTAAATACTGACATTGGAGTGGATGATGCAGTTCTTGCCTATGCGCACATTCTCGCCTATGAAGACCAACGGCTGGATGATGGTGCCCTCGCCAATGACAGCACTCGGATGGATGGGAGTAGTTTGGGGTGTAAAATGCGTAAAGCGCTTCACAACAGCGATATAGTCGCGAAGCGGATCATCGGAGATAAGCAGCACCTTCCCTTCGGGACACTCCACCTCAGCGCTGTTGATGAGGATGGCGGAAGCTTCGCTTTGCAGGATGCGGAGGTAATACTTCTCATGGTCCACAAAGGTGAGATTTCCCTTTTGGATAGAGTGCAACTCATTGATACCCGTCACCTTAAGGGTAGAATCGCCCTTAATGGTAACGGGATGTCCAATCAGTTGTATCAGTTCGTCGATGGTCAGCGACTGCTGAAAATTCATGCGAACAGATTATTCTTTAACGCGTTCTGAATACTTGTTGGTGCGGGTGTCCACCTTGATTTTCTCACCCACGTTGATGAAGAGAGGCACATATACATCAGCACCAGTCTCCACGACAGCGCGTTTGAGGGAGTTGGTGGCGGTATCGCCCTTCACGCCGGGATCAGCCTCAACGACTTCCAAATCAACAAACGGAGGAAGTTCGCAAGTGAGCGGGGTGTCGGTGTCGGTGTGGTACATGATTTCCACATCCTGACCTTCCTTGAGCAATCCGGGGTTGTTGATGAGTTCTTTCTCGATAGGAAGTTGCTCGTAAGTCTCGGTGTGCATGAAGATATAGGTGTTATCGCCTTCCTTATAGAGGAATTGGTAGGGGCGGCGTTCCACGCGAGCAAGCTCAATCTTGATGCCGGCGTCGAATCTGAACTCCTGAACTCTACCGTTCTTGAGGTTTTTGAGTTTGGTACGGACAAAAGTGTTGCCCTTGCCGGGTTTCACGTGCAGGAATTCCACGATTGACCAAATTTCGTTGTTGTGAACAATACAGAGGCCGTTCTTAAAATCAGCGGTTGTTGCCATACAAAATTATTTTTTAGTTAGAATTTTTATAGTCTGAAAAAATCGGCGGCAAAGATACGATTTTTTTGTTTATGGTTTAAAGTTTAATGTTTAAGGTCTATGGGGACGCGAAATTTCAAGTTTCTACCACTCCTCTTCTTCCGTAATCATCTCCAATTTCGTGGCGATTTGGAAATATTTCCGGAAAACTTCCGCACCTTCACGCATTTGGTCTGAGGAGGCGGATTGCTGACACAGTTCGTCACAAAAAGTGAAAATCTTCTCGTTGGCAATTACCACGCACTTCACGCGAGCGCGGGTGAGGGCCACGTTCAGACGGTTCGGACTATAGAAAAACTCCAAACGATCCTCGACCTCGGCAGGATTGGAATTCGACATACTATATATGATATAGTCTTTCTCCTGACCCTGCATCCGCTCAACAGTATCAACAAACAACTGGTTGACAATCTCTCCAGAAATCCCCTGATGCTCCGACAACGCCCGCTTGATTTCGCGGATCTGCGCTCGATAGGGACTCATAATCCCGATTTCGTTGACCGGAACACCATTGTGCAGTAGATCAGACACGATGCCAGCGGTGAGGTTGGCCTCGTAGGGTGAACGACCGAGCGAATCGAACTCGTGGTGCAACACCAACAGTTCATTGGAGGGATGTTTGATGATTTTCGGCTCAGCAGTGCAGACAAAGGAGGTGTATGGCCGTTCGATGTCGTGGGCAGCGGAAATGCGGTCGCCGTAAAAGAGCTGGTTGGGGATATGTATCAGGTTGTCGTTCAGCCGGTAAGAGTGATCCAACAGGGTGATATCCTGCGGATAGAGGTCAGCGAGGCGTTTGAAGATGCTGCAATCGAAAAAACTATTGCCAGTGTTTTGCGGCACGATGGGGTCAAGTTGCTGGTGGTCGCCCACGAAGATGAGCCGCCGACCGCGCATGATGGCGGGCAACGCCAACGGGATGCTCATCTGCGCTGCCTCGTCCATGATGACGTAATCGAACTGCCACCCCTCAAGCTTCTTGCTGGCGGGCGCACAGAGCGCAAACGGAGTGCCGCCCACCACGAACCCCGCTTTCGAGAATTCCGTACTCTGTTGATATTCATAAAGTTTCAGCGATTTCTTACGCGTGATATGCGGGTTGTGTACGATTTCGTCCGCCTGATACCTCTCCCCTACCTTCACTACCATGGAGACATCCTGCAACTCCGCAGCAATGGCGTTCAAACAGTTGTTGATGGCGGTATGCGTGGGGGCAGTAACGAAGACCTTCTTGCCCGACTTCATCAGATAATAGACAATCTTCGCGATGGTGAAGGTTTTGCCCGTGCCGGGAGGACCTTGTATCAGATGGAAATAGCTGCAAACAAAGGATTTACGGATAGCTTCGTTCTGTGAAGGGTTGCCGCACGAAGGCGACGGCGATTCGTGATATTGGTTGGGAAATTGCCCTGTCAGGAAACGCTCGAGGTGGTCGCAGTAATCGGGATTGCCATAGAGGTTCTCCCACGATGAGCGCAGCAGCTTTTGGGTGATATTGGTATTCACAGCATTGATTTCCCAGCCGTCACATGGAAAAGCACTCGTATCCAACACGTTGCGTTGGTATTCAAAACTGCCAGTCCGCAACACGAAATCGTTCACCCCGTCCTGTTCAATCTCCATCAGGAAGCTGAGCGGTCCGTGACTGAGTCTCACCTGCGTCCCTTCGCGAAACTTGGAGATGTTGTACGCACAGCGGATGCGCACGCGGTTAATATACCGCTTCGGCAGCACCAGATTGGGCAGCCATCGTGTCGGTGCCCCATCGAAAAACTCGAACTCCACATGTAGGTTGGTCATGGTGTAACCACGATTCACGCGCTCCTGCAACGGTCGACTCATCAGCTCGTTGTATTCTTGGTCTTGTCTTTGTTGTTGGATGTCAATGGCGTCTGAGAGTTTATTCAGGAAAGACATTTTGGTATAAGTTTTAAGGTTTATGGTTTAAGAGTAGCGACGTATCGCATACGCCCGTCGGCCAAAAGCCAACAGCTAATAGCTAAAAGCCAGATGCGCTGCAATCATCTCCTGCACTTCGTCTTTTCGGTATCCCGAAAGCTTAATCGTGTAATATCTGTCATATTCCGGGTGCAAAACGCAAAGAATCATGGAGGAGACCTTCATGCCATACTCGTTTTCAAGGATATATTTGTAAAAACTCTGTTGGAGTTCGTAGTGGTAATAACTGGAATTGTCAAGATGAGACAAGATGGAGATGCCGCGACCTATGCCGTACTTTTTGGGGTAACCGTCGATGATGAGGTGCTTGCTGCGCTTCCAATCGACCATCACGAAAGAGCCGTCGTGTTTACGGAAGAGCGCATCCACGGTGCCGGCAATGCCATACTGCGGCAGTGTGACAATCTTCTCCGCATCGTAGAACGTCAAATCGCGCTTCTGCACCTGCTCCTCATAGAATTTCAGAAACATCTGGAATTCTTTGAAGTCCTCACGATGGGGCTTTCCTTTCAGAAAAAATTCAATCTGCTGGTGCATCTCAGTGCCGTGCTCGGAAGGTTCGAGCATCTTGCGGATCACATCTTCGCGACTTTTACCCGAATCAGCCATATATCGCTGAATATAAGCTTCTTCGTCGAAGTAGGGGAAGAACTTTTCGATAAGCGTGGTCACGGAGGTGTAGTCAGCAGTGCCGGTGGTGTTGCGTTTGTCAGCGTAAGTGTGCGTCGCCTCGTCGAAGATGATTTCGGGACGAGAGGCATCTGCTAACACGAACCCTTTCTCTCGGATCTTCTGTCGCAGCTCCTGTAGATGTTCCGGTTGCCCGAAGGTCTGGATGCCCAAGTACTTCTCCCTCACGAGATTGCGTTCCATCTCCACTGCCTCCTTGAAAGTCCAGCGCTTTTCGGGTGTCACGTTCGTAGTAATCTCCGAAGCATCGCCTCTCAACTTCTTGACCACCGTCCGAACGAGTTCCAGACATGCTTCCGGCTCTTTCCGCACCTGCTGCTCGGAAAAACGCACCACAGTCCAGCCGCAACGGTTAAAATAGCCGTCGCGTACCGAATCCTTACCGTCGGTGCAATGGAGCGGAATACGGTACCATCCGTGATACGGCGCATCGATCTCCACTTCTACGAACCACTTACCGGTTTCGTCCGTCACCACCATCGCCGCTCCAAAAGGAATCGCCCGACACGGCACAGGCAAATGGCAATTCCGGAGTATTTGCACCCCTAAATCGCCATCATTCAATATTTTCCAAAAATAATCATCGGAATAGCCGCGAATGTCGGAGCCACCAGATTCTGGTGGAATAATCTCCGTATCATCCCCCGGCCAAAATACGATCGGGTAAAAATTTTCGTCTGTTAATTTTGTTTTCATCGTTTTTCTATTTCAATTCGGGTTTCCCCTAATTATCCATTATCAATTATTCATTAATCATTGTCATTGAATTTTTCCAACACGATACCAAAGCTTTCGATGCCTACCACCTCGTCGGTGCGCATTCCCTGCGTAACCGTGAAGATGTATTCGCCGTTGAAAGGGAACCGCACCTTAGGCTGGAACAGGAACTTGTTGTCCTTCAGCCTTCCGTTGCCCTTGCCGGTCCAGTTGCCGAACTTGTCGCAAAGGATGAAGCCAAGGGTGTCCTGCTCGGTGTGACCGTCAGGGTACTTCGTCTTCATGAAAACGTAAAAGTTCTGCGTCTCGAAATCGGTGGTGTTGCGCAGCTGGATGTACATGTTGTAATACTGCATGGAATCCTCAATGGTCATCTTGTAGTACAACGGTTTGTTCACCGCCCACTTCTCATCGGGCAGCTGCTTCACCTCGACATAATAGGTTTTGGAATTGCAGCCGGCAAATAGCAGCAACGCAAAAAAGCTCATTATCAAATATATCCGTTTCATATCGGTTAGGAATCTGCAATGTGTTTGAGTTCTTCGGCACTGACATTGTTGTTCTCCTCCATCTTCTTCTGGTTAACCACGGCAAAGCTTTCCAGATTCTCCGGCATCTTGCCCTGCTCGTTCATCTTGATGATCTGCTTCACGCGCTCCAACGGGATGGAGAAAATCGTGGAAGAATCTTCTTCGTAGGAATACCACACAATCTTCTTAAAGATGTCGATTTTGTTGTAGATGCCCTTACCTTTCTGGGTTTTGAGCACCACATGCGAAGAGGGGAACTCCTTAAGTTCGCGCTGATAGGTCTCCTGCTCGAAGTTGAGGCAGCATTTGAGTTTGCCACACATGCCGGCCAGCTTTTGCGGATTGAGGGAGAGTTGCTGAGTACGAGCGGTGTTGGTTGACACAGACTGGAAGTTGGTGAGCCACTGCGAGCAGCAAAGTTCACGACCGCAGGAACCAATGCCACCCAAGCGGGCCGCCTCCTGACGTACACCGATCTGCCGCATCTCAATACGGATGTGGAACTGCTCAGCCAAAATCTTAATCAACTCGCGGAAATCAACACGCTCCTCTGCGGAATAGTAGAAGATGGCTTTTGTTCCATCCCCTTGATACTCAACATCGTTAACCTTCATTTTGAGGTCGAGATCCCATGCCGTGTAACGCGAAGAAAGCATCGTAGCATACTCTTTATCGACAGTGGCAATCCACTCTTCGATGTCAGCGTAACGCGCATGACGATAGAGCTTTTTAACCACGTCTTCGGGTTTCACACGCTTAGCCTGCATCTGGCGCTGCACCTGCAAACCGAGCATGGAAATGATGCCGATGTCGTGACCCGGGCTAGCCTCCACCGCCACAATGTCACCCACTTTGAAGACGATATTGGGCGGCAGCAGGAAGAAGTCCTTGTGACTGTTCTTAAAACGCACTTCAGCGATGGGGAATTCCAGGTAGTCGAGTCCGATTTCCAACTTGTCCATCCAATTGTAGGAGGGCAATTTACAGGAACTATATTGGTATTGCTCGCAATGTGCGCGCTCAGGGTTGGGGGTATCTTTCAGACCACGAGTGTGGAAAATGTTGCCAGCGATTTGGTCAGCTTCATAGGAGACACCCGTGCGGATATCCATATCGAGATAGGGTTCCCAGTCCTCACCGGCAGGGACGTTGCTTTCGAGATCCTGTTTATCTACAGAGGCGGTCTTGCGGCGCATCATGCGGGTGGCCTCTTCCAGTTCCTCGGCAGTCATCGTGTCGAAATACTCACGGTCCTCTTCGGTTTCATCCTCACTGTGTACCAGCTCGGGGTCCTTCAGCAGTCGTTCGCCGCTCACCTTTTTGCGGTCGTGGCGACGGTTATTATCTTTCTTTTTGCGATCTTTCCCGCCGTTCTGCTCTTTTTGAGCCTCTTTTTCGGGCTGTTTCACCTGATCTTGACCCGATGCTGCAGTGTTATTATCTATTTTGCCAGCGTTATCTTCAACTGGTTTATTCTCAGCCGTTTTAATATTTTGGTTCGTCTCTGCCTGAGGTTCTGAGCCTTCTCTTCTTCGATTATTTCTTCTTCTATTGTTGTCGTTTCTCATTTCAAAGTAATTAAGCGGCAAAGATACAAAAAAAATGGACAAGCTCATGATGCTTGTCCATATATGATATTGTAGAGACGATGCGTACGCCGTCTTTACAGGGAATGTCGGAATTATGCTCTCTCCTCTTCGATAGCGGCCTGTGCTGCTGCCAAACGTGCGACGGGCACGCGGAACGGGGAGCAGCTGACGTAGTTCAGACCGGTCTTGTAGAAGAAATGCACAGATGCGGGATCACCACCGTGCTCACCGCAAACACCGCACTTGAGGTTATTGCGAGTGCTGCGACCACGCTCTACGCCGAGCTTCACCAGTTGACCGACACCTTCTTGGTCGAGGGTGTTGAACGGATCAGCAGGGATGATTTTCTCCTCGATGTAATCCTTCACGATAGCGTTGACATCGTCGCGACTGAAACCGAAGGTCATCTGAGTGAGGTCGTTGGTACCGAAGCTGAAGAACTCGGCCACGCTGGCGATCTGATCGGCCACCAAAGTAGCGCGAGGAATCTCAATCATCGTACCGTACATGTAGTTGATCTTCACACCGAACTTGGCTTCCACTTCAGCTTTCACACGGTTGGCGATGGCCTTTTGGTGCTCAAGCTCCTTCACGTTGATGGTAAGCGGAACCATGATTTCCAAATGCGGGTCGAAACCTTCGGTCATCAATTCAGCGGTAGCCTGGAACAGGGCGCGGAACTGAGTCTCGGTGATTTCAGGATATACGATGCCAAGACGCACACCACGCAGACCCA
>Ga0265301_10007480_pt1 | contig 10234 bp, 10 predicted proteins | sample AusTroGonzalo_MG_2_FD_193488 | JGI IMG/M metagenome (GOLD analysis project Ga0265301, IMG submission 193488) | Bovine rumen microbial communities from tropical cattle in Woodstock, Queensland, Australia - Gonzalo_04 | ecosystem: Host-associated > Mammals > Digestive system > Stomach > Rumen ...
AGCTGACGCTGGAACGCGAGCGCGGAAACGCCGCGGAACCGGCGGAAGAACCGGAACCGGAACCGACGCCTGAACCTGACACCGACCCGGAAGGAAGTGATCCGTGATGTATGAGGCACTGCTGACAGCGCTGAGAGCAATCAAGGGGCTTAAAGTTGCGGAATACGAATGGCGGACACGGCCGGACGGGGATTTCTGCACGGTGCAGCTCGACTTCGAGGCATCCGGCAGCAACGGGGACGACCGGAAGCAGGACCGGGCCTTCGAGGGGAGCGTGGATCTCTACACGAAGGGCAAGGGCATGATGACGGCGTCCGCGGTGGAGAGTGCGCTGGAAAGCGTCTGCGAGGGCTCCTGGGAGCTGAACAGCGAGCAGTATGAGCACGAGACGGGCCTGATCCACAGGGAATTCGTCTTCCAGATGGAGGCGGTCTGATGGCCGGCGGAATGCAGACGAACGGCACCGAGGAACTGATGCGTATGCTCGGGAAGCTGGGCGACAAAGCGCAGGACGTGGCCTCCGGTGCGCTGTACGAGGGCGCGAAGGTTGTGGCGGACGCCTACCGGGCCGCCGCCAACAGCATTAAAACCGCGCCGCGGAAGCACAAGGAACACGGGAAGCGCCTGCCGACACCGGCCGAGAAGGCCGTGGCGAGCAAGCTGGGCGTTTCCAGGTTCCGGAAAAGTACGCTGGACGTCAACACGATGGTTGGCGCGGCGGACGGCTACGCGGAGATGAACGGGAAGCAAAAGCCGATCCGGCTGATTACGCGGTCCATCAACAGCGGGACCAGCTTCATGCAGAAGCAGCCTGTATTCCGCAAGGCATCCGCGGGCAGCCAGGGCGCGGCCCAGGACGCGATGGTCGCGAAAGCGGACCAGATGATCAATGAAATTATGAACAACGGAGGGTAAAAGTATGGCTTATATCGGAATGCGGAGCCCGATCGCGGCGGTTATCAACTCCCATACAGACGGGAGCGCGATCAGCTACAACACGGGCTTTGTGGTCGGGAAGGCCGTGGAGGCGAGCATCAATTTCGACAAGAACGACAACCCGGACTACGGGGACGACGTGATTGTCGACAACGACACCGGCCTGAACGGCTACAGCGGGACCATTGACGTGAGTATGCTGTCCGCGGAGGTGCGGGCGAAGCTGCTGGGATGGGATCCGGACGCGACGACGGCGACGCTGTACTCCGTCGGGGATGAAAACGCGCCCTATGTGGGCTTCGGTTTCATCCACGTCGGGATGTACCAGGGAACCAAGAGCTACGAGGCGTACTGGTTCCATAAGGCACAGTTCACGCAGAACGCGATCAACGCCAGCACGAAGGCGCGGCAGATCGAATGGAACCATCCGCAGCTGAGCTTCGTCGGCATGGGCGCGTATATCGACAGCTCCGGCAACGCGAAGTTCTTCGACTGGATGACCTTCAATTCGGAAAGCGGCGCGCTGGCCTGGCTGAAGCAGAAGGCGGGCAACATGACCTGATGACAGGGGGCGCTCTTTCGGGGGCGCCCCTTCTTTTTCGATATAAAGGAGAGAAAACATGAAAAAGATGGAAGACCCGACAATCATCGAGATGGAAGACGCGCCGGAAGACGAAGGCGGACCGAAGCGCGTCAAGCGCGCGTTCGTTCTGATCAGCGACAGGGAGATCCCGCTGCGGTACGACCTGCGGGTCCAGATCCAGGTCGAGGACGAGATGGACATGGACTTTTACGGCCTACAGGACAAACTGATCGGCAAGGATAAAAAGAAAGCGACAAAGACGATCCTCTCCGCGCTGCGGATCATGGGAAACGCAGGGCTGCGGAGCTCCGGACAGGCGCCGGATCTGACGGAAGACTGGCTGCTGGAAAACGTCCGGATGCGGCACCTGCAAAAATACGCCACCGCGCTGATGGGAGCGATGGTGGCCGGATGGTGGATGGAGACGGACGACAGCTTCAACGAGAAGCACGACGTCGTCCTGGAAGAAATCCGAAAAAAAAACGAGAGTACAGAATCACCCGCCGGAAGCTGATCGGCTACGGACTGACAGCGGGGCTGCGGGTCAGTGAAATGATGGACATGATGCCGGGAGAGATCCTGGATTTATTTATTTACCGGAGAAATTACGACGACCAGCAACACGGAATAACGAGGGAGTGACGGGGGAACATGGCAGATATTTCAACACGGATGAGCGTCAGCGGCCTGAGCGAATACAAGAGCGCGATGAAGCAGGCGGCGGACTCCGTCAAGACCCTGGACGAACAGCTGAAACTGAACGAGGCGCAGTACAAGAACAACGGGGACGCGGAGCAGTACATGGCCAACAAGGCCGCGATCCTGAAGAACCAGATCAGCGCGCAGCAGACCGTCGTGAAGAACATGGCCGCGGCGCTCCAGGCGATGCAGCGGGACGGCGTGGATCCGGCCAGCTCCGCCTATGTCAAGCTGGAGCAATCGCTCTATAAGGCGCAGACGAAGTTCGAGACCATGAAGACCGAGCTGGCGAACGTCACCGAAGGCGCCGGGAAGGCCGAAGAAGGCGCTCAGGGTATGAACACCGAGCTCCAGAAGATCGGCAAGGGCGTCGCGTGGCAAAATGTGACGGACGGGCTCGGGAACATTATTTCCAAACTGGAGAGCGGCGCGAAGGCCGCGGTGAACTTCGCGAAGAAGATCGCCCGGAGCGCGATGGACTCCACCGAATGGGCGGACGACGTGCTGACCCGAGCGACGCAGGCAGGCACGGATGCGGAGACAATCCAGAAAATGGACAACGTGGCGGACTTCATCGACACGGATGTGGACACGATCCTCGCGGCGCGGAGGAGGCTGAACGACGGCCTCGGCAGCGGAACGAAGGGCACGATGGACGCGCTGACGTTCCTGGGAATCACGGACACGAGCAACCCGGAGCAGGTGTTCTGGGACGTCGGGAAGGCGCTGATGGCGCTGACGGACGAGACGGAAAAGCAGTCAAAGGCGCAGGACATCTTCGGGAAGAACTGGCAGGAGCTGCTGCCGCTGTTCACGGCCGGCCAGGAAGAATATCAGGCGCTTATGAACAAGCAGAATGTCCTGAGCAATGAACAGGTCGAAATGCTCGGCAAGGCGGACGACGCGATCAAACAGATTCAGCAGCAGATTGACCTGATGAAGAATCAGTTCTGGGCGGACAATGCCGACAAGATCATGGATCTGCTGAACTGGATCATGAAGAACAAGGGCGGGATCGTCACGGCGGTGACGGCGATCGGCGCGGCGTTCGGCGCGATCAAGATCGGCGAGTTTGCGCTGAACCTGAAGAAGACGATTGACGGATTGCAGCAGCTGAAGCTGTTCGGCGGCGGAGGCGGAGCTGCGGCGGAAGCTGCCGGAGGCGGCGCCGGAGCGATTGCCAAGTCCGGCGGATTCGCGGCGATGAAGTCCATGCTGGCGGAGTTTGTTCCGATGCTGGCGGGCGAGGCGGCCGTGGTCGGCGCGGCGATCCTGCCGGCGGTGCTCGCGCAATCCGCGAACGAGGGAGTCTGGAAAGAAGAACAGAACCGCAGACTGAAGGCGGCGGAGGAGAATGAAAAGTACGGCCAGCTGATCAAAGACGCGGCGATGGCCATGGGACCGAAGCGGGACGCCAACGGGAACTATGCGACGAACTTCCTTGGGCAGCTGAATATGAATCCGACCGACAGCGTGCGGGAGATCCTGACAGGCCTCGGCGCGTACCAGAACCAGGAAAAGGCGATGCTGTACAGCGCGCTGGTCGGAAAGACCGCGAACGGTCCGAACGGCACCGGATACGTCGTCGACTACCTGAACGAGTTCCTGAAGACCGGCGGGGAGAACTTCAGCCAGGCGGACATGGAATCGCTGCTCGGCAGTATCACGGACGCGCTGGCGGAGGCCGGGAAGAAAGCGGAGATCCCGGTGGAGCCGAAGGTCGGGGACGGCGCGGCGGAGGAAATCGCGAACCAGGTCGGCACGGTGACGATCCCGGCACAACTGAGTTTCGGCCAGGGGCTGATTCAGAGCCTGGCGGGCTTTGACGGGAGCCATGCCAACGGGCTTCCCTTCGTGCCGTTCGACGGATACCGGGCGATCCTGCACAAAGGCGAGCGGATCCTGCCGGCGCGGGAAGCTGGCGGGCGGACGTTCTCCAGCAACCTCTACGTGGAAAACATGAACATGAACAACGGACAGGACGCGGCGGGGCTTGCGGCGGCGATGGCGGCGGCACAGCGGCGGACGATGAGCGGATACGGGAGCTGAGAAGATGGGACAGAGTTTCTTTATCTGGAAGGGCGTTGACTGCCGGGCGATGGGGATCATCACGCGGGGGCCCGCGTCCATCGTGCGGCCGGAGGAACGGGTGCAGCACGTGGAGATCCCGGGCGTCGCGGGGGACTACACCGAAACCGAAGGCGAGGATATCTACAACAGCTATTTCCAGACGGTCTCCCTGAGCGTCAGGGACGGGTACAACGTGCGGAAGGTGTTCCGGTGGCTCCGGGGGAAGGGCTTTGTCACCTTCAGCGGGGAACCGGACCGCCGGCAGCAGGCGCGGATCGTCGGGGCGGTGACGCTGAACAAGATCAGCCGGAACCTGGACGCGTGGGCCGGGGAGGTGCAGTTCTACTGCCAGCCGCTGAAGGAACTGCTGTATCCGAAGAAGATCATCGTGCCGGCGTATTCCAGCAGCGCCACGTACAAGGTCGGCGACTGGTGCATCTATTCCGGGGCGCTGTACCAGTGCTCGACGGCGATCACCACGGCGGAGGCCTGGACGGCCGGCCACTGGACGGCGAAGACGGGACTGGCGGTGCACAACGGCGGGGACGTCCTGTGCAAGCCGGTGTACAAGGTCACGGCCGGGGCGACGACCGTGAAGGTCAAGGCCGGGACGCGGGAGCTCACGGTGGCGGACGTCACGGTGGCGGACGTGATCTGGATCGATACGAACACGATGGAACTGTGGAAGGAATCCGGCGGGGTCCGGGTTTCGCTGACGGCGAACAGCTCCGGGGCGTTCCCATGGCTGGACGCCGGGGACAACACGGTCACGCTGACCGGGGTTTCGGCGATCGAGATCGAGAAGAACGAGCGGTATTTGTAGACGGGGGATTATAAATGATTTGCGTTTTTGACAAGGACAACCTGAACTTCGAGGGAAACGGGAACGCGGTCCTTCTGCCGACGGAGGCGAAGGTGCGGTCCGTCGCCGGGGGCAACTATGACCTGACGATGGTCCACCCGATGGAGCCGGAGGAAAAATGGCGGCACCTGGTTCCCGGAGCGATCGTGCGGGTGCCGATTCCGGAAGAAGAGATCGAAAACGCTTTTAGCGGATACGAGGCGGACGTATACAAAACGACGGCGGATGCGGAACTCCGGGAAGGACCCAGCGAGCCCACGGTCATCAATTACACGGCGTGGGCCGTCGGGAACAGCTACGCGGTCGGGACGAAGGTCACGTTCCTCAATAAGAACTACGAGTGCACCTATTGGGACGCCGGCAGCGGGTTTATCTACCTTGATCCGGCGCACTCCAGCTGGTGGAAGGAGATCGCCAGGTACACCAGCGGCTCCGCGGTGTTGGTATCCCTGCCGGCGGGGTCGGAGCTGTACTTTGTACAAGACTATGACAGTACATGGTACAAGATGTCCACGTATTACGGCGTGGAGGGGTACATCAAAAAGAGCCAGGTGACGTTCTACAAGCACCTGAGCCAGGACGAAACGAAGCCGCGGATCATCCGGGAACAGCTGTTCCGGATCACGAACGCCACGGCGGACACGAAGAGCCACGTGGTCAACGTGACCGCGCAGCATGTTTCCTACGACCTGAACGGGATCATCGTCCAGGACGTCTCCATCAAACAGGCGTCACCGGCGATGGCCATCGGACGGATGGTCGAGGGGTTCATGATCCCATACGACGGGACCATCGCCACGAACCTCACCAGCGACGACAACGGGACCTACACCGACGATATCAAGGGCAAAACCGGAATGTACTGCTTCCTGGACCCGGACAAGGGGATCGTCGGGAAGTTCGACGCGGCGCTGAAGCGGGACAACTGGGATCTGTTCATCCTGCAAAAGACGAACACCAACCGGGGATTCTCGATCCGGTACCGGAAGAACCTGCTGGGCGTGAGCTGGGCGCGGAAGAGCGACGGCCTGATCACGCGGGTGGTCCCGGTGGCGAAGGACGAAAAGGGCGACGCGCTGTACCTGCCGGAGAAGTGGATCGACAGCGATTACATCAACGACTATCCGGTGATCCGGATGGAACGCCTGAGCATGAAGGAACAGGTCGGGAAGGACAAGGGCACCGGCGACGGCAGTACCTGGACGCTTTCGGACCTGTACGACGAGATGCGGGCGAAGGCCGCGGAGCGGTTCACGGTGGACAAGGTGGACCGGATCGTGGACGAGGTCACGGTGGACTTTGAACAGCTGGGAGACACGGACGAGCACGCGGCGCTGAAGGGCTTCGAGAAGGTCCTGCTGTACGACGCGGTGACGGTGATCCACGAGGACATCGGGCTCAACATGGTCATGACGGTGAACGAGCTCGAATGGGACGCGATCCGGCAGAAGATCACATCCGTCAAGGTTTCCAACGTCGGCAACCGGGCCGGGCGGAGCGTGACCGGGTACAACGTGCAGAACAAGTCCATCGGATGGCAGAAGCTGACGGACGACGTCAGCGACGACATCATCAACCAGGTGCGGGACATCATCCCGGAATACGCGGACCCCACCAGCCCGCGGCCGGCGATCCCGGTGATCAACTCGAAGACGGAAGACGGGTATGTGCTGAAGGGCGGGAGCAACGCCAATAAAGTATGGGGAACGGACGATCAGGGGAATCCCGGTTGGACAACGCCCGCGGCGTACACCCTGCCCCTGGCGGCGGACGGGACCCGCGGCGGCATCCAGATCGGGTACACCCAGAGCGGGAAGAACTACCCGGTGCAGCTGTCCGGGGAGAAAGCCTTTGTAAACGTTCCATGGACGGATACAACGTACGGCAACGCAACGCAAAGCACCGCGGGGCTGATGAGCGCCACGGACAAGACGAAGCTGGACGAGATCGGGCCGTGGACGTTCACGTACCTCGGGTTTAACATCGCGACCAGTTCCTGGACACTCATCAGCGGGCGGTACACCTACACGCTCACGGACGCGGCGATCACGGTCAACACGACGGAGGACGTATACTTCAACGAGTCCGCCAACGACGCGGTCAGGCGCCGGATGAGCTGGGAAAAGAGCGGCGCGGGTATCATCTTCTCCACGCCGGACCTGCCGATCGCGGCGGTGACGGGCATGATCCGCGTCATCGGGAGCGCCGGGAACACGAAGATGGTCGACATCGGCAGCGGCGTCGTGCCGGTCAGCAAGGGCGGCACCGGGGCGGCGAACGCGGCGGGAGCGAAACAGAACCTCGGGCTGATTACGGAAATCGTAATGAACGGGGCCAGCAAGGGCACCAGCGGCGTGGTCAACCTGGGAACGGTGGTCACGGATGTTTCCGGGAAGGCGGACAAGGTCGCGAACGCGACAAACAATAACTTTGCCGCTTTGGACGCGAACGGGAACCTGAAGGATTCAGGGCACAAGCACAGCGATTATCTGACAGAGCATCAGGATATCTCCGGCAAGGCGGACAAGACGAACACTGTGCTGAACACGACCCTGAGCCGTGGACGGAAGAGCGGGACGACCGTCGGCCAGTACAGCATCGCATATGGCGAGGACGTGGAAGCGAGTAGTACGGACTGCGTCGCGACCGGATACAAAACGGTTGCGAGCGGTCTTTATTCGCACGCAGAAGGAAATTCAACACAAGCAACCGGCAATTATTCACACGCAGAAGGCTTTGGATCAGAGGCGAGCTCAACTTACACACACGCAGAAGGGTACAAAACGACAGCGAGCAGCCCTACTGCCCATGCTGAAGGATACAAAACGATAGCGAGTCGGCCCGTTTCCCATGCGGAAGGAGATGAAACAGTATCCGGCGGACACGCCACACACGCAGAAGGACAAGGAACAAAAGTCTACGGGGACAGCGCACACGCCGGCGGGATGTTCAATGTTCAGGATATTCCGGACTGGGTCTCCGGGACAAGTTACAGCGTCGGCGACTGGGCGGTGTATGACAACGTCGCATGGAAATGCACAACCGCGAACGCTGACAGCACGTTCAACAGTGCGAAATGGAGCGATTCAAACTTCCCGGATACCGTGGCGGAGATCATCGGCGGGGGGAGCAGTTCCTCCAGCCGGAAGAACATCCGGCAACTGGACTGGAACGGGAACGAACGCCTGAAGGGCGATATATACGTCAGATGCGGGAACGATTCCACGGGCGGGACGCCGCTTCATCCGATTGACGGCGACGTGAACTACTATATCTCGCCGGTACAGACGGACACGGTTTATACAGGTTACGGCCTCGGGAAAATTGCTTTTGTTGAATTTTCCTTCACGAACAGGAAAATCTTCGGCAGCAATATCACGGTCACATACGACAGCTCAACCAACCGGACATACTACAGCTTTCTACAGAAGGCCAGGCAGGCCGGGTATCTGCACTTCGCATATCAATATCAGGGGGACGTGAGCTAATGATTTCAATGTTCAATACCGGGTACGATCTCCAGGACCAGCTTGACGGAGTAAAGAATGGGATCGCGATCGTATCGACGAATGATACGCATATCGCGATCACTTCCGGGCAGTATGTGTACATTCAGGATCACGGGACGCTGGCGGAGGGGCTGTACAAGGCGACGTCCAATATTGCCGCCAACGGGACGCTTTCCAGCTCCAACGTGACGGCGGTTTCCGGGGGCGGGCTTAATGCGTTAAATTCCAAATTGGAGAATAAAGTACGAGAACTTAACATTAACTCAAACACAACAATATCATTATCTTCTTTATGTAGTTCCTCAACTGTTGAAGGTGGTAGAGATTTAGTTATGTTTTGTTGCGCTAATGGACTTGCGACTGATATGCCCCAGAGTGCGAACAAATATGGAAGCGGATTTATTATTGATTCGGGGTATTATAATACTGCCTATTATTTTGCAGATGACCTAAAATTATATATTGGGAAAAAACAATACAATCTCACGACATGGTCATGGTATTCAGTAGCAATGACTGCTGTTACATGATGAATTGAGTTAAAGGTTGGAATAAGGAGGGGAGATTATGGACAAATGGGTTGAAGAAAAACCGAATGACTGGACATACGAACTAAAATGCCCGGAATGTGGGTATCATTATTCGCCTGAAGCATCGGAAGACGGAACCATCAGCCGTAATGCTATCCTTCTCTTCTGTCCGAAATGCGGGAATAAGTTGGAAGACCCGGCGAAAGATAAAAGATGGTAATTAAAGGCTGATTTCGGGCTTGGCTATTCGTGGGCGTAAATGGTTGGTAACCGAGGCGAATAGTTGCAACTTGAACTGTGGGAGACTGTTATTCCTGCCGAGTTCACGGTAGCTCAGTCCGTTAAAGGTTGGGTTAAAGGAGGGATAAAGTATGAGTGGCTTTGGGATTTATATCCTTGTGGCTTGCTCTGTTGTCGGACTTGCACCTTTGTGGTGGAAAATTGACGGTTGGTTCTTTAAGCGCAAGATGAGAAGAAATGGATGGAAAGACGAATGGGGTTGGCCACCTCACTTTTGACAAGGAATTCACTTCGTTAAAGCTGATTTTAAGGTTGGTTTAACGCAGTAACAACGCAGTTTTAACACAAAAACAAACGTTGGAAAGGAAGGGTTTTATGACAAGGCAGATCTTTATCGTGGACGCGCACGTCGTGGACGCCAACGGGACGTTCAGCTACCTGGAAGGCTATCCGAAAACCTTCGACAGCAGAGGCTACGGCGGGGACGCCGAAAAGGCCCAGAAGCGGGCCGAAGGCGATATGTCGGAGCAGTGGGGAAAGATGTGCAAGGTGGACACCCGCCAGATCCAGACGGTCACGCTGTCCACGGTGGACGGCTTCCAGATCGAAGGAAAGACGATGGGCACGTTCCCGTATGAACCGGAGCCTGAACCGGCGGCGACTTAACTGAAGGCGCGGATGTGCTCCATGTGCAGCTGGGAGTTATCCTGCTTCGCGTAGATCAGCGTGGTCTTCGGATCGGAATGACCGAGGAGGGCCTGTAGCTTATCCAGCGGCATCCCGTTCCGGAGGCCAACGGTGGCGA
>Ga0265301_10007485_pt1 | contig 10232 bp, 10 predicted proteins | sample AusTroGonzalo_MG_2_FD_193488 | JGI IMG/M metagenome (GOLD analysis project Ga0265301, IMG submission 193488) | Bovine rumen microbial communities from tropical cattle in Woodstock, Queensland, Australia - Gonzalo_04 | ecosystem: Host-associated > Mammals > Digestive system > Stomach > Rumen ...
TTATTATAAAAAATATATTTTTCTATATTATTTGCTTGAATATATTTATCAAAAAAATTCTTTAATTTGGTTGTTTCAAAAGTAGTTGTGACTTTTTTTCCTCTTTTTAAAGATTGCGCTTTTGCACTAATTCCAAAAGATAATATTATAGTACCATCTTCATTATTAACGGTAATATTATAGTCTGTTTTTTTAGTGCTTCCACCTTCAACTCTTTCAGTACCAGTTCCTTCTATATCAACAGAAAGAGTGTCATCTTCTAATGTTTTTAAATAATCATTTAAAGCCTTGATAGCATATGTTGCACCTAATCCTTCTCCTAATCCACCAAGAATATTAGTAAATAATATATTCATAGGTCATATCAAAGATTGATAATCTACAGATTTTCCATTATATTGAACTTTATTTACTTTTTTTGATGATTTTAAAGATGCGCTTGCGCCTTCTAATAATTTTAATTTTTGTGTTAAAGTATTAAAAGATGTTAAGGCTGTTTGATTAATAGCTAAAAGGTTTAATTTTCCAGCTATTGAAAATAAGCTATTTAAATTAGCAGTTGTTTTTTTATCTCCTTTATATTTATTATAAATATAATCCATATAATCTTTATTACCCTGATTAAAAGCATTAATAGTATCTTTTACATATTGGATATATCTATCTAAAATTTCAATTTCTGCGTCAATATTTTTAGCATTTTTTAAATCTAAACTTGTAGTAATAGCTTCTCCTTTTCCTGCACGTAATTTATCTGCAACATCAATAGCAATCTTTTGTTCCATTTCTGACATTATCTCAGAATTACCTGTAACATCATTTAAAACTCCTAAAGCATTAGCTATAGTTTCTCCATCTTTATTACTTAATTTATTAATTGTATTCATACGATCGCGAAGTTCATTTGCATTATCACCATAAATTTTAGATATTGTTTCTCAAGCCATTTTTAATGGAGCATATTTATTTTTATAATCTAAATAATTTTGTTTATTATAATGAATATATATTTCTTGAGCTAAATTTATTTCTTTAACTCCTACCTCTGCATTTGTTTTTGCCATAATCTCACTCTCCCTTTAAACTAAAAAAAGAGAGGGATTAATCCCTCTCTTTAATTTATTTTTTATACTAGATAGATCCAGCTTCTCCGTATTCAACATTAGAATCAGCTTTAGATTCTGGCATTTCAAATCCAGTTAAATGTTCCATAACTGATTTTCTAGATTCACTACCAGCGCTTGCATCTTCAACGATTTGAATTACACATAATACTTTTTTAGTTCTATCGAACATAGTATATCCTGGGAAAGCATCCATAGTAAATGAGAATGTACTAGGGTCTCCAGTTGCTGCCATATTAAATGTAAAGTTAGATTGAATTTTAACGTTTGGTAATGTGATTTCAGCAGGCATATCTACACCATCAGATTCTCTTCTGAATAATGTACTAGCTTCAACATAGTAATTTCCTGCAAAATGGTCTGCATCAATTTGTAATTCAGAAACATCTGCAGAATCTTTTACTACATAGAAATCAACGAATACAGTTTTTCCATGATAAGAAGATCCAGCTCCTGTTAAAGTTTTTCCTGAAGTAGATAATCCAGTGATTAAATCTCCTGTGATTGAACCGTCAGATTCAGTAACCATAACAAATACTGGAGCAGTTGCATCAATTTCTTCACTAGCTTCTAAAGCGTCTGTTAAATCAATAACACCTGTATCACTTACATAAGCTTGAGATGTAACATGAACGTGAACGTTCTTTGTATTATCTTTAAATAATCCAGCTCCTGATAAGATTGAGAAACCAATTGGAGATAATAAAGCATCTTCAACTGTAAATGTTAAAGTTTTTTCTCCTTCCCATGCGATTAGACGTGTATTACCTCTACCACCTTGTGCATATACAGTAGTAGCTGCACCTTCAATAGTTGAAGTAGTTGCTGAATCGATATATAATACTGGTTGTCCAGCTTTGAAAGTAGATGATCCAATTGTAGTATCTGCTTTTGCTTTAAATACTACGTTAGCAATTTCTCTTACACCAAATTTCATATTTGTTTATCCTCCTTCAAATATTTATATTCTATTATGAATGAATATCTTTCATTCAGTCTTCAACTTCCTTTAAATCCTTTGCTCCAGCCATTTTAGCTTGAAAATAAATATCGTAACTCATTTTTAATTTAAACCTTTCAAATTCATCAAATAACTGATAAACTGATAAATTTAATAATGAATTCATATCTTTATGTTCTCCAACTGCTAAAATAGAAACATAACGACTTAATATGTCAATTTTATTTTGACCTTCTTTTAATTCAGCTAATTTTTGATGTCTTTTTTTTAACTTATCAGCAATTTTCTTAGCAAGATCCCCACCAGGATTATACTCTTTTTTATTATCTTTATTAAAAGAAAACATCATATTAAAAATTTGCCTAAAAGCCTCAAAATTGTCATTATTAATTAAATGGCGTTCTTCTTGTTCTCCCAATTCAATACCTTTATCTGTGATATTAATGGTATACACTGGAAAAATAAGGGCCAGAACCATTTCAACGCAATTCCTATTTCTTTGCATTACCGCATTACGCTCTCTTAGTATTGCTATTAGTATATCAAAATTACTTTTATTTTCTAAATTCACTTTGTCCTCTTCTGGCAAAATATCTTTAGAAAAATTAATTAATTCACAGCCTGTGAAAAAAGCTTCCTCCCCAATATATGCAATTTCCTTTATTGTAGGTTGATGAATAGTGATTTGAGCTTCTGTAAAAGGTATATCATTTCCTGACAACAATAATAAATCATTATTCATCACTATTCATCTCGCGGAGCTAATCGATCATCATTACCATGTACCGCTCTATAAGATAAAGAATATCCTGCTAAATCTTCATTTAAAATTAATTCATTACATCCTAAAAAATTTAATTCTCCAATTCCACTTAACTTAGCATTATTTAATAATCCATCAATATAACCAACTATTTTTAAAGGTCTTAATCTATAATCCCCTAAATACCAATAGTCTAAATGACATATAATATCAAAAGTAATAGTACAATCTCTATAATATGGATTTTCTTTATTTGGAGTAAAATTATCACAAGACATAATCATATAAGATTTTATTTCTTCATGTTCAGGCATTCTAATTTTTGGATTTAATTTTAAATATCCATCTTGAATTAATTTAGGTAAACTCATTTCATCAATTTTATTTTGATAAACCTCACTTACTTTATTATCCAAGCAATCTTTAGTATTTAATACAAGTAATCTCTTTAACCCCTCGCTATGTGGATAACTTTCTACAAATAATGCTTTTAATATTGTTTCAACGTCTTTTTCAAAAGATAAAAAAGATGATGTTAATGGAATTGTACTTCTTGTATCTCTTTTCATATCCGCGCTCCTTTTCTCTCTATAATGATTCAATAGTAATATTTAAAACTATATCTTGTTCTTCAGGTCTGACATATTTTAATTCAACATTGCCACTTCTACCAGATACAATTTCTAAATTTACACTTTCTTCATCTTGATATAAAATTTTTGCTTTTGAACTACCTATAACTCAATTTCCTCCACTGGCATTAATAATTGTATAAGTTTTCTTTTCATATGGATATACTTTTTCTGGACCTTCAATTCAAGGCTCAACAATTTTTCATTTATCATCTCTTTGTTTATTTAATTCTTTATCCTCAATAGCTTTCGCTTCAGCAATTGAATTTTCATACCATTCTTTTAAATAAACTATAATTATACCATCTGAACTTATACTATCAGTAGATTGAACTTCTCATGACTCCCCATTAATTTTAACAATATTAAATCTATGAAAGAAATCTTCTGTTTTTTCATCTTTTGTAATATACATTTGTAACGTATAATCTAAATCATTCCAAAGTTTTTCTTGTTGATGACGCCAATCTATTTCATTAGTTGAAGGTCTTGCAACATAACATTTATAATTAGTATCATCAATAGTAACTGTATATCTACATCTGCGAATTTCCGCCCTAAAATAAGCGGTTTCCTCTAATCTCCTTAAATAAACTAATCAATCTGTTCCATTTTCCTTTCAAGTAAAAACGTCTCCAGGTTTCATTCCTATTTCTTGTAAACCTTCTGACATTTTTCTATTTTCTATTTTACCATTGACGCTAATTTCTTTTTCATTTAAACAAATATCCTTGAAAGGTATTGATATATATTTATTATCAAAAACATTTTTAATTTGATCAGGATTAATTAAACATCTAAATTCTCTACCATCAGATAAGATTGCGGTTGCACTTTGATAGGAATATAAAAGAGCTTTTTTTAAGCTCTTCAATTTATCTTCATTCATTCGATCAACTTGACGATTGCCGCCAGAATATTTTAATCTAGCTGACATAGTTTCTAATCCTGACATTGTAATACACCATCCTTTAATGAAGATAATAAATTCAAACATTCAAAAATAGTTCTTCTATATAAGAAAAAATCAGTTTCTTTTGTTAATTCATATAAACCTTGTAATTTACAAAGTAATGGAAATAATATATCATGATATTGTGATAAAAGTTTATCCATGCCAGATAATTCTTCCATAATAGTACCTAATGGAGTTTCTCAATCTACATTTTCCTCTCTATTAGGTAATAATTTATAAATTTGATTAGTTAGTTTTTTTAAATTTTCTACTATAGCTTCTTTTGTTATATCTGCACCTGTTGTTAAGACCATAATCCAGACTCCCTTCTACTTTCAGGGACTGCCTCCATTATAGTTCCAAATGTAGAACGCATAATACCATTTTCATCTTTTAATCTTCTCTTATAAAGTCTTTGAAGATGAAAACCTTCTCTTTCATAATCTTTTTTAAGAGTAAGTAATTTAGACATATGATTTGCTTGAGAAGTAAATTTAAAATCACTTCCACTATATTTCATTCTTACATTTTCAACACTTGCTAATTGTTGACCTAACCATTCTACTATCATATAAGTTGAAAGAATGTTAATTTCTTCTGGAGTCAACGCAACATTAAAACGACCACCGCCATATATAATTGCTGGAACTTCTTCATTATCACTTTCAACACCTTCATAAGTTTCTACATCATCTACATAGTTTTCTTCATAGTTTGTAATATCAAAACGCGGAAATTCAAACTTATGCATTGCCGCATTTAATAGTTCTTCTAATAATCTAAAAGTATCTAATTCAGTTAGTTCCATATACATGTCATCAGTGACTTTACTAAGAAAACTATCATAAACCATAGAAAAAGGTGTAGTAGTAACTATATTTTCCATATTACACCTCCAAAGATTTATTATTTTATAATTTTATATTTGCTTTCACTAACAGTTGGAGCAGCAGTTCTTCTTCCTGTTGATTTATTTTCTGTTGTTTTTACAGGTTCATTAACTCTTCTTACTCTTTGAGTATCTTCCGCTTCTTCTTTTGTTTCTTCATTTACCATAATAGCTGCATCAATATTAAATCCAGTCATTTCTAAAATAGCTTTTCTTTTTGCTACATCATTTAGTGGCATTTCGATAGCTAATTTTTTCACTAAATCAACTGTTCCTTTTGGTGCAAATTCTAAGCAATCTTTTAATGCATCTACAGAACCTGTTAATAATAAATTTCTTACATCTTCTTCAGTATAATAATATTCAGGTTCAACTTGACCTAAAATTTCTTGAACAACCTCATCATCATCAATAACTAAATAATCTTTAATTAAAGTTGCTCCACCAGGAAGGTAAGCTAATTTTTTTAATTCTTCAACAGTAATATTTTTAGTTTCATTTGCACTAAAATCACGAACCAAATTATTTAAATCTGGAATCCTATATCCTACATGTCCATTATCCCTATTAGTAACTTTAACAATTTTATTATCATCTATCATAATTAAACTCCTTTTCTCTCTATAAACAAAAAACGGGGAAGGTTAAAACACCTCTTTATTAAAGAAATGCCAAACCTTCCCCAAAGTTTTTTATTAATTTATTAATTAAATTGATCCACCAGCAACATTCTTTGTTAAAGATGTATTTCTATATACACAGATATTGTTAGTGATTAATGCACCAACACCAAGTTTTCTATAAACTTGAATTTCTTTAGACCAATCGTCATTCTTTCTATCATCAACAAGAGTTTGTCCTTCGAAAGCGATTTTAACTGGTTTTTCATTTGATCCTGTTGGAATAATCCAAGCATAAGCTGGATCGATAACTTTTTCTAAGTTTCTTTCATCAACTAATGATTGATTTAATACAATAACATTATGTCCTTTGTAATTTGCTAAATATCCATTATTCCATTTTTGGTCTTTCATAGCATCTGAAATCCAACCTTCAGCTGGAACCATAGTTGCTGCAAATTCATAAGTACAATAAATAGTTGATTTTCCATAGCTATCAGCAACAGAAATTAATCTATCCATAGCAGTTTCATTAAATCCTGCTCCAGCATATTTATTATTAGTTCCTAAACTATCAACAGCACCGATTAATGCTTTTTCAATTTCTAAATAGATAGCTTCATCTAATCCTTCCATAACGATATCTACTAATGTATTGAAATCTACTCTTCCATCTAAGAATTCTTCGATAGAGATTTGAGCAGCTCCACCAAAAGCAGTTGTTGGAACTTCATAGCTTTTTCCATCTAATTTAAATACTTCGTAAACACCTGCTAAACCTACTTTAGTAATAAATTGTTTAGCTCTTCTTCTTGAAGCTGCGCTTACTTTTTGTCTGAAAATAGCTTTGTCACCTTGAGCAACAGTAGTTATTTCAGCAAACATACCATATTCTTCTAATACTTTTGTAGGTAATACATCATCAATTGTTTTTTCAATTAATGCGAAAATAGTATGTTTATTTTGTTCATATTTATGATAATCTCCTGCAATATCTTTTAATTCATTTCTTAAAGTCTCATTAATTTGAGCGGCAGTAAAGTTTTCACCTTCGAAAGAATAAGTTGCAGCAGGTTTACTAGCTAATTTAGCTAATGTTAATAAATCTTTAAATTCCATAATTACTTATCCTCCTCTTAATTTATTCTTTGAAGTTTAACACCAGGTTGTCCATCAGGCATTGTATATTCTTTTACTACTTGCCAAATCATACCAGTGCTAACTGCATTGTCCTTTACTAAGTATCCAGTTGAAGTATTAACTTTTAATTTGTCTCCAACTTCTAAATCGATTCCTGCATATTCAGCATCTTTTGAAGTATTAGCTGCTCCTACACAGTTTGTTGTATAAATATCTCCAACGTTTGTTTTAAATAATCTTGGATAAATTTCTTCACCAACATAGTTTTTCTTAATCATAGCGAAATCTTTATATGAATCTCTTTCATCATAAACTTTAACTTCGTTAAAAACTAAGAAGTATTCACTAACATCACCTGTTAGACCAACTTTTCCATTTGCATAGTCATATTTCATAAATTGACCATTTTCAAGAATGTTGATACTACTATCTAATGGTAATTGAGCATAAATTTGTCTATTACCTTGAGCAGATAAATGATTAGGTTCAACTTGTCCAAAACCAATTCTTTTAATAGTTGTAGCCATATTCTATATCCTCCTTATTAAAATTATTCTTTACTATCTCTAGTATTTTTTAGCGCTTTTAACCACGCTGGCATTACAGCAGATTCGTCGTTATTAACACTGAATGTTGTAACAACTTCATCTTCTACTGTATCTTCATTTTTATCTGTATCCTCTAAATCAAAATTAACCTTTTTTCTAACACAAATTACAGATAATTTTGCTTCTATTTCGTCTAGAGAATATTTTGATTTATTTTCAATAACATCCTTTTTATCTTCATCAGATAACATATAGAAACTATTGATTAAAGCGTCTTTCTTTTCGTTATCTACAGCTTCTTTAAATGTTACCAATTCTTGATATTTTGCTTCCATTTCCGCATAACTAGTTTTTAAAGTTTCTAGCTCTTGTTCTAATAAAGAATAATCTTTTTCTTCTTCATTATTTTCATTACTTTCGCTATCGTTTCCTTCTTCTGTGTCTTCAGCGCTTTCTTCTTTTTCTTCCTCTTCAGATTCTTCTTTATCATCGTTAGCAGCAGTATATTCTTCTTCTTGACTAGGTTGAGTAGCATCAATGGAATCTTCAGTGTTTTCTGTTGAAATAGTTTCTTCTTCTATAGTAGTTTCTTCAACTACTTCAGTTTCAGGAGTTTCTTCAGCAGTTACTTCTTCTTCAATAGCAGTAGTAACTTCAGTTTCAACATTTTTATCTTCTAGTTCCATTTTGTATCCTCCTTTTAACGCATGTTTTAGATCTTGCATCATAGTATATAATGTCTTTTTAAAATCTTCATCCATTTTAGTGAAATTTTTACTTACTTCTTGTGCGGTAATGCTTGAGCCTTCGAAGCAAGGTTCAACATCTTCACCTAAAATGCAAAGCTTTGAAAAAATCGCATCATTTATTATGAAAAAATCCATACCTGTATTATTATTTGTTGACCAGCGTCCATCTAAAGTTTTTTCATCTAGTTCCATAGATTGAGGTCTTCCTTCATCTATGGCTAGTTTAGCTTCTTCATATTGACCTGTCCAAAGATACCCAGTGGTCATAAGATACTCTCTAGTAACTTTATTTCCAAAATCATCAGTATCTTCAAATTTTTGAAACCATACTTTTGCATCAGGCGCAACAAAACCATATGGTTTAGTCAAACATTCAAATTTAACGCCTTCATCATCAAAAATAATCTTTTCCCCATGGTCTCTAAAATCTTCTTTTTCTTCTTTATAATATCCAACAATAGGCGCTCCACGTAGAGTTTTTGCCATTTCTGTTGCAACCTCTTTAGTAATATAACTGTGGTTTCTATTTTCACCTAGATATAAAACTTTTATTTCACAGCTGCTCATTAGTGGGTTAATCTCTAAAGGTTGTAGATTAATAAACTCTGGAGAGTCTATAGTTGCGATTGATTGATGCATCATGACTATCTATTCCTTTCTTCTTATTCCACTTATTTATATATAAATAAAGTGGTTAATTATTTTTCTTTTTTTGCCCCAATTTTTATTAAGATTGACTTTCTTCATTCATAATTGTTTTTTCAGACTTTTCATCATCTGCTTTTTCAGGCCTTCCGCCTTCGCTATCAGATTCATTTCCGCCATTACTTTTATTTTCTTTATTTTGTTGATTTACTCTATTTAATACATCACTATTCATTGTACTAGACATCATAGGAGGTATAAATACATTAACTAAATCTAACAATTCATTTTCAAAGTAAGCATTTGCAAGAATTGTGCTTTGAGCTTGACCCATAGCAATTTGAGGTAACATTTTACTGAAACCAACTTGCATTTGTTCTTTATATGCTTTAGCCATATCTTGATAATTATAAATTGTTGTTGTAAGAATTTGTGCTCTATAATAATATTTTTTAGGTTTTTTATTATATTTTTCAATAATATCATTAATAAAACCTTCAAATTGTAAAATTAAATTATACATTGATGCAGCATCATTTAATATTGATTTTTCAAGAGCTATATTACCATCAGTGTTAAATTGCATTTGAGAAACTCCAGCTTCATTATAAACTGAACGTTCTACTCTTTCTAAATCATCTGTTGTTGCAGTACTACGATTATCGCTCATATCCGCAACTTGAACATCCGCAAATGTAGTTAATACATCGATACCTATAGCTTTTTTAAGCATTCCAACTGCATTGTTATGCAATTGTTGTGCTTCATCTACATCAAATACTAAATCACCATTTTTATCAACTGGCATTTTTTGAATAATAATTTTTAATAATTCTTGAGCCATTTTCTTTTTATCTAAATCTTTTGCTTCATCTAAATCAATAATCGCAGGAATTACAGACATAAACATTGGTGTATCATCACCATTAATATTAAATTTAATTGAATAATCAGTACTTAATAAATACCAACCCGCTGTATCTCCCGCAAATTGAGGCGGTAATTTTCCTTCTTTATAAAGTTTATAACCTTTTCTAAACTCTAAAGGAAATAAGTTTAATATTTTAACCCTTTGTTCTGTGTCTTTAAATGCTAAGTCAAAATATCTCATGTTGAATTCTATTGCTGGACGTCCATTCACAATAAATCTTGAACGACAATAATTTACAGGTAATTCTTGAACAGTAATTCTTTTTGATGTTGGAA
>Ga0265301_10007491_pt1 | contig 10227 bp, 9 predicted proteins | sample AusTroGonzalo_MG_2_FD_193488 | JGI IMG/M metagenome (GOLD analysis project Ga0265301, IMG submission 193488) | Bovine rumen microbial communities from tropical cattle in Woodstock, Queensland, Australia - Gonzalo_04 | ecosystem: Host-associated > Mammals > Digestive system > Stomach > Rumen ...
TACCTGCGACTACAACGAAGGCGCACATCCGGCAATACTGGAGCGTCTTCTGGCTACCAATTTCATACAGCAGCCCGGTTATGGGGCCGATAGTTTCACGGCTTCGGCCAAGGCCCGCATCCGTGAAGCCGTGGGCTGCCCTGAGGCCGAGGTTTTCCTACTCACTGGCGGCACCCAGACCAATTCCACCGTCATTGCTACCATACTCCGGGATTACCAGGGCGTGATAGCGGCCCAGACCGGCCACATTGCCGTGCACGAAGCCGGCGCTGTGGAATACACCGGCCACAAGGTCCTGACGCTGCCCCAGCGGGAAGGCAAGATTTCGGCCCAAGACCTTCTAAGTTATCTGAAAGGGTATTACGCCGACGGCTCCTACGACCACATGGTCTTCCCCGGCATGGTGTACATTTCCTTCCCTACGGAATATGGTACGCTCTATTCCAAGGCTGAACTTTCAGCCATCTACGCAGTCTGTAAAGAGTATCATCTGCCGTTGTTTGTAGACGGTGCCCGTCTGGGCTATGGCCTCATGAGCCCCGCCTGCGATATTACCATCCAGGACCTGGCCCAGCTCTGCGACGTTTTCACCATTGGCGGTACCAAGGTGGGTGCCCTCTGCGGTGAGGCCGTGGTTTTCCCTTCCGGAAAAGCCCCGGAGCACTTCTTTACCATGGTCAAGCAGCACGGCGCACTGGTGGCCAAAGGCCGCCTGCTGGGCGTCCAGTTTGACACGCTTTTCACGGACGGACTCTACTTCAAGATTGCCCAGGGCGCCATTGACCTGGCCATGCAGTTAAAGAAACTGTTTCTGGATAAGGGCTACGAGCTCTTCCTGGATTCTCCTTCCAACCAGCAGTTCATACTCCTTACCCCCACCGCGGCCAAGGCCTTGGAGGGTAAGGTAGCCTATGAAGTGTGGGAGTATCTTCCGGACGGCCGCGCGGTCACGCGCTTTGCCACCAGCTGGGCCACCACTCCGGAGCAGATAGAACAGCTGGCCGCCCTTTTGCCGTAAGTTAGAACGGAAGGTCGTCGGAAGGTTCGGCGGCGGGGAGGGGTCCCTGGTAGGCCGGAGCTACGGGTGCAGCCTGGGGCTGCGGAGCCGGAGCGGCCTGAGGGGCTGCGGGCTGCTGGGCATAACCGCCCTGGTAGCCGCCAGCCTGCTGCTGGCCCTGTTCGCCGTCCGGGCGTTTGCCCAGGAGCTGGAGGGTATCTACCACTACCTCGGTGGTGTAACGCTTGTTGCCGGTCTGGTCGGTCCACTGACGGGTGCGCAGACGGCCTTCTACAAAGATCTGGGAGCCTTTGTGGATGTATTTTTCGGCCACGTCGGCATTATTACGCCACAGAACGAGGTTGTGCCATTCCGTGTTTTCGCGGACTTCTCCGTTGCGGTCACGATAACGCTCCGAGGTAGCGAGCGGGAAAGAAGCTACCTTGGTATTGGCGGAAGGATTCTGGGGATTGGATTCGAGGTAACGTACTTCAGGGTCTTTTCCAACGTTACCGATAAGCATGACTTTGTTCAGTGACATAATTATATAGCGTTTAAAAGGTTTTCCATGTTGGGTTTTTCTCCGGTGAAGAGCTCGTATCCGGCCGCAGCCTGCCACAGGAGCCAGCGCTGTCCCGGGATGTAAGCTTTACAGGGAAGGCCGGAGATCGCGGGATTTTTGTACTCGGCTTCCAGCACCACGGCTGCTGCAAAATTCAGGCCCGCAGGCACGGGCGTACCCCCCGGAAGCGTATAAATGATTACATCGGGCCGAAGGGCCTCCAAACCCTCCCAGGGGGCGGTTTGGCAGCCAAAATGAGCGGCCAGCGCGGCGGCTTTCTCCGCCGACCGGCCTGTCACACGGACGCGGCAGCCCAGCTTCTGGGCAGCCACAATGGCAGCGCGGGCTGCACCGCCCGTCCCCACCACCAGGGCATCGGCCACCGGGAGACCGCATTCCTTTACGGCCAGGGCTATGCCATCGACGTCGGTGTTGTAGCCGAATAGTTTTTGGGCCCTTTTAACCACCAGATTAACAGCGCCAATGCGGCTGGCTTCCTCCGACAGCTCATCCACCTTTGCGTAGGCGTCCTGCTTGAAAGGAGCGGTGACGTTGATGCCGTCATATTGGGCCAGAAAGACTTTCCATGCGTTTTCAAACTGCTCGCGGTCCACCAGGTCGTACGGGTACCGGCCGTCGTAAGCGGCGGCAAAAAGGCGCGGGCTCAGGGATCCCGCTACCGGATGACCAATGAGCGCGAACTTCATTTCTTGCGGAAAAAGCTTTCGTGGATATAGGAGACCAGACCGCAGACGGCCTGGGTAAGGACCTGTGACTCGTGGTTAAGCACGGCAAAGGCCATGCAAGGGTCTTTGGGGATACCCCAGAGTACCTGCAGGGCGCCACTCACCATGCCGTGATAGATTCCAAAACCGCCGGGGATGGGCACCATGGTACTGATACTGCCCACCAGGGAGATGAACAGGGCATCTACCAGGGTGAGGGAGCTGAAGACGGGCATATCCTTGAGGGCCTGCACAATGCTGGCGCTCATGAGCCAGTAAAGCGTCCAGATGAGGAAGGTATACAGGAGGAAGAGCCAGCCCTTCTTCATTTTACGGAAAGAACCCAGTCCTTCTCCAATGCCTTGGATGAAGGTCCAGATACGGCCCCATACGCCGCCCTTGTTTCTCATGCTCCAGAAAAGGGTCACGGCCAGGGCAACGGTCAGGATCACGACCGGGAAAAACAGGGCCAGCATTTTGCCTCCCCAGGAGAAATTGTCCGTAAAGAAGGCTCCAAAATCATCCCACTTGAGCACCAGCACCAGGGCGGTGATGAGCCCCACAAACAGCATATCCCACACGCGCTCCGTCACAATGGAGCCCAGGGCTTTATCGGCCGAAAGGAGGCGCTTGCCCTCCTCATCCTTGGAAGAGTTCTTGACCACATAGGCCAGGCGGACCACTTCTCCCACGCGGGGCAGGAAGAGATTGACGGCGCTGCAGATGTTGTAGGCGTTGAAGCAGGTGATGATGGAAGTCTTGGGATCCAGGGGCGCCAGGAGCATCCTCCAGCGAAGACCCCGGATGAAAAGAGACAAAATCCCAAGGCCGATGGAAACCAATACCCACTCCCACTTACAGTGCTCCAGGGCCAGCATGAACTGGGTCCAGTCTATGCTGCGGAAGCAGAAATAGACCAGGACCACCGCCACGGCTGCCCAGAACAGGTATCGGAGGGTATTCTTGGTTTTCTTTTCCATCTGTAGACAAAGGTAATGGAAAATTGTCAAATAATGGCTAAATTTGTGAGCTAAACCTCGTTTGTATGAAATCCATCCTTGGCATCGGTAACGCCCTTACCGACATTCTGGCCGTCCTCCCGGACGACGCCCTCCTTCGTAAATTCCATCTCCCGCTGGGCAGTATGCAGCACGTAGACATGGAAACCGGAGACCGCATCTGGGAAGACCTCAAGCAGTACGGTGTCAAGTACGTTCCGGGTGGTAGCGCAGCCAATACCATTACCTGCACGGCCATCTTCGGCATGCCTTCCGGCTATGTGGGAAAGATAGGAAACGATGACCTCGGAAACCTCTTCAAGAGCTCCATGGAGCAGTTTGGCGTCAAGGCCCAGATGCTCTATGGTACCAAGTCCAGCGGCCGTTGCATGGTCTTTATCACGGGTGCCAATGCTGAGCGTACCTTTGCAGACTACATGGGTGCCACCCTGGAAATGGGCCCCGACGACCTGGATCCTTCCTTCTTCGAGGGTTACGATTATTTCCACATCGAGGGTTATCTGGTGCAGAACCAGGAGCTCATCTCCAAAGCCGCCCGCCTGGCCAAGGCCGCCGGCTGCACCATCTCCATTGACATGGCCTCCTACAACGTGGTGGAGTCCAACAATACCTTCTTCCACAATCTGGTAGAGAACTACGTAGACATTGTCTTTGCCAACGAGACCGAGGCCAAGGCTTTCACCAAGAAAGAGCCGCAGGAAGCCATCGTAGAACTGGCCAACCTCTGCAAGATAGCCGTGGTCAAGGTGGGAAAGGCCGGCTCCATGATTAAGTCCGGAAACGAGTACTACTTCATTGAGCCCTGGCCCGCCAAGCCCATCGATGCCACCGGCGCCGGAGATACCTATGCCGCCGGTTTCCTCTATGGCCATTCCCTGGGCCTCCCGCTGAAAGTCTGCGGAGAGATTGGTTCCATCATTGCCGCCAAGGTGGTGGAAGTGATCGGTACCAAGATTGACATTCCCCGCTGGAGAGAGGCCAAAGAAGAAATCCGTGCCCTTATTGCCGCCAACACCCCTGCCTACACCGACCGATGAAAAAGTATATCTGGGTATTCCTCATTGCCATGGTTCCGCTCATCGAAATCCGCGGAGCCATTCCCTATGCCGTTTTCTGGGGCCTTCCCCTCATCCCGTCCATCATTGTGGCGGTCATCGGCAACATGGTCCCCGTCCCTTTCATCTTCCTCTTTGCCCGAAAGGTGCTGGAGTGGGGAAAGGATAAGAGAATCATCGGCCCGTTCTTTACCTGGTGTCTTGAAAAAGGAGAAAAAGGAGGCCGAAAGCTGGAGGCAAAAGCAGGCCGGGGGCTTTACTGGGCCCTGTTCCTCTTTGTAGGTATTCCGCTGCCCGGCACCGGAGCCTGGACGGGCATGCTGGCCGCCAGCATCCTGGACATGGACTTCAAGAAGAGCACCATAGCTGCCCTGGGCGGAGTGCTCCTGGCCGGCGCCATTATGCTCACCGCCTCCCTCCTGGGACTCGGTGCCTACAATCTGGCACAATAACCCATTTGCTATGAGATACTTTTACACCTTCATCCTTCTGCTAGTTACGAGCCTTTCGGCCCTGGCCCAGCCCAAGGAAATAACCATTATGGTGGGTGATACGCCCATTGAGATGGTACGTGTAGACCCCGGTTCCGTTATGCTGCCCGTCAGAACCGGCTATACGGTTCAGTATGCAAATACCGGACAGATTCTGAAAGTGAGCGGTTCCCAAATACTCCCCGCCCAGGAAAAATCCGTTAGCGAGGCCTATTACATTGGCAAGTATCCCGTTACCATGGCCCAATGGAACGCCATCACCACCGGCCAGAATCATCTGAAGGGAGAAAAAGCGAAATACCCCATGAGCATGTTCTATACCAGCGACAAGGGGGTAGATGACAACTACGTGAATTACGTTCAGTTCTTCACCGAGAAACTGAACGAAAAAACCGGCCTTGGCTTCTCCCTGCCCACGCTGGAGCAGTGGCTTCTGGCCTGTGGCCCTATTCCCGAGGATATTGAAAAGTATGCCTGGATAGACGGCAGCAAAAACCACCCGGTGGGAGCCAAACTGCCCAATAAAAATGGAATCTACGATATGCTGGGCCTGCTGGGAGAGATGTTTGAAGTGGAAGTCATCCCGCAGCAGCAGGGAGAGGTGATTCGCGGCTTTGACCATTACATTGGCGTGCTGCCCGTTGCCGGGGCTGCCGCGAAGGTGAAAAAAGACCCTTCCAGGCTGCTGAAGTTGCAGGAAAAAGGTCCCATTTCAGGGGCCTGGCCGCCCACCTTCCGGCTGGTGCTTCTGGATGACGTGGCGGAGGATTGCCCCGGCATTCTCAAGGCCGCTGTTCTTAAAGAAGACAACAAGTTCGGCCTGGAAACCGAGTACGGCGTGGTCTTGAAAGCCAATTACGACGAGATCAAGTTCGCCCCGGGCACTGGCTTCTATGTATGTAAAGACGGTCGGTGGGGCATCTGTGACCGCAAAGGAGAGACCGTGCTGCCGCTGGCTTTCGAAAGCGAACAGTCGGCCGGCGCCACGCTTGTTTTGCTGCCGCATTTCTCTTTCCGTTACGCCCGAAAGGCTTTGGAAACAGAACTGGCCGGCACCAAAGGAGAGTTCGAGAAGGAGGAATCCTTCCGGGCACGCAGGTCCGATCCTTCCCTGCAACAGACCTACCTGGACGAGCATCTCAAGGGCTTTACCCCCGAAGCGTTCATCGAGTCCGTTCTGGAAGAGTTCAAGCAGACCATTACCTTCAAACCCTACGATACGGAGAAGGAAGGCTTCCCCTTCCAGCTCCCGGGCGTGAATCCCTGGGAAGTGTTCTTCTTCCCTGTTCCCATTGCCGATGCCCCCGCCTTCAAGGAGTACGTTTCCAGCCTCTCGCAGGCGGAACGGATGAACGCCGTCTCCGGCTGGTGCCTGGTAGACAATCTCATTCAACCTGTTCAAGTGAGCTTTACACTCCCGGACGGCCGCAGCTTCACCTACCAGAATCCTAGGGCAGAATGATTGTCGTCGTGGGCGTAACTTTTTGGAACACAGAACTTTAACGTATTTCCCCCTAGCCGTTTTGGTCAGGGGGTTTTCGTTTAACGTACAAGGAATGAGCGAGTTATGCCCACGGGGCGGTCTACTGCCGCTGACGAACGGCATTCCCCTCCGGCCTTCCGCGTGGCTCCGTTGCGCCGTGGAGCTAACGTTCTAGCACATAGCACTTTACGTAAAATCGATTACTCTGGGCAGCCTAATCGATTTCTTGTTTGTCGTTGATTGTTAGCTAGTTACCTCCACGGCCGAAAGGGAGGAATTGACGAAAACGACGGGCAAATGCAGAAAAGCAGCGATCTGCCTGGTGGGAGCGAACGTTTCTCTCCGCAAAAGGGTCAGCAGATCGTAACGTTCGGCCTCGGAAAGCCTGAAAATCTCGTGGATGTCGCCCTTGTAGCATCCGGTCTGCTGCAGAATGCTCGACATTGATGCATAGCAGTCATCGGACCGGCCAATAAACTGTTCTTTCAGATCATATTCACTGCCGCTGGTGGCGTGGGCGGCCGTCAGTTCTGCCTGATAGGAGCCGAAATATCTTATGGCGCCGGCGTGGTCAATCACGGAATAGGTGACAATGATGAAGTCTGTAAGTTGCTCCCGCTCACGGTCGTCAGGCAACGAACGGAACAGCTTCTGAAGCAGGGCGTAAGGTAAGAATCGGCCTGCTGCGTGCAGGGTCTTCACCTGCTGGAGAGCTCTCCGGAGCGGCATCGACGCCTGCGAAAGCACAATCTTGTCCGAGAACGGATGGTCGCTGTTTCCGTAAGCCAGGAAGTTCCAGCGGTAATCTTCGGCCTGTTCAACCAGCTTTCTTTCTACCGGATTGTTGTCCAGATAGATGAGCGTGGTCCGTATTTTCTTGTCATCGTACTTGGGGGCACTGCCGAAGGGATGCTCAAAGAACTGCCCTTTCCTCCCGAATAGCTCGTTAAGCTCCCGGGCAAAGCGGGACTGACACTCTTTCTGGAAGCGGGACAAATCCCCCCGGCGGTCTTCAATGACGGCCTGGTGCAAGTGGTCCGGCATAAGCACCAGCTTAAGCACCCGCACATTATACTTTACGGCAGTAACGCAATAGATGGTGAAATACAACAGATGGCTGTTCAACGTATAAAAGATGAGCCCCCGGTCCTCCGTGCGCTGGTAGCAGTGATTGACCACCCCTCTGACTACTTTTCGTTTTTTCATAGCCGTAAAGATGGGAAGAGGAAACCGCGGCGTCAAATTTTAAGGCCGAAATTATTTATGGGGATAAGGCTCTGATAATCAGGCCGAAACGCCCGGCCGATTACTCCGCTAAGCCTAATCGAAATCTATTAAAGAACTGATATACAGCAGTTTAGCACCATTGTAGGCTTCTAGAAAAATTTTTGGTTCTGTGGATGCAACCATCTGATTATCAGGCAGGAAGAAATAATCGATTACTCCGCGCGGGGTAATCGATTTCTATTTTCTTACTGGTAATCAGAAGGTTAGCTCCACGGCCGAAAAGGTTACCTAGCCCTGGCTCTGGTCCGTGAGCTTGGCCAGATTGCAGAGCAGGAGCTCGCCGTTGGAATCGCGAAGGTGCATGCCGTTGCCCTGGCACTGTTTCCAGTATTTGCAGTCTGCACAGGGGCCGGTCTTGAAGGGGGTGTGATCCCGGAACGGGCCGAAGCGGTGCTCCCACACGTCCACGAAGTCGTCCTGATAGATGTTGCCCTGGCTGTAGGAGGCGCGGATGCTGGTGCAGCCGGAGATGGCGCCGTCTATGCGCACGGAGGCGATGCTGAGCCCGGCCTGGCAGGAGAAGAGGTGGTCTCGCACCTTGCCTTCGTAAGGCCCCAGGAAGCCTTCGCAGCCGTAGCTGGCCTTGATTCGGCCCTCTTTTCGGCACGCAATAATGAACTCCATCAGGCCCTTGTACTGCTCCGGAGTGAGCTGCAGGGCGGGGTCGGTGGCGCCGCGGCCCGCGGGGAAAACGGTGAAGATGCGCCAGGCCTTGACGCCGGCGTCAATGAGGTATTCCTTGATTTGGGGGAGCTGGACGAAGTTCTTCTGCGTCACGCAGGTGACCACGTCGAAGCCCAGGAAAGAGACGGAGGCAAGGTAGCGGATGGCGGTATCGGCCTGCTTGAAAGTGCCTGGGACTCCGCGCATCCAGTCGTGTTCCTCTTCCAGGCCATCGAGGCTGATGGTGGCGGCGCGCATGCCGGCCTTAAGCATTTCCAGGGCCTTCTGCGGGGTCATAAGGCAGCCATTGGAGACGAGGCCCCAGGGGAACCCCAGTTCCTGCACACGGCGGCCGCAGGAGCCCAGGTCCTTTCTCATGAGCGGTTCTCCGCCGGAGAAGATGATTAGGATGTCTTTGGGGTCATAGGTTTCCCGGATCCGCAGCAGCACCTTCTCAAAGTCCTCAAAGGGCATATCCGGTGCAAGGGCCGAAGCCGTGCAGTCGCTTCCGCAATGCCGGCACCGCAGGTTACAGCGAAGGGTGCACTCCCAGAACAATTGCCTGAGGGGGTGCACCCTGGATTCCCACTTGAGAAGATGGTTGCGGAGGAACATTATTCCTGGTTAGGGGTTTGGGGCTCCTCTTCCGGCTCATCTACTTGAGGTTGCTGTGCCTTTTCAAGGGCTTCTAGCTCCTGCTGAATCATCTCAGATTCCGGTTCCGTTTCTGGTCCGCGATAGGGACCGTAGCAGGCCGTGAAAACGTTCACGCCCAGCAGGAGGCAAAGGATTCTGATTAAAGCTTTTTTCATAGTCCGTTTCTTTTAGGCAAAGATGCGAAAAAATCCGTATCTTTGCAAGTTATTAGAAAAAGCAGAATATGGCATACGCAGAATTTAACGAGCAGGAGCTCGGAAGAAGAGAGTCGCTGAATAAACTTCGTGAGCTGGGAATCAATCCGTACCCGGCCCCGATGTATCCCGTCAATACCACCACCGTAGAAATTGCAGAAGGCTACAAACCCGAGGAAGGCAACTTCCAGGAAGTTTGCATCGCAGGCCGAATTATGAGCCGCCGCATCATGGGCGCCGCCTCCTTCATGGAGCTGCAGGACCACGCCGGCCGCATCCAGGTGTACGTGAAGAGGGATGAGATTTGCCCCGAAGAGGACAAGACCCTTTACAACACCGTTTTCAAGAAGCTGCTGGACATTGGTGACTTTGTGGGCATCAAGGGCTTCGCCTTCTTTACCCAGACGGGCCAGCTGTCCGTTCACGCCAAGGAACTTACCGTTCTGAGCAAGTCCCTCCGCGTGCTTCCCATCGTGAAGACCGATGCCGACGGCACCGTTCACGACAGCTTCGAAGATCCTGAGCTGCGCTATCGCCAGCGCTATGTGGACCTGGTGGTGAACCCCCAGGTGAAGGATGTGTTCTTCAAGCGCACCCAGATTGTGAATACCATGCGCCAGTGCTTCAACGAGGCCGGCTGCCTGGAGGTGGAAACCCCCATCCTGCAGGCCATCCCCGGTGGTGCCACGGCCCGTCCGTTCATCACGCACCACAACGCCCTGGACGTAGATATGTACATGCGTATTGCCAATGAGCTCTACCTCAAGCGCCTCATCGTGGGCGGTTTTGCCGGCGTGTACGAGTTCGCCAAGAACTTCCGCAACGAGGGTATGGACAAGACCCACAACCCCGAGTTCACCTGCGTAGAGATGTATATAGCCTACAAGGACTACCTCTGGATGATGGAGTTCACGGAGAAGATGCTCCAGAGAGTGGCCGAAGCCACCGGCGGCGTCAAGAAGACCATCGGAGGCAACGAGATTTCCTTCGAGGGACCTTTCCGCCGTCTGCGCATCCTGGATGCTATCAAGGAGTACGCCGGTGTGGATGTAACGGGCATGAACGAGGCCCAGCTTCGTGAGACCTGCAAGAAA
>Ga0265301_10007494_pt1 | contig 10226 bp, 7 predicted proteins | sample AusTroGonzalo_MG_2_FD_193488 | JGI IMG/M metagenome (GOLD analysis project Ga0265301, IMG submission 193488) | Bovine rumen microbial communities from tropical cattle in Woodstock, Queensland, Australia - Gonzalo_04 | ecosystem: Host-associated > Mammals > Digestive system > Stomach > Rumen ...
CTATCTGAACCGCGAACAGTATGGTGAGACGCCGGTATTCCCTCGCATCTATTCCATGTACCACACCAAGGCATACGAGGACTGGTTAGGTCATATCAAGACACGCGATGGGGTGCCAACCAAAGCAGAAAACCTTCGCTTCTTCCTTTCCTATCAGGTGAACTTCATGTACTGGCGCTACTTCCTGTGGAACTTCGTGGGGAGGCAGAACAACATACAGGGCCACGGCGAGGTGGAGCATGGCAACTGGATAACGGGCTTCCGTTGGATTGACGACTGGCTATTGGACTGTGACACCTCGAAGCTGCCATCTGACCTGGCAGAGAACAAAGGGCGTAATGTCTTCTACGGTCTGCCACTGTTGCTTGGACTGTTGGGCATCGTCTGGCAATGGCGCAGGGGCGGGGATTGCCAATCACCTTCAACGGGCCGTCAGCAGCTGTTGGTTGTCACGTTGCTGTTTGTGATGACGGGCCTTGCCATCGTGGTCTATCTCAACCAGACACCGTTCCAACCACGAGAGCGCGACTATGCCTATGCCGGTTCCTTCTATGCCTTTGCCATTTGGATTGGGTTGGGCGTGGGAAGCCTCACCCCCAGCCCTTCTCCCAAGGAGAGGGGAACGGTTACCTTTTTCGGCAGAAGAACTAAGTTCTCCCCTCTCTTTCGGAGAGGGGGCGGGGGTGAGGCTCTTCTCTGTCTCCTCATCCCCCTCCAGATGGCTACGCAGACGTGGGATGACCACGACCGCTCAGACCGTTACACCTGTCGTGACTTCGGATACAACTACCTGATGACGATGCAGGACGAGGGCAATCCTATTATTCTGACCAATGGCGACAACGACACCTTCCCGCTCTGGTATAATCAAGAGGTGGAAGGCGTGCGAAGAGATACGCGTGACTGTAACCTGGAGTATCTGCAAACCGACTGGTATATCGACCAGATGAAACGTCCTGCCTACGAGTCTCCAGCCCTGCCTATCAGCTGGAGCCGCGAAGACTATCAACAGGGCAAAATGGAATACCTGCCCGTCGACGTCGACACCATTACTATAGGTGATATGACAATCTCGCTGAAGGGAAAGCAGTATCTGCTGAAGAACGAGCTCATGGTGCTCGAAATGCTGTCACATGCCAACCCGGAACGTCCCATCTATACCTCCATCAGCTTGGGTTCCGACAATCTGTCGTTCCTACGCGACCATCTGGTGCTCGAAGGGCTTGCCTATCGCATTTCACCAACCGTCCAAAAACAGCAGGTTGATGTGGAGCGGCTCTACGACAACGTGATGCACCGCTTCCGCTATGGTGGTCTTAGCACCAAGGGCATCTATGTGGATGAAGACGTGAAACACATGGCTAACGCGCATCAGTTGGTCATGGGTGTGCTCATCGACTCGCTGCTGAAGCGGGGCGACACCCATCGGGCCTTGGAGGTTTGCCGCAAATGGCAGCAGGAGATGCCTCAGGAGAACGTGCCCTATACCGATGCAGCCCTCTCTATGGCCTGCTGCTTCTATCAGAACAACCTATCGAAGCAGGGCGATGAAATCGTCAGCAGCCTGCTGCGCCGTTCTGCCGAGTGGCTTTCGTGGATAGAGACTGTCAAGCCCTCGCGTCGTGCAGGGTCCGCTTATTCACGTCGCATCTGGATGCAGACGATGGAGCAGTCACTTGCCGTGTCTGCGCAATATGAGAGAACCAATATTTACCAGCAATACATTCCGCAATATGAACACTATCTCCAGTAACTCTAAACGCTTGTTCCGCGTTCTCCTGACCAGTCGCAGCATCCTGATAGCCGCCTGCATCCTGATAGCCGTCGGTTACCTGCTGATGTCTGGCCCGGGCAGTACGGAGCAGTCCTTCAATCCCGACATCTTCTCCACCCGCAGAATCGTCGTTGCCCCTATGCTCTGCCTCGCTGGCTATCTGCTGATTGTCGTCGGCATCCTCAGAAAAGGGTAAGGCGGAAGAAGTAGCATTCCTTCTTGGGTGGAAGGGCGTAACAAACTAAAAAGGTGGTTAAAGATTCCAAATGTCGAGACGTTTACGCTGCAATTACAAAAGAAACTGATAACTTTGCAGTGTCAAACAATCACTGGAAATGAAGAAAACCATTTGCCTACTCGTAGCCTTTTGTTTATCGTTTGTCGTTTCGTTGGCAAATCCTGTGGACGAACTACTTGAACGTATTGACAAGGGAGCATCTTCCAAGTTTAAGACCGAACTGGTGAAAGGGCCGAAGGACTTCTTCGAGCTGGACCAGGCTGGCAAGAGGGTTGTGGTGAGGGGCAACTCGTGGGTGAACATTGCCTCGGGTGTGAATTGGTACCTGAAGTACTATGCCGGCATCCACCTTACATGGAACCAGATGCAGGCCAAGCTGCCTGCTGTGCTGCCTTCTGTTACACAGAAAGAACGCCACGAGACCGACCTCACGCTGAGATACGCCTTCAACTACTGCACGTTCTCCTATTCGATGGCCTTCTGGGACTGGAAGCGCTGGGAACAGGAGCTTGATTGGCTCTGCCTGCACGGCGTGAACCTGCCCTTAGCTATCGTCGGCGAGGAGTGCGTATGGCGCAACATGCTGCTGAAGCTCGGCTATTCGGAAGAGGAAGTGGGCAAATTCATTGCCGGCCCCGCATTCTTGGCGTGGTGGGCCATGAACAACCTCGAAGGGTGGGGCGGACCGCTGCCCCTCTCATGGTATGAACGGCAGGAGAAACTGCAGAAGCAGATACTGGCCCGCATGAAGCGCTTCGGCATGCATCCCGTGCTGCCGGGCTATTGTGGCATGGTGCCCCACGACGCCAAGGAAAGGCTGCAGCTGAATGTGGCCGATGCCGGACGGTGGAACGGTTTCCAGCGCCCTGCCAACCTCATGCCTACGGACCCGCGCTTTGCCGAGATTGCCACCTTGTATTATGAGGAGCTGACCAGACTCTTTGGCAAGGCCGACTACTACTCGATGGATCCCTTCCACGAAAGCCATGACGACGCCACCATCGACTATGCCAAGGCTGGCGAGGCGATGATGGCAGCGATGAAACACGTCAACCCCAAGGCTGTCTGGGTGGTACAGGGATGGACGGAGAATCCGCGGCCGGCAATGGTCGACGACATGAGGGTGGGCGACCTGCTGGTGCTCGACCTCTTCTCGGAGTGTCGCCCGATGTTCGGTGCCCCCTCCATCTGGAAGCGCGAGGAGGGCTACAAGCAGCACGAGTGGCTCTTCTGCCTGCTCGAGAACTTCGGGGCCAATGTCGGCCTGCATGGTCGCATGGACCAGCTGCTCGACAACTTCTATTCGTGTAAAGAGAAAACGTTGAAGGGCATTGGCTTTACGATGGAGGGTTCGGAGAACAATCCCGTGATGTTCGAACTGATGAGCGAACTGCCCTGGCGACCCGAGAAGTTTTCGAAGGAAGACTGGGTGCGCCAATACATCAAGGCCCGCTACGGGGTAGAGAATCCTACGATAGAGAAGGCATGGCTGCTGCTGGCACAGACCATCTACAACTGTCCGGCGGGCAACAACCAGCAAGGCCCTCACGAGAGCATCTTCTGTGGACGACCCTCGCTCGATAACTTCCAGGCATCGTCATGGTCGAAGATGAAAAACTACTACGACCCTGCCTCGACCTTAGAGGCAGCCCGCCTGATGAACAGCGTGGCTGAGAAGTACCGCGGCAACGATAATTTTGAGTACGACCTCGTCGACATCACCCGTCAGGCACTTGCCGATCAGGCTCGCTTGCAATATCAGCACACCATTGCCAATTACAAGGCTTTTGCCCGTCAAGCATTCGATAAGGATGCGCAGCGTTTCCTTCAGATGCTGCTGATGCAGGACCAGCTGCTGGGCACGCGCTCTGAGTTCCGATTGGGACACTGGACGCAGGCCGCCCGCAACTGCGGCACCACCCCACAGGAGCAAAACCTCTACGAATGGAATGCCCGTGTGCAGATTACCACTTGGGGCAATCGCTACTGTGCCGATACCGGCGGGCTGCGTGACTATGCTCACAAGGAGTGGCAGGGGCTGCTGAAGGACTTCTACTATGTACGCTGGAAAACCTACTTCGAGGCCCTTGCGGCGCAGATGAAGGCGCAAACGGCACCTCAGCCCGAGCTATTGGGTGGAGGTCCCAATGCCTCGAAAACTGCTGCCGAGCTGTTCAAGATGGCTCTGCCGCAGGAGGTGAAGCTCGACTACTACGCCATCGAGGAGCCTTGGACGCTCCAGCACAATGTCTATAGCGCTGCCCCTGAAGGCTCTCCCGTCGACGTGGCCCGCAAAGCAATGCAACTAATCCTCCCCCAATAAGGTAAATGACTCATTATGGCAAACAGTCAACGTCTTCTAAGTCTTGATATCCTGCGCGGCATCACTGTTGCAGGCATGATTCTTGTGAACAATGGCTGGGGCGAGTCCTACGAGATGCTCCAGCACGCCAAGTGGAACGGTATGACCCCCTGCGACCTCGTCTTCCCCTTCTTCCTCTTTATCATGGGTATCTCGTGCTATCTGTCGTTGGTGAAGTCGGAGTTCAAACCCACGCCGAAAGTCCTGCGACGCATCATCAAGCGCACGGTACTGCTCTTTGCCATTGGCCTGTTCATTCATTGGTTCGACAATGCCCTGTCGGGCGACTATGGATTAGCTCATCTACGCATCTGGGCTGTCCTCCAGCGCATAGCTCTCTGCTACTGTGCCGTGTCGCTCTTCGCCCTCTTTTGTAACCACCGTTACACGCTCCCTGTGGCAGCCCTGCTGTTGCTTGTTTATAGTGCCATCCTCATCTTTGGCAACGGCTATGCCGAGGATGCCGACATCAACGTCCTGGCACAGACCGACCTCCGTCTCTTCGGCTATGATCACCTCTACCATAAGAGTCCTGTAGACCCTGAGGGACTGTTGGGCACCATCTCCTCAATCGCCCACGTCATGCTCGGCTTCTACTGTGGTCGACTCATTCGTCAGAAAGAATCCGTTGAGCAGAAGGTGGTAGCCCTCTTCGTCGTAGGCACGGTGCTCGTCATTGGTGGCTGGCTGCTGTCCTACGGCCTGCCTTTGAACAAGCATGTGTGGAGTCCCAGCTATGTGATGGTGACCTGTGGCCTTGCTTCCCTTCTCCAGGCCCTGCTGATGTATCTGATTGATTTGAATGACGGCAAGAATTTCTTCGCTCGTCACTCTTCACTTTTCACACCTTTCCGGGTTTTTGGCGTCAACGCCCTCGCCCTCTATGTGTCGAGTGAGCTGTTAGCCATCCTTTTGGGCAATTATGGCATTTCTGAGACGGTCTATGGCTGGATTCATACCGTCATTCCTCAGCTGAAACCTGCCTCGCTCGTCTATGCCTTCTACTTCGTGTTGCTCAACTTCGCCATCGGCTACGTCCTCTACCGCAAGAAAATCTACATCAAGTTATAATCCTGGTGTCAGGAAATAGTGATAACATTTGAATAATTCAACCAAACAATAAGAGAGCAAATGAAAGAAAATCGATTAGTTGCAGCTGCAATCATTGCAGTGGGCGTGATTTGTTTAGGCTGGTTCCTGAAGGCTGGCATCGACGACTTTGCCAACAAGGACCGCAAGGTAACGGTAAAGGGATTGGCAGAGCGCGAGGTGCCTGCCGACAAGGTGACGTGGAGCATCGGCACGAAGGTAACGGGCAACGACCTGCCCATGCTCTATGAGGGTATCAACCTGCAGACGGACAAAATCAAGAGGTTCCTCAAGCAGAACGGACTTGACGAGAAGGAAATTACCGTCAATCCGCCGTCCATCAGCGACCTCGAGGCCCGCGAGTGGGGCGACAACAACAAGAACTTCCGCTACATCGTCTCGACCACCATTACAGTGGCTACAGGTAAGGTGGAAGAGGTGAAGAAAGCCATCTTCCAGCAGGCAGAGCTGCTGAAACAGGGCGTGGCCATCGAGAACAGCGATGCCCAGTATGAGTATGCTTCGTTCCAGCAGATGAAGCCCGAGATGATGGCTGAGGCTATCAAGAACGCGCAGAAGACGGCTGAGCAGTTTGCTGAGGCCAGTAATGCCCGCTTAGGCGAGATTCAGACGGCAGGCCAAGGTCAGTTCGAAATTGACAACCGCGACCAGAACACACCTTATATCAAGAAGCTGCGCGTGGTAACTACCATCACCTATTCGCTGAAAGACTAATTCTTGACGAATCCCTTTGTCTTCCATTTACCAGAGCGCCATCGTCGCATGAGGATGATGCCGCGGATGTTTTCGTCGAGGGCGAATCCTACCCACATGCCGACGAGTCCGAAGCCAAGGGGAATGCCGATAACATAGCTTAGACCGACGGCAATGGTCCAGTTGAAGATGATGGCGATGACAACAGGATAGATGGCATCGCCAGTGGCTCGGAGTGTGCCTACGGCAAATATGTTGGAGGTGCGGCCTACTTCGAGGAAGATGTCGACGACGAGCACCCAGACGCCCATGGCGATGATTTCCGGATTGTCGGTAAAGGCGCTGAGAATGGTACGTCCTGCAAGTGCCAGTAGGATGGAGCCGCTGATGGTGATGACCATCGACCAGCGGAAGAAGTAATTGCCTAAGATGTAGGCCGCCTGATGGCGCTGCTGTCCTACGAGATGTCCCACGAGGATGTCGCCGCCTTGGGTGATGCTGATGCAGAAGAGGTAGACAAACATGATCATGTTGTGGCAGTAGGTCCTGGCGGCAAGGGCTTCGTTGCTGATTTGGTTGATGAAATAGGTGATGGCCACCTGCGAGAGACAGTAGGAGATGTTCTCGCTCATGGCTGGAATGCCGATATAGAAGAGGTTGCGCAGCTCTTGCCAGGGCATGGGACGGAAATAGTGCAGTGGGAAGCGGGGAATATGTAGTCGGAAGTGGATAATGGCGAGCAGCACCATGGCGACGGCACGACTGGTGGCAGTGGCGATGGCGGCGCCCTCGACGCCTAACTGCGGACAGCCCCAGTGTCCGAAGATAAGGGCATAGTTGCCAAAAATGTTGAGCACGTTGACGATGCCCGTGACAACCATTGGATAGACCACCTTGTCGGCACTACGCAGTGAGGCTGAGAAGGTCAGTGCCATAGCCTGGAAAAACGATAGTGCGCCAGTGAGCCGCAGATAGATCAGTCCGTCGCCCATCAGCTCAGGGCGCAGTCCCATCAGCGTCAGAAGCCCTTCAGCATAGAAATAGAGTAGGGCGCTGACAGCCAATCCCAACATGAGGTTCACTGTGAGTGCCATGCCTACCACCTGCACGAGCCTTTTCCTGAGTCCTGCGCCGATGTACTGGGCACAGAGGATGGCGGCGCCCATCGAGAAGAACTGATAGACGAGGAAGACGAGGGAGATGAGCTGGTTGTCGAGTCCCACCGCTGCCACGCTGTTGTCGCTGTAGCGACTCAGCATCACTGTGTCGACGGCTCCCAGCATCATGACGAGAGCCATCTCGATGAACACCGGGATGGTGAGCATTTTCAGCTGGTATTTTAGTGATGTGTTGGACATATTATTGAAAAAACGAGCGAGACGAGTTGATAGGTTGTGATTATCTCGCTGATAACAAATGGGTTATCGGATAAAACTGGTCCTTACGGGCCTCTCCAGTTCTGGATGTCCATCCTCCATGACATTGAGCTTGTGAATCATCCAGGCCATATTGCGGCCAAGGGTTCGCATGGTCTGCATTCCCTCCTCATCTTGCTCTGCCTGTCCGGGCGTCTGTCCGTATGCCATGTTCCAATACTGTGAACTGGCAAGGGGCATGTTCGTCATCGTGAAATACTTGTTCAGACGGTCGAAGGCTGCCGAAGCACCACCTCTTCGGCACACGACTACGCTGGCAGCAGGCTTGAAGCGTAGTTCACTGCTTAATGTATAGAACACGCGGTCAAGCAAGGCACAGAGTGAACCGTTGGGGCCTCCATAATAGACAGGCGAACCAACGACCAGTCCGTCAATTCCATCCTTTATCGCTCTCCATACCTTATAGTATAAGTCGTCATGGAAAGTGCATCTGGCACCATTTCTCCCGCACATGCCACAGGCTATGCAGCCCTGCACAGCCTGTTTGCCAATGCTGATAATCTCAGTTTCAATACCCTCGTCATTCAACGTCTTAGCCACTTCGCTCAGAGCGGTGAATGTATTGCCTTTATCACGCGGGCTTCCATTAATCAGTAGAACCTTCTTCATATCCTTATGCAATTTTGAGTGCAAAGATACGAATAAATGAGCGAAATACCAAATTCTTCTAACCTCTTCTAACCTCTTCTAACTTCTTCTAACGTCTAAAATTGAGCTTGCGAAACTAAAATTTATTTTTTTCGGAGTATTATTTTGCAAACTATACACTAATTTTGAGTAAAACCACGATAAACACAGGCTATTTGAGAGTTTAAAGTATACACTAAAACTACACTAACTATACACTAAGTATACACCAACTATACACCAACTATACACTAAATATACACTCAACCTGCACATTTGCTCAGAAAAGTAGGCCACTTAGCAGTCGAAAGTGGCCCATTTAGCACCCGAAAGTGGCCTACTTAGCACCCGAAAGTGGCCTACTTAGCACCCGAAAGTGGCCCACTTTCCCCAACCAAAGCGGCACTTCGCTCCGAGCAAAACGGTACTTTACTCGGAGTAAAACGGCATTTCGTTCCGATTTTAGTGTATACTTAGTGTAGTCTTAGTGTATACTTAGTGTAGTTTTAGTGTATACTTTAACTGCAGAAAATGCCAGTGTTTATCGTACTTTTAGCCAAAATTAGTGTATACTTTTGATTTTTAATATGTAATTTTTAAATTTTCAACCTAATTCTTATGTTTTTACTTTCTCAACAAAAAACAAACAGTTACCAACAATGGCATAACTTTAACAATGTGATTGACAAAGCAAAAGAGGCCTGTAACAATGTAGGCCAGTCGGTTTCCTGATCATTTTGCTGACGTCAGCAAAATGATACCAGCTTTCGCGAGGATTGGGTAAAGATTGGCATGAGCAGTCGCCCCGTCGATGTGAGACGATGGGATCAAACTATTTCTTCTTATATTTTACAAGCATTTCCTTTATTATCTTTCCCATTTCCTCTTTTACACTTTTGGGCTCAAGGACTTCCAGCTTTTCCCTATGCCATAATAGTTGTTGATAGAAGTTATAACATGGGACAAGTCTATATTCAAATATGCTCCATTCTGTATTCGCTTCAACTTCCTTCTGAGATTCGTGAATTGGCAATGCCTTAACATATTCTACCTGTGTGCCATAAACCTTAATTCGGATAGTCTCAGGTTCCTGATCGTCCGAATGGTTTATTCCAAAACATCCGTCAAAATATTCTTCCGCAGTTATTTTGTGAGTGGGTGTCATTTTCTCTTTGGTCAGAGATATGTTTTCCATTCTTTCCAATGCGAAGATTGAAATACCATGATGACGATTGTCTGGTTCTGCGGCAAGATACCAACGTTGTTCCCATGTTCGCAGGAAATAGGGAATCAGTAATTGATGCTTAACCGTTTTGCGATTGAAGGAGCAATAATCACATTCTATTCCTTTGTTTTTATCTATTGCTTCAAGAATAATCTGTACATTCTCTACGCCAGTTGGTGCTTCTGTCAGAATGATTTTATCCCTGTGCTTCAACGCCAATTCCGACATTCCCTCAATGTGATAGGCAGATAGCAGGTAATCGTATAGTGAGTCATCTTCACCATAAAGAGCTTTATGACGATGCAATTCATATTTACCTGTCCTCTGATTGAATTCTATATAGCAGGGGAAGGTTTCATCAATATAATCCTTATACCTTAGGAATGTTCGCGGATGTATATCTACTCCATCATAAAGTGATGAGTACTGGTAATAACCATTAATCTCTTCCAGCGTCAAGGCACCTTTCCGTTCCAGCAGATTAATCAGATATAGGCATTTCTTCAGTTTCGACATATCGCATAAATCAGTTCAGGCTTCCAAGGCAGCAGCTTGAATTTAACTGCGGCAAAGTGAGGTATTAAGTTATCGGATAAATATATACAACAAAATACCAATCATTGAAAAAATAGCGAAAGTTACTATAGTCAAAGCCAAGTTCACCTTTTTACGTAATAAAAAAACAACCTCGTTTTGATTCTTAATCGATTCACTTTGAGTTGCTATTGTTTTTGTCTGCTCATCAATAATGGATTTATACT
>Ga0265301_10007495_pt1 | contig 10224 bp, 7 predicted proteins | sample AusTroGonzalo_MG_2_FD_193488 | JGI IMG/M metagenome (GOLD analysis project Ga0265301, IMG submission 193488) | Bovine rumen microbial communities from tropical cattle in Woodstock, Queensland, Australia - Gonzalo_04 | ecosystem: Host-associated > Mammals > Digestive system > Stomach > Rumen ...
ACCTACCTTGTTGGCGGCCCTTCGGAAATAGACCCTTCCTGGTTCCGTGGCCTCTCCACCGTGGGAGTCTGCGGCGCCACCTCCACCCCCCAGTGGCTCCTTGAGCAAGTCGCCCGCGCCATTGCACAATTATAGATACACGCTCACCCACACTTTTGCGCGCTGGCGGGCGTTTTTGGCTTTGAGACGGGGTAAAAAAGTGGCCTCACCAACGTTTTTACGCTTGTGAGGCCATTTTTGGTAGTGAGAGTGTATCTGATTACTTCACCCTCTGTCCGTAGGAACGGTCCGTTGTGTTCACGGTGATGATTTCGCCAGTCTCAATGAAGAGGGGAACCATGATCTTTGCTCCGGTTTCAAGGGTGACTTCCTTGAGGGCGGAAGTTGATGCTGTATTACCCTTCACTGCGGGCTCACTGTAAGTAACTTCAAGAGTTACATATGTGGGAAGTTCGCAGGTGAGGCAGCGCTCTTCGGGCTCTGTCATGAACATCATTTCCACGTGCTGGCCTTCCTTCATGAGGTCTGAATTGTCCACAACGTCGTGGGGAAGGGTAATCTGCTCGTAGGTTTCTTCGTGCATGAAGTTGAAGACTTCTCCGTCATCATAGAGGAACTGGTAGGGACGACGCTCCACGGAAATGGTGTCCAGCTTGACGCCGGCGGTGAAAGTGTTTTCCAGGATGCGGCCGTTCTCCAGGTTGCGGAGTTTGGTCTTTACGAAAGCGGGGCCCTTACCGGGTTTTACGTGCTGGAAGTACACTACGACGCAGGGTTTGCCGTTGAACATAATGTACATTCCGTTCTTCAGATCAGCAGTTGTTGCCATAAAAAAGGTATGTTTAGTTAATAGTTCTCAAGTTTGAACCCACAAAAATAACTATTTGCCTGTTTTTCTGCAAATTTCATTTATGGATTTTTGTCATCAAAACTTGAAACGGATAATCTGCAACTGAGATGCCTCAGCGGCCGAATCGTCCTGGCAAATATACTTTTTAAACGTTTATGAAACGATTAAACATGCCCCGCAGGCACCTCTGTGGCGTGTTTTTTAGTTAAACGTGTAATATTTCGTTACAGGGTTTTGCGTGCCACGCTAGTATACGTTACTCTGGCGGGAGATGGCAAGCTGTTGGATTTTGTAGGTGCCGCCGGAGGAGGAGGTGGCGTAAATGGTGACCTGGAACAGTTCACCGCCGGCGTTCAACACTCCAATAAGATATTTCTTGTTAGCTTCCGAGGCTCTGTGGGTTACTTCGAAAGAACGGGGAGTGTAGGATGAAAAGAAAGTCCTGAGAATCTGGCGTGCCTGGTTCTTGGAGCAGTTGCGCTGAGAGGAAATCACGGTAACGTCAAGATTGTCCGCGAACCAGCTTGACAGGGATGTGGCATCCCCAGCCGCAAGATACTTGGTGATAGAATTAAATACTGCGAAATCCCCATCCGGAGACTGGGCAAAAGTACGCGCCGCCGGGGTGGGCGGCACCTGTGCGGAAGCCGGTGCCATCAGAAGCAGCGCAGCTATCCAGATTAATGTGCTTGTCTTTTTCATCCGGGTATCATTCTTGCAAATTTCGCGCCGAATAACTACTTTTGCAAATATGAAGGTAAAACTCCTCACGGTTGGGAAAACAGATGTCCCATGGGTTAAGGAAGGCCTGGATCTTTACGCATCCCGGCTATCCCATTATCTGCCCTTTTCCGTGACGGAGATACCTGAACTCAAAAAGGCCTCCGCGCTCAGCGAAGACCAGATCAAACACAAGGAAGGAGAGCTTATACTTGCCCAGACAACGCCTCAGGACACAGTAATACTCCTTGATGAGCATGGTAAAATGATGCGCTCCATAGAATTTGCATCATGGCTCCAGAAACAGCTCGCCGGCGGTGCCGGAAGCCTTGTCTTTGTAATAGGCGGTGCATACGGCTTTTCGGAGGATGTTTACTCAAGGGCAAACGGAAAAGTATCCCTCAGTCCTATGACCTTTTCCCACCAGATGGTGAGGGCCATATTTGCCGAACAGCTTTACCGCGCGTGTACAATAATGAAGGGAGAGCCTTATCACCATGAATAAGAAAAGGACCATAAGGCAGTGGCTTGCCGTGGTGCTGGTGGCTTTGGCCGCAGTACTCACGGGAGCATCACTGTTCACATACGTCCCGTCGGACCCGGAATCGGCGGCATCGGCCCTTGGAAAAAGGGTGCAGCACAGGCTGGCGCTTCTGGACAGGGCCATGCAGATTGCCATGGACAGCGAGGACGGCACCTGGACTACCCTCAAGGACATTCCCCAGGACATGGTGGTATACCGCTACGTGGAGGATACCCTTCAGAGCTGGGCCAACCAGTTCCCCATCCGCAGCGACGACATCCGCTCCCGGGCCATTGTCCGCCGTCTGGGTGAATCCCGCGGGGACGCCGTCAGCCCCCTTGCCGATGTCCCCCCGCGCTGGACCTTTGCCAACCACGGCCCCAAGTGGTACCTTGAAAAGTCCATGGAAATCGGCGACGTCAGGATTATCGCCGGCCTGGAACTGGTAAACGACCTCACTCCCGGCTCCATGAACGGAGCCAACAAAAAGCTCCGCATCGACGACCGCTACTCCATAAAACCCCTTTCCGCGGGCGTCGGCAACCCTGTTTCAGTGGACGGAACTCCGCTGTTCAAGCTGGTGTCGGAGAGCGTGGAGGACGTTTCCGTGAACCATAACACCGCGCTTCAGCTGCTGGTAGTCATACTTCTGATTGCCGGACTGATGCTATGGCTCAGCGCCAGGCCTACTGGCCTGTGGCTTACAATCGTTGCCGTGGCGCAGACCGCCCTGCTGGTCTGGATGTACTTCAAGGGCAAGGGCGCCGGAGCATCGTCCCAGATATTCTCCCCGCTGCTTTATGCGGACGGTCCCGTGCTGTATTCCCTGGGCGCCGTTATCATTATAAACGCACTTATCGTCCTGCTGGTAATGGACTTCTATATTGCCAGGTGGACGCTCACAAAAAGTATCCGCAGAAGTGTCGGGACGGTGTGGAAGGCCGTAATCCTGGCCGCCGGGGCGCTCATTACCACGGGCATCCTGGTGTATTTCCACTTTGCCTTCCGGAGCATCATCATCAACTCCGACATAAGCCTGGAGCTGTATAAAGTGGTAAGGCTCACATGGTACAGCGGCATAGTCTATGCGTCCTTTGTGGCTCTGGCTCTGGCCGTTCCTCCCATGGTACAGATGCTGTCCCCGCTGGTTCATTCCCTTTTTGGAATAAGGTACGATGTTTTCGGCATCCCCGGCCGCGCGGTCTATTCTGCCGCCCTGGGCCTTTACTTCGTAGCCATCACGGCCACCCTCAGCTTCCACAAGGAAGAGCGCCGCGTGGACGTCTGGGCAAACCGCCTTGCCATGGACAGGGACGTTGCCCTGGAAATGCGCCTGAGGGCTGTGGAGGGGGCAATCGCATCGGACCAGATGTTCGGCGCACTGGCCTCGCTTGACGGCAGCACGGACGTTATCCGCGGACGCCTCATCGGCAACTATATGGGAAGGATTTCCCAGGACTACGACATCACGGTCCTCCAGACCGGCGCCAACCTGGGCTCCAATCCGCTGTTCCAGGAAAGGGTGCGCTCCGGGGTACGCCTGTCGGACAATTCCCACTTCTTCTACACCCAGCTGGGCAGCGGCCGCGTGGCCTATACCGGTCTCTTTACGTGGTACGTGAACGGCGTGGGGGCATCGTCAATGATGATATCCGTTGAGTCCAAGCACAACCGGGAAGACAGGGGTTACCTCATGCTCCTGGGCGTTGCCGATCCCGGACGGGTAAGCATCCCCCGCCTGTATTCCTGGGCCAAGTATGTGGACGGCAGCCTCTCCCAGTACAAGGGCACCTTCGGTTATCCCACCGTTTGCTCGGACAGGTTCGCCAGCATTGACGATGGCCACTTCTACCAGGAAGGCTGGTGCCACTTTGTCCACCGTGTCTCCCAGGAAGAGGTAGTCATCATCTCCCGCCAGCAGACGGGCTCACTGGACTATGTGGTCTCCGGGTTCATGGTTGCGATAGTGGCGTTCTTCCTGCTGTCCGGCCTGTCCATTAAGCGCAGGCGCAGCGGCAGCTCAAGGTATTACCAGAACCGCCTGAGCCTTGTTCTGTACACATCCCTCTTCCTCACCCTGGTGGCCATGGCCGGATTCAGCGTCTGGTTTGTCCAGAAGCGCAACCAGGCTCAGCGTGAGGGCATAATGATTTCCCGCGTGAATACGCTCCAGGGCATGATGCAGGAGCGTCTCCGCCAGGTGGAATCGCCTGAGGATCTTCGCACGGTTGCAGTCCGCACAGAGGTTGATAACGTAGGCAGCAGCCTCCGATGTGACATTTCCCTGTTTGACCCCTCAGGCCAGGAAACCTTCAGCACAACCCAGGAGGTGTACGACCGCATGATCCTTGGCATGCGCCTGGACCAGAACGCCTTCCACGCAATCATCCACGGGAACGACCGCTACTACATCCAGAAGGAAAAGGTTGGACGCCGCAGCTTCTACGCCATGTATGCACCTGTGTTCAACAGCAACTCGCGCATGGTGGCAATCCTTTCATCGCCCTTCACGGACATTACCCAGGGCTTTGAGACGGAGGCTGCATGGCACATTGCCACCGTCATAACCATCTTCCTCCTGCTTTTGCTCATAGCCAGAGTCGTCACTTACGAGGTCATCACCGGTATGTTCCGCCCCATAACAGAGCTAAGCCGCAAGATGACAGTTACCGATGTGGACCACCTGGAGCCCCTGTCCTATGAGGGGGACGATGAAATCACCCCTCTGGTGGAGGCATACAACCGCATGGTGCGGGATCTGGGAGAATCGTCCCGCCGCCTCACCCAGGCAGAGCGCGACAAGGCCTGGACCGATATGGCCCGCCGCGTGGCCCACGACCTCAAGAACCCGCTCACGCCCATCAAGCTCCAGCTCCAGATGCTCATCCGCATGAAGTCTTCAGGCAACCCGGCGTGGCAGGACCGCTTTGACGAGGTTGCCCAGACCGTCCTCTACCACGTGGACCTTCTGGCCGATTCCGCAGACCAGTTCTCTACCTTCGCCAAGATGTACGACCAGAAGCCGGAGCGCATAGACCTTGACGCCCTTGTGCGCCAGGAGGTTGACCTGTTTGACTCCAGGGACGATGTTACCGTAGACTACTTCGGCCTTTCCGGCGCCATGGTGGACGCCCCCAGGCCGCAGCTGACACGCGTTGTCGTGAACCTTCTCACCAACGCCATGCAGGCCATAGAAGAAAACAGCGGAGAGAAGCACATAATGGTGGCTGTCCGCAATTCCTCGGAAGACGGATTCTACGATATCGCCGTGGACGACAACGGCCCCGGTGTGTCAGAACAGAATCAGGACAAGATATTCACGCCGGATTTCACCACCAAGACCAGCGGCTCCGGCCTTGGCCTTGCCATCTGCCGCAGAATAGTCGAGCACTGCGGCGGTACAATCTCCTACAGCAAGTCCTTCTCCCTTGGCGGCGCCTGCTTCACTGTAAAATATCCTAAGGCTTAGCGTGCCTCAAGCACGAATACGGCGCTGGCGTTGGTCTGCTGGAGGACGGGGTTGAAGCCGCCGTTCATGAGGAAATCACCGCGGAAAGCCTTGCCGTTACCCCACCAGCAGGAAGAGTCAACATTCTGTTCTGTTACCTTATATGAACGTTCAGGATCCAGGCCGGCCAGCTTTATAAGATGGCCGCCTGTTGCGCGGTTCTGGTAACGGAGACAGTATTCAAACACTACCGCCTTGGACTTATCCTCGGATACATACATGAATGCATAGTAGTCCGTGTCCAGAGGTGAAGACAGCCTGTACAGGTCCCCGTTGAACACAACATCCCTGAACCCCTTGTAGGACTTGATGCAGCGGTCTGCGAATGCACGCTCCTCAGGAGACAGGTTCTTAGGCTGCAGTTCCATGCCAAGGCGCCCCGCGGCGGCAATGTCAAAGCGCATCTTAAGAGGCGTGACGTTGCCTGTCTGGTGATTGGGCACCGTGGAAACGTGAGAGGCCATCGCGCATGCCGGATAAATCATGGATGTGGCGTACTGGATGCGTACGCGTGAGATTGCATCCGTATTGTCCGATGTCCAGAACTCGTTGCAGTATCTCATTGCACCGTAATCCACGCGGGCGCCTCCGGAAGAGCAGCACTGAACCAGCACGTGCGGATACTTTTCACGGATCCTCCGCATCACGGAATACAGTCCCTGGGCATACTCAACGTAGAAGCGGTCCTGCTCGGCGCCAAGATAAGGGCTGCCAAAGGAATACACAGGGCGGTTGCAGTCCCACTTGATATAGTCGATGCCCGGGGCCAGCTGCATGGTGTTGTCGAAGATGGAGAATACAAAGTCCTGCACCGCGGGATTGGCAAGGTCAAGTACCCACTGCCAGCGGGACTCGTACAAAGCCCTGCCGGGGCTCTGGACCACCCACTCCGGGTGAGCTTCCGCCAGCTCCGACACGCCGCTGACCATCTCCGGCTCAATCCAGATGCCAAACTTCAGCCCCTTCCCATGCGCATAAGACGCCAGATAGTCAATTCCCTCCGGTATCTTGTCCGTGCACAGTTTCCAGTCTCCAAGGGAGGTGCGGTCATTATTACGTGGATATTTGGTGCCGAACCAGCCATCGTCCAGGACGAACATCTCCAGGCCCATGGCGGCAGCGTCGTCAATCATGCCGGTGAGGGTGGGGGTGGTGAAGGTGAAATAGGCGCCCTCCCAGCTGTTGAGGAGAGTAGGGTTAACGGTGCCGCCCCCGTAAATGCCGTGCCTGCGTGCCCAACGGTGCATATTGCGCGATGCTCCGCCGGCTCCTTCGGAGGACCAGGTCCAAAGCATTTCCGGCGTCACAAAAGTTGCCCCGGCCTTTAACGGATAGGCCGATGCAAAAGGCGAAATCCCGCCCAGGATATTCACAAGGCCGGTTTCATCGCGGTCAAAACTGATGCGGAAGTTGCCGCTCCAGGCAAGGGCGCCGGCCACAACTTCGCCGGAGTCCTCTGAGAATTCCCCGGCGTTTAGACTGACCATAAAGGAGGGGTTCTCAGTCTGGGTGGCCTGTGTGCCGCGGCGGCTCTCAATCACCTTGGTCCCAAATTCCAGCGGCTCCCGTGAGGTCTGCATCTCATAGGCCCAGCCCCCGTGGAAGTGGGTGAGGAGGTATTTATCGGCCTCCAGAGTCATGGAAGACGATGCAAAAGAGAGCAGTTCCACGGGCTTTTTCCCGGGGTTCAGTATCTCCGAGTGCGCGCAAATGACGTTTTCCTTCTGCCAGGCCTGGTACACCAGCGTAACCTGCAGCCCTGTCACATAATCCTTCAGGACGATGCTGGTCTGCACCGCCCCGTCCTGGGCCGATACGCTGTGAGACACATACCGCAGCTCCGTATTATGGTTGCCGTCCGCATACTTGACATGGAGCGCCGGGTCCCCAAGGAAAGTCCCGCCAGTGGCAGGGAAGGCCTGGGTATTGCGGCCGCTTTGGTACTCCATGAAAGAGTCCGGATTTGCCACGGGGGCGCCATAGTGCAGGAAAAGCAGTTCGCGGTTCTCCTTTACCGCCAGAACCAGCTGGCTCTTTTCCGTGCCGATGGTTATCACCTTAGGCTCTATGGCCGGAATCTCAACGGTCTGATGGAAGAATTTTTTGGCATTGCGTGCCTCTGAGGGCATCACGGCAACGGTAAGGAATGCTGCAAGAAGGATGGTTATGTGTTTCATGTGTGTTTTTATGAGTCAGATAAAGGTAGTAAAAAAAGTCCAAACAGAGGTGAAAATGATTAAAAAGTAGTAAATTCGCGGTATGTCAAATAAATATTTCTTGTTAGCAATTCTGGCTTTAGCAGCCTGCAGTACAGGCAATAAAAAGCCTACGGATACCCCAAAGGACCGCCTGGTCCATCAGCTTTTCACTTTTGCGGAGGAGGGCAGGATAGCCTATGGCCATCAGGATGACCCTTGCTATGGCCACTCATGGCGCGTGGAAGACTGGGAAAACGATGAGCTTGAACGCTCGGACGTAAAGGACGTCACAGGCAAGTATCCCATGGTAGTGGGTTTCGACCTTGGAGACATTGAACACGGGGCCGATAAAAACCTTGACGGCGTCCCCTTCGGCCTTATCCGCAAGGCCGCCCTCAAGCACATCGAGCGCGGAGGCATCGTCACGTTCTCCTGGCATCCGGACAATATCCTCACCGGCGGCGACGCCTGGGACGTGTCGTCCAACCAGGTGGTAAAGTCCGTCCTCATGGGAGGGGAGAACCACGCGGAATTCATGGTCTGGCTGCAGCGGGCGGCCGATTTCCTGGAGAGCCTTGGAGACGTTTCCGTCATCTTCCGCCCCTGGCACGAGCACACCGGCAGCTGGTTCTGGTGGGGAAAGGATCTTTGCACACCGCAGGAGTACATTGAGCTTTTCCGTCTCACGTGGGTGTATTTTACAAAGGAGCGCGGCCTCACCAATCTGGTGTGGTGCCTCTCGCCCAACGCACCCATCACCCCGGAAGAGTATATGGAGCGTTACCCGGGCGACGAGTTCATCGATATTATGGGGGCCGATTTCTATGAAACTCTTGACCCGGCCCGGCAGGAAGAAATGGGCGTAGTTTTTTCCAACGTAATCAAGGACCTCATGAATACCCTGAGCGCCCTTGGTATGGAGCACCACAAACTGATAGCCCTGGCGGAAACAGGCCTTGAGGGCATTCCGGACCCGGTGTGGTGGACGGAAGTGCTGTATCCTTCCATCAAGGATTACTCTATATCTTACGTGCTCACCTGGCGTAATGCCTGGGACCAGCCCGGCCACTTCTTCGGCGCCTGGGAAGGCTTTGAAAATGCCCCGGACTTCAAGGCATTCTGTGAAAAGGATCACATACTTCTTCTTGACATTTAGGATATGACATTTGAAGAGAGACTGGCCTGGCTGAAAGCCGGCCACGAGGCCCTTCTGGGGAAAAAGAACGCCCCCATTGAGGGTAATGGCATTTTTGAGCGCTGGGAAAACCCGGTAATAACGGCTGCCCATGCTCCGCTTGAATGGAGGTACGACCTCAATCCTTCAACAAATCCTTTCCTGATGGAACGCATAGGCGTACATGCCGCGTTCAATGCAGGCGCCATCAAGTGGAACGGGAAGTATGTGCTTGTAGTCCGAGTGGAGGGCAATGACCGCAAATCTTTCTTTGCAGTTGCTGAAAGCCCTGACGGAGTGGACAACTTCCGTTTCTGGTCCCGGCCCATAACCATGCCCGAGTGGGGAGAACCAGCCACCAACGTGTACGACATGCGCCTCACCGCCCATGAGGATGGCTGGATTTACGGTATCTTCTGTGTTGAGCGCAAGGATCATTCTGCAGAGGGAGACCTTTCGGCCGCAACCGCAGCCGCAGGCATTGCCCGCACAAAGGACCTTGTGAACTGGGAGCGTTTGCCGGATTTGGTCTCGAGCAGCCAGCAGCGCAATGTAGTGCTGCATCCTGAGTTTGTTAACGGCAAGTATGCCCTGTACACACGCCCGCAGGACGGCTTCATAGACGCCGGCAGCGGCGGCGGAATAGGCTGGGCGCTTGTAGACAGCATGGAAAATGCGGTTGTGAAAGAAGAGAAGATAATCAACAGGCGTTTCTATCACACCATAAAGGAAGTCAAGAACGGCGAAGGGCCTCACCCCATCAAGACATCCAGGGGCTGGCTTCACCTGGCTCATGGCGTTCGCGGCTGCGCAAGCGGTCTCCGCTATGTCCTCTATATGTACATGACAGCCCTTGACGATCCTTCCAAAGTGATTGCAGAGCCCGGCGGATTTTTCATGGTTCCGGAAGGGGAGGAGTACATAGGAGATGTCATGAATGTCGTTTTCTCCAACGGATGGATTGCAGACCCGGATGGCAAAGTATTCATCTACTATGCCTCCTCTGACACCCGCATGCACGTTGCCACCTCCACCGTGGATCGTCTTGTGGACTACTGTCTCAACACTCCCGCGGACGGCCTCCGCACCGGCTTGTCTGTTGAGGCGGTAAACCGCCTCATTGACGCCAACGAGCGCAATTGTAAGTAATTGATTATAAGATAATTAAATAACTACGCCCGGGAGGAATTGCCGGGGTGTAAACAAGTAAAATATTGATTATGAAAGACTTGCGTTTGCGGGTGTTTTTGC
>Ga0265301_10007499_pt1 | contig 10223 bp, 9 predicted proteins | sample AusTroGonzalo_MG_2_FD_193488 | JGI IMG/M metagenome (GOLD analysis project Ga0265301, IMG submission 193488) | Bovine rumen microbial communities from tropical cattle in Woodstock, Queensland, Australia - Gonzalo_04 | ecosystem: Host-associated > Mammals > Digestive system > Stomach > Rumen ...
ATTTACTATTTCTCTCTGCCACCCTTATCTGAATAGGCTGTACCTTCGTGAGCACCCTCACCAGGCACATAACCCTTCCAGCGCCACAGCTTCGTCATATCCTCGAGCGTCTTGCCCTTGGTCTCGGGAACCAGTCGCCATACGAAGATGGCGGCAATGACGCAGATGCAGCCGTAAAGACCGTAGGTGAACCAGTGGCCGAAGTCGTCGCCCTCAGTCAGGTGCATGTTGAACATTGGCACGAAGGTAGACGAGACGATGAAGTTGAAAATCCACTGGAAAGCTACGGCGATAGCCACTGCGGCACCACGAATCGTGTTGGGGAATATCTCGGCAATGAGTACCCAGCAGATGGGTCCCCACGAGAACATGAAGCAAGCCGAATAGATGAGCAAAGAGGCGGCAGTGACGAGCTCGAGGCCAGCGTGACCGAAGGTGACTGCGACGCCGAAGGCACCCAGAGCCATACCTAATGAGCCGAAGATGAGCAGTGGTTTGCGTCCCCACTTCTCGACCGTGAAGATAGCCACGAGGGTGAAGAGGATGTTGATGACGCCCATGAAGACGGTGATCATCATCGGGTTGTCCATGCCCATATCGCCGAAGATACGCGGTGCGTAGTAGAGCACGGCATTGATGCCGACAGCCTGCTGGAAGACGCTGAGCATAATGCCGATGAAGATACACATGGCACCGTAGGACATGAGCTTTTCGGTCTTCTGAACCAGCGTTTCCTTGATGGCTTGCAGGATGAACTGGCCACGCTCGCTACCGTTAATTCTCGTCAGCACCTTGAGGGCGGTCTCGTCCTTACCTACAGAAACGAGGTAACGGGGAGACTCCGGCACGAAGCAGATGAGCAGTGCGAAGAGTCCTGCAGGAACAGCCTCGCTACCGAACATATAACGCCATCCTGTAGTGACGGTCCACTGTGCGGCGGGATTGATAGCGGCAATACCCTTACCCATTTCCTCAACAAGCGGCTGGATATGTTCACCCAGGATGAAAAAGTTAACGAAATAGACCACCAGCTGACCGAAGATGATGGCAAACTGGTTACACGAGACAAGCATACCTCTTATATTAGAGGGTGCCACCTCGCTGATATACATCGGGCAGATGGCTGATGCCAGACCTACGCCGATACCACCGATAACGCGGTAGAAGTTGAACATGATGAGCAACGAGTAGGAAGGTTCTCCGTGGGTGAAGAACAAGAACTCGGGCTCCATCGAACCTAATGCAGAGATGAAGAACAAGAGTCCTGCAATGATCAGCGAGCGCTTACGACCAAGATTGGTGGCCAGTAAGCCCGAGAGCGCCGAACCAATGATACATCCTATCAATGCACTGGCAGAGGTAAAGCCGTGCCAACCATCAGTATAGGCGAAGTCCTTTGACTCCATGAAAAACGCCTGAAGACCCTTTTCGGCTCCAGAGATGACGGCCGTGTCATATCCGAACAGAAGTCCGCCTAAGACAGCGACCAAAACAATTGAGAAAAGGTAGGCTGAGCTACCACGTTTTTGGTATTCCATATTTGATTTTATGTTAGTTATTCGTTAACAGATTACAAAAGTAGTATTTTTCTTTGAAATAATCTTGCAAATTCCGTACTTTTTAACTAATTTTGCAAATTGTAATGGCTTTTGAGCAAGTTATAGGACAAAGAGAGGTGCAACAACGCCTGATGCAGATGGTCGATGAAGACCGTCTGCCACATGCCATTATGCTTACTGGACCGCAGGGCGCAGGAAAGCTGGCACTGGCCATCGGTTTCGCCAAAGTACTGCTGTCGCAGGGTGGCGAGACGAGCATGTTTGGCGAACCCATCGAGAGTCCGATGCTTCGAAAGTTGGAACACCCTGACCTACATTTCACCTACCCCACCATCAAGCTACCCTCAATGAGCAGCGACCACAAGCCGGTGAGCGACGACTTTGCCCGCGAGTGGCACGAACTGGTGATGGCAGGACCCTACTTCACCATGAACGAATGGCTGGAACAGATGGGCGGTGAAAACCAGCAGGCCATCATTACTGCCGGAGAGAGCGACGAACTGGTGCGTAAGCTGTCGCTGAAATCGAGTCAGGGTGGTTATAAGGTCAGCGTCATCTGGTTGCCCGAACGCATGAATCAGGAATGTGCCAACAAAATCCTGAAACTGTTAGAGGAGCCCCCTTCGCAAACCGTATTCATTATGGCTTGCGAGGAACCCGACAGGCTGTTGGAGACCATCCGCAGCCGCGTACAACGTATTGACGTCCGAAAGATTGACACCGACGACATCCGTCAGGCACTCATTGAGAAGCGCGGACTGACGGAGGATGTCGCCCAGCGCGTCAGCCGTATGGCAAACGGCAGTTGGCTGAAGGCATTGGAAATGCTGAGCGCAGATTCGGAGAACGAGCTGTTTCTGGATATGTTTCAGACCCTGATGCGCCTGTCTTATCAGCGTAAGGTAAAAGACTTGAAGACTTGGTCGGAGCGTATGGCATCGTTGGGCCGTGAGAAGCAGAAGCGATTCCTCGACTACTTCCTGCGATTGACACGCGAGAACTTTATGTACAACTTCAAGCAGGAAGACCTTTGCTACATGACGCAGCGCGAAGAGGACTTCGCCAAGAATTTCGCCAGATTCATCAACGAAGCCAATGTACTGCCCATCTACGACCTTATCAACAAGGCCATTCGCGATATCGGGCAGAACGCCAATGCAAAAATCGTGTTCTACGACCTGGCATTGCAAATGATAGTACTTCTTATTCAGAAGTGACGGAATCACGAAATAACGGAATAACGAAATAACAATAAGAAATGGAAAAAGAACTCGAAATAAAAACCGGTTGCGACCGAGGGCTCTGCAAACATGCCGTCGGACGTCAGGATCGTCAGCTGAACACCTACGACTGGCTCGCTGATGTGCCAGGCAATGCCGATACCACTGACCTGGTAGAGGTACAGTTCAAGCATACGCGCAAGGGCTATTACCATAACGTGAACAATCTACCCTTGAAGAAAGGCGACATTGTGGCCGTAGAGGCTAATCCCGGTCATGATATCGGTGTGGTGACACTGACGGGACGACTGGTACACTTGCAATTGAAGAAGGCCAACCTGAAGAGTGCCGACGACATCCGTCGCGTTTACCGCATTGCCCGCCAGATAGATATCGACAAATTCAAGGAAGCCAAACGTCTGGAACACTCTACGATGATTGAGAGTCGTCAGATAGCCAAGAATCTTGACCTGGAGATGAAGATAGGCGACGTAGAGTATCAAGGCGACGGACAAAAGGCAATCTTCTACTATATTGCCGACGAGCGTGTCGACTTCCGCCAACTCATCAAAGATCTGGCAGCAGCATTCCATATCCGTGTGGAGATGAAGCAGATTGGTGCCCGTCAGGAAGCCGGGCTCATCGGTGGTACTGGTCCCTGTGGCCGTGAGCTTTGCTGTGCTACGTGGATGAAGAACTTTTCGAGCGTCGGTACGTCAGCAGCGCGTTTCCAGGACATCTCGCTGAATCCGCAGAAGCTGGCAGGCATGTGTGCCAAGTTGAAGTGTTGTCTGAACTACGAGGTTGACAACTATGTAGAGGCAGGACGTAAGCTGCCCTCAAGGGAAACCATTCTGCAGACACAGGATGCCGACTACTATTATTTCAAGGCCGACATTCTGGCAGGGCTTATCACCTACTCTACCGATAAGAACATTGCCGCCAATCTGGAGACAATCACTGCCGAGCGTGCGAAACAGATTGTAGAAATGAACCGCCAGGGAGAGAAGCCTGAATCGTTGTTGGAGGACGGTAAGAAGAAAGGACCACAAGGTCCTATCGATTTGGCTACTCAGGAGAATATTGCCCGCTTCGACCGTGCCAAGAAGAAGAAAAAGAAGAAGAAAAAGCCCCAGCAGCCAAAAGATGCCCAATAGTAAGCACACCTTATTATATATATGCAGTATCTCACTGCTTATCATGCTTCTGACAGCCTGCAACAAGCGGACCGTTTACTATCACTATGAACATACGCCCCTAACGGGTTGGGAACGTAACGATACGCTCTCGTTTGTCGTTGGTCCCATCGGTGAGGACGGTCAGTATGAGGAAGAAGTAGGACTTCGTATCACCGGCGAATACCCGTTTATGGGACTGAACCTGATTGTCGAACAACAGCTTGCCTCTACGCAAAAGAAGTACAGCGACACCCTTGTATGCGACCTCGTCAACGAACATGGTAGTGCCAAGGGATCAGGTGTGAGTCAGTATCAGTATATGTTTCGGCTTTCCACGCTGGATTTACATGCTGGCGACAAAGTCTTCGTTGCCATACGTCATGATATGAAGCGCGAAATATTGCCAGGAATTTCTGATATCGGGGTCAAAATAAGCCGCAAATAGCTTAACTTCTTAACATATTCCTGCTTGCGTCGAGTCGCAGGAATATGAAGAGCAGGAATGTGAATCCCCAAAGCGAGGAGCCGCCATAGCTGAAGAACGGCAACGGGATGCCGATAACGGGTGTTAGGCCTAAAACCATTCCGACATTGATAAACAGATGGAACAGGAAGATGGATAGTACGCAATAACCGTATATCCGTCCGAAAGGATGTGGTTGTCGTTCGGACAAGTAGATTAACCGCAGTATCAAAGCCAGGAACAAGATCAACACTCCTGCTGAACCCAGGAATCCTTCTTCCTCACCAACAGTGCAGAAGATGAAGTCGGTGTCCTGCTCAGGAACGAACTTCAGTTTCGTCTGAGTACCATTGAGAAATCCCTTTCCCTCGAGACCTCCTGAACCAATGGCAATTTCCGACTGGTGTACGTTATAGCCGGCACCGCGCAAGTCTTCGTCCAATCCCAGCAATACGTTGATGCGTGAACGTTGATGAGGTTCCATCACGTTTTGCATGATAAAGTCGGCACCATAGAAGAATCCTACGGAACCCAAGGCGAACAACGCAATAAAAAAATAGGAACGCACGCGCGTGCCTAAGCCCTCCCACACGAAATATCCTATCATGAGAGCCGTCAGACCGAGCTGTATATACACAATATCGAAAGACAATTTCAAGAACGGAAGAGACAATAGTGTAGCTCCGATGCAGTAGAGCAGCAATTTCCAGGCCGTACGCTGATTGCAGTAGACCCAAACCATTCCGATAGAGAAAAGCTGTATCAGCAGGATGACCGTGAACTTGCCAACGCTGGTCGGAGAATCGCCGAAATGTACGTCGGCAAAGCGGATGCCCACCACGAAATATACGACCATTGCCACACCCGTAAACAGAATGGAACCCGGCATTCCCTCACGATAGAACATGAGGAAGAAGGCCAGATAGACCAATGCCGAACCCGTTTCACGCTGCAACACGATACATATCATAGGCATCAGAATAAGCAACAGCGTCATTCCGAAGTGTTTCCAAATGTGTATGCTGTAGCCGTATGCCGACATGAACTTGGCCAACGCCAGTGCCGTAGCGAATTTGGCAAACTCGGCCGGTTGCAGTCGTAGTGGACCTAACACAAGCCACGAGCGCGAACCCTTGATACTGTGCGGATTGAATATCGTGGCAAAAAGCAATAGCAACAACAAGGCGTAGATGATATAGGCAAAGGTGTCGTAGAACCTGTCGTCCATCATGACCAGCACGAACCCCAGCACAATACTCGTTCCAATCCAGATAATCTGCATACCCGAACGCGTGTCGAGACTGAAGATGTCCGTCTCGCCATACGAGTAGCTGGCTCCGCAGACGCTGATCCATCCGAAGGTGAGCAGCGCGAGGTAGATGGCTATTGTCCACCAGTCGACATTGCGTAGTACACTTTGTTGTCGTTTATCTGCTTTCATTCTCAACTTTCAATTATCGGCTTGTAGTGCCGTATGAAATATGTCTGTGTTGGAATTCCTCAGCTCTTCGCTCAGAGGCTTCCGACAGTTTTCCGTGAAGATATTGCTCCATGATGAGACCACCCAGAGGCACGCCATACGTTGCACCCCAACCACCGTTCTCGACATAAACGGCAACGGCAATCTTCGGATTATCCATCGGTGCGAAACCCATGAACACCGAGTGGTCGTGACCGCGGTTCTGCGCCGTACCCGTCTTTCCACACGCCTGGAAATCGTAACGCGCCAAATCGTGACAAGTACCACCTGTAGCCGACGCCCTCATACCTTGTACTACATAGTCGTAAGCCTCCCGCGTAGCCTTTGTATAGCGGCGTTTACTGTACAGCGAGTCCATTTTCTCGCCTTGTATGTGCTTCACGACGTGTGGCGTAATGAACCATCCGCGATTAGCGATTGTGGCTCCTAAGTTGGCAATCTGCAACGGTGTAGCGGTGACCTCGCCCTGTCCAATGGCAATAGAGATGACGGTCAGTCCGTTCCACGATTTCTTGTAGCGGTTGTCATAGTAGTCGCCGTTGGGAATCATGCCTCGTTTCTCACCTGGCAGGTCAATGCCTAACGGATAGCCGAAACCCATCGACACCATGTAGTCGCGCCATGTATTCATGGCATCATGCACGTTGCCGTATTTGCTGATGTTCTGATTAATCATGTAGTAGAGTCCCCAGCAGAAATAACCGTTACACGACGTCGACAGTGCTGGCACCAGCGGCAGGGGCGACGCATGGCCGTGACAACCGACATGCAAGCCCTTGAAGTTGAAGCCGTGTCCGCAAGGATAAGCCGTATGCGTTGGATGCAGAATGCCCTCCGACATAAAAGTCAGTCCCTGCGTGGTCTTAAACGTCGAACCTGGCGGATACATGCCCATAATACTGCGGTTCAGCAGGGGTTTCCAGACGTTGCGCTGCAACTCGCTATGACTCTTCGAACGCTGACGACCTACCATCATTCGCGGGTCGTACGACGGTGATGATACCATGCAGAGCACCTCTCCCGTCGAGGGCTCTATGGCGACGATAGAGCCGATTTTCCCTTCCATCAGCCTTTCGCCCAATGCTTGTAGGTCGGCATCAATGCCCAGCGTCAGGTTCTTACCAGCCACAGGACGTCGGTCGAACTTACCGTTCTGGTAGCGTCCTTGCACGCGCCCATGAGCATCACGGAGCAGAATCTGAATACCTTTTTCGCCACGCAACTGTTTTTCGTAGCTGCGCTCAATACCCAGTTTACCGATGTAGTCGCCTGGCTGGTAGTAGTCGTCTTCCTCGATATCGGCTGGCGACACCTCTGCCACATCACCCAGCACATGGGCTGCCAGCGGTTCCTGATACTGTCGGATGGTGCGTCGCTGGACGTAGAAACCGGGGAATCGGAACATCTTCTCCTGAAAAACGGAGAAGTCCTTATCCGACAGCTGGCTCATGAAAATCTGCTGCGTAAAACGCGAATAGCCGGGATTCTTGTTGCGGTCCTTGATGGTTTCCATCCTGCGGTCGAACTCCTCGCGCGTGATGTTCAGCGCCTCACAAAAATCCAGCGTATCCAGATGATCCTTCGCTTCGTTCATCACTACCATGATGTCGTAAGCAGGCTGGTTATACACCAAAAGCTTGCCGTTGCGGTCGGAAATGACACCTCGCGACGGGTATTCTATCTTCTTCAGGAAGGCATTCGAGTCGGCGCTCTTCTTGTAGTCGTCGCTGGAAATCTGCAACTGGAACAGTCGGATGATGTAAATCACCACGATGAGTATGGCCACTCCGCCAATGACATAGTGCCTGTATTCCAACCCGTCGCTCTTCATCTACTGCTGCCTGCTTTTGTATAGTTCAAAGGTATAGATCAGCACTACCGTAACGAGCGTACTGCCCACGACGCACAGAGCCCATTGCAACCAGTTGAAGAAATTGAAGAACTCCAACGAATAGAACAATACGCAATAGATTGTCACCAGCGTTATCATGTAGGTGGAATACTTGCTGGGGCCGAGCGTTATCATCGAGGGCTTCAAGTTGTCGGCAGCGTCACGCGGAAGGAAGAGTATGAGGAAATACGGTTGTATGGCGGCAATGAACGTCAGCGAGGCGGCAGCCAGTCCGGGCGTGTTCAGGAAAATGTCGATGAACAGCCCCATGAAGAATGCCCACAGCAGACCGGCCCACTTAGGTTGGTTACGTTCGAAGCTGATGACGAAATAGACGTACAGCAAAGGCGTAGCATAGTGGAACAGGTGGATGCGTCCCAGCACCACTGCCTGTGCCAGTACGAAGAACACAAATATCCAACCTCGTTTGATCAAATCCGCTGTCATATACCTCTTACATCTTACTTCTTACATCTTACATCTCACCTCACTCCGATACGTTCAGCTTCAGCGAGTCTCTTGCAGCCTGCATCAGTCGCATCCGCTCGGCTATCGTCTTGTCGCTGATGACCACCACGTCGCGCAGATTGCCGAAATCCGTCGACAGGCGCACCTGCAAACGATACGACAGTCCGTCGCGCGAGTTATACACCTGCTTGATCTGACCGACCAGCACGCCTGGCGGGAAAATGGTAGAAAAGCCGTTCGTCTCCACCCACTCACCCTTGTTGAATCGTGCGTGACGGGGAATATCCTCCACGTAGGCAATTCCAGCGTCCCTGCCGTCCCAGCGCAGCACGCCGAAATAGCCTCTGTTGCGGATGGCACAGCTGATGCGCGACGACTTCATGTTCAGCACGGGAATCACGACGCTGTAGTGGGCACTGGTCAGATACACCACGCCTACAACACCTTGTCCGCAGGCCACACCCATACCCACCTCGATGCCGTCGTTCTCGCCTTTGTCGATGGTTATCAGGTTGTTCGACAGGTGCAACTCGTTGGTAATCACCTTCGCCGGTATCAGCTTGTACTGCTGCAGTTTCTCCAGTTCCTCGACTTCCTTGGGGTCTTCTTTCGCGGTTGCCTCCTGATACAGACGACGCAATTGACTTACCTGACGCTCCAGGTAGAAATTCCGAAGCGTCAAGTCCTCATTGGTTTTAGACATCGAGAAGAACGACTCCAACCATGAGCTCCATTCGTACGCCTTGCCCGATGCCCAGTTAGCAGACGTAAACCATACGCTGTTCTGGTAGCTGTTATACTGAAACAGCAGTATGCCGCTCAGGGCTTCAAGCACTACGAACAGAACCCAGTGGAAGTGGTTCTGCAGAAACTCCAGCAGGTTTCTCATTGCTTACCTCTTACCTCATCAGGAACGAGAAACGGTCAACATTCTTCAGTGCAATGCCGGCACCCTTGGCCACTGAGTGCAATGGGTCTTCGGCAATGTGGAACGGAATGTTGATCTTGTTCTCCAGACGACGGTCCAGACCGCGCAGCAGTGCACCGCCACCAGCCAGCCAGATACCGTTCTTCACAATGTCGGCATACAGCTCGGGAGGCGTATTCTCCAGTGCGGAGAGCACGGCGTTCTCAATCTTCGCAACGGTCTTGTCCAGACAGTGGGCTATCTCCTGATAGCATACAGGCACCTCCATGGGCAGTGCGGTGATACGGTTCGGGCCGTGCACCACGTAGTCCTCAGGACCCTCGTCGCCCAGGTCGGTCAGTGCCGAACCTACGGCAATCTTGATGCGCTCGGCCATACGCTCCGACACCTTCACGTTATGCTGGCGCGACATATATTCCTGGATGTCCGACGTCAGGTCGTCACCAGCGGTACGAATCGAGTTGTTCGACACGATACCACCCAGCGAAATCACCGCAATCTCCGTCGAACCGCCACCGATGTCGACAATCATGTTGCCCTCGGGGGCCTCCACGTCGATACCGATACCGATTGCAGCGGCCATCGGCTCGAAAATCAGGTACACGTCACGTCCGTCGGCGTGCTCAGCACTGTCGCGAACGGCACGCAGCTCTACTTCCGTCGAACCGCTTGGTACGCCAATCACCATGCGCAGTGAGGGTGAGAACAGGCGGTGACCCGTGTGCACCATCTTAATCAGTCCGCGCATCATCTGCTCGCAGGCCGAGAAGTCGGCTATCACACCGTCTCTCAGCGGACGTACGGTACGTATGTTGTCATGTGTCTTCTCATACATCATCTTCGCCTTCTCGCCCACGGCAATCATCTTGTCGGTGTGGCGGTCCAGCGCAACTACTGACGGCTCGTCAACCACAATCTTATCATCACTGATAATGATGGTGTTGGCCGTTCCCAGGTCCATTGCTATCTCCTGAACAAAACTAAAAAATCCCATTTTATTTACCTTTTTACTTTTTTACCTTTTTACTTTTTCTCG
>Ga0265301_10007502_pt1 | contig 10219 bp, 5 predicted proteins | sample AusTroGonzalo_MG_2_FD_193488 | JGI IMG/M metagenome (GOLD analysis project Ga0265301, IMG submission 193488) | Bovine rumen microbial communities from tropical cattle in Woodstock, Queensland, Australia - Gonzalo_04 | ecosystem: Host-associated > Mammals > Digestive system > Stomach > Rumen ...
TCTGGCGTTTAATTTCTGGACCTGTCAGTTGCATTTTTATACCTTTTCAATTTTTGTGTTATTTTGATATTGGCATAAATAACCGATTTTGCAATATTTTTGTTCACATTTCATTTTGGTATGCTACGATTTACCCTATGACAGACAAAACATACAGTGGTTTTATTGCGATAATTGGCCCAACAAACGCGGGCAAAAGCACCCTGATAAATCAGATTATGGGGCGCAAGGTGTCAATCGTTTCGCACAAGGTGCAAACGACCCGTACCCGTCTGCGCGCCGTAAAAATGGTGGGTGCGCGCCAGTTGATATTTGTTGACACCCCCGGTGTTTTCAAGCCAAAGCGCAGGTTAGACCGTGCGATGGTCGGGGCGGCAATGGATGCAACGGGCGACGCGGACGCGGTGTTGCTGGTCGTGGATGCAACGCACGGTATAACCGACACAATTCGCGATTTAATGACGCGCCTGAAGGAGTGCAAAAACCTGTATGTCGCACTGAATAAGGTTGATGCGGTTAAAAAACTTGATTTATTGCCGATTGTTGATGAAATCTCTAAAATGGCGGACGTGCGTGAAATATTTATGATTTCGGCACTGAAAAATGACGGCATAAATCAAATGCTGGAATCGCTGGCGACGGCGATACCGGAATCGCCATATCTGTTTGATGCGGCGGACGCGGTGGATGTTCCAGATTTATTGTATTTGGCGGAACTGACACGCGAAAAGATTTATAAATATGTCCATGCGGAATTGCCGTATCACATAAACGTCGTGACGGAACGCGTTGAAACCGCAGACGATGGTGTTTTGGACATATATCAAAAGATTGTTGTGCAAAGTGATGCACATAAAAAGATTGTGATTGGTCGTGGTGGGGCGCAATTAAAGCAAATTGGAACCGCCGCGCGTCATGATATCCAAAATGAATGGGGGGTCAATGCCCGTCTGCACCTTTTTGTGCGGGTTGAGCCAGATTGGGAGAATACAGCAGAAAATTATGCGGACCAAGGACTTGAATTTAGAAACTAGGAATAGATATGAAACGTAATATATTGAAAACAACACTTATAACAACATTGGGCGCAATGACAATGTCATGTGCAAATGAAAGGGGCGTAATCGTTGATCGTGAAAATGTTGAGGCAGAAAAAGCACTGTTGGTCAATTTAATACAACGGGATCCATCAAAACAGAAACCTCTTGAAATTCTGTCGGACGATGTGTTTGATGCAGACAGAAAGTTATTTTTCTGTGATTCTAAGTATATGGAACCATTTGATTTCGCAAAGCCGGGTGATACGATAGTATATCCAAACTTGTTCCATAAAACATACATTGATATAACAAGATTTCATCGTATTCGTAAAATAAACGATGTTCCAAATCGTAAGATAGTAAAAATAGTGCGTAGTACCGCGGGTAAACAAAAATAATATGTTGCACACGTCTGACTTTGATTTTGACCTGCCAACCGATTTAATCGCGTCGCACCCATTGGAACGTCGCGATGCGTCGCGTATGTTGGTGGTTGATGGAAACGCAATTTCAGACAAGCATATTCGTGATTTTTTGGACTATTTACAGGCGGGCGATGTTGTTGTATTTAACAATTCGCGCGTTATTCCGGCGCGTTTCAATGCAACCGACAAAAACGAAAATGTCCACGAGATTACATTACACACGGCAACCGATGACCAAAAAACTTGGTGGGGTTTGTGCAAAAAGTTTAACAAGTTTTCCATTGGCGATGTTTTAACAATGGATGATGGTACTGAAATTGAAATTGCCGACACCGATGACGAAAGCGGACTGAAAATCACTTTCCGTTGCGACAATGTATTTGATGTGTTGAACGCGGTGGGTAAAATGCCGTTGCCACCATATATGAAGCGCGAAGAAGAATTATCAGACCGCGAACGTTATCAAACAGTCTATGCCGACCCGATTGGTTCGATGGCGGCGCCAACGGCGGGTTTACACTTTACCGATGAATTGATGAATGAAATAGAGGCGCGTGGCGCCAAAATTGTAAAGGTCACATTACACGTTGGGGCGGGTACATGGATGCCGGTCAAAACCGAAGATTTGTCCCAGCATAAAATGCATAGCGAGTGGTGTCAGATTACCCCCGTCCAAGCCGACATAATCAATAACGCAAAACGGGTAATTGCGGTCGGAACAACGTCAATGCGGACGTTGGAGACTGCGGCAACCGATAACCGTAAATTGCCAGTGGACAAGCAATACAAACGAATTGTACCGATTTGTCGTACTACGGACATATTTATTACGCCGGGGTACAAGTTTGGGGCGGTCGATGTGTTGCTGACGAACTTTCATTTGCCAAAATCGACCCTGTTTATGTTGGTGTCTGCGTTCAGTGGGCTGTCAGAAATGAAGACCGCATATGCGCATGCTGTTGCGGAAAAATATCGGTTCTTTTCATACGGTGATTGTTGTTTGCTTTTCAGAAAGGATTCGTAAATGTCGTTAAAGTTTGATTTGATTAAAACCGATGGAAATGCTCGTCGCGGACGGGTACATACCGCGCATGGCGATTTTGATACGCCGGCATTTATGGCGGTTGGAACGGCTGCAACGGTCAAAGCGTTGACAATGGATATGGTGCGCGACACCGGAACCCAGGTAATTTTGGGCAATACATACCATTTGATGATGCGTCCGGGTGGCGATTTGGTGGAAAAAATGGGCGGCCTGCACAAGTTCGGTGGGTGGACGGGTCCAATTTTGACCGATTCCGGCGGGTTTCAGGTGATGTCGCTGTCCAATCTGGTAAAAATGAAAGAAGAGGGTGTAGAATTCACATCGCACATTGACGGTGGGGTTAAACATTTTCTGAGTCCCGAAGATTCTGTACATATCCAGCATCAACTTGATTCCAATATCACAATGGTATTGGACGAATGTTTGCATTTGCCGACGACACGCGAACGTGCCGAAAAAAATGTCGATATGGTTGCGCGCTGGGCAAAGCGTAGTAAAGACGCATTTATTGACCGCGATGGGTATGGAATTTTTGGTATTGTCCAAGGGGCCGATTATCCCGATTTACGCGAAAAATCGGCAAAACAGTTGACGGCGATTGGCTTTGATGGATACGCGATTGGGGGACTTGCCGTTGGTGAAACCCAAGAAACGATGTTCAATATGATTGCGACCGTCACACCACATTTGCCAACCGACAAACCGCGCTATTTGATGGGGGTGGGAACACCGCTGGATATTTTGGGGGCGGTTGAACGTGGTGTTGATATGTTTGACTGTGTAATGCCAACACGTGCGGGACGTACGGCCCAGGCATTTACCCGTCATGGCACAATGAATATGAAAAACGCGCGTTTTCGCGACGACGAAAGCCCGATTGACGATAAATGTGGCTGTCCGGCGTGTAAATTGTCGCGCGCATATATGCACCACCTGATTAAGTGTAATGAAATTTTGGGGGCAATGTTGTTGACCCAGCATAATCTGTGGTTTTACCAAGATTTAATGCGCGATATTCGCACCGCGATTGAAAACGGCAATTTTACAGAGTTCAAGCGCGAATTTATCAAAAATTATACTGGCGAAGAATAAAACGCTTGAACGATTTATATTGATTGTTTTAATATTGCCTTAACAAAAGGGGGCAAAAATGGCGAAAAAGAAAGAAATCGAAGTGATTGATCGTGGTGGTGCAAAAACGGTTGCGAAAAAAACATCATTCATCACTCGTGTTAAAATTATATTTGCGATTTTCTCGGTAATATGGCTTGCGTTTGTGGTGTGGTTTCCACTTCATGTGCGGGATAAATATTCCAATTCAATAAAGCAATCAACTGTTGTCGCGGTGTTCTTTGATTTACAACAAAATATCGCAAAGCAGTATGAACATATGCTGAAAGACATTAAAAAATCTATCAATCTTGAAAAGCCGATAAACCAAGTGATTGACAAGGTGAAAATGGCGGAAAATCAGGTGAACAAGGTCACCGACACAACCGCCAAGGCAAGTGAAACAACCGCCAAGGCGAAAAACACAACATCCGGGGTCAAGGCCCTGTCGGGAATTGCGGGCAAATTCGGTGTGAATACATCCGGCGTGGACAAGGCGGTTGCCGGCGCAGACAAAGCGATTGGCAAGGCAGATTCAGCGATTGCAAAGGTTGATGATACCGCGCAATTGGTGAATAAAAAATTGGCAAGTATTGAAAAAGATTTAACCAAAGCAGCCCAAACCGAAGTTGATAAAGTAATTGATGACGCAATCAAATCACAACTTGATTCTGCAGGCTCAATGTTGCTGACGAAATACGACATCAAACACGTGTATCCGTGGGATCCGTCATCATGGCCAACCGCACGTAAAATCTATGCAGAATTGGTAAAATCGGACTTAGATTTTGTAAAGACGATTATCAAGACTGTGAACAAATATTTCAGTTATGTGATGTGGGCGTACTTGATTGTGTTGTGGGGTGTGGGTTTATATATCTGGTTGATGGTACGCAAGAAAGTAAAGGGTGTCATCGCGCCATTTATCGTATGCCCGCGCTGTGGTCACACCTTTGCGGACAAGCGTACAGTGGTCAGTATGTTAAAGGTTTTCCAGCCGTGGAAATGGATATAATAAAAAATACTTGCAAAGTTAAAAAAGTTATGTCAGAATAACCCGGCAATGCGAGCGTAGCTCAGTTGGCTAGAGCGCAACCTTGCCAAGGTTGAGGTCGAGGGTTCGAGCCCCTTTGCTCGCACCAGAATTTTAGAAAACGTCCGAAAGGGCGTTTTTTTAATTCTGTCGGCAAAGGGGCGAGTTGCGAGGCGAGGCGGTAAAACCGCCGAAGTACTTTGCTCGCACCAAATTTTGTTTGCAAGAACAAGCATGGCGCAGTTCGAGCAGATACAAAATTGCGCGTAGGCATTTATGCCGAGCGAAAATTTTAGAAAAACCACCCGTTTGGGTGGTTTTTTGTTTGTCATAAAACGGTCAAATCATAACGGCGAATTTTTTTAATTTATATATAATATATATATAAAAAACTCTTGCGCGCGTGTGCGAATTTTTAGTACGATTTTCATAAAGGAAAAGGAAAGGGGGACACACAATTCTACTGAAACGTATATTTTCTGCGCTTTTTGCCGCTTTGTGCTGCGTGTTTATATCAAACGCGGCGGTGGCTGTTTGCGATAATCCGGGTTTCAGTGTGACAACATCAGCGTTAAACGCAAATACAACAATATCTTTCTTGTTATCTGCGGCCGGTAATTTTGAAGTGAACTGGGGCGATGGAACAACCGACACAATTACACGTGCATCAACGGGTTCGGCGGACACATATTCGCACACATATACCACTTCTGGAAAACGCACCATCGGATTTTGTGGTGTGGCAACGGCATATCATATTCCAGGAAATGCTGATAAACCACCAGTTACCGATTCAACTATCAGTTTTTCAACCGCATCAAAGGCAAAAATCGTAAGTGTTTCTGGGTCGTTGGGTGCGGTGTTTCCAACACTTAACGGTGGTGTGGCTGATACCGATCAACCACGATTTTACAAGACATTCCAAGAATGTACAAGTTTAACCAGCATACCGGCGGGGTTGTTTACGGGGGTTACCGGATCTGTATCAAATATGTTCCGTGAAACGTTTGACCGTTGTTCTGGGTTAACCACAATCCCCGATGGCTTGTTCAGTGGCGCGTCGGGTGGTGCACCCAATATGTTCCGTTCGACGTTTTATAACTGTTCCAAGATAAAGAATTTCCCGGAAAATCTCTTTGCAGGCATCACCGTTGGTGCCACTAATGAATTTAAGTACACATTTTATGGTACCACAGGATTGACTGGACAGTTTATTCCACCATCTGCATTTGCGGGACTGATTGCAATAACACCACGTCCGACGGCTACGGATATGTGGATGCAAACATTTGATAGCAGTGGTTTGGTTACTGCGTGTCCAGAACGTACAAAACAATATACAACAGGTTATGAACCGGTATGGAATGGCAAGATTTCATGTGAGCCATCAAATGCCTGTACGGGAACGAATTATTATGATCCCGAAAACGCAAATGCCGACGAAGACGGCTGTGTTCCATGTCCAACGGGCTACACTTATGATACCTCAGATACCAAGGAAGCTGTGACGTTTTGTAAGATTCAGTGCGCAGCCGGAACATACCTTGCCAGTGCCGGTGATACAACGTGTACAAATGTTGGCGATGGGTACTATGCGGCGGCATCGGTTATTGCGTATGGCAGTACCAGTGAACGTACCCAATGCCCAGATAATATGCCGACAAATACACAGACAGCAGCCACTGCTGACAGTTGCGTTGTATATTGTCGCGGAACAAACTATCGCGATGCGTCAACGAACACTTGTGTTGCATGCCCAGATGGTTATATGTATAACACAGACGACGGGAAAACCACACAATCCCAGTGCCAAATTCACTGCGCTGGTGGATACTATTTGCCAATTGCGGGTGCAACAACATGTACCGAGGTTGGAGATGGATATTATGCAACAGAATCAACAGTCGGTTATGGTTCAACTGCGGCGCGTACACAATGTTCCGATGAACGAAAAACTGGAACCATGACTGCCACCAGTGCCGACCAGTGCCAAGAGTTGTGCAACGGTGCGACATATTATGATGAAACACATGATATGTGTGTTGATTGTCCGGTGGGGTATGACTATCATAGGTTGTCGGGTAAAACGTCAATCAACCAGTGTCAAATTCACTGTCCGGCGGGAACGTACCTTGCCACCGCGAATGCGCGTGTTTGTACCAATGTTGGTGACGGACACTATGCGGCGGCATCCAGTGTGAATTATGGCTCGGTCGGAACACGTGGCGATTGCCCATCTGGCCAAACAACCGGCACACAAACCGCAACAAGTGTTTTACAATGTAAGACATCATGCCAGGGTGCAACATACTATGACTCTAATGAAGGTGATTGTGTGGCGTGCCCAACGGGATATACCGACAACACAACAAACGGTAAAAATTCGATTAACCAGTGCCAAAAACACTGTGCCGCCGGAACATACATGGAAACATATATTCCGCTTGAATATCTTAAGGGTGATGGAACATCGACATTTATTGATACGGGTTATGAAATTACTGGAACCAGTATTTCTGGAACAATTGTGGTAAGTCCGGCTTCGACCGTCAGTGGCAGCAACAGTGATGTTGGTAATTTCTTTGGAAACATTTATGGACCTGGTGGTTTCAGTTCCAACTATAAAAAAGGCGTGTTTGGTGTGTGGATACAGGGCGGCGCCAAAGGTGACAAGGCAAAGACCGCGGGACCAGATAACGCATTCAATGCAGACAAAACATACACAATTGACTTTTCGGTGGCGGTACAAAACGATGGAAAAACCAAGGCGACTATAAATGTAAATAATGGCACGTCCAGTACCAGCGCAAATTATACCCAGGCGAATTCGCCGTTTAATGATACTGGTAATACCTTTAAGGTATTTACTAATGGTGCGGTGACAATTGAGAATGGTGCGATAGTGCTTAATAATGGTGATAAATTGTATAGCGGTCGTATATATTCATTACAGTTATACGAAGACGGTGATTTGATATTTGATTTGGTTCCTGTGCGTCGTAATTCCGACAGTGCGCTGGGGTTATACAATCGTGTGAACAATACGTTTTATGGAAATTCTGGTATGGGTGCTTTCACCGCGCCAAATACAGCGGCTGGGGATTCATATGCACTATGCAGTGCGGTTGGTGATGGATATTATGCAGCGGCTTCGGACAATAATTATGGGGCCAGTGGCACACGTAATCGTTGCCCGAATAATGCAGTGACAAATAAAAATAATGCATCCAGCATTTATGAATGTGATGGTGTTGAATTATGTACTGGTGCAACATATCCAAATATGAATACTGGTGTGTGTACGGCGTGCCCAACGGGATATAATTACAATACCCAAAATGGCAAGGAAAGCATTTTGCAGTGCCAGACGTATTGCGATGCCGGAACCTATCTCGCAACGGTGGGCGATGCAGCGTGTACGAATGTCGGAAATGGATATTATGCAGATGTTTCTGTTGTAAATTACGGTGATGCTGGGGAACGTACGCGTTGCGAAAATGGCGGTGCAACTGGAACCGATACAGCGACCAGTTCCGAAGCTTGTTTGGCACCCGTTGGTGATTGCGAGGGGGCGACATATATGGACTCTGGTTCTTGTGTTGCATGTCCAACGGGATATACATATAACACAACTGCGGGCAAGGTGGCGGCGATTGACTGTCAGATTCTTTGTCCCGAAGGGTCATATTTGGCGACGGTAAATGATACAACATGTACGAACGTTGGGGCGGGTTATTGGGGAACCGGTGGTGCGGTGAATTATGGTTCAACCAGTACGCGCAACCGTTGTGGAACGGGACTTACCACCATTGGATATGGACATGGTGCGGACGATGCCACCGATTGTGGACACCAGTTGTTGCTGGGCGGATACACGTTCTATACACGCAGCGCACGTGATACGACACCGTCGCTTGGCTTCAAGACGACTGATAACCTGTTGTTCTATTTAAGTGTCAGTGATTCTGACCATACCTTATCGCCACTGCATTTGGGTAGTGGTGTTCAGCAATACACGGTCTATGACGACAGTTTGTTATATAATGAACGTCCACAGCCGTAAAAAATCATTTAATTCTTTACTTTACGGTAATTTTTGGTAAATAAGATAAAACAGCAAAAACACAAGGAACTAAAAATGGCAGAAAACACGACAATATCAACAAATGAATTAGAAGCCCGCTTGCAAAAGGCGGAAAATATTCGCGCACGCGATGGTGTCGTTTGGAAAGATAAATTTGACCGCAGTCATCGTATTGCCGAAGCGCGCGAATTGCCGGATGGTTCATCTGTTAAATTGTGTGGTCGTGTTACGGCGTTGCGCTGGCTGGGCAAACTGATGTTTGGTCGCATTTATGATATTGAAGGTGAAATCCAGTTTTCAATGTCGCGTGAAGAAATTGGTGAAGAAGACTATAAGTTTATGAAGGCCAATGTTGATATGGGTGACTTTATCGGCATTACTGGTGAATTATATCACACAACGGCGGGTGAATTGACGGTAAAGGTTTCGCACTATGATATTTTGGCAAAAGCCCTGCGTCCATTGCCGGAAAAGTTCCACGGGTTGACCGATACCGAGGCACGCTATCGCCAGCGTTATTTGGACGTTATTTCCAACCCAGAATCACGCAATGTTTTGCTTGGTCGTTTCCGTATGACACAAGAATGGCGCAAGTTTATGGTTGATAATGGCTTTTTAGAAATTGAAACGCCGGTATTACAAAATGTTGCATCTGGTGCGGCGGCAAAGCCATTTACAACACACCACAATGCGCTGGACGCAGATTTTCAGTTGCGTATTTCTCCAGAATTGTTCTTGAAAATGGCAATTGGTGCGGGGTTTGATAGGGTGTTTGAGGTCGCAAAAGATTTCCGTAACGAAGGTATGGACGCAATGCATCTGCAGGAATTCACAATGGTTGAATGGTATGCGGCATACTGGGATTACAAACGTAATATTGAATTTACATGGAATCTGATTCAGCATTTAATCAAAACAATGCGCGGCACATTAAAGATTTCGTACCAGGGTACCGAATTGGACTTCAGTAAATATGAAATGATGGACTATACCGCGAAAATGAACGAATTGTTCGGCTGTAACATTTTGGACTTTGATGATGTTGACGCGTTAAAGCAAAAATTGGTCGATATGAAAATGTTCCCAGCCGAAGATTTAACCGAATTGAAGTCAATTCCAACATTGGTTGACTGGGTATATAAACGCAAGATTCGCGACAGCATTATTAAACCAACGTTCTTGTACAACTATCCGACATATATGGTGCCATTGGCGCGCCACAGTGATGCCGATGACAGATGTTTGGATATGTTCCAATTGTTGGTTTGTGGCGCGGAATTGTGTAAGGGTTATTCCGAATTGGTGAACCCAATTCAACAGTTGTCTGCGTTTGAGGCACAAGCAAAGAACATCGCCAATGGTGATGAAGAAGCGTTTAATCCAGATAACGATTTTGTTCGTGCAATGGAACATGGTTTTCCGCCGATTTCTGGTGTGGGGCTGGGGGTTGACAGATTGGCAAACATCATCTTTGATCAACCA
>Ga0265301_10007504_pt1 | contig 10218 bp, 10 predicted proteins | sample AusTroGonzalo_MG_2_FD_193488 | JGI IMG/M metagenome (GOLD analysis project Ga0265301, IMG submission 193488) | Bovine rumen microbial communities from tropical cattle in Woodstock, Queensland, Australia - Gonzalo_04 | ecosystem: Host-associated > Mammals > Digestive system > Stomach > Rumen ...
GTGCGCGCCCTCAACTATCTCAAGCGGCTCCTGGAGAACCCCGGCCTGCTCAAACAGCGGCAAGAAGAATTGCCGGAAGACCAGGAGGTCGTGGATCCGTTCAGCCGCAAGGCCAGACGCGCCGCCAGGGCAGCAAAAAAGCTTGAGTCAGAATCCTGACCCAAGCTTTTTTTCAATAGAAAAACTTCTGCTAGTAGTTCTCTGCGCAGATTTCGAAGAATGCCTGCGGGTGGTTGCATGCGGGGCATACCTCGGGAGCCTTGGTGCCCACTACGATATGTCCGCAGTTGCGGCATTCCCATACCTTGACTTCGCTCTTGGCAAATACCTCAGCGGTCTCGACGTTCTTGAGCAGGGCGCGGTAGCGCTCCTCGTGGTGTTTCTCAATCGCGCCTATCAGGCGGAATTTAGAAGCGAGCTCGGGGAAGCCTTCTTCGTCTGCAGTCTTTGCGAATTCTGCATACATGTCGGTCCATTCGTAGTTCTCGCCTTCGGCTGCGGCCTTGAGGTTGGCAGCGGTGTCGCCGATACCGTTCAACTCCTTGAACCAGATCTTAGCGTGTTCTTTCTCATTCTCTGCGGTCTTGAGGAACAAAGCAGAGATTTGTTCGAAACCTTGTTTCTTGGCTACAGATGCGAAGTAGGTGTATTTGTTACGCGCCTGAGACTCGCCTGCAAAAGCCTCCATAAGGTTTTTTTCGGTTTGTGTGCCTTTGTACTTGTTGTCCATAATTGTCAGATTTGTCAGTTGATTATTGATTTGTAACAAAGGTATGAAATTTGTACATTTGTTAAAATAATCAACACAAGTCAACACCATGAAAAAGCTTATTTATTCCATTTCGATACTGCTCGCCGCAGCAGCACTTTTCTCCTCTTGCAAGAGCGTAGAGGAGTCCGACGAGTATCGCCAGCTTCTCAGCCGTGTAGATTCCCTGAACCGCGCCAACAAGCAGCTCAAGGCCAATTACAACGAGACGCTGGATATGCTCAACGAGATCGAGAGTGGTTTCAACGAGATTTCTGCCGCAGAGAACAGTCTCATCGCCCTCAACCTCGAGAATCAGAGCGACACTGTTTCGCGCAAGGATATGATGATGAACCAGGTCGACAAAATCAAGGACAAGATTGCGGAGCAGCAGAACAAGATCGACAACTTGCAGGCGCAGCTTTCCAAGAGCAATGCCAAGAACAAGACGCTCACCGCTACCATCGCCCGCATGCAGCAAGAGCTTGACGAGAAGACCGCCATCATCAACGACCTGCAGCGCACCGTTTCCGACCAGCGCGCCCGCATCAACGAGTTGGACAATGCGGTTGCCAAGCTCGAGAAGAATGTGGCCGGCCTCCAAGAGCAGAGCGCCAATCAGCAGCTGCGCATCAAGAGTCAGGATGCCGACATGAATGCGGTTCATTACATCTGCGGCACCGAGGCCGAGCTCATCGAGTGGAGCCTGTTCGAGAAAAAGGGTCTGTTTGACGGCGGCAAGCTTCTGGACCTTTCCAATACCGATGCCGATTTCAAGACTTTTGACCGTCGCCGCGTCAAAGTGGTTCCCACCAACGGCAAGCGCATCAAACTCCTCACCAACCACCCCGACGGTAGTTACACCATCGAGCCCCAGGACGACGGCACCGAGAGCATCGTCATCACCGACATCGACAACTTCTGGAGCATCTCCCGCTTCCTCGTCGTCCGCGTGAAACGTTAGGCACTCCCCTCGCCCATATCAAACAAAAATGCCAGCCCCCCGGGTTGGCATTTTTGTTTCCCCGGGGCAAGCACTGCCGCACGGGACCGTTTACATGCACGCCAGACGCGCACAGATTGATTTAATCCCTTCAGTAATTCGCCGCTGCATATCCGGCCTGGGATGACGTTGCCCGTTCGCATAATGGCTCAACTGCTGCTCTGCCACGCCGATCTCCTCCGCCAGGGACTTGCGTACTATATACTTGTCCGCATATTTGAGCTGCGCCCTCGTGGTCAGCCGATACTCCGGCTCCCACTTATCGCCGAACTCCCCAGGCACGGTCTCTCCGTCCTCACGCAGCCCTTCTATATGAAACGCCAGTGCTTCCAGAATCTTCGCCTTTACCTCCTCCAAGGTTTTGCCAGTCGCCACACACGCCATTTCCTCGTTAGCCGCAGCTGCGCTGAAATTGTTCGGCACCCAGTCGATGTTTATGATTACCTTATTCATACTGTGTATAAAACTCGTGAGAAAGAATCCTTGAATTACTGCTTCATCTTTCACAAAGATATACATTTCTATATCATTATCTAAAATAGGGCTCAGTAAATTCAGAAAAAATAATGCGTTTGGCAGATGCCTCCGCATGAATGCCCTGCTCGCTGTCACTCAGCCTTCCTGCACTCCGCTTCAAAAACACCTATGCTCGGGAACCTTGCGCTTCGCGCTTCAAGCATACCTCGCATGGCCGGTGTTTTTGTACGCTCCGTGCTGCGGATTCACTCGTCGCAACAGGCCAAACGAGTTTGGCCGTTGCTCCTCGTTCATCCGCACCGTCGGCTTCGCTAGCGCCGCTCGCATTGCAATTCATGCGCTCGGCTTGTCTGCCTGCGTAACGCCAAAACCTACTATAGAATTACATCCCAGAACGACTGCGGGAGATATACGTTCTGAAGATCAATCGCCGGCTTGAAGAACGGGGCTACTTGCTCTGGAGTATAACCAGCAATACCGCACCCGACCGCCGTGACCAGAAACCTCAACTCAGGATGTTGTCTTGCGAATATAATGAAACGTTCCACCGCCTTGGCGAGGTCATCAATGCCCTCCATCGTTGGCAAAGCATACGACTGCCCTTGCAGCCCCTCGCCCACTCCCCAGACCGCACCAAACCTTTCCATAGCCACTCGAGCCGCCCCGCCCTTATGCATGCCATGAATATTGCTGCCAAACACGAATACCTCCCCCGGATCAAGTACGCTGATTAACGATGGGGTTATTTTGTTTGATATTATAGTACGATTACATCCAACCATGTTGTGCATATAATCTGACATAAGTTTGCTAATTCCAAGGAAAATGATGAGTTATAAGATACCGATAAACTCTCCAATTATTCGAAAAGCATCTGATGATTCCTCATCTAATAATATTGGTTTATAGTCAGTATTCAGCGGCTTCAATATTATCGAAGAGTGGCGCCAGGTACCATCTTCATTATAATGCTTCACGCTAGAATACTGCTTGATAGCATAACTACCGCCATATTCGGGATCATATTGAGTATGATTTTGAATCAAGACAATCTTACCTTCCCTACTGCCCGCCGGATTCGCACGGAACACACAATAGTCACCATCATGTATAGTGGGTTCCATCGAATCTCCGGATGCTTTAACCACAAACAAATTCCGGTTAAGTTTACCGAAATTATCTACTCTCATCCAACCCAATGCTTCGACATCTTCCCCATCCCCAAAGTAGCCACAGGCCGCTTTAAGAGAATAATATGGCAGGAAATCTACGTATTTTACATTATCTGCAACTACTGACTCTATACGAGGTGTTTCCTTTTGAATATCCACAACGGTCAAAAGACTCTTCAAATATGCAGACATCTCTTTATCGCAACAATACACATAACACCCCTTCATTCCTCGTGTCATCAGTGTCCGATATGTATTCTTGATAATCTCGTCGGCCACCTGTCTTGATTTAATATCTCCAGCAATGACGCCCGACTTCAATCCTCGAACTGCGGCATCAGAAGATGGATGAACAGATACATCAGTTATTACCTCACCGTTACGATATAGTATATCAGGACCAAGGATAACTCCAACGTAATCCATCTCTAGTCCCTGACATGTATGAATGCAACCTATCTGGTTAACGGAGTGCTCTCCCAAAATCCACATGGTTCCATCTGATGCCAGGTTCCATTTTTTTGCAAATCTGAATTCAGGAATGACAATATCAGGGACTTCCATACTCTGCTTATTCCATTTCCAACAATAACCCGCCACTACCCTGGATTTGTTATTAGTCGAGTTTTTCTCGATGATTGCCGCAAAAAGTGCATTTGGATCATCAAATATTTGGAAGTCATAATCAACAGCCGAAAGATTAACATTTGCCGTTTCAGCTATTTGCAAAGCATTATCAATCCAAGCTAGATATCCATCTGAACCATTGCATCGGAACTGAGATTCAAGTTTCATAACAGAGACTTTTGCGCCACATTCCTCTGCAATTTTGTATATAACCTTAGTCGAACCTATATCGCGAACATGAACCCGTTGATGGTCGTCTATGAAAAAGACAATAAACTTGGCAGCATTTATTATTTCACGTATCTGGTTATCTCCTTTATTGGCATATAAACCGCTCTTCTCCACCAATCTATGAGCCTCATCAGCCACGAGCGCGCCTAAAGTATTTGGAGGTGTGTCTATATAATTACCGCTCCCGACAAAAAGATTCTTTATAAAAGACGGGCGAAAAGACCCGGTTAGTTTAGCACAATAAACATCTCTAGGTGCAGCATTTTTTGATACATACTGGCATGCTATACCCTCTTTCGTCAATTCCGACACAAGCTGAATAGCTAAAACACTTTTGCCAGTACCTGGGCCACCTTGTACTATCAACACCCTTTTGGGTCCAAACTGTGCCTTCCTCGCCAAATCAAGAGCATTTTCATAAACCACCTTTTGCTCATCAATCATAACAAACTCTTGATTTCCACGAATCATAGACACCAATGAGTCGGCAAGTTGTTTAGATGGTCTTATTTCACCGTTCTCAATAAGCCACATCAAATCATCTTTAGCGCCCCTTTTTATATGCTTACTTATAAAATCTCGCAGCCTTCCAGCATCATTCTTCAAGAAAAGTGGAGCTTTTGAATAATACTTTTGAAAGCGTTCATCAGTAATAACGGTGTCGGGTTGATAATTATGAAGATATGCACATGGATTGAGATGAATATTCCTCTCCTGGATTGTGCTGTTGTAATTCTCTAACATATAGGCATACGACCATGCCTGATATGATGGGTGACTTGTTTCAGCCTCACCATGTTCAAAACGTGTGACCACCAAATCTGGTTTATCCGCAAAGCGGGATTTCTCCCATTGCTTAAGCTCTATGATAACAATATTCCCCCGCCCATATTCGTCATCACCGCCAACGATGAAATCAATTCGTTTTGATGTCAGAGGAATCTGATACTCTATGGCAATACCTATATTATCTGGCAATAATGTCGTATCAAGAACACGATACATATATTGCATGGAGTTCTTCCATGACCTCTTTTCATTAGGAGATGTGTGGCGGCCCAGATGCGCAAAAAATGCGTCATCAATATTGTCGGCAATAGTGTCTTCAAACACATCCTCTAGGAATTGCCGTTTTGTAGCATGATATACTATCATAACTCGTTATACTTCTTTGCCGAACCTTTTGCTTTCTCTACGGGATACTTTGCTGCGTTCTTTGCGAGTTTATCCAGCATTATCTGCTTAATATCAAGCTGATACCTATCCGCCATCTGGAAAGCGTAGTTCAAGACATCGGCAAGTTCTTCCTTAATCTTAGACAGCTGGGCCTCTTCTGCCGTTTTCCACAAAAAAGCTTCTAGAAGCTCCGAGGCCTCTATAGAAAGCGCCACCGCCAAATCTTTTCCATTATGGAATTGATCCCAGTCCCGCTCTGCATTGAACCTTCTCAATTCATTGAGAATTTCTTGAATATCACTCATGGTTTCCTTCATTTCCATTCAAAGATAACGTTTTTTATCAACCACATCAACGTTTTAACAACTAAAAGAAAAGAGGCAATCTTTCATGGCGCCGGAGCTTGAATTAAAGGTCAAAAGTATTTATCTTAGAAGAGACTATTGATTAATAAAGTGATGAATATGTGCGAAGATTTCCCAGACGCTTTACTGCCCTATTGCGATATTGAAATGAATGAGTCCCGGATAGTTTTATATTCCGGGGCATTCTCTTTAAAGAGTAATAATTGGACGATTGACCTTGAGGGCATTATCAGTTACTCGCTTTGCGGGAAAATCAGACTTATGTTTGAGGGGCATGGGGTCGGGTCAAAGCATCCTGCATTGAGCCTCGAGAGCAATTGCCAAATCTGCACGCGCAACGGAGTAACCGGGGATTGCTTTATTAACTCGTACAATACAAACAACTCCTCAACAGTAATTGTTCGAGGGGTTATCGAGACACTTTTTTCTGATCAAATCGAGTGCGGCATGTGGCACTGGTCATACTTGAATATGAAAAGGTTCTTGGGGTCAACCGTTATGAGAGTCACGGATGGCAAACGTAGCTTCTCTACTGATCGTTTGTCCTTCTGCTGCAAAGACGGAACACAAATCATTCTTGAGAATTCAGATAATCAGAATGGCGCAAACAACATAACGCCCTACCGCATTTCTCACCATTGCAAATTGATACCGGCAGGTGGGAACTCTATCGGTTTTGAAACTGCATATAGATACATATCTGCATTTACCAACTTTATCAGTTTTGTTGTCGGCAGATATCACAGCGCCATACTCATCGCAGGAGAGAATGCTGAAGGAACGCTTCTTCCATATTACTATTCTGGATACGATTTCAGCCAGACAAGTGTGACCAGTTGGCTTCCATTCCCAGACGATTGTGATATCGAATCCCTTTGGCCTCGCTTTGAGGAAATATGGAATGGAACAGATGCGGACAAGGCGGACATCCTTTCCACTGCCGTTCATTGGTATTTGGAAGCAAATATGGGGAGCGGGAAAGTCGAGGGAGCGATAGTAATGGCCAGGACCGGGTTGCAGTTGATGTGGAATGTCATCCTCACGGAGGAAGAACTCAAGGGTAAAGAACATCTGCAGAATTTACTCAAACGGATGAAATATAATCCTCCGTTTGACCCGGCCTGTATCAACGAAACACGGGACAGGCTGATTCATTATTACGACGTTAATCGTCGGAAGCAATATCAGCAATTAACCTTTGAAGAAAAGTACCAGAGTTTGGATAATAGCCTAAACATTCTTGAACTGGCAATTCTATATTGGTTAGGGTACAACGGACACTATGCAGACCGTACCTGTTCTGTTTTGTGGCAGGGTGCATCAACAAAAAGAGTTCCCTGGGCTGAACAAAACTAATCGTCTGATCCCAGGCGCGTCCATGCCAAAGCGCCGGGATGCGCTCGGTTCCACTACTGTCCGAGCAAACTGGATATAATACTGGTGGCGCCAGCCCGGCTATAGCTATTCTTTAGTTTCCTTTACAAAGCAAGCTACCATCCCGTATATGATGGTCGGACGGATCCAGATCTCCGTGAGGAGATAGGCGGTGTATTCATTGCCAGACTCCAGGACTATATCCAGATTGTAGAGAGCCGCAATTGCCATATCTACGACAAAAAGCATCCACAGGTTACGCTTGGAATAGGTTTTCCAATCCTTGCGGGCGTAGAAATAAGTGAGCATCATCAGCAGTGCAACAGAGAAGACAAGGCACGCAAGGTGGATGGGGAAATAGGCCAGTTGCGGCGCAAACAGAATGTCCCTGAGCAATACCGTGATTCCCACGCACACAGTACACCAATAGTTGAACTTAACGGGAGTGAGACGGTTGAAAAAGAACAGCCAGATCATCACCAGACAGGCAATGTAAAACAGGTTGAGCACCAGTTCCGGCCAGGACTCATGCAGGCCGAAAAGCAATACGCCATAAAGAACGATGCCTACAGAAAAGACTGCAGATACGGCAGTAATCACGACATCTAAAATCTCAGATTTCTTTTTGAATCTTACTTCCATATTATTTTCCATAATTTTCTGCGGCTTGGCGCACCATATCGGATACCTCTTTTACATATTCTTCTGGGGAGAGGACCTTGACAAACTGGCCGTAAGAGAGAAGCTTGCGCGTGAAATCCAAAGTGGGATGGATGTGATAGACGAAATCTGAATATGCGCTGTCCGACATCTGATATGACGACTGGCCCAGGACGTGCTCCGGGGATACCGGGCCCGAATTGCCAGCGGTAACCGTGTTCACCTCTACCTGCGATGAGTGCAGTGGGAGAGAGCGGAAATAGTTGACATACTGCGAAGTAAAGACACGCACGGTGACATCCATAAGCGGAACGGTATCATCTATCAGGACGCCGTAATAATCGCGGAAATAATCCTCAGGTGCGGCATCCCGACCCCCGTTGAGAATACACTTGGCCACCTTGCGGGCATCGAACTCCTCTTCTGTGAGCGAACACTCCCCTATCCTGTCCAGACCATAAACCCGGGCCGTGGAATCGGACGGCTTCCAGGCCAACATATACCAACGCTGCTCCCGCAACTTCAGACAAAACGGATACACCACAGAAGAGACCGGATGCGAATCGGGCTTGAAACTCTTGTGGACCAGACTCAAGGCACTACTCTGGCGGAGTGCTTGGAGAATGGTGCTCAACACCGCGCCGCCGGCAGACGGGATATCCTCCAGCAGGATGCGGCCCGAGAGGTCGCCCCCGCGGGACACCGCCTCGTTGATACTCAACGAATTGAGCAACAACCGCTTGACCTGCGAGCGCTGCAGCGAATCCTCCTCGGCGATGCGGTAGCGGAAATGCCCGTCGATGCGCACCGGCTCAAGGGTTATCTCGAACAAATTCTCTATCTCACACTTGTAATTGTAAAACGTCTTGCGCGAAATCTCGGGCTCGTGATTGTCGTTGTAAATGCAACCGCGCCACAGGCGGTTGATCTCTTCGCGCGAGATGCCGTACGAACCCGCCTCGTAAATGATGTTGAGCAGCCAGATATACTTGGCGAGCAAATAAGAAGTGCTGGTCTTCATAATTGGAAATTTCTGATACAAATCTACGAAAACTTTCTATGTGTCCCAAAATTTTGCACACATAGAGAGCCATCTTTGTACCAGAAATTAAAACCTGAACACCATGAAACTCATCATCGCACTCGCAATCATCGCCGCATCAATAGTATTCGCTTCGCAAGACTGAAGCGACGGGGCGGATGACTAACCCAACTTGCCGTTGGAAATGTCGGTAAGCTCTTCTGTGATAACCTGCTGACGCTGCTTGTTGTAGGTCAGCTGCAGTTGTGAGAGAAGATCCTGGGCATTGTCGCTGGCAGTCTGCATGGCAATCATGCGGCAGGCATTCTCACTGGCATTGCTGCTCAGAAGAGTCGCATACATATCGGTACGCATCACCAGCGGAATCAACTTCTCCAGCAACTCGGAGGCGGAGGGCTCTATGATGTAATCGTCGTCGAAGCCGGAAGCCGATTCGGAGACCTCCTTGGCGGGACGCAGCGGCAACCAGTCGCGACCTGCAATAGACTGCCGCGCGGCACTATAATAATGCATATAGAGCAATTCTACGCGCGAGATGCGGCCTTCCAGGAAACCGTCTATGAAGAACTGGGCCATTGCGGCCATATCATCGTAAGCGAGATTGTCGCCCGCGGCCACAAAATCGCTGCGGACATCGCGACCCGCCTTGCGGGCCATCTTGGCCACCTTCTCGCCCACGGGATAAACCACAACCGACTCGTCCCTCTTGGCCAGGTCTTTGATGCGCGACTCAAGCCCCTTGAACAAATTGGAGTTGTAACTTCCGCAGAGGGCGGTGTTGGAAGAGAACACGATAATGGCCACCTGGCCGCCCCGCGACTCGAGCAGCGGCAGAGACGCGATTTGCGGCTGCAGCCGGTCCAGAATGCCGTAGAGCGCACTCTTATAGGCATCCAGCCCCGCCACCATCTTCTGCGCCTTGCGCAACTTGGCCGACGCGACCATCTTCATCGCCTGGGTAATCTTGAGAGTACTCTTGACAGACGATATACGGGCCTTTATCTCTTTGAGGGATGCCATCTAAATCCTGATCTATGAGTTTTTGATTGAATCGCAAACGGCAGCGGCGGCGGCACGTATCGCCTCCTCTACCTCGGGGGTGAGACCCTTGGTGCGGAGCGTATCCAGGGTATCGCCGCTGGAAAGATGCGCCAGCAGCAACTTCTCAAACTCGTGCACCTTGTCGATGGGGATATCCTTCATCAGGGCCTTGGTGCCGCAATAGAGCACGGCCACCTGCTTCTCTACCGGCATCACCGCGTGCAGCGGCTGGATGAGCAGTTTGGTGTTCTTGCGCCCCTTATCCAGGGTCATCATAGAGATGGCGTCCATGTCGCTGCTGT
>Ga0265301_10007505_pt1 | contig 10215 bp, 9 predicted proteins | sample AusTroGonzalo_MG_2_FD_193488 | JGI IMG/M metagenome (GOLD analysis project Ga0265301, IMG submission 193488) | Bovine rumen microbial communities from tropical cattle in Woodstock, Queensland, Australia - Gonzalo_04 | ecosystem: Host-associated > Mammals > Digestive system > Stomach > Rumen ...
AGTTCTCTTCAAAGCCCAAGGAGGAGATCATGAAACTGGCCAGGGAGCGCGTACGTGAGACGGTGCCCAGGATAATAGCCCTGAGCGAGACCATCAACAATCCCGTCTGCAACAGCTACATCTCCATGTTCCTCAATGCCGCGTCCATGTCCGGAGACTTCGAATCATTCAAGAAGCTGATCCTGGACATCACGGTCAGTGCCGACAAGGCACTCTACATCCACACGCTGATGGTGCGCGAGATGAGCCGCGCCATCTTCGACTACATGATCGGACGCACTCCGGGATTCTTCGACGGAGTGGCTGGTTTCGACAGCACCTACATCAGCACCCACAGGGACGAGATGCGCGCGCTTCTGGATGACTGCTGCATGTTCCATGACGCAGGCAAATTCTTCGTGATAGACATCGTGGAAAACTCCATGAGGCGGCTGACAGCCGAAGAGTTCGACCTGGTGAAGAAGCACCCGTACAACTTCAACGCCATCTACAACAACAGTGAAGAGAATGACCAGAAGGTCATCTGCATCCGCGACATCGCCATGACTCACCATCTGTGGCACGACGGCAAGCACGGCTACCCCGCCGTAAAGCACACGAACAACCGCCCGTTTGCGGACATAATCTCCATAGCGGATTCGATCGATGCTGCCACGGACTTCCTTGGAAGGCCCTACAACAGCGGGAAGAACATAGACCAGCTGACATCCGAGTTCCAGGCCGGAGCGGGTACCCACTACGCCGCAGAAGTCGTGGCGGCGCTGTCTGCACCGCAGGTGCGCGACCGCCTGCAGTACCTGATCACGGAGGGCCGCAGGGAAATCTACTATCAGATATATGCTTTCAACGAGTTGCGTGAAAAAGTGTGATAACATAGGCAAAGAGGCAAGACAATGAGCGGTTTCTGCGAAAAGAAATTCAGATCCATGCTTATATCCGGAACATTCACGAAGGCAGTCATGTATCTCATGCTGCTCAGCGACAGCATCATAGCCGGATACTTCATCGGTGAAGCAGGCGTTGCCGGAATCAACGCCATAACCCCCGTCACGGCCATAGTCACCTTCTTCGGAGACCTCGTATCCACCGGAGTGGGAATAGTATTCACGCGCGAAATCGGAGCCATGAGAAAGAAGCGGGCTGACGAGATCTACGGCCAGGGCCTGATAGTCAGCATAGGACTGGGACTGATTTCAGCTCTTCTGATCCTTGTATTGCGCAATGCCTATTTCAACCTGAGCGGCATCACCGGAGAAATCCTTGAAAAGGCACTTCAGTACTACAGCCTTGTGCCGATCAATGCATTCCTGACGATCGTCATCTTCTACCTGGAGCAGATGGTCTACAGTGACGGCGACGAGCTGTGCAACAACATCTGCTACGGCTTCCAGATAGGCGGGAACATCATCTGTTCGATAATCCTGACAAGATTCCTGGGAATGAAGGGCATCATACTGGGCTCCGTCATAGGCAACAGCCTGGGCATCATCACCTGCCTCTGGCACTATTTCCGCAAGGAAAACACCCTTCACTTCGTGTGGCACCTCTCCTTCAGGGATTTCCTTCTGACATCGCGCTACAGCATAGTGGACTCCTCCGTGTACATCTGCTGGGGCCTCATGGACTATGTCATGATCGGCTTCGTCTCCAGCCGTTTCGGCCAGAGCGGACAGATAACGCTTGCCGTTGTGGTAAGCCTGATTGAGTTCGGAGTGGTGATGGACGGTGTGGGAATGGCCATGCAGCCGTTGATCGGCACCTACTACGGAGAGAAAAACCACAGACTGATCAGACGTGTGATGAAATCCGGAATCCTGGCTGCGATAATCGAAGGCCTGGTTGCCACTGCGCTCATCTGGATATTCGCAAGACAGTTCTGCGCCCTGTTCGGCATAACGGGAGGACAGGCCCTGGCACCGTCGGTTACGGCTCTCAGGATAGTTTCCCTCGGGTTCGTGTTCTGCAGCCTTGTCTCGCTTACGACTTCGTACTACATGCTGATGGACCGCATAGGCATGGCTACATGCATCGCATGTTTCCAGAACGGCCTTCTGTACATCCTGCTCCCGATACTCGGGGCTACCCTCTTCGGCTTCAACGGAATGTGGGCCGGATTCGTCGCGGCTCCCATGCTTGCACTGTCTGCGGCCATGCTCTTTGTCCGTCTGAAGTTCGGAAAGGACAACTTCCCGTTCCTGCTCAAGGACATGGAAACGGAAATCGAAGTCATGGACGACATCCTGACACCTCAGAACGCCGCAGCCTTGTCCGAGCGTGTCGGAAACATCCTGAAGCATCATGAATATCCGGATGTCACCGCAACCCGGGCATCGCTTTTCGTTGAAGAGATAGGCCTGACCATCCTGGAGATGAACAGGAAGTCCAAGAAGCCTGTCCTTATGGAACTTTCACTGTTCTTCAAGCCCGATTCGGTTCTTCTGATACTGCGTGATTCCGGACTTCTCTTCGACATCACCGACCCCGATCTCAAGATAAAGGGTCTGAGCGGATTCGTTCTCAACGGGCTCATGAAGGCCCATGAGGAAGAGAAGGCATACCTGGTGACCACCGGCTACAACCGGAACATGATCCGCTTTTCCAGAGGAGAATCAAGATGAACGTATATGACTTTGACGGCACCATCTTTCCCGGCGACTGCACCATAGGCTTCTGCTTCTGGTGCATGAGGCGCAGGCCCAAGATGTGGTTCACCTTCTTCCCCAAGGCCATCAGGAGCTTCATCCTGTGCGAGAAGGGAAAGATCACGAATTCACAGATGCAGCGCAAGCTCTTCAGCTTCCTGACGCAGATCGATGACTTCGACGTCCAGATCGAGCGCTACTGGGACAAGAACCAGAAGAAGATCTCCGCATGGTACCTGGCACAGAAGCGGCCTGATGACCTGATCCTCAGCGCATCGCCCGACTGCATCATAGGACCAATAGCAAGGCGCCTTGGCGTGAACTTCATGGCCTCGGAATTCGACCGCGAATTCGGTGTGTTCACGAACAACCTGATGTATGCCAAGGAAAAGGCAAAGTACATCATCGACCACGGTTTCCCGATGATAGACAACTTCTACTCCGATTCACTTGCAGACACTCCCCTTGCCCTGTGTGCAGAAAAGGCCCATCTGGTGACCAACAAGGCCAGCACCGTCACAGACTGGCCGGACATGGACAAGGAGACCATGGCAAAGGTAAAGAAGAAGATCGACACAGGATGGAACATCCACCTGAAAGAAGACTAGAAAAACATCAGGGAATTGAACAGTTGAGAAGGAAAGTATGGAAAACAACGTTAAGATAAAAGGTAAGGAAAAATTCTTCTATGGCGTAGGAGATCTGTCAGCCAATATCCTGCTCGCCGCGGCATCTTTCTATCTGTTGTTCTTCATGGTCAGCGTCGGCGGACTCAAACCGGCTCTTGCATCGCTCGTCTTTCTGGTCTCGAAGTTCTGGGACGCGATAACGGACGTGTGGATGGGACGGATAAGCGACAATACCAAATCCAGATTCGGGAAAAGACGTGTCTACATGATATTCGGAGCCGTTCCGTTCGGAATGATGTTCATCCTATTGTGGCTCTGCCCATTCTCCGTGGAAACGTCCCAGTTCTTCAAAGTCATTTATTATCTGATGGCATATTGCCTTTACAACACTACATTTACGATAGTGTACGTTCCGTACAACTCCCTGACGGCAAATATCACGGACAACTATGACCAGAGAAGCAGCCTGACTACCGTAAGGATAATTCTTGCCAACGTGGGTCTGATCCTGGGCGCCGCTTTGTTCGGCCTGTTTGCCGGAGAAAACACCATATTCTCGGAAATGTTCATCGAAGCCGGGTACGGCCGTTTTGAAGCGGTCAAGAACTCGTACCTGATATCAAGCGCGATATTCGGTCTTATCGCCGCCGTGACCATGCTGATTTCGGGACTTACGGTCAAGGAAAGATATACGGGTAGCGAAGAGAAAAACCCGTACGGGCTGTTCAGGACGCTGTCACAGTTCATCAAAATGAAGGAGTTCAGATACACGACGGCGTATTACCTGACCAGCATGCTGGGTTTCGATGTTCTTCTGACCTTGTTCATGTTCTACATCCAGGACAGTCTGGGATATGCTCCAGACGGCATTCTTGCAATGATCTTCGTGGCAATTCCCCTGATTGTGGCAATGGTTTCATCGGTTGTGTGGGACAAGTTGTCGGCGAGAAAAGAAAAACACAGAGTGTACATGCTTTCGGTGATTCTCACTTCCGTCGGACTTGTAATCGCCCTGATGGTCCCTTCGTTCAAAGGTGAAATGTATCAGTCCGCCACCGCTTCGATGGGAGAGCTGTTTTCTTCAGGAACTTCAATAGTCCTGCTGATTGCCGTATTCGTAGTCGGATGCGGAATGAGCGGAATCCAGATCCTTCCGTACGCTTCCATTCCGGATATTGTCGAGCTTGACGAATATACATACGGAGTGCGCAGGGAAGGAGCGTATTTCGGCGTACAGAGCTTCGTCTACAAGCTTTCGAACGGCGTCGCGCTGGCGCTCGTATCCCTTCTCCTGCAGGTGTTCGGGTACAAGGAGACTCCTTTCCTCAACGAAACTACGGGCGAAGTCGTTTACTCATACGTTCAGTCTCAGCTGGCGCAGGACGCTGTCAGGATCATCTTCTGTACTCTTCCGATAGCGATTTTCGTGATCTCGATAATCTGCGCCTACAAAGCCAACATGGGAAGGGACAGATTCAACGCCATAAAGGAAGAACTGGCCAAAAGAAAACAATAATCAGGCGGAAGCCGGCATCAGCCGTTCAGGTCCCTGAAGTTGCGGGCATTGCTCTTATACAGGCGTTTGAACACCCTGTAATTACGGTCATATATTTCCCTGTTTTCAGGATTGGGTCTATAGGAGTGATTGGCTTTGACAAGCTGACGTGCGAACTCCAGCACATCAACCCCCTTGATGCCCGCCGCAACGGCAAGCGCCGTTCCGACTGCCCCGGACTCCTGTGAATTATCCACGGTTTCTATCGTCCGGCCGGTGATATCCGCAAGCATCTGACATGTAACGGGCGACAACGCTCCGCCGCCGATGAATCTGATCGGATCAGAGGTCTTCGCCTTTTTCTCCATGCATTCCAGAATCCAACGGAGATTATAGCAGATGCCTTCAAGCACTGCACGGATCATGTCCCTCTTGCCGTTGTCGATCCTGATGTTGAAGAACATCCCTCCCGCATTGGAATCTTCAAACGGACTGCGGTTGCCATGCAGCCAAGGGGTGAAGATCACGCCGTTTGCTCCGGGCGGAACCTTGCTGACCTCCTCTGACAGATAATCATAAAGACTCAGGTATCTGCTCTCGACATCCGTAATCTCGGTCTTTTCCAGATAAACGCCTATCTCATCCAGTGCCAGATGGTTCATGACCCATTCAAAGCACTTCCCGGCCGTTCTCAGTTCAGCAGAATAATTGTAGTACCCGTGTTTTGCCGATATGACTCCGGCAATCATGGCACTGACGTCAACTGTCTGATAGTCCATGAAGGTCGACACCCATCCCGATGTTCCCACATACATATGTGTATCACCAGGTCTTGTACAGCCGGCGCCGATATTCACGAACGTGATGTCTCCGCCACCTCCGAATACCGGGGTGCCTTTCACCAGGCCGAGATCATCTGCCGCCTTCTCTGTCAATCCGCCGACCAGATCCGTACAGTCTATGATATCCGGCATATGCTTGGGATTCACCTTGTACATCTTGAGGAGACCCTTGTTCCATCCTTCCTTTCCCTTTCGGGTATCATAGAGGAAGGTGCCGAATGCTGTATCAACTGTTCTTATGATCCTGCCCGTGCAACGCGCCAGAAGATAATCACCGACATCCAGCCATTTGTATGTTTTCCTGAATACTTCAGGTTCATTGTTTTCCACCCATTTGTATTTCCATAGCGCATCTTCAGCACTGGTCGGAGCGGCATGATTGACAATAAGGTTCCTTGCAAGTTTATACAGGCTGCAACCGGAAACCTTGATTGTTCCGCTGCCCATGTATTTCCTGTACTCCTTGATGCCCTTCTGGTCCAGATAGTTCATGGGCCGCCTGAGGGCATTGCCGTGTTCATCTACAAGAACAGTCGCCGCCATCTGTGAGCAGAAGGCCATTCCTTCGATTTCATCAGGTCTGACCCCTGAATCACCAAACAAGGCTCTTGTAGTCGAGCAGATGGCCGCCCACCATTCTTCCGTATCCTGTTCGGCGCCACCGTCTTCGGAAATATAAGTGCCGTAAGCTGCCGTGGAATTTGCAACCATGCGGATTTCCTTATCAATATCAAAGAGACAGGTCTTTACGCTGCTGGTTCCGAAGTCATAGCTGATGATGTACATTTATCGGCCCTCCTTGCCGAGCAGTACGCAAGTCTCGACGTGGCTTGTCTGCGGGAACATGTCCACGGGCTGGGCGCCGATCATGCGGTACGGACCCATCCTGGTCAGATAACGCAGGTCGCGTGCAAGGGTCTCCGGGTTGCAGGAAATGTAGATTACTGTTTCAGGTGCCAGCCTGATGAGAGATGCCAGGAAGCGCTCATCGCTTCCGCTTCTGGGCGGGTCCAGGAACACGACATCCGCATGGGCGCCCTCCTTTGCCATCTTCTTGAGCTCCGCACTGGCATCGGCGCAGATGAACGTTGCGTTCTCTATGCCGTTGATGCGGGCATTCTCCACTGCATCATCAACCGCCGACGGGTTGAGTTCTATGCCGGTCACGTGCCCTGCTCCCCATGAAGCGGCAACAAGTCCGATGGTCCCGGTGCCGCAGTATGCATCGATTACTGACTCATTACCCTTGAACCGGGCCATCCTCATGGCTATTGTGTACAGTCTTGCCGCCTGGGAGGCGTTGACCTGATAGAAGCTCTTGGCCGATATCCTGAAGTGCAGGTTGCACAGCACATCCTCTATCCACCCTTCTCCGTACAGCACCGTACAAGGCCCGTCGGAGAGAACCATGGATGTCTTCTGATCATTTATGTTCAGCAGCACGGTCTTCACGGACGGATGCTTTTTCACAAGCTCCCTGATGAACGCTTCCTTGGGCCTGAACGTGTGGCTGCCTGACACAAGCACCACAAGAGTCTGGTCCGTGGCCACTGCCCGTCTGATGAGCACATGGCGGATCACCCCGGTTCCCATGTCCTCGTCATAGGCAGGAACCCTGAAGCTCTTGAGGAGATCGATGACCGTGGCAAGCACGGCATCGGCCTCAACGTCCTCCAGCATGCAGCCGCGTACGGGAATCAGCTTGTGCGTACCCTCGCGGTAGATTCCGCTGACAAGATTGTCCCTTGCGTCTGTGCCGAACACGGACTGGACCTTGTTGCGGTAGCAGAATGGGTTTTCCATGCCTATGATCGGAGCTACAGGACCGAACGGACGAAGCAGGCCCTCCACCAGGTCCTGCTTCCTCTCAAGCTGTTTCGAGTATCTTACTCCGTTGTAGGCACACCCTCCGCAGGCACCTGCCTTGGGGCACATCTTGGACATTGCTGTCTTACTTTATGTCGGCCGCAATCTTTGCTGCCAGAGCGGCATTGTTGAGAACCAGTCTGATGTTTGACTCAAGACTGTCGCCGCCTGTAAGCTTCTGGACCTTGTCCAGCAGGTACGGGGTTGTTTCCTTGCCGCGGATGCCCAGCTTGTTCATCTCTGCAATTGCCTGGTCGATTGCTGCATTGATGCGCTGGGGATCCATGCTGTACTGCTCCGGAATCGGATTGGCCACGATGAAGCCGCCCTTGATTCCGAGCTCGTTCTTGGTATTCCAGATCTTTGCCAGCTCCTCGGGACTGTCGGCCCTGAACGGTGCCTTGATTCCGCTCTTGCGTGTGTAGAAGGCGGGAAGCTCGTCGGTCTGATAGCAGTAGACGGGCACGCCCTTGGTCTCAAGGTACTCCATGGTCAGGTTCAGGTCCAGAATGGCCTTTGCGCCTGCGCAGATGACCATGACCGGAGTCTTGACGAACTCATCAAGGTCCGCAGAGATGTCCATTGTCGTCTCCGCTCCGCGGTGCACTCCCCCGATTCCGCCCGTGGCGAACACCTGGATGCCTGCCATTGCGGCAATCATCATTGTGGCGGCAACGGTTGTTGCTCCGTCCTCACCCCTGGCCACGATCATGGGGATGTCCCTGCGGCTGACCTTGGCTATGGCTGTGCCCTTCTTTCCGAAGTACTCCAGCTGCTCCGGCGTGAGACCGACCTTGAGACGGCCGTTGATGATGGCGATTGTCGCCGGTACGGCTCCGTTCTCGCGGATCACGTTCTCCACCGCCACTGCGGTCTGGACGTTCTTGGGGTAAGGCATTCCATGGCTGATGATGGTGCTCTCAAGTGCGACAACCGGTTTCCCGGCTTCCAGTGCTTTCTTTACTTCATCCGTAAGATCAAGATATCTGTTCATAGCGTTCCTCTGCTTTTTTCCTTACATTCTCGAAACTCAGTGCCGGGCTCACGGCCTCCATGCTCTCCGAGTTTATACCCGATGCCGCCTGTCCGAAGAACAGTGCATCATCTATTGGAAGGCCTTCCGACAGCGCCCTGAGGAATCCTGAAAGCAGCACGTCTCCGCATCCGTTGGTGGACACCACGTTCAGGCCTTCCATTACCGGAGCATCCACTCCGCGCGTGCCGGTTCCGGAGAGCTCATAACAGAAAGCCCCCTTTCTTCCGAGAGATATTATCGCCCTTCTCAGGCCTTTTGCAACCAGGGCCTCCATGACTGTCTGGATCCCCTCTTCATCCGGTTCAAGACCTTCCACTTCGGCAACTGCGCAGGCCTCGAGGAAGTTGGCCTTGAGCAGATAGAGGTGCTCAAGGGCCTCCGCAAGCTTGGGTGCCTTGAGTCCGGACACGCAGTCGGCCACAAGCTTTACGTCAAGTGCTGACAGAGCCCTGATGGTCTCAACAGGGATATTTGCATCAAAAACAACGTAATCTGCAGCTTCCAGGTCATCCTTGAACTGCATGACAAGCTCCGGGCTGAGCTTCTCGTTTATCTTCATGTCGTTGATGGCACAGACAAAGCTGCCGTCTCCGTCCAGGATGCAGCAGTAGACACCTGTCCTGTCGTCCGGGCCGTTGAACGGCTTGCATGCAAGACGGATTCCTTTCTTTGCCATTCCGTCGGAAATCATGCGGCCGTATTCGTCATCCGCCAGGGCAGTGAGCATGGAAACATCGAATCCCAGAGCCTTGAGGGCAAAGGCTATGTTTCTCCCCACTCCTCCGGATGCCTTCTCCACTGTCCCTATGTTCGAGTCGGCAGCCACAAGCGGCGCAGCGGATCTGGCTATTATGTCGACGTTGGACGCACCGACTACCCATACCTTCATCACGTTCTCCTGTGCCATCAGATTGCCTCAAGCGCTATTTCCATCATGCGGGTGAAGGACTGTTCCCTTTCCTTTGCCGAGACGGCCTTGTCTTCGAATATCATGTCGCTGACGGTGAGCACGCTCAGTGCCTGTACCTTGTGGCGTGCGGCAACCGTGAACAGCTCGGCGCTCTCCATCTCGACGCATGGTACGTCGTAACTGAAGAGAAGTTTCTCCTTCTCCTGCGAGAAATCCTCGTAGAAGAGCTGACCGGAATAGGTGGTGGCCACCCTGGCAGGGTATTTCAGCCTCTCCGCAGCATCCACGGCATCACGCAGCAGGTAGAAGTCCGCAACCGGCGGATAACACACTCCCTTGATTCCGAAACGGATCTGGTTCATTCCCATATCGGCCGCCGCGGCCTTCACTATCACCACATCACCCAGGCCGAGATCCGGATCCACAGATCCGCATGTGCCGGTCCTGATCAGGCGTTTTGCCCCGTAGAAACGTATCAGTTCGTTGATGTATATGCTGATGGACGGGCCGCCCATTCCGGTGCCCTGTACGCTGACCTGCTTGCCTTTGTATGTTCCGGTGAACCCGAACATGTTGCGCACGGTGCTGTAGCACTTTACGTTCTCAAGATAGGTCTCGGCAATGAACTTTGCCCTGAGAGGATCTCCGGGAAGAAGCACTCTCTCGGCTATCTCTCCGGGTTTTGCTCCGATATGAATACTCATGTCATTCTCCTGTAGTCTCTATATGATACCGCCCCTCAGCCCCGTTGTCCATGCGGATAAACACAAGTTGCATCAGTGGGGCCAAACGTAT